>JAANMW010000569.1_pt1 | contig 43249 bp, 33 predicted proteins | sample 7279671 | NCBI WGS metagenome assembly JAANMW01 (sample SAMN14094541, study PRJNA606508) | bioreactor metagenome | isolation source: A lab-scale SPAN reactor treating ammonium-rich wastewater day 247 | place: Ireland: Galway | collected 2017-09-19 | reverse complement strand
ATGCTGAGGGTGGGGAGCTCGAGATGGATGGCCCTGGAGCGGGTTGAGTGGGTCTTGAAGTCCGGGCAGTGAAAGATCTCGGTGACGAACTCGAGCAGGGTCGATTCCCAACGCCGGGCCGACCCGCGCCGCCCGGGCCCACGCCGCCGGGGCTCCCCACGCCGCCGGGACGACCCACGCCGCCGGGGCTTCCGACGCCGCCAGGCCGACCCACGCCGCCGGGGCTTCCGACGCCGCCGGGACGACCCACGCCGCCGGGGCTCCCGACGCCGCCAGGCCGACCCACGCCGCCGGGGCTTCCGATGCCGCCAGGTCGGCTGACATTGGGACGATTGCCGATGCGATTGCCCCCGTTGACATCGATCAGGGAGTTCCCGATGTTGACGTTGCCGCTATTGATATGGCCGCTGTTCCAACGGTTGCCATTGCCTGCCACCGGCCGCCGCGAGATGGCCTGGTTGGCTCGATAGGGCGTGGCCACCGGGCAGCCGGGCCGGTACCAGCCGTAGCCTCCCTGGTAGCCCGGCCAGTAGCCCGAGCACATTCCGTTGCCCCACCAGTTGCAGTGGTTGTAGTACATCAGGCTGCTGGCAGCGATTCCCGCTCCGAACCCGAGGATTCCCGAGGCCCAGTAGTCATCGTCATTGTCATAGCTCGACTCGACCACCACCACCTCGGGATCGTAGCTCGGAACATACACCACTTCGGGGTCGGTGGGCTGAATGCAGATTTGCTCCTGCTCGCGGGTGACCTCCATCTGCTCGCCGCTGCGAAGATTGCCGGCTTGATAGGCTTTCTCGCGGTACTGCTGGACGGCTTTCATCACCTCGGGCTGCTGGTTGGTCACCGCGTAGGCCAGAGCGGCGGTCCAATCCGAAGCCGTCACCATGGTATCCAGGATGTCGGGGTAATCGACCAGCGAGCGCACGGCCGGTTCCCAATCTTCGGGTGTGTCGGCCGAGGTCTTGCCCTGCTTGGCCAGCTCGTCGGCCTGGCGCACCTGGGCCTGCTCGGTCGAGGCCACCAGCACGTTGGACAGGACCGGGTCGGGATAGAGGGCAATGGGCCCCACGATCTGCTCCAGTTCTTCCGGGGAGTAGAGCTCGTCGGTCGTCTCCTGGGCCACGGAAAGTGAGCCGAGGAGCGCGGTGATCAGTGTAATCAGGAAGATCAGTTTTCTCATCACGCCTCCCTACTTGCCTGGTCGCTTCAGCACCGGGCCGACCGGATTGCCGACCGAGTCGACCTCGGTCCAACCCTTGGCGGGATCGAATTTGGTCATCTCGCGTACTCGTGCCTCGGTGTCCTCGCCCAGATCTCGCTCGTAGAACTTGCCGTTGTGGTTCACGATGAACGTCATGATGCCCGAGTTGCCGTAGGCGATGGGCCAGGCCACGAAGCTGTAGCCCCCGATGAGATTGCCATTGATGACATAGTCGTAGCGACCGCCGGCGGCATTTTCGGTCTGACCGTTGAGAGGCTTGAGATGGTAGCCGTACCAGCCCGAGCCGACCGTCTTGCCAACCAGGTAATCCTTGAACTCCTCGGCAGTCGACTGCAGGGGGCTCGGCTGCTCGACGCTCACCCAGTAGAGACCGTCTCGCGTGCCCTCGGTGGCCACGACGCGCTGAGCGAACTCGAGCACCTGGTCGCCGTCGTAGTCCTGGCTGGCGTAATCTTCCTGAGCGCGGGCCAGGCGCGAGAGCATCTTCAGGGCCTCCAGCTCATCGGTGCCGATGCGTCGGGCCAGAATCTCGTCCTTGCCGGCCGGGGTATCAAACCGCCAGAACGAGCCATCGTGCACGAGCGGGATCGGGAAAGGCCAGACCTCCTCACCCACCAGCCAGATGACCTTGCCATCCTTGCCTTCCTCAAAATTGCTGCGGTCTGTGCCGGCCAGGCCGATGGTCTTGAGCTGCTCGCGCTGGGCCTGAGGGTCGGCGTCATTGAACAGGTCCTGAGCTTCAGGGCCCAGGATCTCCAGCAATTTAGCTCGATCATTGGCCAGGCAGGCGCCGATCATTGCTTCGGCAGCCTGCCTGGGCGTGCCATAGGTCTTTTGCTCCTGAGCGGGGGCCAGGCCGGAAAGGCCGCAGCCCAACAACACACTGATCAGAAAAATGCGCATCGATCTCATCTCCGCCCTCCTCCTCCTCGCATTCCGCCACCACCGCGCATGCCTCCGCTGGAGCGCATGCTGGGGCTCGAGCTCATGCTGCGCTGGCCCCGGGAGCTGGCCTGACGGGCGTCCACTCCCCGGGTGTAGTTCAAGCCGCTGGAGTAGCCCCCCGTCAGCCCGGACTGGGGAGTCGGGGGCCGCGTGGCAGGACGGTTGGCATTGGCGGCACCGGCTGGCCGGGGCTGAGCGGTGGCAGGACGGTAAGCGTTGGCGGCGCCGGCCGGTCGGGGCTGAGCGGTGGCCGGCCGATAGGCATTGGCAGCGCCGGCCGGCCGCACCCGGTTGGCGTTGTAGTTGTTGACGTTTACGCGGTTGACATTGACGTTGTTAACCCGACCCGGATAGGTGGCCGCCCGTCCCGCATAGGGGGCTGGCCGGGGGCCCCAGGCGGCCGCTCCGGGGGGATAGGCGCCGTAGCGGTAGCCGCGGTAGGCTCCGGGAGCGCCGTAGTAGAACCCTCCGTGCCAGTTGCAGGCACCGCTCCAGTATGCGTTTCGCACCGCCACGGCCGTGCCATAGGTGAAGAGAGCTCCGGTGGCATACATCGCCGCGGTGTCGTAGCTCGGAACGTAGACCTCATCTTGAGAAGGAGACTCGATGACGATCACGTCGCCCTCCTGGCTGACCTGCATCTTGTCCGACGATTGCAGGTTCCCGGCCGCCTGAACTTTCGAGCGAACCTGCTGCACGGCGCGCAGCACGTCGTCTTGCTGGTTGGAGACGGCATAGCCGACCGCGTCGGTCCACTGGGTGTTGTCCACCATCATGGCCAGTACGTCCGGGAACTCCATCAGGGCCTGCACAGAGGGGGCGAGATCCGAGCCTGGCTCCTGTCCCGCCTTGCTGAGCTCGAGAGCGGTCCGAAGCTGGGTTGGCTCGGTCGCCCCCGTCAGGACGTGGGTCAGAAGGGCATCCGGGTAGAGCGCGACAGGCTCGACAAGTTGCTCGAGATCGGCATCGCTGTAATGGTCGCTGGTCACCTGAGCTCGCAGGGAACCGCTTAATAGCAGGGATAGGGCCAGCACCAGAGCGGCCCAACGTCTAAAGATCATCCTACCTCCTGGCATATCGGAATGAGCCCGAGCCTATTGCCTGATACGCCTATGATCTTGATCAGGGAAGCCGGGCTTTCGATTCTTGCCTGGAAAGACCTGCAGAGTTCGCCGAGAGCGAGAAAGCGCTCTCACGCTGGTCCTGTTGGGCGTTTCACCGGCAGGGTTGGGCGGGCAGATCCGCCCAGGCCCTGCAGGTCGCCGATGCCTGCGTGCTCTCGGTCCTCCGAATCGACGAAGGTGCGGCCCACCGACCGTTTGAGCAACTCGAGGCGGGTGGCGCTCAGGGGCGGCGCATGGTGACCTCACCGCTCTGGCGAGCGGGGCCGGCCTGCCCCGATGTGCGGGGAGTTGCGCGCACATGTGCCGGCACGTCCGCGCACATTCAGATCGACCTCCCCCGATGTGCGGGGAGTTGCGCGCACATGTGCCGGCATGTCCGTGCACATTCAGATCGACCTCCTCCGATGTGCGGGGAGTTGCGCATACTGATCGGCCTGCCCAATGTGCGGGGAGTTGCGCAGCTGGCAGACTGGTCATGATCGCGAGATCCCGGGTCGATCTTCCAACACCTTCGCCATCAGGTAACCACAGTCGTCACCGCGCCACGGCGTTCGTGCTCAAAGTTGACAGCTTCTGTGTCTGCTCATGAGCTAACACCGAGCGTGCCAACTTCAGGAACATCTCCTCGAGCCTCGGGCTGAATCGCGATGACGGAGCTACTCCTGCGCCGAGAAAGGTCGATCAGCACCTGGATTCGCCACTGGTCAACTTCCCGGCAAGACCAGCAGGAAACGCGACCCCTTCCCCGGGGCAGACTCCACCAGCTCCAGCCGGCCCTGCAGGCTGCGGGCCATGGTGTAGGCCAGAAAGAGCCCCATTCCGGTACCCTGGCCCACCTCCCGGGTGGTGAAGAAAGGCTCGAAAATGCGCTCTTGCACCTCGGGGGACATCCCGCAGCCGTCGTCGCGCACCTCGACGGATACCTCAGGCCCCTGACGCTGAGCGCTCACCTCCACGCGGCGGGCGCCGGCCAGTTGAGCGTTATGGATCAGGGTGACCAGGATCTGCTGCACCTCCTCCGGCCTGGCCAGCACCGAGAGCTCCTCGCCGCGATACTCAATCGGACCTCCCAGGCGTCGCCGCAAGCCATCCACCAGAGGAGCCAGCGGCACGCTGGTAGGCTGGCCCACCCCTTCGCGAGCGAAGCTGAGCAGCTCGCTGGTGATCTGGCGACAGCGCCCCACCGACATCCGGATGCCCTCCAGGATGGCGGTGCGCTCGTCCGGGTCGGTCTCGATGGCCAGCATCTCGGCGTCGGTACTCAGGGCCATGAGGGGATTGTTGATCTCGTGGGCCACGCCCGCGGCCAGCTGGCCCACGGCGGACATCTTGCCGGCCAGCAAGAGCTGGCCCTGGGCTTCTTGCAACTCGCGGTGGCGGGCAGCGTTCTCAAACGACAGGGCGGCCAGCGAGCCCAGCAAGCAGAGCGCGGTCAGCTGGTCGCGGTTGAAGTGCTGGCCCGAGAGCACCAGCAGGCCCACGCCGCAGGGAGCCACCAGCAGGTTGTCCTCCATCCGGGGGCCCTCCAGCGAGGGCGGCTCGAAGGGGTCGCCCCAGCGGCGGCTCAACGCTCCGTCGCGCCAGAAGAGCCCGCCGCGATGCTCCACCAGGTTGCGGGAGGCGTTCTCCAGGCCAGCTTCCAGGGAGCGCTCGTCCAGGCTGCCAGCCAGCAGTCGCACCCCTTCCAGCAGGCGCGTGAGCAGCTCGAAGCGCTGCCGAGCGCGCAGCAGGCTCTGGTGCTCGCCCGCCGACAGCAGGGCGCGGGCGGCCAGGGGGGCCAGGCGGGAGAGGCGCTCGAGCACCTCGGGGGAGAAGTCGTCAGCTTGCGGGCGTCCCATGTAGAGCACCCCCACCTCGCCCAGGGGCAGGGCGATGGCCGGGGTTTCGTCCGGGAAGAGACGCTCTCCCTCGAGCTGCACGCGGTGCAGGGGCTGGCCGCGCTGGTAGGCCTCCTGGACGATGGGCTCGGGCAGATCCAGCGAGAGGCGCTGGCGGAAGGGCGTTCGGGCGGCTACCGGCACGAGCTGGCCCCGGTCGGCCAGGAACAGGGCCACGGTCTGGCAGGGTTGCTGGCTCAGGGCAATCTCCAGGATCACCTGGGAGGGCTCGGGGGCCTCGAGCAGGCGGCTGGTCCACTGGCCCACGTCTTCCAGGCGGCCGGCGGCGCGAGCGAGTTGCTGGCGGGCCTCCTCGATCAGCTCGGGCGGATCTTCGCGGGGAGCAGGCAGGGGCCAGGCCAGCGCCACCGAGGCCAGCAAGAGCAGCACCAGGGTGGGCGGCTCGGAAGACCAGACCATGACCCAGGCCAGCAAGCCCTGACCCAGAGCCGGAAGAACGACGGGCCAGTGGAGCAGGGCATAGAGCAGGGCGGCTGGTCCCGGAAACCCCAGGCCGCAGACCAGCACCGAGGCCGGCAGGGCGACCGAAGGACGGGTCACCCGCCGGCGCCAGGCCAGCGCGGCCAGCGCTGCCAGAGCAGCCAGGCCAGGGCTCTGGCTGGCCACCCAGAGGAGACCCGCCGCGGGAGGCGTGGGCAGCAGCGCTGCCAGGGGGACACAGCCCAGCGCCACCGCCAGCACCAGCGGGTCGCTCTGGAAGCGGCCCAGGGCCAGCGAGGCCAGCGTGAGCAGCAGGCAGCCGGCCAGATAGAGCTTCTTCACGACAGCTCACCCGGCCGCGGGTCCGTGAGCGTAGAGCCGCACCAGCGAGAAGGGCAAAACTCCCCGGGCGGGTTCCTGGTCGTGGAGCCTCTCGAGCGAGAGGCAGGCGCGGTCGCGAGTGCAGGGCTTCTCGAGCGACAAGCGCGGAGCGTAGAGTTTCCCCAGTGAGAAGCGTACAACTCACCGTACGGGCCCGTGAGAGCCGAGTTGCTCGAGCGAGACGGGCACAACTCACCAGGCGGGTCCGTGAGCGTAGCGTAACGCTCACCAGGCGGAGGCGCGCGGAGCTCACCGCCCACCGAGTTCCTCACGTGAGCAGCTGGTGGTAGAGCCGCACCGCTTCGGGCCCGGGGGTCAGTCCCAGCTCGCGCTGCAAGATGCGGCAGTAGTCGTTGTAGCGGCGCACCGCCGTGTCGCGCAGCCCCTGGCCGGCCAGGCAGCGCATCTGGCCGAGCTGCGCTTCCTCGCGGCACGGGTCCAGGTCGAGCATGCGCTGGTAGTGCTGGGAAGCCTCCAGAAAGCGACCCTGGCCCTCCTGGTCGCTGGCCAGCAGGAAGAGCAGGCTGAACACCTTCTCGGCGACGGTGCGCCGCAGCTCCACCACCCACTCTGACCACAGCCCTTCCAAAAGCTCGCCGCGGTAGAGGGCCACCGCCTGCTCGCCCGCCTGCCGGGCGGCCGAGCTCAATCTCCCTGAGGCGTCGGGGCGGCACTGCTCGGCCAGCCGCTCCAGGCGAGCAACATCCGAGTCGAGCTGAAGGGCGGGGTCGAGCGAGAAGAAGCTGCGCTCCCAGACCACGATGGGACCGGGCAGAGCCCGCAGCGCCCGGCGGGCGCGCGAGGCGGCAGTGTTCAGACTCTTTCTGGATATCTCCGGATTATCGGGCCAGAGCGTCGCTGCCAGCCGCTCGCCCGAGATCGGGCGGCGCTGGATGACCAGATACAAGAACAGCTCCAGCGCTTTGCGGCTGGCCCACTCGCTGGCCGGCACGCTCTTGCCCTCCAGCAAGACCTCGGGGGGGCCGAAGCAGAGCACCTCCACCGTGGCAGGAGCCGGTGCCGGTTGGGCCGAGGGCGTGGGCGCGCCGAGCTGGGGGAAGCGCGCCCACAGGGTTTCCAATGCCTCGCGCTCCACACCCTGGTCCCAGGCGGCCTGCAGCACCGGCGTCAGGTCGCGCAATTCGTGAGGCGCGAAGGGCTCCACCCGACGGGCCGTCAGCGAGAGCCACTCGCGCAGCGACTCCGGCCACTCGGCCGGCGGCAGCAGCCGTAAGCGCAGTCCCAGCAGGCTCTGTAGACCCATCAGGTCGTGCTGGGCGCGGGCCAGGGCGATGCCTCGCTCCACCAGCTCGCGGGCCATGGGAGCCCGCTCCAGAGCCAGGTAGGTGCGGGCCGCTCGCTCGTACAGGGCGGGCGCCTGGGAGCCTTCCAGCCCGGCCCGCACACGGCCCAGCCAGCGCAGGGCCTCCTCCGGGCGCTGGCGCGAGGCTTCCAGGGCGGCCAGCTCGACCAGCACTTCCAGGTTGTCCTCGCCGTGCACCTGGCGGCACATCTCGCCGGCCTCCAGCAGGGCCTGGCGGGCCGGCTCGTGCTGGCCGCCCTGGGCCAGCATGGCGCCCAGCCGCAGCAACGTGCGCCAGCGGCTCTCCTGGGGCCGGGCCGCGGCCCGGGGAGCCTCGCCCTCCTGGCATGCCAGGGCCAGGCAGACCGACACCACCTCCGGGTCGAAGGCCGCCCCCGCCTGTGAGCGAAGCTCCTCACTGGCCTGCTCGAAGCTCAGGGCCGGGCGGTGGGGACGCGGGTGGCGCAGGCTGTCCCACACCTCGGCCACCGTCAGCACCCGCGACTCGATGGGGATCTCGGCCCCCTTCATGGCGCGCGGATAACCGCTGCCGTCGTAGCGCTCGCGCAGGTTGACGAGCAGGGGAGAGAGATCGCGCAGGTCGGGCAAATCTTCCAGCAGCGCCCGCAGGCGGGCCGGATGCTGATCCAGGAGAGCGCGCTCCTCTGCCGTCAGGGCCCGGTTCTGCTGCAGCAACTCGCGCTCGATCAGGGCCAGGCCCAGGTCGTGCAGCCAGGCGGCCAGCTCGAGCTGATCCAGCTGGTGGGCTGACAATCCCAGCTCCACGCCCAGATCCACCGCCAGGGCGGCGACTCTGCCCGCGTGCTCGTAGAGCCAGGGGTCTTTCTCCCAGAACACGCTCACCAGCGAGGAGATGAGCCGCAGGTAGCGCCCGCGCAGCTCGTCCAGGGCCCGGCGGCCTTCCTTTTCGATCCGGCACAGCTCGGCCGAGTGGCGCACGCTGGCCAGCAGGCGATCGAGCGGCACGGGCTTGAGCAGGTAGTCGTCCACCCGGTTCTGGATGGCGCGAATGGGAGCATCCTCGCTGGCGTAGCCGGTCATGACGATGCTGCGCAGCCCCTCTTGCAGGGTGCGCAGGCTGGCCAGCGCCTCCAGCCCGTCCACGCCGGGCATGCGCACGTCGCACAAGATCAGGTCGAGCGGCCGCGAGCGCGCGATCTCGAGGGCCTCGGAGGCGTTCAGGGCCACCTCCACCTGGTAGCCCTGGGCCTTGAGGGCGCGCTCCAGGCTGCGGGCCACCTGCACATCGTCTTCCAGGATCAAGAGGCTGACTTCCACGCCGCGGCTTTCGCGCAAGGACAGGACCCGTCCCTGCGCAGCGGAGAAGAGGGGGATCTCGTGCGATTTCAGTATCGAGCCGTCGATCCCCGGGGCGAGCGCCGCGAGGGCGCCCTGGAGGCGCCGTCGCGCGAGGCGGCCCTGGCGCGTCTGCACGGCCAGGGGCTGGTGGTCTGGAAGCTCGCCTCCTCTGCAGCGGAAGAGCCCGAGCTGCGCCTGGGAGGCCGCGACCGGGCCCGGTTCTTCTTGCAGCTCTCGGTCATGCTCGAGAGTGGGCTGGGGCTCGTGCGCGCTCTGGGGGTGCTGGCCCGGGTCGAGCCTCCACTCGGTCCCGTGGCCGCCTGTCTGCAGGCCAGCATCGAGCGCGGTCAGCGCTTCTCGGTGGCCATGGGCCAGCTGCCGCAATGCTTCACCCCCACCTGGGTGGGGCTGGTCAGGGTAGGGGAGGAGACCGGCGCCCTCACCCAGATCATGCGCCGTCTGGCCGAGCACCTCGAGCTCTGCGAGGTGCGGCGAGGACGCCTGCTTTCGGCTCTGATCTATCCCCTCTGCACCCTGCTGGGGGCTCTGGGAGTCAGCGCCCTGATGGTGTTCTGGATGGTGCCCCGCTTCGTGGGCCTGGTGGAGCCCGGAGGCCAGCTTCCGGGGCCCACCCGCCTGCTGCTCCTGATCAGCCAGCCCACGGTCTTCTGGTCGCTGGTCTGGCTGCTGCTGGTGGGACTGGGGCTGACTTACTTGCAGCGCCAGCGTCTCTTGACCTGGCTCTGGAACGCTCCGGTCCTGGGGCGCTGGCTGAAGCTGGGGGCCACGGCCGAGCTCTGCCGCAGCCTGGCCCTGATGCTGGACGCGGGCCTGCCCCTGGCCCAGGGCTTGAGACTCCTGCGCCTTGGCCCCCAGAGCCCCTTTCTGGAGGTCGTCCTGGGGCGGCTGGAAGACCGCCTGCGCCAGGGGGAGGAGCTGCAGGCCGTCTTTCAGGGCAGCGGCCTGTCGCCTTTCCTGATGCAACTGGCCACCATCGGGGCGGAGCTGGGGCGCCTCCCTCCCATGCTCGATCGCTGCGCCCGGTTGCTCGAGGAGGAAGCTGAGGGCCGCCTGGACAGTCTGATGGTGCTGCTCGAGCCCCTGCTGGTCGCTTTTTGCGGCCTGGTGGTCGGCTTCGTGCTGATGGCCGCCTTCCTGCCCGCCTACGGCCTGTTGCTGGAGGTGGGGCTGTGAAGGCGTGTCGTGGTCGACTTGCTGATGGCGGCTGCGGGGCTGTGAAGGTCATCCGTGGGCACTCGCTGGCCGAGGTGCTGGTGGCGGCCGCCCTCTTTGCCGCCCTGCTCGTGACCCTGAGCTGGGTCTACGTGCAGATGACCCGCAGCCAGCGTCAGGCCGATCCGCAGGCCGAGGCCGCCCGCACCGCCGTGCTGGCCCTGGAGAAGGTGCGCGCCGAGCTGCGCGACGCCCTGGTCACCGACGTGCCCCGCCAGGCCGGCCAGGTGCGCTATCGCAGCCTGCTGCGCGATGCCCAGGGGCGCCCCCTGACGGGGGCCAGCCTCAGTCTGGAGTATGGGCCCGAGCGCACCATGCGGGTCGATCAGGGTGTGCTCCAACGGCTGGAAGCCGGGCACGATCCCCAGCCTCTGGCCCGTCTGGGGGAGGGCGGCAGCATCACCTTCGACCGCCCGGCCGGACAGCTCGACCTGCTGCAGATCACTGTGCTGGCCGTGGTCAACGGGCGCGAGCACGAGGTCGCCAGCGCTGTCTTGCTCGGCCAGCAGCGCTGAGATCCTCGGGGCGTCTCGCCGCGGCGGCAGGTCTCTCCTCACCGGCGCAGACCCGAGCAGGTGTCTCGCCGTGGCACGCGCGTCACCGGCCAGATGGCGACCGACGGCAGGTCCACTCGCCGGCGCCCCGACGCGTGGGACCTTCTCTGACCCGTGGGACCTCCTTCATTACCCGGCACTGGGTGCAGGTCTCTCACCGACGACCCGACGCGTGGCGCCCCGTCACCACCCCGGCACACCGTCGCCCCACCGAGATCGACTCTGTTTACCCCTGTATCCGGTCTGTATCCGCATCGGGTCCGTTTCTGAAATCGCCCCCGGCTATTCTGGCAATGTCACCAAGCGCCAGGAGGAGACAAATGCAGGGAGCCATCGTCTGGTTGATCGAGAGCGAGCCCGCCCCTTCCGGCGCAACGACCGTATGGATCGAACGGAGGTAGCTAATGGACGCGATTAGAAATTTCAACGGACTGCAGCAGTTTCAAACCATCTCCCGCCCGCTGGGAGCATTCCAGGGCTCGGCCCCGGCCGATCAGAACGGCGCCGTCGCCTTCGGAGGGATGAGCCTGCAGGTCGTGCTGGCTCAGATGGCCCAGTCGCTGGACCAGCTGAGCCTTGGTTGGAACAGCTTCAACGGGAGCCAGCCCGAGCGTCCGCTGCCCTTCTTCGCCCAACTGCTCGAGGGCCAGAACCGCCAGCCGGCCAATCCGATCGCTGTCACCCAGGCCTATCCCTCGGACAACGAGGACGGCGGCGGGGTGGATCAGAGCCCGCCCATCGCGGTCACCATGGCCTACCCCTCCGACAACGAGGACGGCGGCATCGACCAGCCTCCGGTCCACACGGCCAAGTATCCCTCCGACAACGAGGATGGTGGGGGCTCCATCCCGCCGGTGAACCGCGACCCACGCTTGATCGGGCCTCCCGTGGGCGGGCGGATCACCGAGAAGTATCCTTCCGACAACGACGATGGCGGGCCACGCCTCATCGGGCCTCCAATGGGAGGGCGGGTTACTGAGAAGTATCCTTCCGACAACGAGGACGGTGGCGTGACCCCCGGCAATCCGGGCAGCCCGGGCCGTCCGGGCGGGATCGGAGGCGTGAGTCCCGGCAATCCGGGTCGCCCCGGCATCCAGATCACAATGAAGTTCCCCTCCGACCAGGAGGACTGGCGCTCAGCCTGAGACCGGTAACGAGCCCGGGACTTTCCCAGCAGGAAGTTTCGGGCTCGTTGACTTGCTCGGGCCGCGGTCCACCTCAAGGTTTCAGCAGTACGGCCCGAGGATCTTGTCCACCCACCTTGCCGCCCATTGCTCGAAACTGCCCGGCCTGGCGCGGGTGAGAAGACTGTGTCGATGCCCGTCTCGATCCAAACCTTTGCTCGCTCACCTGGCCGGGCCAGGTCACTCAGGTCTCAGGCCAGAAAGCGCCGCCCCAGCCTGCGCACCGCGAAGAACGAGAGGGCCAGCCCGACCGCCGCCAGGTAGAGGGCGTTCAGCCCCACCCCTTCCCACTCGCCCCGCACGATGCCGCGCATCATGTGCACCGCGTTGTAGAGCGGGGTCAGCTCGGCCACGGTGATCAGGGCGGGCGGGAAGCGCTCCTCGATGGGGAAGAAGATGCCCGAGAAGACGAAGGACGGGGTCACAAAGAGCGTCCAGAAGTAGGTGTAGAGGTCGATGCTGTCAATCAGTGAGGTGAAGGCCGTGCCGATGGCCGCGAAGCAGAACCCGATCAGGGGGAGAGCGGCCAGGGCCAGCAGCAGCCGGGGGGTCAGGGGCACTCCGAAAAACAAGGTGATGGCCAGAAAGGCTGTCCCGTAGAGAGTTGCCCGGGTAACGGCCCACAGGATCTCGCCCGCGGCCACGTCCTCGAAGCTGAGCGGGGTGGCTACCATGGCGTCATAGATCTTCGAGAAGTGGAGCTTGACGAAGACGTTGTAGGTGGTCTCGAAGATGCCCCCGTTCATGGCCGAGGCGGCCACCAGCCCGGGGGCCACGAAGGCCGTGTAGCCCCCCTCGAACTGGCCGCCGGCGGCCACATAGGCTCCCAGCCCCACGCCCATCCCCAGCAGGTAGAAAACGGGCTCGAAGAAGTTGGGCAGGATGTTGTAGACCCAGCGCCTGCTGTAGACCCAGAGATTGCGCTCCCACACCCGGGTCGCGCCTCGCAGGCTGAGGCGCTTCACTGGCGCAGCGACCGTCCGGTGAGCTTCAAGAACAGATCCTCCAGGTTGCCCGGCCGGATGTAGGCGCCGTTCAAGAACAGCCCCCGGCGCTCGAGCTCTTCCAGCATCTGGCGGCCATCCTGCACGAACAGACTGACCCGGTTTACGGCAGGCAACAGCTCCACTCCCAGATCGGCGCAGGCCTTTTCCAGCGGCTCGAGCTCTCCCTCCAGGCGGGCCTCGATGACCTGAGGGGTCACCTGGTTGGCGATCAGCTCGCGGGGCGGCCCCTGGGCGATGACGTGGCCGTGGTCGAGAATCATCAGGCGGTCGCACAGCCGCTCGGCCTCGTCCATGTAGTGGGTGGAGAGGAGCAAGGTCACCCCGCGGCCGCGCAGCTCGGCCAGCTTGTCCCAGAGCAGGATGCGCACCTGGGGGTCCAGGCCCGTGGTGGGCTCGTCCAAGATGAGCAGGCGCGGCTCGTTCATCAGGCCCCGGGCCAGCGTCAGGCGGCGCTTCATTCCTCCGGAGAGCTCGCGGATGCGGTCTTTCGAGCGGGCCGAGAGCTCGAGAAACTCGAGCAGCTCAAGCGCCCGCTTGCGGGCCAGGGCGCGGTCCAGCCCGTAAAAGCGGGCGTAGACCAGCAGGTTGTCGAGCACCGACAGCTCTTCGTCCAGATTGTCCATCTGGGGCACCACCCCCAGCTGGCTCTTGATGGCCCGGTCGTCCCGCCCCGCCTCCAGGCCGAAGACGCGCAGGCTACCCGAGGTGAGGGCGCTGACCCGGTAGATCATGCGCATGGTGGTCGACTTGCCCGCCCCGTTGGGCCCGAGCATTCCAAAAACCTCCCCGGGGTGCACCTCGAGATCGACGTGATCGACCGCCACCAGAGGGCCGTAGCTCTTGGTCAGGCCGCGGGCTTGCACCACCAGCTCGGACATGGGGGGCAGTATATGCTCCGGGCTCCTGGGAAGCAAGCATGCTCCCCGCGGGTTGTGATCTACCCGACTGCCCTGCGCATGCGCCGGGAGATCGCCTGGATCAGCGGGTTGTGATCCACCCGAATGCCCTGCGCATGCGCCGGGAGATCGCCTGGATCAGCGGGGTGTGATCCACCCGAATGCCCTGCGCATGCGCCGGGAGATCGCCTGGATCAGCGGGGTGTGATCCACCCGAGTGGCGCAGGTCAGCTGGCCGGACGGCGAATCGAGCGAGTGGACGAGGGCACCCGTCGCACCCGGCTCTCCAGGCCGCTGCGCGAGATGGTCCGGGGCAGAGGGAGCACGGCACCGGTCAGCGGTTGCTGAGGGGCGCTCTCGAGCCGGGTTGCCTGGCAGGCCTTGAGATGCTCGAGCAACTGACGGCGCTGCTCGTTGTCGGGATGAAGCTGCAACTCGCCGCGATAGATGCGCCGGCACTTTTCGATGCGCAGCACGGTGGCCAGCAGGCTGACCGGGCCCGAGGCGGTGAAGAGCTTCACGGTCAGAACTTCACCCAGGTTCAGCTCGCGGTCGCTGGAGAAGACCACGCGCTGGCTGCTCATCTCCCGGCTGCCGAGTCGGGCTCTCTGGCCGCAGGAGCGCAGGGCTTCGAGGTTCTGGCACTGGGGCAGGACTCGCACCGCGTCCTCGGCCACCACTACGGCCGGACACTCGACGGCGGGGGCCGGAGGGCGCTTGAAGAGCCGCGAGGCCCACAGGGTGAGGTTGGTCATTCCGAGCACGTTGTCCACGGGTCACCTCGCTGGAGTCGTCTGGGTCGCCTTCAGTCTAGCAGGCCGGCAGAGGCCCGTCTGTTAGCTGGCTCACAAAACAGCAGGAAGGTTCGTTCGCTGAGGGCTGCGAACGGGGGGACGTGTCGCAAGACTGGATACCCGAGTGGCGCAGCCAGCTGGCCGCTCGCTGGGCTGAGGAGTGGGATGAGCTCACGCGTGCGGGGGCGGCTCGCCTCTTGCACCAGCCGCTCACCAGAGCAGACGAGTCGGCTCCGGCCCTGGAGGCGGTGGATGGGCTGCAACCTCCCCCGCTCGAGAAGCTCTCGCTGCACGAGCTGGCCGCTCTCGGCCATCAGTTTGTCTTCGAGCTCGAGCAGGCCCTGGAAGAGAGCACTGATCCCGAGGTCATCGCTCGGCTCGAGGTGGTGCGCGACGACCATCGGTCCTGGCTCGCCCAGCGTCGCCAGGTCCTGCAGCAGCTGTCGGAGGTGGCCCGCTCGCTCGAGCAACTCCAGCAGCTCGTGCACACCGAGGCCAGCCTGGCCCTGGGCGGTCCCCAGGCTGTCAAGCTGCGCCTGGAGCGCTGGTTCTGATCGCCTTCGTTCTCCTCTTGACCCTGCCCGCCCTGGCTCAGGGGAGCGCCGCTCAGGAGAGCGCTCTGACCGGGTTGGGTGCGGCCGTGGCCGCTCTCCTCATCCTCTGGCGCCGTCGCTGCCGGGTCTTGCCCCAGTATCTTCCGGGCGACCTGCGGGCCGATCTCAAGCCGGCCCCCGTGCGTAGAGCTCCTCCGGCCTCGCCTCTGACCGAGCGCCCGCCCGCCCCCGCGCCCGCTCCCGCTCCCGCCCCCGCCCTCGCCTCGGCGCCCGACCTGGAGCTCGCCCCCGCCCTCGCCTCGGCGCCCGACCTGGAGCTCGTCCCCGCCCTCGCCTCGGCGCCCGACCTGGAGCTCGTCCCCGCCCTCGCCTCGGCGCCCGACCTGGAGCTCGTCCCCGCTCCCGCCTCGGCGTCCGACCTGGAGCTCGTCCCCCCGGACTCCTCGGCAGAAGCCCCCGTCATCGATCCGGCCAGGCTCGAATCGGATCTGCTCGAGCTGCAGGGCCAGTTCGAGGTCATGGCGGGGGAGCTGGCCGCCAGCCTGGAAGCCCACTGGTACACCCTGGTCGAGTTTGTCGAGCAGGCCCGGGCCAACCTCACGGGCGGCGTGACGCCTGAGCAGCCGACTCCGGCGGGGCCCGAGAGCCTGGGTCCCGATCTGGTCACGCACGAGCGTCTGAGCGATCCCCCGGCCGAGCTGGATGGCCAGGGCTGGAGCGAGCCCGGCGAGGGGGGTGTGCGTTCGCGCACTCGGGGCGAGCACGGCGAGTTCCTGGGGCCGCTGGCCCATCCCGATGCCCCGGCCGGGGCCGAGAACCCTCGCGCCTTTTATCGCGAGCGTCGGGTCGAGCAGGACGGCCTGGCTTTCCGCGAGATCACCCGCGGGGTGGTGGCCGGACGCCGCCTGCAGATCCTCGAGTGCGCCCGCTATCCCGAGCACGGCCTGGACAGCCTGCTGGCCGTGCATCGCTCCCGGGCCGAGGCGGCCCGAGTGCCGGTGGGCTACCGGGTCTTCCTGACCCGCTCGCATTCCATCCGCCTGTTCGCCACTCTGGCCCAGGTGCGCCGGCTCGAGCCTCTCCTGCTGGGCCTGCCCCCGGTGGTGCGGGAACGGCTGAGCGACCTCTTGATCGCCCCCGACCTGGGCGGGCGGGTTGACTGGGAGGGCCAGTACGGACAGGACGAGGCCGGCCGGCCGGCCACCCATGCAGTGCTGGTCGGCTCGGACAAGCTGGCTCTGCGGGCCGATCTCCTGGCCCACGAGAGCCTGACCCGCACGGCCCTCTTTCACGGGTTGGGTCACCTGCTGGACAAAGGACGCTCGCAGTCTTCTCCGTGGGGCGAGCCACCCTTCCTCTCGGCCCGGGCCGCGGCCAGCGCTCAGGAAGACTTTGCCGAGACCCACCGCGTGCTGCTCGAGCAGTGGGACGATCCGGTGCCGGAGAAAGTGCGCCGCCTGAAGGGAGAGCTTTATCCGTGAGCGACTGGCTGGACATCGACCTGGGCGAGCACCGTCTGCGCCTGACGGTCGAGGGGGATCTCTTCTTGCCCCTGGCCAGCGACGCCCGCCTGCGCTCGTTCTTGCTCGAGCCGGTCTGCACGGTTGGCCAGGGCGGTAGGGCCGAGTCCGGCACCTTCTTCGACGAGGTGGAGGAATACCAGGCCGGCTCGCTGCCGGCTCTGCGCCTGCTGCTGGCCGAGAAGCTGCCCCAGCTGGGCCTGGCCGGTCGGGCCCAGCCCCCCCTGCCTCCTCCCCAGGCCAGCCCCGGAGCCTCCGGCGACCTCACGCAGGACATGAGCTTTGATGGCTGATTTTCTGCTCTGGGCGGGCGGCAGCTACCTCATTTTCGCTTTGCTTGCGCCGGGGGCCACCCTGACGCAAGCAAACCGACTGGTGCTGACCCTGGGCGGGGCGCTCATCGGTCTGCTGGGAGCGCCCCTGGCCCTGCAACTGGGCAATCCGGCTCACACTGGCGGGCTGATCCCCCGGCTGGTCTGCATCCTGCTGACCTTCGGGTTGCTGTTGATCCCTGCTCTGGCGCTGCTCGACGGCCCCCAGCGCCCCCGGCTGAGCGCCGCCGACGGCTTTCTGCTGGGCTTTCTGCCCGGCTTCGGGTTTGACGCCCTGGCCGTCTTCCTGCGCCTCTCAGCCGGCCAGGAGGCCACTCTCGGCTGGCTGCCCCCGGCCACCCTGGCTGGCTGGGCCGGCTACGGCTACTGGTGCGGGCTGATCGCGCTGGCCTGGACGGCCGGCTACCGGCTCAGCCTGCTGGAGGGCCACGCCCAGTTCTGGGCCCTGACGGCGCTTCTCTGGGCCAGCCTGGACCGGCTGGCCGCCAGCGGCCCGCCTGGATGGCTGCTGCCCTACGTCCGGTTGACCTTCGAAGGTCGCCTCTTCCCCTGCCTCACGCTGGTGCTGCTCTTCTACCTGGCCTGGCGAGAGGGCCAGTGGGTGCGCCGCTCTCCTGGCATGCGCCAGCTCGAGAGCCTGCCCCAGCTCCGCGTTCCCTCGCTGGCCCGGGCAGGGCCGGGGGGATTGCTGGCCCGCGAGAAGGCTCTGGGCCTGCGCCGTCAGCTCTTCCTTGAGCGCACCGAGCAACTCGAGCGGGGTCGCACCTCGATGGGAGAGATCCCGGCCGCTTATACCCGCAACCCCTTCTTCCCCGACCCAGTCGGCTGGGGCCTGCGCCTGCTCTCGCTGGCCCTGGCGGTCTTCTTGTTGCTCGACCCCATCGGCAAGCTGTCCCTGGCCCTGGCTCTGGCAGCCTCGGGTCTGATTCTGGCCCAGTTCCTGCGGGCCACGGCCCTGGACCTGGGGGATGCCAACAGCGAGGTGGCCACCCTGGCTCAGGCGGTGGCCCTGAACGGCGGGCTGGCGGCCAGCCTCTTCGTGCTCTGCTTCTCCAGTTTCACGCTGGGGTTTCCCCCTATGACCGCTTTCGGTGCGCTGGAGAAGGGCTTCGGCCCCGGCAGCCTGGCCGGGGTGGCGCTGGCTCTGGCCTTGCTGGCGGCCAGCCTGCAAGATCCATCTCGTCGCGAGTGGCAGCTCTTGCTCGAGCCCGGCCAGCGGCGAGTCTCGGCCGTGCATCGCGCCCTGACGGTGCTGTTCACGGTGCTGCTGGCGCTGGCCGGCGCCTGGCTTTATGGCCCCTGGCAGTCGTCCCTGCAGGGTCTTCTGGCCGGCAAGGGTCAGCCCGGCCTGCTCATCCACTTCACTGCCGTGCTCAGCCTGGGCTGTCTGCTGGCCCTGGCCGCCCACCTCCTTGGCCGGGGCGCCGGCTTGCTGGAGGAAGCCCTGGAGCGTCGGTGATCGGCAGCCGGGCGGAGATCTCCTCGCCTGCCAACTTCCCCACAAGGTGAAATTCAAGCCATTGGCGAAAAGATCGGCCGCCCATGCTGAGTTTCCTCCGCGGCAATCACGCCGGACGCGACCGCAAGTCGTTCCTCAAGTCTCCCCCGCGAGAGTTCTTTTGCTATTACGGCCCACCCGAGAACCTGGCGGGCAAGCTCGGCCAGGTGCAGATGGCCTTCGTCGAGCTGATGCACGGCAGCGGAGATATCGCCAAGACCCTGGCCACCGAGGTCGATTACCTGATCGCCTACTGCAGCTGCGGCGAGGCTGTGGGCGATCTGATTCCCAAGCTGCCCAAAGAGGCCAACATGGGCCACAACCGCTACGGCTGGGAGAGCTACTACGGCGATCCGGCCAACCCGGCCTGGGCCCGCATCCTGATCGAGCACGCCAACAGCCTGCTTAGCAAAGGTGCCGACGGTTTGCTGCTCGATACGGTGGATACGGTGGACATCTTCCCCCAGATCCACCAGGGCATGGTGCAGCTGATTCGCAACCTGCGCAAGCGTTTCCCCAACCGGGTGATCATCCTCAATCGGGGGTTCAAGGTGTTCGCCGACGTTCAGGACGTGGTGGACGGCGTGATGTTCGAGAGCATGATGCACAAGAACTTCAGCGCCGCCGACCGCGACTGGGTGGAGGGGATGTGCGGCAAGCTCAAAAAGAGCGGGCTGCCGATCTTCTCGATCAACTATCTCGATTGTTGTGACCCGGAGGAGTGCCGCCAGATGGCCGAAGACTATGGATTCTACCTGCACATGGCCCCCGACCGCAGCTTGATGAGCCTGCCGTGAGGAAGCTCATTCTCGGTCTTTGCCTGGGCCTGACACTCATGGCGCCCCTGCCCGCCCAGGATGAGCGTCAGCAAAAGTTCCAGACGGCGGTCGACAGCTACACCAGCCAGCTCGAGAAGACGCCCAACTCGCTCGAGGCCCTGCGGGGGCGCTCGCTGGCCTACCTGGGACTGGGGCAGGTCGACCTGGCCCTGGCCGACATCCAGCGAGCCCACGAGATGGCCCCCGGGAATGCCGGCATTCTGGCTGAGCGCTCGGCAGTGCTCTCCAAGATCGGCCGACTGCGCGACGCCCTGGCCGACATCCAGCAGGCCATCGCCCTCGAGCCCCGCGTAGCTGCCCACCACCTGGCAGAAAGCTATCTCTACTCCGATCTGCGTGAGCACAAGCGTGCCCTGGCCAGCGCCAACCAGGCTCTGGCTCTCGCCCCGCGTTATGCGCTGGCTTTCTGCGCTCGGGGCCTGGCCTCCAGCGAGCTGGGCGACTTTGGCCAGGCGGTGGCCGACTGCAACCAGGCCCTGGCCATCCAGCCCGGCCTGGCTACCGCCTACCAGGTGAGGGCCTACGCCAACACCCTGCTGGAGAAGTACCCCGAGGCTCTGGAGGACTACAAGCTGGCCCTGGCGGCCGATCCCGACAATGTCTACATCTACTCCGGTCGCGGCTACACTTACGAGAAGATGGCTCAATGGCAGGAGGCCCTGCAGGACTACAACCGGGCCCTGCAGCTTGATCCGGGAAGGGGGCTCACTTACGTTTCCCGGGGGGGGGTCTATTTGCAGCTGCAAGACTACAATCAAGCCTTCGCCGACTACGACCAGGCGGTCCAGCTCCTGCCTCAGGAGCCCCGGGCCTACTGCGGACGGGGCTTTGCCCAGAATGGCCAGGGCCGTTTCGAGGCCGCTCTTGGAGACTTCAACACCGCGGTGGCCCTCGACCCCACCCTGGCCGAGTCTTTCTACGGGCGCGGCCTGGTCTACTTCTCGCACGAATGGTATGGCGAGGCTCTGAAAGACTACAACAAAGCCCTCGAGCTGAATCCTGAGTATGTGGCCTGCTACGCCTCGCGAGCTCACCTCTATGAAGAGACCCGTCGCCCGGAGCTTGCCATGCAAGACTACAACACGGCCATCGGCTTGAGCCCCAGGGCAGCCGAGCTCTACGTCGATCGAGGGCGGCTCAAGAACGACCAGGGCGATCGGGACGGGGCTCTGGCCGACATCGCGAGTGCACAAGGACTTGTCCGGTCGGAGACGGTTTCTCGCGAACTGCAGGCGTTGATCGCGGAGGTGGAGAATCCAGATCAGCAGCCGCCTGACGCAGGCCCGGGGGAGGGCCCAGAAGAGCGCAGCCTTCCCAGGCCGCAATCTCCTGGCATGTACGACCGACTTTGAGGTTCCCCCATTGCGCAGCACCGACCGGATTGAGAGCCCCAGGGGAGAGCGCCGCTCTCGGAACGATCGAGGCGGTCGTGACCGTCGCGTCTTCCAGCGAGCCAACCGGGTTCTGCCCGTCTGGTATCGCCACGAAGGCAAGTTTCGCCAGGGCTGCGCCCTGGACCTGAGCGCGGAGGGCGCGGCCCTGATCACCGAGGTGGATTTCAACCCGGGCGATCAGTTCGAGTTTACCGTCCAGGTGGAGGCCGACTGGGAGGTGCGGGCTACCGCCACGGTGCTATGGCGAGAGTCGGCCCCCGACAACATGACCCACATGATCGGGGTCAACTTCCGCACCGAGCGTCCCGGCGACAAGAGCCTGCTGGGCCCGTGGATCCACTCCCAGCGTAAGAAGTCGGAGAGCCCGGAGAAGTCGGATTCGGCCGAGAAGCAGAAGAAGCTTATCGCGCCGCCTCCGGACGAGTATTAGAGGCACGGCCGGGAAGGTCGTGCCGATCAAGCCCAGAAGGGCCCAGGGTCGCCTCAGCCGACACTGCGCCCCTTGAGCAGGTGCACGACGTACTTGCCCACCTGCTTGACGTCCCGGGGCTTGAGGGTGGAGAACTGGATGGAGTGCAGATAGCACCCCTCATCCTCGTCGTAGCGCGTGCTCAGGTTCTTGGCCGAGATGGAGAGAGTCGGGTAGTTGGAGTAGGGACCGATCAGGCACAGTACCTGGGCCCCATCCTCCACCGTATTGGCTGACTGCACCAGGGCACCCCCCACGCTCAGGTTGAGCACCTTGCCGTCGGTGAGGTAGTGCCCGGTACGCAGGTTCCGCACCTCGCAGCGCAGGGTGGTGGCGATACGCAGGTGCTTGCGGCGCTGGAAGGCGTTCTCGTCGGCCAGGCCCAGCTCTTGCAAAATGACCTTGACCCAGCTCCCCTTGAGGTTCTCCTCGGTCTCCACGTAGCGAATGCCGGCGCTCCAGTCGGCGCCCTTCTGGCGACACCACATGACCTCGCACTGCAGCTTGTTTTGCTCCAGGCCCGGATAGGCCGAGGCGACCGAAAGGATATCCCCCTTCTTGAGCTTGTGCACCCCCTCGAGGCGCATGCCGCTGATGCCGATATCGACCACGTAGGCTCGATGCTGCTCCACCGAGCTCTGCGGGCTGTAGAGCACGGGGTAGCGGCACAGCACCCGGGTGCGGCTGCGCCCGTCGTGCCCGGTCTGGCTGGGAGGGCCCAGCACGATTTGCTTCAGGCCATCGAGAAATTTGGAAAACATGACCTCAGACCTCCACGGCCTGGTCGTGCAGGGAGTGCAGAACCTCGTCCACGTCCTGGCCGGCGCTGGCAAAGTCGACCGTGGCCACCTTCACCTTGAGCGTGCCGTTCAGCGAGCTGCCCAGGCCCTGCTTGAGACTGGTCACCATCGCATCGCGCAGCCTGGCGCTCCAATTCGGGTCGCGCCGGACCAGCAGAGCGTAATGGCCTTCTTGAAGCATGCCCAGAATGTCCCCGTGCAGCATGCACTGCTTGAGGGCGGTGTAGAGGCTTTTTCGCAGCTCCTTCTGCTCGCGCGTCGGCAGCTCGTGCAGCCCCTGCACTCGAACCGAGACCAGACCCTGGCCGCCGTCGCGGTTGGCGGCCAGTTGGGTCAGACGGTCGCGGAACACGAGCGGGGGCAGGCAATCCTCCATCAGCTCGTCGCCGGCCAGCTGGGAAGTCACCCCCCGGAACAGGCTGGCGTTGTAGAACGAGTCGCCGGCCCAGCGAGCGATGACTCCCAGCACCTTGACCGAAAGGTTGTGAAAGCGAGCGAAGGGGAGAGCGTCCACCGAGATGACCCCGATCACGTTCGAGTTGCCGGGGTTGATGACGGGGGCACAGATCAGCTTGCGGTAGCGGCGCTCGGGGTCGGGCCCGTCGGGCTGTGGCGTCTCGAGGTCGCGCGCGGTCACCGTCTGCTTCTTCTGGACCGCAGCCCAGAGCAGGTCGTTGCCGGGGGCGAGGCTGGCCGCTTCCTCGCTCACCGCGTCCCAGCCGCGAGTGGCGGCCAGGTGCAGTTTCTGGCCCTTGAGCAGGTAGAGCGAGCTCTCGCTGGCACCCAGGTAGTCGCACACCAGCTCGCAGATGGCCGGGTTGAGGTCTTTCTCATCCAGCACCGAAAGGCGGCGGGCCAGCTCGGAGAACGATTGGACCGTGGAGACCTCGCCCAGCACCCGGTCGTTCAGCTCCCGGTTGGCGGCTGTGAGCACGTTGACGCGCTGGCGCTGGCGCTCGCTTTCGGCGCGCAGCTCCTCGAGCTCGGCTCGAGCCTGGGAGAGCTGGCGGTTGCGAGCCTGCTGGGTGGTGCCCAGCACGAAGCCGGTGGCCACCAGCGTGAAGATGATGACGGCATCGGTGGAGCGGTCCACGTGCAGGGTCTGCCCCACCGACATCATGCCGGCGACGTAGGCGGCCACCCCCACGAAGGAGGCGAAGAGTGCCTCGGTGCGTCCGTAGTGGATGGCCTCGAGCACGATGACCAGGAGATAAGGGTGGAGCATGACGCCCAGGAACGCGAAGTTGTGGGCCGGGGTGAAGACCGCTCCGATGAACCATAAGACCAGGTACAAGAGCAGGGTCTCGGCCACGTATCCATATCGTTGCATCATCGTGCTTTCTTGCCTCCTCGCTGGGGCTGGGCCTCGATCATCTGGCCATCCTTGCGGGTGTAGGTCCCGAAGCGGCCATCAGTCATCATGTCGCTCTGGTAGGGAATCTCCTCGGCCACGGGCTGGCTCATGAAGGTGAGATACTCGAGGTTCTGCAGCTTCTTGAACAGCCACAGGGTGCCCAGGACCAGGCCGGTGGAGCAGCCCGCGAAGAGTCCCAGCCCGTACCACTCCATGCCCGCCTGCAGGGTCCACAGAGCGGTCAGGAAGGCGACCACGAAGGTGACCAGGGACGTGATCAGGGCCTGGCGGTAGAACTGGAAGTAGTAGGTGATCACGAGCACGAACAGGAGCATTGCCTGAGGAGCGGCGCCCAGCGCGCAGACTCGGAACAGGTGAATCTTGTAGCCGTCAAAGTCGTAGAAGCCCTCCAGGAACGGGGCAAACACCAGGGCTCCCAGGGTGCAGACCAGCTGCACCACCATGATCGAGTAGAGCGCATCCTTCAGGTTCTGGGTGAGCTTCTGGCGTCGCTGGATCACGATGTCCAAACCCTTGCGAGCCAGTACGGCGTTGTAGAAGCCGCGATAGTCTTCGTAGAAGTCCGTCTCGGTGTGCACGAAGAAGACGATCACAGCGGGCAGGATGCTCATCTGGGCAAAAAAGGCGGCCAGGTCGATGGGCGGAAAAGCCCACATGTATTCGCCTCGCATCAGCTCGCGGCCGGGCCCGGGGGCGAACCAGTAGACGAAGCTCGAGATCCAGAGAGCCAGGTAGTAGAAGAAGCCCGAGGCGGCCATGGCTGGATAGCGCTTGGCATAGGGCCACCAGTCGAAGTTCCAGCGGGCGTGGAACTCGAACTCGCGGGCCAGGGCTGTGAGCGTGATGGCCAGAATGGTCACCTGTCCCAGGATCAGGGCCACCAGGTAGGCCAGCACCGGCTCCTGGGTCTTGTGCAGCCAGGTGAAGCGCAGCAGGTAGGCCATCACCACGGTGACCAGCAAGCCGCTGGTGAAAGCGCTGCCGACCAGGTGATGGGCCCGCACGGCCCCGATGAAGGCCATGATCACCCACACTTCGGCCACCAGCACGAACAGGCAGACCGCACCCAACCGGTATGCCCAGGTGGTGTCGATGCCCAGCATGAACACAAAGCCCAGGATGGCGTGGAAGGCCACGTTGACCATGGTTACCGAGACCAGGGCGGGAAAGTGCGAGTCGAGCCGCAGAGCGTCGAGCTGGTCGGCCAGGTAGCGGATCACTGCAAGTTGCAGCGGCGCGGTGGTGATCAGCGAGAAGGCGAAGATGTAGATCACCGTCTCCATCAAGAACTGGCTGTAGATGTGGGCCAGGCCGGTGCGGGCGATGAGCAGCTGACAGACCACCAGGCTGATGACCGTGAGGACCCAGGGGCCGGAAGCCACCAGGGTGGCGTGGATATAGGCCTTGGTGAAGCCCAGGAAGGTGCCTTCCTGGGTGTAGGCGCGCAGTTTGAAGCCGATGCCTGCCATCAGAGCATCCCCACCGTGGTGCGGTCGTGGGCCTTGCGGCACTCTTCATAGACCTCGCGGTAGCGGGCGAAGAGTTGCTCCTGGCGGTAGTATTTCTCCACCCGGGCCCGGCCGGACTCTCCCATGGACTTGCGCAGCTCCGGGTTCTGGTAGAGTTGGACGAGCGCATCGGCTGTCTGGTTGGGGTTGCCCACCCAGGTCAGAACGCCAGCCGGCCCCAGGGCCGTGTCCTCAGCTTCACCCCCGAGCAGTAGCTCGGCGCACGATCCGACGTCGGGGGCGATGCAGGGAAGCCGGGCGGCGAAGCCTTCCAGGATGACCATCGGCTGACCCTCCGAGATGCTGGTGAGGACCTGTACGTCGAACACGGGATAGTACTTGCGCACGTCCACCCGACCCATGAAGCGGACGATGTGGCCGAGATCCAGGGCTTCCACCATGGTCTTCACCTCGGCATAGTAGCCGGGGTCCTCATCGGTGGGTCCGCACAGGAAGACCTCCAGCCCGGGAATTCGCTCCTCGGCCAGCTTGATGGCCTTGACCAGCGTCTTGAGGTCTTTGATGGGCACGATGCGGCCCACGAACCCGACCCGGAACTTGCTCTCGTCTCGGGGCATCGCCAGCTCGGTGGTCTGCTCCAGCGCCTTGAGATCGACCCCGTTGGGGATGAGCTTGATCTTGCTGCCGTCGGCCCCGAACTGGATCTGCAGCTCCTTGTTCTCGCGGTGCAGCGTGTAGATGAAGTTGGCGTTCTCGTAGCAGGCTTTGCCCAGTCCCACGAAGAGGTTGATCCAGATTTGCTTGAAGGTGCCCAGCCCTGACTCGAGGTTGACCGAGGAGGCTTTGTCCACGTAAATCCAGTCGGCCTGGGTGATCTCGATGCGGCGCTCATTCACATACAACCCGTGCTCGGTCAGAATCAAAGGTCGCTGATAGCGAATGGCCGCGATCACCCCCATAAAGCCGCTCCAACCGGTGGTGACGGCGTGGTAGACGCGGGCTCGCGGGATCTCGGCGTTGAAGAGCTTGAAGAGCGGAAAGTAGGCGTAGCGCCAGGTCCAGAAGAAGTCCGTGAAGGACACCCGCGGGCCGAAGTCCTGATACATCTGGGTCAGCACGTTCCAGGAGTCGAGCGAGAAGGCCAGGTCGCGGAACGAGAGGGCGGGAAGGTGGTTGCCGGTGCCGCACAGGTGAGGGAAGGCGCGGGCGAAGCCCCGCCCGTGGCCGTTGATCAGCCCGCCCAGGAAGGGCCCGGCCTCGCGCCAGGCTTTCTCTTTGTCTCCGTAGGTCGTTTGAGGGAACCTGGTGATCACGTCATAGAGGTTGAACTCGCAGATGTCCATCAGGTTGGGAGGCAGCTTGTAGCGGATCCGCCGCTCGGTGCTGGCGGACGGAGCCAGGTAGACCAGGCCGAACTTCAGGTCGCTCATTCCCTCGATCAGCTGGTGGATCCAGGTGGAGACCCCGCCCGGGACGTAGGGGTAGGTGCCTTCGCAGAAGTAGCAGACGTCAAGCATCGCGCGCTCCCAACCAGAAATGAGCCAGCTCGCTGATGGCGTGGCCCTCGCGCTTGCGGGGCAGCTTGACGGCCCAACCGCTCTCGAGCGCCCGCTTGCGCACGGCGCGAACGAAACCGAGCTGCTCGTTCTTCTGGCCATCTTCAAACAGATCTTCCAGATAGAGCAGAAGCGAGCCCAGGTCGCCCGGGTGCCGCGCCATGGTCGATTCCAGCAGGGTCAAAGACTCCTTGTGCAGCCCACGGTCTCGCAGGAGGGCGGCCAGAAGCACGGGGAGCTTGAGGTTCTTGGGATCGGCCGTCATGGCTTCCAGGGTGTGAGCCACTGCCAGCTCCCAGTAGTAGGGCTCCAGACCCTCTTCCATCAGGCCCGACTTCATGTATTCGTGGTAGAGCGAGGCCAGGGAGGCCTGCAGGCCGGCCGTCTCGGTGCGGTAGCGCAGCTGCTCGGTCATCTGGTAGATGCGCACGACGTAAGATCGTTGCAGCTCGTTGATCTTGCTCATGGCATACTGGAAGACCTCGGGGCGCTGGTCTCCCGCCATCCGGTTGAGCAGGCGTCGCTGGCGCGGGTCGTCAGATTCGGCCAGTCGGTCCACGATGGCCAGGGCGGTGGCCACGTCGGCATAGGGGATGAGGTCCACGATCGGCTCGGTACGAATCTCCTCGCGGAACTGAACCTCGAGGGGGGCCGAAAAGTCGCGTTCGGGAGGAGCATTGGACTGGATCCACATTTCGGCGCGCACCACGTCGACCAGGGGGGTCTCTTTGGGCTGGCCGCGTGACAGGAGGTAGACCAGCATGCTGATCAGGCTACCATACACCCCACCGAAAAGGCAGAAGACCAGCGTGACGATGGCCCAGCCCAGCGCCGCCGGGCTGACCGGGCTCTTGGCCATGTAAGTGCCGAAGCTGATGGCCAGCGCTCCCACCACGTAGAAGAAGAAGCTTCCCGTGGGGAAGCTCTCCTCGGCCCTGAGCACCCAAAGAGTTCCGAGCAGGCTGGCCACGAGTCCCAGAATCCAGCACAGCCAGGAGACGATGTTGGGCAACGGCTCGTGGGGCCGGGGAGGGCGCTCGAGGTAGCCCGGGACAGTCGGGTCCACACCGGTGTCGATGCGAACGGTATCGGCGATCATGGACCCTCCCGCTTGACGGCCGCAATGCCGGTGGCCAGGTCGAAATAGTCGGGAATGAGCCGGGCCACCAGCCGCTTCTCCATCTCATCGCGCAGGTCGGGGTTGGCCCCCACCAGGCAGAGGGCCCCCGGTGGGCTCTGCGAGCGGATGCGGGCATAAGCGGCGAACAGGCTGGCCAGGGCGTAGCTGTCGATGCAGGTCACCTCGGTCAGGTCCAGCACGATGCGGCTCGCACCCTGGCGGACCAGGTTGGAGGCTGCGGCCCGGAAGCCGTCATTGTTGCCCTTGCCCCAGCTGCCTTGAAGCGACAGCACGGCCACTCCGTCCTGGCGATTCTCCTGTGACTTGACCAGGGGCTGATCCGGCATCGACGTCCTCAGAACTGAAGGTGCAACTGGGTGCGCAGCGACTGGTTGTTGTTGTTGGGGATGCCTCCGGTCAGGGGGACGCGTCCGAAGGGCGCAGCGCCGTACTCGTAGTCCACTCGGAAGAACGAGGTTTCGCTGAACTTGACGTCGGTGCCGACCTGGTAGGTCTGCCCGTTGGTGCCATCGTTGAAGAAGCTTTGATAAAAGCCCAGGTAGTAGCGCCAGCGGTCGTTGGGGGTATGGGTGAAGCGGGTTCCGATAGAGTCGGCCTGGAAGTCGGCCGGACCGAAACGGTCCAGAATGTTCTGGGCGGGGCTGTTGGCGTTGCCCCCGTGGGTATAGCTGACCACCCAGTCGTAGACGTCCTCCTCACGCATGACCGTGAAGTAGGGCCCGACGTTGTAGATGAACTGGTGCGAGCCGTCGATGTAGTTGGCGTTCAGGAAATTGCCGCCGATCCCGATCCATTCGTTGGGCTGGCCGTCCAGGAAGCCCTCCTGGCCGAAATATTTCAGGCCGTTGGCCAGGGCGAAGGGGGTATCGTAGTTCATCTCGCGCACCAGATAAAAGCCGCCCTGCACGTTCGGGCCGTCGTAGCGACCCCCCGCGCGGAACAGGCCTTCGGTGCCATACCAGCCGGTGAAGATGGCGTCCATGTCGGCGGCGCGATATTCCAGGCCCAGTCGGCCAAAGGTACGCTCGGCGGTACCGACCCCGGGGTTGCTGGTGCTGACCGAGCGGTAGTCGTGCCAGCCCTGCACATAGAGGTCGACGTCGCTGACCGGGACGCTCAAGCGGTTGATGACCCGGTTGCCGAAGTTCCCGGCAAAGGACGTGTACTCGTAGAAATTGTCGAAGTAGGGCCCGCGCAGGTCTTCAGCCTTCTGGATGCGCTCATCCAGCGAGGTGGCCAGCGAGCTCCCGGCTGGAGCCAGCTCTTTGGCCTTGACATACCAGTCGCGGGCTGCCATGTAGCCCTCTCTCGAGAGCGCGTGGTCGCCGCGGGCCACGTAGAGGTCGGTCATCTTGTCCTTCAGGCCCAGTGCCTGCGGGTTCTCGGACTGCAGGCGGGTCAAGAGCGTCTCACTGGCATCGTAGTCGCCGGCCTGGGTATACAGGTCGGCCAGCATGGCCTGAATCTCCAGGTTCCTGGGGTCGAGCTTGGCGGCTTTCTCCATCACGCGGACGGCGGAATTGACGTCACCAACGTCGTTATAGACCTTGCCTGCCTCCCAGTAAGGCTTGGGGTCGGAGGCTCTGGCCAGGGCCAGGCGCTCGAGCATGCGGGCCCTCTCCGTATCGAGGTCGTTGCGGCGATAAAGCTCGGCCAGCTTCTCCATCAGGGCCACGTCGTCGGGCCGCAGCTTGAGCAGCTCCTCTCCGGTGATGGCGGCGGCTCGCGGCTGGTCGTAGGTGGACTGGAGCTCCATCAAGATCTCTTTCCACTCGGGTTTTTGCGGCTCGAGCTCGCTGAGCTTGCTGTAGATCGTGATGGCGTAGGCCGTGTTGCGGCTGGCCAGCAGGATGGTGCCGAGTTGGCTATAGGCCTCCACCAACCCGGGATCGAGCTCGATGGCTTTACGTAGGGAGACGATGGCTGACTCGGTGTAGCCCTGCTTGTTCAGCTCGATGCCCTTGCGCAGCTCCTCGCGCGCCTGTTGCTCGGCGCTCTGGGTGGCGGCCGCCTCGGGGGACGCAGTGGCCTCGGGAGTCTGTGCCTGCGCAGGAGTCAGGCTGAGGCCCACCACGCAGATCAGGGCCAGGACACGGCTGGTAAGGTTCACGTTCGCTTGCTCCTCCGATTCAACGGCTGACCTCCACCGGGTAGGTGCCTCGGTAGGCGGTCAGGGTCCCCCTCCAGGTCAACGTTCCCCGGGCGTCGGTCTTGACCGCCTGGTTGGACAGGCCGCCGACCGATACCCTGTAGGAGGCATTGGGAGCCAGGTTGGCCAGCGTGAAGAAGGCCGGGCCTGTGCCCTGCAACCGGAAAGAAACCCCCTGATTCGTCAGGCGCCATCCGTCGATATAATGACTCCCCTTGACCAAATACGTTTTCGAGGGGGCTGGATCCTGCAAAAATATTCTATGTTTTGAACCCTCTTCCAGGTGCACATAGAGGCTGTTTTCCTCGACCACAAAGCCAATTACGCCTTGAGATAGATTCAAGTCCACGGCTTGCTTGACGCCGTCCAGTCGGATGGTCCGGAGCGGGCCCTGGTTGTGCACCACCAGAGACCCGTCGTCGTCCCGGCCGTAGCGCATCGTGATGAAGTCCTTGACGATGGGCACGTAGTCGGCCGCGAAGATGGGGGCGAAGTCTTGCTTGAGCACGTAGTCGAAGGCCGTCTTGAGGCCGTCAAGGCCCGGCTGCTTTTCGGCCAGGTAGAAGTGGAAGTAGGCGTTCATCGGGCGCAACCGATAGGGCTTCTCGGTCTTCTGGTAGTAGTCGACCAGGTTCTTCATTCCATCGTAGTCTCTGGTCCAGGAGTGGGTGTAGTAGAAGTCGCCCGCGGCAGCGGTGTGGTACTGGATGCGGCCTTCCCCGACATCGGAGTAGACCGGGTAGACGCCGGCGATGTAGGGCAGGGTGGAGTCGTAGATGGGGTTGCCCCCGTTCATGTTGGCGATGCCCAGGGCATCGGTCAGGGCCACCGCCTCGGGGGTCGGATTGCACAGTCCCGTCCAGAGTAAGAGTCGGGTCGGCTTCTCGCGCGGCGTGATCAACTGGTTGGTGAAGTCGACCGCGGCCGTGATCTCGCCTGGAATCGAGGGGGGCTGGCGGGCCAGCTTCTTGTCCGGGGTGAGATAGTTGTCCCCCTTGACCCAGTCGAAGGGGTGGCTGGTGGTGTGGCTGGCCGTGTCCACGTTGGGCAGGGACTGGATGCGGCGGGCCGCATCCAGGTCGCGAGCATAGTAAGGCTTGGCTCGCTTGAGCATGTCGTCGGAGATGTAGCTGACCGTGAACGGCAGGCTGTATTTGGTGAAGATCTCCCGGTAGAGCATCTCCGAATTGAGCGTGGAGCGGTCGATGTGGGACATGCCACCGGCCGCGTCGCCGTCCACGTGGGCCCAGAACAGGCGGCTGCCGTTCAGGGTCGAGAGGTCCGGTTTGGGTAGTTCATCCGTCTGGAAAGCGGCGGCGAAGAAGACGAAGGGATCGATCTGCCAGGTGGTGGCCTGCGAGCGCTCGGCGGCTGCATACTGAGAGGCGTTGGCGTCGGGCGGCAGGGATTCTGAGCGCAGAGGCTGCGCGACGGGAGCGTAGCAGGGGAAGTTGCCCATGGCCACTCCGCCGCGCGAGGAGACTGCCACCACGTCGCTTTCGCCGCGGGGGTCCTTGACCTTGAGGTAGGTCTTGCCGGCCGGGTCTTCCAGCTTCAGGATGGGCCAGTCCAGCTTGCGCAGGTCTTCGTTTTTTTCGGTCAGGGAGCGCTCATAGTTGCAGACTTTGGGGTCCATGAACGTGATCTCGCCGGTCCTGGCCGGGAGGCCGAGCTCGGAGTTGCCGGCCCGCACCGCCGACTGGGTGGCCGACGGGGTGAGCTTGAACCCGAGCGCAGCCAGCGCCGGGCCGGGGTCGGCCTGCCCTCGCAGCGTGCTGTCCGCGGTCGAGCCGATACCGCCCATCAGAACGACCTTTCGCCCTGCCTGGATCTGCCGAAGGAGCCATTCGTTGTAGGCCTGAGCGTCGGGCAGTGAGCTGCCGCTCCACCAGGTCAGGATGCCCCGGTAGGGCTCCATCTCGGCGTCGCCGGGCAGCCCATCCTCGATGGCCCGGTAGTCGACCACCAGGCCCAGGTAGTTCAAGACCGTTTCGCCCTGTTGATGGAGCGAGTTGACCACTGAGGTCTCCCGGGCCGAACGCTGGTAAAAGCAGAGCACCCGTCGCTTGAGCTCGGTGACCTCGGCCGGCAGGGGGGGCGGCTGGGGGAGGGCCGCGGGCGGCGGCGCGCCGACCTGAGTCGGAGTCACCGCCAGCGACCTCCTCTCGGGCAGCTTCTGGGGCCGGTAGGTGAGCGTCTCCTCCAGGAAGCGTTTCAGATCGATGTGAAACTGGTTCTCTTTGCCGTCAAAGCGCACGATGTAATTTTCGAGGGCCAGCCCGCCGTAGGGAGTGCGCACCACCACGGCGCTCTCGCCCTCGGGCAGGTCGGTGCGACCGAGGCGCAGGAACACCTTGTCCTCGGGACTGGCCGGACGGAACAGAAAGTAGTGATTCAGGTGGGCCTTCTCCAGCCACGGGACCATGGCCTGATCGCGTCCCTGCTCGGTGATCTTGCTGACGTCGTTGGTCCAGGTGCCCTTGAACTCGAGGCCAAAAGGGTAGAAGAAGTTGTTGTATTCCTCGCTCAGGAGCCAGCGGTCGAGGCCGTCGTTGAGCTGCTCCTGGAAGGCCCCGTAGTTGCCGAAGACGACCACCTTGCGGCCGGCCACGATCTGGTCGGTGAGCCAGTTGGCATAGGCAGCCGCGTTGCGGGTGGCCGGGCTGCGATACCAGGTGATGATGCCCACGTACTGCTTCATCTCCGCCTCGGAGGGCAGGCCGTCCTCGAGGTTGCGGTAATCCACCGAGTAGCCCAGCTCCTTGAGGGGAGCCGCCAGGAACAGCTTGATCTCGTTGTTCTCGGCGCTGGTGCCTTCGGAGCCCTTGTAGAGCCCGAGCAGCCGTCCGCCCGGGGTCAGCCGGTCGGAGACCGCCGCCGGCGCCAGGGCCGAGGACAGGAAGGCGCTGGGATCGATGCGCAGGGCATTGTCTTTCCAGATGTAGGACTCGCCCGCCATGGCGCCATGCGGGGTGCGCACTACCAGGTAGCTGTCCGAGTCGGGCATATCCTTGCGGCGCACCACCAGGTCGCCCTGGTTGCGCGAGTCGTGCGAGCGGAACAGAAGGTAGTAGGTGGGCTTGACGGCGCCCCGGACGATCTTCTGGTTCAGGCTCACGACCTGCAACTGCTCGGCGGCCCCGGTGTAAGCGGCCGCGTAGTTGAGGCCGAAGGGCATGAAGAACTCGTTGAGCTCTTCGTTGGTCAGCCAGGTCTTCTCGTCGGTGGTGTGGGCCCCGAAGTTGCCCAGCACAATGACCTTGCGCCCGGCCATGACCTGATCGCGCAGCCAGCGCACGTATTCCTGAGGCCGGGCATACTTTGCGGTCTGGTGCCAGCTCAACACGGCGGCGTATTTCTGCATCTCCTGCGGGGAGGGCAGCGACCTGTCCACGTCGTGGTAAGCCACCTGGTAGCCCAGCTTCTTGAGGACTGCCTCCAGGTGGGCCTTGACCGGCGTGGCGGCGGCGGTCTTGAACTCGCTCCCCTTGTAGACCACCAGCACCTGGCCCGTGTCGGCGGCCAGGGCCGGCGGGCAAAGAAAAGCCAGGAAAAGCAGTTGCCAGAGCCATTTACGGGCTTTCAACACTCAGCGCACCATCCCCAAAGAATCAGCAGGAAACCGGCCTTGCATTCTGTAGTGTCCCGCGGTGGACCTTCCTCGCACCCTTGCAATCCTGATCAGCGCGTTGCTCTGGCTGGCTCCCGCCCAGGCCCGCCCGCCCGGACGCGAGCCCTGGGCTCCCACAAACTACGCCGTCTACTACGGCCAGTGGGACGAGGCCCTGGTGGAGCAGGCGCTCGGCTTTGAGCTGCTCATTTTGCAGCCCTCGGGGGTGACCCGCGAGCAAACCAGAAGACTGCGAGCCGGGCGGGACGCTCAGAGCGGCACCTCCGACGATGTGAAGGTTCTGGCCTACGTCTCGCTGGGCGAGGACGAGACCCCGCCTCGCGGGCTCGCCCCCGCCGCGGCGAGCGGACCGGTGCACCGCCAGCCGGGCGGCACTCTGGCCCCGGGCAACAACGACTTTCCCACCGCCTACCTCGACGAGGTCAAGCTGCTGCGCGACCAGGACGGCTTCTTCAAGCTCTCGGCCGACGGCGCGGTGGCCTCGACCGCCGGTCAGGACGGCCTGCCCGACGAGAACGGCGTGTGGGGCAGCTTCTACACCGCTTCGGGCGATCCGGGCTGGCATGAGACCGTGCGCCAGCGCACGCTGGCCATCGAGCAGAAGCTGGAGGTGGATGGCTTCTTCCTCGACACCCTGGACACCGCCTCGCGCTGGGGCGCCTACCCCTGGATGGAAAAGGACATGGTGGAGCTGGTGGCCGCCGTGCGGAGCTGGCATCCCCGGGCCATCCTGGTGGCCAACCGGGGGCTCTCGCTGTTCTACGATCATGCCGAGGCCATGCGAGGGAACCTCGATGGCGTGATGTACGAGAGCTTCCTGACCGATTGGGACTGGCAGCGCAAGCGGGCCATCACCCACCCTTTCCTGGACTCGCAGTGGGAGATTCTGCGCGACCTGCTGCTGCCCCAGGCCAGCCGGCCGGACGGTTTCTTCCTGCTCTTTCTCAACTACCGAGACCCGGCCCAGAGCGACGTTCCAGGCTTCCTGCAGCGCGAGCGAGAGCTGCTCGAGGGCATTCCCCACGCCGCCTGCTGGACCACTCCAGATCTGCAGCGCCTCGAGCCGCCGGCCCCACCTCCTTCCAAGGTCGAGTTGCACGCCCTGGAGGTCGTCCGGGCCGAGAGCACCGAGGCCGGCACCGTCCGAATGACTCTGAAAGGCAAAGCCCCCCCCGATGCTCTGGTGGAGATCGTCTCCGGTCTCCAACCCGGTCCCCTCTCCCCCCGCCTTCGATTTGCCCGCGCCGGAGAGAGCACGCTGGAGGTCTGGGGCGTGCGTGAGCAGCAGCTCTGGGTTCGTGTGCTGGGTGGCGGCTCCGCCGGACCCTTCCAACCGGTCGTGGTGACCGGACCCCTCCTGCCGGCGGTGGCCGACCTTCAGGTCCAGGGTCTGGAGCAGAAGGTGCGTCTGAGCTGGAAGGGTGTGCCCAGAGCCACTTACGACGTCTACTCGGGCGAGTCGGCCGACCGGCTCAAGCGGGTGGCCAGAGTGACTGTGCCCGAGGCCTTCCTGCAAAGCCTTGCCAACGACCAGACCCGGGCTTTCGCCGTGGCCCAGATCCGAAACGGCAAGAAGGTCGCCTTCTCGGACATCGTCTTCGGGGCGGCTCGCGACCGGACTCCCCCGCCGCCGCCGGCTCGGGTCCAGGTGGAGGGCAACCGGGTGACCTGGCAGGCCAGCCCTGCCCTCGACCTGGACGGCTACCGGGTCTACGTCTGGCCGGTGGGCAAAGGCCCCCGCCTCCCCCTGCTGGTAGATCCCGACCAGACCGAGATCACGGTGGAGCACGTCCAGAGCGCGGCGAGCTATGATGTCTGGGTGACGGCTCGGGACGAGAGCGGCAATGAGAGCCGGCCCGCCGGCAGAGCGCGCATGGGGCCCTGACTCAGGCCGGGACCTTCGAGCGGGCGGTGGCGGGCGGGAGAGACACGGTGAACGTCGTCCCCCGGCCCGGCTCGCTCTCGAAGGTGATCGAGCCTTCGTGCTGGCGCACGATCCCGGCGCACACCGCCAGGCCCAGCCCCAGTCCCAGCCTCTTGGTGGTAAAGAACGGGTCGAAGACCCGGTCTTGAATCTCGGCCGCGATGCCCGGCCCGGTATCGCTGACCCGAAGGCGCAGGCACGGGCCCGGAGTGAACGGACAGACGCCCAGGTCGAGCGCAATGCGGATCTGGCCCCGGCCTTTCAGGGCGTCGCGGGCGTTCAGGACCAGGTTGGACACCACCTGCTCGAGCAGGTCGCTGTCCCCGACCACCGGCGGCAGGGACGGCTCGGTCTGCACCACCAGCTCGACGCCATCGGGCAACTGGGCCCGCAACCCCGGCTCGAGTCGGGTCAGCCGCTCGGCCAGGTCGACTTCGCCAGGCCGGAGGGTCTGCTGGCGCGCGATGGCCACCAGCGGCCGAGTCAGGTCCTCGGCCTGCCGGGCGGCTTGAGTGAGAAGCTCGAGGTCGCGTTGTTGCTCCGGACTCAGCCCGCTCTCGGCCAGCAGCTCGGCGCAGCCAACGATGGCAGCGAGCAGCGCTTTCAGGTCGTGCAGCAGGCCGGCGGCCAGCATCCCGACCGTGTCCATCTTCTGCATCAGGAAGAGCTGGCGCTGATACCGCTGGGTGATGGCCCGCTCTTCCTCCAGGCGCACCCGAGCCACGGCCCCGGCGAGCTGGCCGGCCACGTGCATCAGATAGTCGAGCTGCTCGGGAGTGGGAGCGCGCACGCCCTCCTCGCCGAAGGTGCCCACTCCAAAGGCCCCCAGCACGTAATCGGGCAGGATCAGCGGCAGGTTGATCAGAGTGCGGCACTCGAGCTGAGCCACCAGGCTCTTGTTGGTGCGGGGATCGCTGCGACTGTCCACGACCACGACAGGCCCCCGGGCGCTGACGATCTCCTCGAGCATGGCATCCCCCTCAATCTCCAGCATCGGGGCCTTCTCCCAGGTCTGCGCTTCTCGAGATCCGGCAAAGTCGAGCAAACGGGCGCGGCGAATATCGGGGGAATCGAGTACATAGATCCAGACATGGCGATACCCGGTCGAACGCTCGACCTCGTCGCGGGCCTCTTGCAGAAGCTCGCGGAAGGTCGAGGCTCTCTGCAGGCGACGGGCGAGCTCGAGTAAACTTGCGTAATCTGGCAGCATTTGAACCCGGGAATTCCTTCGGCAGGCCTGCTCGGTGATCCCGCGAACGCCCCCTCCCCATGGCTGACCCCCCGCGAGCCAAGCTCAAGTTCGATACCTCCTGCGACCGCGACAGCCCGCTCCCCTCGCGCTACCAGATTCGCGGAGAGCTGGGGCGCGGGGGCATGGGCATCGTCTATCACGCTTTTGATCGCGAGACCTCCAGCCAGGTGGCCGTCAAGGTCATCTCCGAGGGGGGCTCCAATCAGGCTCTGGCCGAGCGATTGCGCCGCGAGGCCCGCGAGCTCTCTCACCTGAGCCACCCCAATGTGGTGGGCTACCTGGGCCAGGGCATCCGGGGCGCTCGCCAGTACATCGTGCTCGAATACGTGGCGGGAGGCGATCTGCGCAGGCTGCTCAAGACGCGTCCGCCCCTGGGAACGGTGCTGCGTCTGTTTCACGGCGTGGCTCTGGGGCTCGACTACCTGCATCAGGAGGGCCTGGTGCACCGCGACCTCAAGCCGGAGAACATCCTGATCGCGGCCGACGGCACCGCTCGTTTGACCGACCTGGGGCTGGTTAAGGCCCTCGAGTCCACCACCCACCTGACCACCGAGGGCGCCATTGTGGGCACATACTCCTATCTGGCGCCCGAGCAGATCGTCTCGGGCCAGCTCACCCCGGCCTGCGACCTCTACGCGCTGGGAGCCTGCCTTTACGAGGCCTGCACCGGCCAGCCCATGTTCGTGGCCAACACCGACTTTGAGATGCTCGAGCAGCACCTGCGCAGCGATCCCATCCCTCCGCGCCAGCACCAGGGCGACCTGCCCGAGGAGCTGGAAGGGCTGATCCTGGCCCTGGTCTGCAAGAAGGCCGAGGGCCGTCCCCTCGCCAGTGAGGTGGCCAGACGCCTCGGCGATTTGCTTGGACGGCATTCGGTGGAGGAGGTGCTGGCGGCTCCGGTGGCCTTCTCCGAGCCCGAGCCGGAAGGCTGGATCCCCGAGTGGCGGCGGGCCCTGGCCCGCCGCCTGAAGGCGCCCGAGCCGGTGCGCCGGGTGGACCCCCTGGCGGTGGAGTGGGAGGCCGGCCAGAGCGGCTTCCCTGCCCCCCTGCTGGTCGGCAACCTGCGCGAGCTGGGCCGAGGTCTGGAGGCCCTGGAGGGTACTCCCGATCTTAAGCTGCCGGCCCCCTCCGACCGGTTGCGAGTGGCCCTGGACCGGGCTCTGGCCGGTGAGGCTCGACCCGATCAGCGCGAGGAGCTTGAGAACCTGGGCCACGAGCTGCAGGTCTGGTGCCGGCAGCGCGATGAGATTCTGGGGCAAGCGCGCCGGGCGGCCCAAGACCTGGTGGAGTTGCGCCGGGCCCTGAGCGCGCGAGGTCAGTCGCTGAAGGCCCAGATCGAGGCCAGCCTGGAGGCGCTGGGCCAGCGTCCCTGCGACGAGCCGGGGTCGGCTCGGGTGGCCGGCGCCTGGATCGCGCGGCTGGATGAAGCCTGGGCCGGCATGATGCGCCAGGTGGGCTCGTGATCTGGCTGGCCGCCGCCACTTCCAGCGACCCCGCCCTGGGCATTCTGGCCTCGCTGCTGGCCATGACCGTGCTCTGGTACCATCGCAGCCGCTTTGTGCCCTTCTGGCTGCCGGCCGAGGAATGGCACGCCCTGGAGCGGCCCGAGCTGGACCCTTCCACCCGGCTCACCGTGGTGGGGCCTGCTGAGCCGGCCGCAGTCGTCGAGCCAGTCCCTGGGCCCGAGCCCGAGCTGTTGGCGACGGCCCAGCTGCACGGCCAGCTTCTGGAGATGCAGGGCCAGCTCGAGGCCGCCATGCACGAGTTCACCGCCGCCGCCGAGGCCGAATGGAAGACCCTCGAGCACCAGTTGATCGAGCTGCACGCCCGCTACCAGGTGGTACGGGGCCAGCTGGTGGACGTGGCCGGCGAGCCCGCCAGGTCGCCCTGCGAGCTCGCCGCCCCGGTGCGGTGGCCGCCCGAGCCCTGCCAGGCGCCCGAAGAGCCCCCTCTGGAGCTGAGCGGCTCGGGTTGGAGCGAGCCCGACGCGCAGGGCCTGCGCTCACGAGCCAGCGCCGACGACCCGCCCACCTTCGAATACCTGGGAGCGCCGCCCCGACCCGACCAGCCCGGCTCGGCCGACAATCCCCGGCCCTACTACCGCGAGCGCCGTCTCCCCGGCTTCGTGGAGATCGCCCGCGGAGTGGTGGCCGGCAAGCGCCTGCTGATCACCGAGTGCGCCCGCTGGGTGGAGGGAGGACTGGCATCCCTGAGCCAGGGAGAGCCGCTGGCTCTGGAGCCGGGGGGCAAGCTCTACGGCGCCGCCCCGGCCGAGCTGGGGGCCCTGGAGACCGTGCTCTGGACGCTGCCCCTCGAGCTGCGCCAGCAGCTCGAGGGGGTGATGCTGGGCGACGACCTGGGCGGTCGCACCGACTGGCAGGGGCGCTATCGGGCCGACGCCGATGGCGCTCTCGTCTCCCACGCGGCCCTCTTCGAGCCGGGCCGCCTCGCCCTGCGGGCCGACCTTCTCAGCCAGCCCCGCAAGCTGGCCAGGGTCCTGCGGGCTGCTCTGGGCGAGAGCCAGGTGGGCCTGGAGTCGGGCCAGTCCTCGGATGGCTATCGGTGGATCGAGCTTTGATCGGCTGGTTGCTGCTCATGCTGCTGGCCGGCTCGCTGGCCGCCTGGAGGGCCACCCTGAGCTTGCGCGCCCGCTTGCGCATCTTGCTGTCGGGAGCGGTGGTGGGGGCGCTGGTGGTGCCCCTGGTGCAGCTTCTGGCCGGGAGCGGCCCGGGCTGGGCGGCGGCGGCCCGGACCTATCTCGGCTTTCTGGGGTTGCTCTGGCCTGCGGTGGCCGTGCTCTCCCCTCGCCACCGGCTCCGTTTCAGTGTTGCAGACGGCTTCCTGCTGGGCTTCCTGGCCGGCCTGGGCTATGACCTCTATGCCCTGGCTCTGGCCGGAGGGACCGTCCGGGTCGACTGGCTCCCTCTTGCGAAGGGCCAACCCTGGTCTGGTTACGCCTTCGGCTGCGGCCTGGCCAGCCTGGCGATGGTGGCCGGGCGCCGCTTCACCCTGACCCAGGCCGGGGGATGGGTGTGGTGCCTGGCGGCCCTGGCGGCAGCGAGCTTGGACCGCCTGCATCTCGCGCCAGTCGACCCGAGGATTTTCCCCTGCCTGGCGCTGGCCCTGGCCTTCGTGCTGGGCGAGCGCGAGCAGCGCTGGCTGCGCCGCTCGCCGGTCTACCCCCAGATCAAGAGCCTGAGCGACCTCGGCGTGCCGTCGGTGAGGGCGGGCCTGTGGCCCTACCTGCGGGCCTCCCGACGTCGCCGTCAGGTGATGCTCGAGCGAGCCGAGCTGGTCAAGATGGGCAACACCAGCTTCTTCGCCCTGCCCCGCCAGGAGCGCTGGAGCGCCCCGCCCGATCTTCCCGCCCTGCTCCTCTGCGCGGCCGCCTTCCTGGCCCTGCTGGCCTTCCCCGCCTCGCTGGGCCACACGCCCCTGGCCACCTGGCTGCCGGCCGCGGGCATCCTGTGGTGCTTTCTGCGCCTGCCCGAGCTCGAGCCCGAGGAGGCCGACCGGGTGGCCTGCACCCGGGCCGAGGAGCTGACCGTGAACTGCGCCTTGCTCCTGGTGGTGCTGGCCCTGGTGGCCGGGGTGGGCTGGGCCGGCCCGTTCACGCCCGCCTTCTCGGTGAGCTCTTATGCCCTGGTGGTGGCCCTGGCCGCCTCCACCCTGACCGGTACCCAGCGGGCCGAGGCGGCCTCGCTGCGCACCCCGGCCGAGCGCCGCATGAACTGGGTCCACCGGGGCCTGCTGGCTGCCAAGACGGTGCTGGTCGCTCCGGGTTGCGCCTTCCTCTTCGGCGGCTGGAAGGGGCTGCTGGCGCCCATCGTCTCCCCCAGCCTGCCGCCCTGGTCCATCGCGCCCGTTGCGCTGGCGCTGCTGGCCCTGCTGGCGGCAATTGCAGCCGGATTTCTTAATGCGCTCGGCGATCGAATCGAGTCGGCTCTGCAACCTCGAAATGGGACGTGAGCCCATTCTGGTGCTATGCTTTCTTTGATGAGATGGTTTGCGCGGCAGCGACGAGGGGCTGCCCTGATGGCTGTATTGCTTGCGGTCTTGCTGCTCTTTACCATGATCAAGACGCTGGTGGTGATCACCCACTCCAAGAGCTACCAGTCCAGGCTTCATTACCAGCAGATGCAGGCCCACTACCTGTGCGAGGCGGCCGTGGCTCGTGCCCGTGCCGAGCTCGATAAGAATCCTGACTGGAGCGAAGGATTCAGCGAGGAGAGCTTGCCTGGCATCGACGGCACCTATTCGGCCCTTTTTCACACCGGTCCGGGCCTCTCGGTGGGCGCTAACGAATCGGTCAACAACATGCGCGGTAAAGTCGTGGCCGACGGTCCGAGGGGCGAGCAAACCGTTCCGCCCCATTCGTGCGAGCTGATCGTTACGGCCCGGGTGGGCAGCACCGAGCGCCGGGTGCGGGTGCTGCTGCGCAAGGGTGGCACGATTCTCCCCTACGCCCTCTCGGCCAGCAACCGGATCAAGCTCAAGGGCCCGGCCAGGATCAACGGCATCAAGAGCCGGACCTCGATGACGCCGACCGACGCCGAGGTGCACTCCAATGCTCCCCGCGGCTCCAACGTGATCACCTGGGAGTCCACCACGGACGAGGAGGGCCAGTTCACCGGCCGGGCGGAGATCCGGGGGAAAGTCAGCGCCGTCTCCCCCTCGGGAGGGGCTATCAACTTCGGCAGCAACCCCGGCCAGTACAGGGTCACCGGGGGGTTCGAGACGGGATCAGCCGCCAAGCCCGTGCCCAACTATGATCTCGATGCCGAGATCGAGGAGGCTCGCGGCTTGCCGAGTATCTCCTCCTCGGTTGGACCGGGCTCAGCAACTGTCACCGTCACCGATTCTCGCTACCGAAACGGCGACCTGAGCCTGAGCGGCGACCTGGTGCTCGAGGAGGGCAACCTCTACGTGGACGGAAACGTCACCATCAACGGCTCGGTGACCGGAGTCGGGTCCATCTACGCCACCGGGGACATCTCCTTTACGGGAAACGCCAACATTCGCGCCAACGCCCCTGAGAGCGGCATTGCGGTGTACAGCGGCGGAAAGATCCAGCTGGCCAGCTTGGATCTCGCGCAATTCCTGGCCGATCTTGAAGTCGGAGTGACCGACATGAACACGATGAACGGCAAGCTGCGCGAGCTTCGGGACGGCTACGACGATCTGGAGGTGAGCGAGCGCGAGGCTCTGCTGGGCGAAGTCAACCTGTCTGCAACCGCGTTCCTCGCGCAGCTGAATACCCTGGGCCCCAGCCCCACGCGCGATAGCCTGCTCAAGCGGGTGGAGTACCTGGCCACCGTGACCGGTCCCGGCAATCCCGAGCCGGCCGAGGTGGAGGAGGCCCTCACTTTCGGGCTCCCTCTTCCCGGCCTTTTGCTTGCCGTCGTCGGCAATGAGGATTACGACGCCACCGCTCGTCACTTTCTGCCGGGCGGTATCGGACCCGAGGACGAGTCCAGCTTCTTCGGCCTGCTCTACTCCAAGAAGTACGTGTACGTGACCAATCACATCAAGGTGATGGGCGGCATCTGGACCTACAGCGACACGGCCTCGACCCCGGTGGGGGAGGAGGTCGAGGGCGTCACCGCTCAAAATGGTGACATCTTTCTCTACAACGGTTGTACCCTGACGATGGATGAGGAATACCTGCGCTCGCAACGCGGCCCTGATTCGCCGGGCCCTCCCAATGTGGCCGCCTGGGAACAGCTTTGAGCCGTCGCGGTCTGACCCTGGTCGAGATCTGCCTGGCCTTCTTTCTGCTCACGCTGGCCATCACGACCATGGTAGGTCTGTTCATCAGCGGCTTGCGCCTCAACGCCCAGAGCCAGGGTTACCTGCAGGCCACCGAGCTTGCTCGTTGCCAGCTGGAGGCGATCCGAGACCTGCGCGAGTTTCCCGGGCCCGGTCGCTTCGACGGTCGAATCCCCACCCCGACCGAGCGAGACTTCCCGCCTTCGCCCTACCCGGGTCTGGGGCAGCACAAGCTGGTGGTGTCCATCGAGGACAGTGGGAAGTTGAAGCTGGTTACGGTGGAAGCCGTCTGGCAGGACCGCCAGGTGCGCCTGCAGACTCTGGTCTATCCGGTGGCTCCGGCCCCATGACCAGAGAGCGCGGCCATACCCTGGTCGAGGTCCTGGTCACGGGTACTCTGCTCATTTTCCTGCTGGGGATGATCCTCACGATCTACTCCAATGGATCCAGCGCGCTTCGCAAGACCGAGGCCCAGTCGGACCTCCAGGGAACCGTGCAGACCATCATCTACCGGCTCAGTCGCGATCTGCAACGAGGGTCTCCGGCCGGGCTATCCGTGGCCGCAAGCGAGGATGCGGTCAGCGTTCCCGTGCCTGACGCATTCGGCTTCGACGATAATCACGACCTCAATTTCGGGCGTTACATCGTCTACTATCTGCAGGATGGGATGCTCTACCGGCGGGAGGTGGAGATCGACGCGGGCAACCCGGCTCACACGAGCGCCCTGCCCATCGAGGATTTTCAGGGACTGACGCTGGAGGACTACCGCCGGGACGGGGTGCTCGTGGGCAGGGGAATCGTCGAGTTCAAAGTCAGCGCCGGAGGGGGCGAGACAGTGAGCGTAACCCTGACCGCCGAGCAGAGGCGCTATGGAAAACCTACCCCCGATACCTTCAGTCTGACCACGGGCCTCCAACTGCACAACTGATGGCTGACAGCTCCCCCCACGATCCCGAGCAGCAGGCCATAGAGACTTTGCGCAGGCAGTATCCCGGAATGTCCGAGGCCCAGATTCGGTCGGCGCTGGCGGGGCTGAAGAGCCAGCAGACCTCCTCCACGCCGCCCCCGAGCACGCCCGAGACTCAGGCGGTGCACACCTTGCTCGAGAGTTTCCCCGGCCTGAGCGAGGGGTCTATCCGCGGTGCGCTGGCCGGTCTGCACCCGGCTCCCAGCGGCCATCCCGGGCAGTTTTCGCGGCCGACCTCCCAGGGCCACGCCGAGCCGCCCCGGCCGACCTCCCAGGGCCACGCCGAGCCGCCCCGGCCGACCTCCCAGGGCCACGCCGAGCCGCCC
>JAANMW010000562.1_pt1 | contig 43604 bp, 32 predicted proteins | sample 7279671 | NCBI WGS metagenome assembly JAANMW01 (sample SAMN14094541, study PRJNA606508) | bioreactor metagenome | isolation source: A lab-scale SPAN reactor treating ammonium-rich wastewater day 247 | place: Ireland: Galway | collected 2017-09-19 | reverse complement strand
CCGCGATGGTGCATCACTGGTGCGCCGAGGACGCAGCGCCATCACAAATCACAGATCGAAAATCGGCGATCCCCGATCCCGCCGCCTCGCGCAGCCGGGAGCGCGAAATCGAACCTGTTCAGGCTCTAGCGGGGCTCTGCGGGCCGCCGACAAGGTCGGCGTTGGTCTCGAATCGCTCGAGCGCTTTGAGAAGCTGCTCGATCTGCATGGGTGGCGGCATGTTGATGAGCCGGCGGCGCAAGGCGTTGATCGTCTCGAGCTCCTGGGCGTCGACGAGCAGGTGCTCCTTGCGCGTGCCCGAGGCCGCGAGGTCGATGGCCGGGAACAGCCGGCGCTCGGCGATCTTGCGGTCGAGGATCAACTCCATGTTGCCGGTGCCCTTGAACTCCTCGAAGATCACCTGGTCGCCGCGGCTGCCGGTGTCCACGAGGGCCGTGGCGATGATCGACAGCGAGCCGCCCTCTTCGAACTTTCGCGCAGCGCCGAAGAGTTGTTTGGGAATCGACAGCGCCCCGCTGTCGAGTCCGCCTGACAGGGTGCGGCCCGTATTCGACATGCCCGGCGCGGTGTTGAACGCCCGGCCCACCCGGGTGAGCGAATCGAGCAGCACGACCACGTCCTTGCCCGCTTCGGCCAGTCGCTTGGCCCGCTCGATGGCGAGGATCGCCAGCTTCACGTGCCGCTGCGGATCGTGGTCGTTGCTCGACGCCAGCACGGTGCATGGCACATTGCGGCGAAAGTCGGTCACTTCCTCCGGCCGCTCGTCGATCAGCAGGGCGATGACTTCAACCTCCGGGTGATTCTTCTGGATGGCGAAGGCGATGTCCTGCAGCAGGGTGGTCTTGCCGGCCTTGGGCGGTGAAACGATCATGCCGCGCTGCCCATAGCCAATGGGGCAGAACAGGTCGATGAGCCGGCAACTCGCGGGGCAGCCGGGATACTCGAGTGTGAGTCGCGGCTGCGGGTCAATGATGGTGAGATTTTCGAAGCGGCGCGACTCGGCGTACTTCTGCGGGTCTTCGCCTTCGATGCCCACGATCTGGGTGACCTGCGGCGCCTGGGCGTCCTGTCGATTGCCGCCCTGCGGTCCACCGCCGCCCCCCCCTTTGCGACGCCGGCGGCGGTTGCGGCTGCGTTTACCCCCGCCGCCGTGCCCATTGCCCCCACCGCCCAGTTCCACCGTCAGCTCGATGCCCGAGCGAAGGTCGAAACGCTCCACCAGAGGCGAGGGCACCACAGGGTCCAGCGGCGTGATCACAAGCGTCTTGTCGAGCACGCGCAGCCGGCCGATGCCTTTGTCGTTCAGGTCGAGGATCCCCGTACGGGGCTGATCCTGGTTCTCTGCCACGGCACACCATGTCTCAAAAGGGGTCGATGGGCCGGACGTTACGCTCAGTCCGGTTTCGGTTCACCCGTTCCGCGACGACACCTCGTGCCAGCCGCGCGATGCCGAGCAAACCACGGGCGATCAAGATCTCACGTCGCGTGCCGCGGCCGACCGGCTGGGTCGACCGTGGGCGGCGAAAAAATGGCCTCGTACCGTGCTGTTTGCACCGCTTCAACCGTCCGGCCCGATCGGGACCCGAGGCCGCTGACGCGGGCAACATCACCTGGGGAAACGCCCCCTGAACCAGCGGGCCGTCGCCTCGCGCCGGCCGTCGCGGTCCTGCATGGGTTCTTACCGCGGCACACGCTCACGGCCAACACCGCCGTCGAACGCCTCAACGGTGCATCCGTCCGGGTGGGGACGCCCTTCGGCCGCTTCAGGTCATCCTTCAAGAACACCCGCCGCCGGCCCATGCGGCCGCGGCAGGCTCCCTCGCATGTGCGACTCCTTTGTACTGCATTCGCGTCGAACGATCAAGACCATCCCCCCGCTCCTTGGCCAGAGGGTCCGCGCGTCCAGACACCAGTCCCGCGTCAAAGGGCAAGCCCGCGGGGCCAGAGCCTGCTAACCTTCGCCCACCGGACACCCTGCCTCCGGACATCATCAAGCCCGGCCGCGGCCGCCCGAACCCGCGTGCGTGCGATCGCGCCCAGCTTCGCAACCTGCCGATGGAGTCCCGCCCATGCACGCCCACGTCGCGTTCGTTCTCAGCGCCCTGCTGGCGGGGGCCTGCCTGAGCTTCGCCCGCCTCGACACGGCGCAGGCCCAGCCCCCGGCCGAGCCGATCGAAGCCCCCGACGAGAACCAGCGCGTGCCCACACCGCATGGCGTGAGACCGATCTATGACCAGGTCTTTCGAGTCGTTGACACGCCCGCCGGCCCACGGGCCCTGATGCTCAACCTCTACCTGCCGCCCCGGGCCGACCCCCGGCAGCCGCACGCCGAGCGGCCCGCCCTGGTCGTCTGGATCCACGGCGGGGGATGGATGAACGGCAACCGCAACCGTCTGCACGTACCGTGGCTGGCGGGCGAAGGCTACGCTCTGGCCAGCATCGAGTACCGCTACTCCCACGAGGCCCCCTTCCCCGCCCAACTCCACGATGTGAAGGCGGCTGTGCGCTGGCTGATCGCCCATGCCGACGACCACGGCTACGACGCCAGCCGACTGGCCATCGGCGGTCCCTCGGCCGGCGGCCACCTCGCCGCCCTGCTTGGGGCCGCGGCCAACAATCTTGGTGAGCTGGAAGAAGACGGTGCCCCGCTGGGCGACCTGCCCATTCGCATCGCCGGGGTGATGAGCTTCTATGGCCCGACGGACGTGCCGGCGATGATCGGCGAAGGCCCGCGTGGCCCGGCCGCCAGCCGCGCTCTCGAGCGCCTGCTCGGCGGTCCGCTGGATCAGAAGCTCGACCTGGCCCGCGCCGCCAGCGCCGTCACGTACCTCGACGCCGACGATCCGCCGTTCCTGCTGACCCACGGCGACAGCGACCCGGTCGTCGACCCGCAACAGTCCCGTCGCTTTCATGCCAAGCTCCAGGAGCTGGGCGTCGACAGTGAACTGCACATGCTGCCCGGCCAGCGGCATGGCGGCCCGCTGTTCTTCGGCCTGGGCCCGTCCTATCAGCGCATCCTCAAGTTCCTGCAGCGCGTGACCGCACAAGCCCCGACGACCGACGCCGTCGCCGCGGTCTCGCCGCCGCGTCCAAGACCGGTCATCGTGCGCCCGCAAGACGAGCAGCCGCCCGAGGCTCCCGACGGGTTCGCCGTCATCCGCAACATCGTCTACCGCACCGCGCCCGGTCGCGCGGCCGACAACACCGGACCACTCGAACTGATGCTCGATCTCTATCTACCGCCGCACGCCGGCGTCGATCCGCCGATGCCGCTGGTCGTTTTCTTTCATGGCGAGGGGTGGATGGAAGGCACGCGCCACCGCATGGGTCTGCGCTGGTTGCTCGAGCGCGGCTACGCGATGGCCAGCGTCGAATACCGCTACTCACACGATGCGCCTTTCCCCGCGCCATTGCTGGACGCCAAGGCCGCCATCCGCTGGCTGCGGGCCCATGCCGCCGACTACGGCTACGACGCGGACCGCATCGCCGCGGCCGGCACCTCGGCGGGCGGCACGCTCGCGGCCCTGCTGGCCACCACCGCCGGCGTCGAAGCGCTCGAAGCCGACGACGCCCCGACCACTTGGAACAACGTCGCATGGGCTGGCGTGTCGTCCCGTATCGCCGCGGCGCTGAGCTTCTATGGCCCATCGGCATTCGACTATTTCGCGGATCACCCTTATCCCGCACCCGTCACGCAGCAGGCCGTGGAGAGCTTTCTCAGCGGGCCGGTCAGGGAAAGGCTTGACGTGGCCCGGCTGGCCAGCGCCGGCTCGCACGCCACGCCCGACGACCCGCCGATCTTCGTGTGCCACGGCGAACTGGACCCCATCGTTCCGGCCGACATGAGCCGGCACCTTCACCAGCAACTGCGCGAGGCCGGCGTCGAGGCGCAGCTCGTGATCCTGCCCGAGGGCATGCACGGCAACCCGCCCGACGTCTTCTGGCGCAATGACGACTTGCGCGGACAGATCGACGCCTTCCTGGACAAACACATGCAACACACCCCACCTCTGGCCGAGCCTCGGCCACTAAATCCAACCCCCGAAGACCGGACGCCGCCGGACCTGCCGCCCGGTGCGCGCAGCTTCCTGGACATCCCCTACCGCGTCGCCCCCGGGCGCGACGGCGATCTGCAACTGCGTCTGGACATTCACCTGCCGCCGCCCGATCCGACCGTCCAATCGCCGCGGGCCCGGGCGGCGCAGGAAGCACGCCGGAAGCTGCCGGTCATCGTCTGGCTGCATGGCGGCGGGTGGCAGGACGGCAGCCGCTATCGTCTGGGCATGCGCTGGATGCTGCGCCACGGCTACGCCCTGGCGAGCGTCGAGTACCGCTTGAGCCACAACGCGCCCTTCCCCGCCCAACTGCTGGACGCCAAGGCCGCCATCCGCTGGCTGCGTGTCCACGCCGAGGACTATCACCTCGACCCCGACCGCATCGCGGTCGCCGGAGATTCAGCCGGCGGCACCCTGGCGGCCCTGCTGGGGACCACGGCCGGGCAGAGTGAGTTTGTCGACGCCGACCACGCCGACCAGCGCGACGATGTGCAGGCGGTGATCAACCTTTTCGGGCTGACGAACTTCGAGCACCTGGCGAAGGCGGGCTACCCGTCGCGGCCGACCCAGGTGGCCGTCGAGGCGTTGCTGGGCGGGCCGATCGATGAAAAACTGGACCTCGCCCGCCTCGCCAGTGCCGTGCACCAGGCCCGCGGCGGCGAGCCAGCCTTCCTGAACATCCACGGCGAGGTGGACCCGATCGTCCCCGTCGAGATGAGCCGGCAACTGCACCAGAAGCTGACCAGCCGCGGCGTCGAGTCGCACCTGCACATCGTCGAAGGCGGCGGACACGGCGACCCGGGCGAGAAGTTCGCCGGCGACAAGACGGTGCGTCAGCGGATCGAGGATCTGCTCGAACGCCACCTGGGCCAGCCGGCGCGCAGCCGCGCCCGTTTCCCGATGATCCCCGACGACGCGAACTCGCCGCGCCCACGCACCATCGAGAGCACGCGCGTCGACGCCAACGTCGTCTACGCCACGCGCTGGACGCGCCACGGCATGGTCGACCTGAGGCTCGACCTCTACCGCCCGCCTGCCGAGCAGCAGCCGGCCGCGGGATTCCCCCTGGTGCTGTGGATGCACGGCGGTGGGTGGGTGCAGGGCGACAAGCACCACTGCCCGCTCACCTGGATGCCGCAGCACGGCTACGCCGTCGCGAGCATCGAGTACCGCTTCACGCAGGAAGCGCCCTGGCCGGCGACGATCCAGGACTGCCACGCGGCCCTGGACTGGCTGATCGAGCACGCGGCGGAATATGGCCTGGACCCGGCGCGCATTGCCGTCAGCGGCGGTTCCTCGGGCGCGCATCTGGCCGCCCTGGTCGGCGCCGGCCGCGACCTGCCGGACTTCCGCGAAAGCACGAACGCCACCCCGCCGGTGCGCGCCATCGCCAGCTACTTCGCGCCAGCCGACCTGACGCTTTTCACCGAGCTGGGCTATCCCTCGGTGCACACGCAGTTCTACACCGAGCTGCTGCTGGGCGGCCCGCTGGAGCAGCGCATGGATGTCGCGCAGCGCGCCAGCGTCTGTCCGCACGTCGATGCCGACGACCCGCCCATGCTCATCGTGCACGGGTCCGACGATCCGCTGCTGCCCCCGGAGCTTGCCCGCCGCCTGCACGCGACCTGCCAGCGCGTGGGCGTGCCCAGCGACCTGGTCATCCTCGAAGGCGCGTCGCACGGCCAGCCGCGCGACGTCTTCTTCACCGGCGAACAGGCACGCCAGCGTCTGTTAGACTTCCTGGCTCGTCACATGCCGTGACCGGGAGCCGCTCCATGACATCGTCGCCCTTTTCAGCCGCCGCGATCACCCTCACCACCGCGGGGCCCACGGCCGGTCCGCTGCGCGCGCATCCGGACAACGGCCGCTACTTCGCCGACGCCTCGGGCCAGGCTGTCCTGCTGGTCGGCTCGCATACCTGGGACAACCTCCAGGACACCGGCTGGACCGATCCGCCGGCGCCCTTCGACTACGAACGTTACCTGGACTTCCTGACCGAGCACGGGCACAACTTCTTCCGTCTCTGGCACTGGGAGCAGGGCGTCTGGCCGATGAAAGCCTACGACCCGCTCTACTGCGATCCCATGCCCTTCGAACGCACCGGCCCGGGCAAGGCCCTGGACGGCAAGCTGCGCTATGACCTCGAGCGCTTCGATGAGCGATACTTCCAGCGCATGCGCCAACGCGTCATCGCCGCCCGCGATCGCGGCATCTATGTCTCGATCATGCTCTTCGACGGCTGGAGCATCGAGGAAAAGAACTCGCAGTACGGCAACCCCTGGCCGGGCCACTACCTGCACCGCGACAACAACGTCAGCGGCATTGACGGCGATCCCGACAACCGCGGCGACGGCAACGACGCGCACACGCTGCGCAACCCGGCTGTCACGGCCGTGCAGGAGCGCTACGTCCGCAAGGTGATCGAAACGGTCGGCGATCTGGACAACGTGCTCTATGAGATCAGCAACGAAAGCCGCGGCGGGTCACACCTGTGGCAGCACCACATGATCCGCTTCATCAAGCGGGTCGAAGCGGATCGGCCGCTGCGGCACCCGGTGGGCATGACCGTCGAGTTTCCGCGCGGCTCGAACGCGGTGCTGTTCGACAGTCCATCCGACTGGGTCTCGCCCAACCCCGGCGGCACCGATCCGGATGACCCGCGCAACGAGGACGGCTCGAAGGTGGTGCTCGACGACACGGACCACACCTGGGGCATCGGCGGCGACCGCAAGTGGGCGTGGAAAAGTTTCCTGCGCGGGCGCAACCCCGTGTTCATGGACCCGTACACGTCCAAGGAGATCTGGATCGACGAGCTGACCAAGTTCGATGCCGACGACGATCGCTGGTGGAGCCTGCGCCGCAATCTCGGCTACATCCGCCGCTACAGCCAGCGCCTGGACCTGGCGGCGATGGTGCCGCAGAACCCGCGCAGTTCCACCGGCTACTGCCTGGTCGCCCGCCACGCGCCGCTGCCGGTGCTGACGTATCAGCCTGATGACGGGCCCTTCCGCGTGGACCTGGGCGGGATCAAGCAGCCGGTGCGTGTCGAGTGGTTCAACCCGCAGACGAGCAAGGCGACGGACGGCGGCACGGTCGAAGGCGGCGGCTGGCGGGAGCTTCAGGCCCCCTTCACCGGCGACGCGGTGGCGCTGCTGACCGCCAGGTGAGCGAGCGGAATCGAGGCCGTCCGGGGCGTGCTATGCTTATGGGCTTGCCATGCCCCGAACCGCCAGCCCCAATACGCCGCCCGCCGTCCAGACCGTCGCCCTGGTCAGCCTCGGCTGCCCCAAGAACCTGGTGGACAGCGAGAAGATGCTCGGCCTGCTGGCGGAGGCCGGCCTGATCCCCATCGCCGACGAAGACGCGGCCGACGCGATCGTCATCAACACCTGCGGCTTCCTCGAAGCTTCCAAGGAAGAATCGGTCCAGGAGATTCAGCGGGCGATCGAGCGCAAGCAGGCCGGCACGTGCCGTCGGGTGATCGTGGCCGGCTGCCTCGTGCAGCGCCACCGGGCGAAGCTGCTGGACTGGTGCCCCGGCATCGACGCCCTGATCGGCGTGTTCGACCGCGACCGCATCGCCCAGGCCGTGACGGGGCGGACCCCAGGCGAACAACGCATGACCAGCGACCAGCAGGCGCAAGCCGACCTGCCCGTCTATTCGTCGATCGCCACCAACGCGCAGCTGGCCAGGAAAGAACGTCGCCTGGGCGATGCGGCCCAGGGCTACTTCGAGTCCGACGCCACGCGCCTGCGCCTCACGCCGCGGCACTACGCCTACCTGCGCATCAGCGAAGGCTGCAACCAGAACTGCGCCTTCTGCACCATTCCGTCGATCCGCGGCAAGATGCGTTCCAAGCCGCTGGACGCGATGCTGGCCGAGGCCCGCGAGCTGATCGCTGACGGGGCCTACGAACTGAACCTCATCGGCCAGGACACCACCAGCTACGGCCAGGACATCGACTACGGGCCGGGACTCGTCGGCATGCTCGAGGCGCTGGACCAACTGGCGTCGGCCGAGGGCGCGGGCTGGCTGCGGCTGATGTATGCGTATCCCTCCTGCTTTACGGACGCCATGATCGACGCCATCGCCCGCCTGCCGCGCGTGCTCAAGTACATCGACATCCCGCTGCAGCACATCAACGACCGCGTGCTCGACGCCATGCGCCGCCGCACGTCGCGCAGGCTGATCGAAACGCTGCTGGGCAAGCTGCGCGACCGCATCCCCGGCATGGCGATCCGCACGACCTTCATCACCGGGTTTCCCGGCGAGACGCAGGCCCAGCACCGCGAGCTGGTCGATTTCGTGCGGGAGTTTGGTTTCGACGCGATGGGCGTGTTTCCCTACTCGCCGGAGCCCGGCACCCCGGCCGGCACCTTGCACGCACGCGGCCAAGCCGTTCCCGACGACGTGATCGAAGCCCGCCTCGATGAGCTGATGGCCACGCAGCAGGAGCTCGCCTTCGCCCGCAACGCGCAGCTCGCCGAGCGGCAGGCCGAAGTGAACGTGCTGATCGACGCCGTCACCGAGATCGAGGGCGAAGCGACGGCCGGCGTCAGCGAGGCCGCCCGGCTGTATACGGGCCGCCTGCCGTCGCAGGCGCCGCAGGTCGACGCAGTGACCTACGTGCAGGCGTCCGAGCCGCTTGTACCCGGCCAACTGGTGCGCTGCCGCATCGTCGACTTCGCCGACTACGACCTGATCGCCCGACCGGTCGACGAACTGGCCCGCAAGGCGTCGCTGCCGATTCTCGGGTGACTCGCTGCCGATCCTGGGGTGAATGACGGGTGGCGGGGACTTGGGGCATTTAGCCCCGGGCATGCCCGGGGCTATATACGGCACTCGGCGGCTGGCGGCGTGGCCGCGCGTGGGTAAGGGCTTGCCTTGGCCTATGGGTTGTGATGCTGGCTGGTTTGAGCACCTCCATCAAGACAGGCAATTCCTGCCGCCTTTGCGGCCGACGGGAACGATCGCCGCGGGCGAGTCGCGGCCTGCGTTCGCCCCGGCCGCAGATTTCCCTTGGCCCGCGCGATTGCGGTGCTATGCTCAAGAAGGCAGGCCTGAACGGCGATCACCGCGCCGCCATGCCGCCCCGAAACATGATCCGCCGCGCTTCCCCGAGTTCGCGTCCCGCCGCTTCACCGTCGCCCACCGGCCGACCGGGACGCTTTGCGCGCCGGCCGCACCACAGCTTCGACGAGCCGCCGCGCGAGAGCGACGGTCTGCGACTGGCGGCCGATGCGGGGGCCACGCCGCGCCGGCCGGCCGAAACCCCGATCACCAGAGCCAGCGATCCCCGCTGGGTGCTCGCCCTTCGCACGGCCGACCTGCTCGAAGGTCCGGTGCTCACACACGACAAGCGGCAGCGCCTGCTGCGTCTGGGCCGACTGATGGGCCTTTCGCCGTTCAGCGCCAATCTTGTCATCGCGATCATGCAGGACCGCGGCCGCCGCGGCCAGCCATTCGCGACGATGCTGGCCGACGCGCGGACCGACCTCGCCCTCGTCCCCGCCGCGACGCCACGCCGCGACGGCCGCTGGCGGACCCTCGCCGCCGTCGCCGCCCTGCTGGCCATGCAGGCGCTGGTCATGCTGTGGCTGCTGCGGTAGAAACTCACTTTGCAGGCAGGTCCACGGCCATCCGGTGCGTAGGCGTTGCCGTCGAGAGGGGTCGCCCCTGGATCGGTGGAGGTCAAGAATCGCAGATGGTCGGGAGTATTCTCGGCCTCGCTGAAATGGCCGACATATAGGTAAGCGGAACGATGACAGTCATCCAGGCACGTGAAGCGAAGCGACGTCGCAAAGCGTCGGATCTGGCCGGGCTGCTTCTTATTCTTGTGCTCGTGCCTGTGTTGATTCCCGTTGGTCTCTGCTATGTGGTCTACGGCGCGGTATTGCGGTTGACGGCCTGGACCTTCTACTGCACGCGAGGCGTCAACGTGCTTTTCGTTTACTCCAACAGCCCGATATGGAAGGACCATCTCGAGCGGAACATCATCCCCCATCTGCCCGACTCATCGCTGATGCTCAACTGGTCTGAGCGGTCCGGATGGAATCGGGCGTCACTGCCGGTACTCCTCTTCAGGCATTTCGGGGGCAGCGCGGCGTTCAACCCGCTCGCGCTCGTCTTCCGTCCCTTTCGCAGGACGCGTGTGTTCCGGTTCTGGCAACCGTTCCTGGACTTCAAACACGGGGACACACAGGCACTGCAAGGGCTTGAGTCCGAGTTTCTGAAGGAACTCAAAGGCGTATCCGGCCCCTGAAGGGGCCGGCTTGGCGGCGGCGCGGGCGCGGGAACCGATCGGCTACGAATCGAGCAGCCCGCGCAGGTGTTCGCGCAGCGGGCCGGCGGTGTCGGGGCGGCGGAGAGCGAAGTCCATGAAGCACTTGGCGTACTCGACGCGATTGCCGATGTCGTAGCGTTTCGCATTCCAGGCCAGGGCGTACATCGGCTGGCGCTGGGCGAGCAGGTTCATGGCGTCAGTGAGCTGGATCTCGCCGCCGACGCCCCGGCCGGTCTGGTCGATGCAGTCGAAAATCTGCGGCGTGAACACATACCGGCCCGCGATGGCCAGGTCGCTGGGCGCGTCGGCCACGGCCGGCTTCTCGACGAGCTGGCGCAGACGCACGAGCTGGGCCTCGTCGCCGTCGTCGGGCGCACCGTCGACGATGCCGTAGCGGCTGACCCACTGCCGCGGCACATGATGCACCGCCACGACGCTGGCGTGCTTGCGGTCGTAGGCGTCGAGCAGTTGCCGCAGGCCGGGCGGCGAACCGGCCGGCGGGTCGATGATCGTGTCGCCCAGGAGCACGGCGAAGGGTTCGTCGCCCATGTGGTCGCGACCCAGACGGATGGCGTCGCCCAGGCCAAGCTGCTGCTTCTGGCGGATGTAGAAGATGCGGCAATGCTCGCCGATGTCGCGCACTTTCTCGACCAGATCCTCCTTGCCGCCCTCGCGCAGAAAAGCTTCAAGCTCGGGAGCGAAATCGAAGTGATTCTCGATCGCCCGCTTGCCCCGGCCGGTGACGATCAGGATGTCCTCGATGCCGCTGGCGACAGCTTCCTCCATCACGAACTGCAGCACCGGCTTGTCGATGATCGGCAGCATCTCCTTGGGCATGCTTTTGGTCGCGGGCAGGAAACGTGTGCCCATGCCGGCGGCGGGGATGATGGCTTTGGTGACGTGCGGCATGGTGGTCTGCCCGGAACAACGGTGAAGGGGACATCGCCACGCCATGCTAACCAGCCGACGCGGGCAGCGAAACGGCGGCCGCCCTACAACATCCGCGGCACCAGCAGCACGGCTCCGAACTGCCGATACGCTTCGCGCAGGCGCTCAAGGCGCTGTGGATCGCCGTCGTAGCAGCCGATGACCGCCCCGCCCGAGCCGGCGAACTTCACGGCCGCGCCGAGCTTGCGCCCGATGTCGACCAGCCGGCGGTTGCCTTCGCTGATGTTCACCAGGCTGGCGCGCAGGTCGAAGTTTGCATCCATGAGCGGCGCGATGTCGGCGCCCCGGCCGGCGGCGATCAGGTCGCGGGCCTGCTGGGCGTAGTCGGCGAACTGTTTCATCGCGTCGAGGACTTTGGGCTCGCCGCGGTTGAAGCGGCTGCGCAGGTCGTTGTGCGTGACCTCGGTGCCCTCGGCGAGGCTGTCGTGGAACGCGACGAACAGCGGTGGAAGCTTTGCGGGGTCGAGCGGTTCATACCGGCCGTAACCGTGCTGCGCCATGTACGCCTTGTCAAAGTCCATGAAGACGGCGCCCTCATAGGTCTGGATGACCCGGTCCTGCAGGCCGGCCCCGATGTTCAGCTCGTCAAGCTCGGCGCTGAGGATGACGTTGGGCAGCACGGGCTGGGGTATGTCGACCTCGTAGAACCGCATGAGCGCGCGGAGCACGGCGGTGACGATGCCGCTGGAGCCCGCCAGGCCGACGCGCACGGGAATGTTGGTGTCGTATTCGATGGTGAAGTTTCGCGGCGGGAGGGCGACGGCGTGGTCGGCGCACCAGTCACTGAAGCGTTTGATGGCCGCCTTGATGAGGCGCAGGCCGCCGTAGTAGCCGTGCAGACGGATGTCGTCGCGCAGGTCGTCGATGCCGGCAAACTCGCGGTGGTCGCGCCGGCCGGCGACGATGGCCAGGCGCGGCGATTCGTAGAGCGTGACCGAGGCGGCGTAGTTGCGGACGATGATGGAGATGGTCTTGCCGTGGTAGCCGTCGGACGGATTGCCGATGAGGCCGGCCCGGGCGCAGGCGTGGGTGCGGATGATCAAGGGGGCGACTCCGTCGAGGGTGGCGAAAGCGGCGGGCGGCCGAAGCGTTCAGCGGCGATTCAGCGCGGGACGGCCACGACGACCAGTGTCGTGTCATCGGTGTTGCGCGCCAAGCCGATGTGGCGGCGGACCGCCCAGAGCAGGTGGTGGACGGCGTCGGCGGCGCAGAGGTCGGCGGTCTGGGCGAAGGCCTCGATGAGCCGGGAGCGGCCGAACTTCCTGCCCTCGCGCGGCATGGCGTCGATCATCCCGTCGGTGTAGAGCAGCAGGCGGTCGCCCGGCCGCAGGTCGAGGATGTGCTTGGTGTACCGCTGCGTGGCATCGACGCCCAGGAGCATGCCGTCGGTCTGGAGCATGGTGACCTTGCCGTGGCGCAGCAGCAGGGACGGCTCATGCCCGGCGTTGCAGTAGGTCAAGCGGCGTTGAACAGGATTGAGCACGCCGTAGAACAGCGTGGCGAACTCGTGGTCGCGGGTGTCGGCCGTGAGCGAGGCGTTGACGCGGGTGATGATCTCGTCCAGGTCGTAGACGTCCTGGGCGTAGGCGCGGATGGCGGCGCGGACACTGGCCATGAGCAATCCGGCGGCGATGCCTTTGCCCACAACGTCGCCGATGGCGATGCCCAGGTTGCCGCGCAGGTCGATGAAGTCGTAGAAGTCCCCGCCGAGCTCGAAACTGGGCACGTAATGCGCCGAGATATCCAGCCCGGGCAGCACGGGCAGGCGTCCGGGGAGCATCTTCTGCTGGACATCGCTGGCGATGCGCAGTTGCCGCTGGACGCGCTGCTGCTGATCGCGGTCTTCCTCGGCTCGCGCGTTGCGGACCGCCGCAGCCAGCAGCCGGGCGACCGCCAGGGCCAGTTGCCGTTCCGTCTGCTGGAATGCGCGGCGTGAGCGGGTGAGCCATTCGATGGTGCCCAGCGGCCGACCCTGGAACACCAGCCCCGCCACCAGCAGGCCGTCGATGCCCTCGGCCTCGGCGACTTGCGCGTCGATGGCGCGCGGGTCGTCGCTCAGGTCGTGCAGGGCGGCCGCTTCGCCCTCCATCGCCCGGATGTATGTCAGGCTGCGGCCGGCGCCGCTGGTCAGGGCGTGGGCGAACGCCAGCGACACACCATGCGCGGCCACGGCCGTCAGCTCGCGGCTGTCGACATCGAGCAGGCGGATGACCACGGCCGCATCGAGCAGTTCCGCGGCCCGCTGAACGGCCGAATCGAGCAGTTGCGGCAGATCGCGGTGGCCGGAGAGCAGTGTCGCAAAGTCGTACAGGGCGCTCAATTCCTCCACGCGCTGGCGAAGCTGATACTCCTGATAGCACAACCGGGTGATGTGGTTGGCCAGCACGTAGAGGAACTGCATGGCCGTGGCGCGGCTGGGCAGCAGGTCGCGCTGGGCGGCCTCATGCAACTGGTGCAGTTGCTGGTCATCGAGACCGAACTGCCGGGCCAGATCGCGCAGCCGCGACGGGCTGGCCGCGGCAACCGGCGTCGGAAACTGCGGACGCACCTCGATACGGCCGACGTGGGCTCCGTCGATCACGATCGGCGCCGCCAGCCGACCGCCATCGCCGCCTACCTCGTCGTCGGTCAGCAGGAAATCGAGCACCTGGTCGCTTGCCGTCCGCTCGCGGACGTCGGTCGAACGGGTCAGCTCGCGACCGTCGGCGTCGTGTATGGTCATGCCCAGACGTGTGAGCGCGGTGAAACCGTCCTGCACGTCCTGAAGCGACTGAAGGTCGACGAAGTCGGTCAGGCTCAATGGGCGCGGCTCGCCCACGGGCGCGGCGGTGGTGGTGGTCCGGGAATCACAGGCCATGGCGGCACGCGGCCGTACACGGGCTCGACGCGGCGGGCGCGGGACGCGATCGTCGCGCGATGAGCCTCACGGGCATCGCTATTTCTCCGGCTCAGTCCCCGCATCCAGATCGGCGTCCAGCGCCGCATCCAGCGCGTCCAGATCGATGACCGGCTCGGGGGACTGATCCTCCTGCTGGCCGGCCTGGCCGGCAGGGGCTTGGGGTTGCCGCGGATTGGGCTGGATCTCGACGACGTCGGTCGTGTCGGCCGCTTCAGCGTCGATCGCAACCGGCGATTTCGCTGGGGCCGCCTCGGCGGCGGGCTGGCCCCGCGGGTCCGGCTCCTGCTGGCCCTGATCCTCCACGCCGGAGGAGTCGATCGGTTCGTTCTCGCCGCGCAGCCAGACGGCCCGCAGGACCGGCAGCAGCGGGTCTTCCGGATCCCCGGCGACCGCCACGTCCAGGCCATAGCGCGTCAGCTCCGCCGTGCCCGTCTGATAGCCCATGTATGCCAGCAGCAGACCGGCATCGGCCGAGCGCCCATCCGTCGCCTCGATCATCTCGTCAAGCTGGCTGTGAATCGCTTCCAGCCGGTCGATGCCGGGCAACAGCCGCGATTCATAGCGGGCGGCGATCAGCTCGGGGTGGTCATCGAACAGCCTGTGGGCCGTCATCGCCGCCGAACGCAGCATGCCCGCTCCGAGCTGGGCGTGCAGACGCCCGACCTGGATCATCGGGTTGTCGGGTTCGAAAGCCAGGGCCTGCTGATAGCGATCCAGAGCCCGGAAGTAGTTGCCGTCGGCGATGAACTGTTCGGCCTCGCGCATCCACTGGCCGACGCGATCGTCGCGATCGGCCTTAGCGAGACTGGGTACGGGCGGCAGATCGTAGACCATGCCCTTGAACTGCGGCGTGGGCGCCACGGGGTTGCCTTCGTCGTCGTACTCGATGCCGCGCGAGCGGTCCTTCTTCCCGGCATCGGCGGCCGGCGCTTCCTGCGTCACCAGGCCGGCGGCCTGACGCTGCGCCTCACGCCGCTGACGATCGGCGTCGAGCATGTCCTCAAGCGATGGGCGACGCAGCTTCGCGCCCTCGAAGGTCACCGGGCCGGGCGCGGCTGAACCCTGCGACTCGCGGCCCGACGCGGTGCTGGCCTCACCCTCGGCCTCCTGGGTCGGCTGCCCCAGCGGCGCGATCCGGGTCTGTTCCTGCATGGCCGCGGCGTCCGGGCCCGCCGCCTGCTCCTGCTGGGCCCGGATCTGGGCCAGCAGGTCGCCGTACACATCCGTGCCGGGGCGCACCTGCCGCGAACCTTCGGCCCCCGCCGGACGACGGGTGATCGTGTCGATCCGCTGGTCGAGACCGGCCGAGGTCCGGACGTCAATGCGCGACTGCACATCGCTGAGCGCCCGCATGTCGGTGCGGGTGTCGGACAGCGTGCTTGGCGCATCGCCTTCGTCGGGAAGCTGGCCGGCCTGCTGGAACTGACTGAGATACGGGTCCAGGTCGGCCTGCTGGCGGACGCCCAGGGCCTGCCCGGCAGCGTCCAGCGCCTGGGTGTGCACGCCGCGCAGCGGCGAGGCGGCCATGCGCATCATCTGCCCGCCCTCGCCGCGCACGTAACCGATCGGGCTTCCGGTCAGGCCCATCGCGCTGTCGGTGATGTCGCTGCTCAGCGCCCCATCGGGCTGCTGGTAGACGCGCAGGCCCGTAGCCGAGGGGGCGATGGGGCTGAAAAGGCTCGGCGGCGTGCGTGTGACGCCGATGGCGTTGACCGTGCCGATGCCGGGTGTCGAGGCGTCGCGGTAGACCTGAAGGCCCGAGGCGCCTTGTGGGGAGAACCCGGTCAGGCCCTGAGGCAGACTCTCGGCCCGGAATCGAAATGTGGAGTCGCCGCCAAGCTGGCCGGCAAACTCGCCGGGCGCGGTGTAGCCGACGTCGCCGCGGAAGTAGGCGTTGCCCGCCACGTTGCCGGTGACCAGGGCGTTGCCGGCCGCGAAATTCTGGGGCGTGGCCGGGTTGACGCCTCCGCCCCCGACCATGAGGTTGTTGTCCAGGGCTCGGCCGTCCTGCGTCTGCGCGGCTGCGGGCGGGACGCCCAGCATGGCGCCCATCAGCGCGGCCGCGGTCGTCTGGATGATAAGCCTGCGTTTCATGGCTTGAGTCTCCCGCCGCCTGAGCGGCGCAGCCTGCGCGGCGGCACGGCCGCCGGCGAGGATCAGAGTATTTCGAGCACCTCAAAACGCTTGGTGCCGCGCGGCAGGTCCACGCGCACCGTGTCGCCCACGCGCGCTTTCATCAGCGCCTCACCCATGGGGCTGGTGGTGGTGACCTCGATCTCGTCGGCGTCGAAACGGCCCGACGCCTCGCCCACCAGCTTGTACAGGTCCACGTCGTCGGCGTCCACGTCCTTCAGACGCACGACCGAGCCGACGAACACAATGTCGTCGGGCAGAGCGTTCTCATCAGCCACGTGCACGCCCTTGAGCCGGGCTTCGAGGCGGCGGATCTCGGCCTCGTTGAGGCCCTGGTCGTCGCGGGCGGCGTGGTAGTCGGCGTTCTCTTTCAGGTCGCCCAGCGCCCGGGCCTCGGCGATGCGCTGGGTGATCTGCGGCCGCCGACTCTTGAGCTCCTCGAGCCTGGCTTCGAGCTGGGCTTTCTCTTCGCGGGTCATGAACTCCATGCCTGGTCCTTCCTGCGAGACGATCCATCCTGAGGGATAAACCCTGCCCCGCGCCAAGCCCGTCCCCCTGGTGGTGTCAGGCAGCGCATCGAATCTTGGTCAAAGACAGTCCATCCGGCCCGGGGCCCGGGTTGGCTGGTCCTGCGTCGTTGTTCCTCATGACTATAGACGTCATGGGGTGGACCGCAATCCGAAAAGCGAAAAGCACGCCCTTCCGAACGGTCAGGATCGGCTGCGGCGGCCTCCAGCCGCCAAGGCGAGCATCACCAGGGCCGATAACCCCAGCGCCCCGCCCGCCAGCACCCCCAGCGCCGACAGCGTTGGGCGGCTCACGCCCCCATGATTCAAGGCCCAGACCGCCGGGGCGGCTGCCTGGAACCAGACCTGCTGAACGGGCAGCAGACCGTTGTGTCCGAGCAACACGAGGGCCGCCAGGGTCAGCAGCACGCGGACCCAGCCGCGTCCGCTGGCGACGCCCCAGGCGATCAGCAGACCACTCAGCAGGCTCCAGCCGGCCAGGGTCGCACTGATGGCGGCCATCTGCTGCAGCCACCAGCCAGCCCCGATGCCCAGGGCGGCGATGACCGCCGACAGGACGGCATTGAGCGCCAGCCAGTCGCGCAGCGTCCACGCCAGGGCCGCCAGCGGGCGCCAGCGCGGCGAATCGGCCGCCTCGGCGGGATCCGCAGCCGGGTCCGCCGTCGGGCTGTGGCCGGCGGCCGGCGCCTGGCTGAGGCGGACGACCGGCCAGACGATCATCAGGCCGATGGTCGCCGCCGCCAGCACAAAGCGGGCCGCGGGCGCCAGCGAAACACGGCGCTGCCACAACAGGGCCGATCCGTAGTTCAGCCACGTGGCCCAGGCCCAGGCGACCAGCAGCCAGAGGCACCACAGCAGCAGGAGGCCGCTGAGAGCCGGCCAGGACGCGGGCGGCGCGGGCCACACGCTACGGGATGGTGAATCGGGCAGGCGGGTCACGGTCACCAAGTGTAGTTCACGCCGCGCGTGGTTTCGCCGCCCGATCCCTCGGCCGAGTTCTGAAAATCCGGATGCTCGGGATCCAGCCCGTCGCGCTCGACGAAAATCGCCGGGCCGTAGATATGCACGCGCTTGCCGCCCGCGTCGATCGAGCCACGCTGGCGATAGATCGTGTCGAGATTCTGGAGCTTGACGTGCGTCGGCACCTCGATGGGTTGTTCCTCACCAACAGGCCTGCCCCAGAACACCGCCGCGCCCGGACGACTGGTGAGCAGCGCGGGGCGCAGGCGGCCGGCCTCATCACGCAGCGAAATCGCCCGTATCTGCTCGAAGTAAGGCTGCGGTTCGAGCACACTCACCAGGCGCAAGGCGGCGGCGACATCCTCGCCCCACAGCTCGCCTTCGCGCGGCAGGCGGTCGCGCACGTCCACGGCCGTGGGCAATCCGACGGCCGGAACCTGATGCGGCATGTAGACGCCCGGCAGGCGCACGCCATCGGCGGCGGCGAGATAGAACTCCCCGTGGTGCTCGATCAGTGCAGCCGGCCGGCGATAGTCGGCGACAATGCGGGCCCCGCTGCCGCCGTCACGTTCGATCCGCCACACCTTCGCCACCCAGGGGCAGTCGGCCAGAGCCGCGGCCGCGTCCTGCAGGCCCTGGGGTGATAATGGATCGCCGATCAGGGCGTGGGCGACGCGCGATCGAACTTCCTGCCGGGTCAGCGGGCTCATCCATTCGGGCGCGTCCACGAGGGTGATGTTGTCGACCGACACCAGCGGCAGCGGCCGATGCCGCGCGTAGCGCACCAGCTGGTCTTCCGACCATACGGCTGCGGCCGCGACGCTCAGCAGCAGGGCCGCGACGCCCAGCCGCTGTAGACCGCGCAGGGTGGCCTGCGGATCCCACTTCGGGCTGGCGCTGCTCTTTCTGCGGCCGCGCTTCCCGCCCGCGACGCCGAACTTCTTACGCATCCAATGCCACATAGGCTGATTCTCCTGCATCTGCCGCGTGGGTCGGCCGCGCCCTTCACGCCCCCGCCGCCGCCGGGCGCGGCGCACCGGCCCCACGCGCCGCCGCACGACGCGCCAGTCGGTCCACCAGGGCGGTGAAGTCCACGCCCACCCGGGCGGCCGCCTCCGGCACCAGCGAGTGAGGTGTGAAACCCGGCAGCGTATTGACCTCGATCAGCCACGGCTGGGCATCGGCGTCAATCATGAAGTCGGTGCGGCTCAGGTCGCGGCAGCCCAGCCGGCGGTGCGACTCCAGCGCCAGCGCCCGCACACGCTCGATCAGGTTGGACGGCAGATCGAGATCGTAGTTATGCACGGTGTCGTCGCGTTCATACTTGGCCGCGTAATCGAAGAAACCGGCGGCCGGGCGAATCTCGATGACCGGCAGCACGAGCTGCGCTTCGCTTTGTCCGGCGTCGGCGGGAATGACGCCGACGGTCAGTTCGCGTCCTTCGATCAGCCGCTCGACCATGAGCACGTCGTGTTCGCCGTGCAACCGCGTGCGGGCGGCGGCCAGTTGCTGGTCGTCACGGCACAGGGCCACGCCGATGCTGCTGCCCTCGCACGGCGGCTTGAGGACGACCGGCGGGCGCAGGGTGACCGGATCGGATCGGTCGACGACCTCCCAGTCGGGCGTGGGCATCCGCCAATCGCGCCACTTGCGTTTGGTCGCGAGCTTGTCGATGCACAGGGCGGCGGCCTCGGCCCGACTTCCGACGTAGGGCAGGCGCCGGCCGTGGCGTGAACGCTGGTCAAGGATGCGCTGCAGTCCGCCGCCCTCACCCCACGGGCCGTGCAGCACCGGGAAAATCACGTCCCCGCCGCCGTCGCCCCATGCCTGGAATTCGTCCAGCGCGCCCAGTGCTTCGGGGCCGATGTCGGCCAGGCGCACGTCGTGGCCGGCCCGGCGCAGGCCCGCGGCCACCTCGCGGCCGCTGACCAGGCTGACCTCCCGCTCGCGGTCGGGTCCGCCGGCCAGAACCAGTACCTTCAGAGCCTCACCCGTCATGGCGCGCATCATCCCGATTGTTCGAGCCGCCCGGATCGTATCGCTGGTGTCGCGTGTTGGCCGCTTGCCCCCATGCAACTTCGGCGTTCGCGGCCGCGCGACTGTCGAAATCAGCCGTCGACACGCAGCAGCAGGGCCACGGCGACGCTCAACGCCACGCCCAGCAGGCCCAGCATGATGCCCGCCGCTGTTCCCGTGCTGACTCACGTCCGAACCACGCCATCGACGCCTCCACGCGGCCGCCACTCAAATCCGCACGCAGACACACGCCGCGCGAAACGCCGTGGCGGCGGCGCAAAGCAACGAATAGATGACCCGCCGGGTCGCCTGCGACGCAACCGACCGGCACGTTTACGCGATTGTACCAGCGCGCACGCATGCTCCGGACGTAGACTGATGCATAGCAGGTGGACGGCAACCGCCTTTCAGTGAATGTGTTGCGATCAGAAGCCGCTTCTCGCAGGCATGCACGCTTCGCATTCGGCAAATCCCTGCGGGTGCCCGGTGCCTGGGCGTCGGGTTGACTGCCGGGGACGGGGCGGCCGACGGCGGAACCGCCGGCCGGTCGCCTGCTGGTTGGTGTCTTGTGGATCGGCCGCTCGGCCGCACGCGCTGTCGTGCTTCAAGTCTGAAGGAGCCCGTCTTGAACCGCCATCGACCCGCTGCACGCAACGGCTTTACCCTCATCGAACTGCTGGTGGTGATCTCGATCATCGCCCTGCTGGTGGGCATCCTCCTGCCCTCGCTGGGCGCGGCGAAGATGTCGGCCAAGAAGACCGGGTGTCTGGCCAACTGCCGCGGGCTTGGACAGGTCACGATGACGTATGGGCCCGACCACAATGGATATCTGCCGCCGGACAAGCGCGTGCCGGCCAATCTCAACAATGACTCGCCCTTGCGGCAAGCTCCGGACACCCTCGCCAACCGGGCGGCATCGTGGTTCGGCCAGCTTCTGGACGGGCAATACCTGTCCGATGCCGAGGAGCCTCTGGACTGCCCCGTGGTCGACGACTACCGCAAGGTGCCCCAAAGCCTGGCTGATCTGCCCGCAGACCAGCCGCGACGCATCTGGTTCACCGATTACGTGATGAACCGTTACGCGCTCTATCAGAGGCCGGAGAACGCCGACGAGCCGTCGCGGGCGCCGCTGATCCTGGAGCCCACGATGGCCGTGGGCGTGGTCGTGCCTCTGGAACACGCCATCGCCCGCCGCAACTGGTTCGGGGATGGCACCAACCGTATGGACCTCGAACAGCGCAAGGCCGGCAGCGTCTCGATGGCCTTCGCAGACGGCCACGCGGCCCGTATCGCGGTTGATCCGGACAATCCCTATCCCGACAAAGCCCGCTTCGACCAGATCTTCCCTGACATCTACTTCCCCAGCCTGTTGCTTGCGAACTTCAAGGGCGAGAATCTGGCCAATCAGAAGTTCTACTGGAAAGAGATCGACCTGACGTCGGGCTACCGCTACATCAACCCCGGCCCGTCCACCCGGCCGTAGGCGGCGACCGCACACCGCCCGCATGGGGCGTCGGCGGCGGTGGGAGCGGGCGACTTGCCGGCGCGGTTCCATGGTCGGCTGTGTCCAAACACGGCCAAGTCAATCGGCCATACCCGTCGGGTCCAGCACGCGTTAGACTGAAGACCGTGGAGCGTCGCGCCGGAAGCGCGATCGGTGGCCGGCGTTCCGCGGCGTACGGGCGAAACCCTCACTTCCTCAGGTGCTGATCTCATGCCGCATATCCGCCATGTCGTCGCCTTCGCCGATCATCGCGCCCGCCCCGGGCTGGCGCGCCGGCGAGCCTTCACGCTCATCGAGCTGCTGGTGGTCGTGGGCATCATGGCCCTGCTGATCGGCATCCTGGTGCCGGTGATCGGCGGGGCCAGGCAGTCGGCGGCGATAGCCAAGTGCCAGACCAACGGGCGCAGCATGGTCCTGGCTGTGCAGGCGTTCGGCCCCGACCACGACAACCGCTACATCTGGGATCTGCGCGAGGGGTACGCGAGTGCATATGCCGACGCGATTCCCGTGGATGGCGCCGCTTGGGAGCTGTCCTGGCACGGGCAACTGGTCAAACTCGGTTACATGGCCGAAGACCCGGCAGGGGTGGATTGCCCGCTGGTGGAGGATGATCAGCGTAAAGCGGAGAAACCGACGGCACCGGACGAGCGGTGGCCGTGGTACACCGATTACGTCATCAACCGCTTTCTGGTTTATCTCCCGGCCGACCAGGTGCCCGAGCCCTCGCGGGCGATGCTCATCGCCGAGCCGAACCAGCCGCGCAGCTTTGTCGGCCGACTTGAGCAGACGGTGGCAAACACGAACTGGTTCGGCAGCGACGACCGCTGGGATCTGGAGCAGCGGAGAACCGGGAGTCTGACCTTCGGCTTCGCGGACGGACATACGGCGCGGGTTCCCATCGATATCGACCAGCCCTGGGGAGCCAACGAGGGAAACATGCAGTTGGTCCAGCAGCAGTTCGCGGACTACTTCCCACTTTGGACGCCGAACCACTTCTTTGTGCCTGGGAGAATGACCGCGGCAGTCCAGATGACACCGCCTCCGACCCATCCGTGAACCGTGGAACCCGACTCGGCTGCGCCGACGCTGGCCGGACTCTGTCTTGTCTACCTTGCTTGCGAGCCCGCCCAGCCACGTCTGTTCGCCATCGGGGACAGCATCTCGATCCACTATGGGCTGTACCTGTAGCGCCTGCTGGGCGCGGCGTACGACGACGACCGCAAGGGCGGCGGAGGCGACGGCATCATGGCCGAAGCGGAGGCGGCCTGCCTCGCGGGGCGCCTGCGGGCGTGGGCGGAGATGTGAAGGGCATGGGAGCCGGGGGTGGTGGGCGCGGGTGGCGGACGCCCACACCCGGGCCTGCCGGCCCGGCCTGGGAGGGGAATACATCAACACGCGGCGCGGTTGTTCAGGGGGATAAATGCTGGTCCCCCCCTGCCGGATCGCGCCTACCATCCCAGGGTGCGGTGAAAACGTGCTCGCCCCACGGTGCGGATGAACGGGCGCGCGGAGAACTCGCCATGCGATGTGCCACGCCCTGTTCACGGTGCCGCCTGACGCTGCTGCTGGTCATCGCGGCCAGCCTGGGCGTCGTCGCCGCCAGTCGGAGTGCCCAGATGTCTGAACCTGCCTACGAAGACGCACGCGAGATGATTCTGCCCGTCGAGCCCGACGGCTGCTCGTCCAGCGGCCACGACGTCTCGGCCCTGACCCTGAGCGACGGCGAATGGCGGCAGCGCCTGACTGACAATCAGTACCAGGTGCTGCGCAAGGCGGGCACCGAGCCGCCCTTCACGGGCGAGCACTACGAAAATCACGCGCAAGGCATTTACGTCTGCGCCGCCGGCGGGTTGCCCCTGTTTTCGTCGCAGGACAAGTTCGACTCGGGCACGGGCTGGCCGAGTTTCACCCGGCCGATCGACCCGGCCCACGTGATCGAGCGGGTGGACACGAGCCACGGCATGCGGCGGGTGGAGGTGCTCGACGCGCGGACGGGCTCGCACCTGGGCCACGTGTTCGACGACGGGCCGGGCCCGACGGGCAAGCGGTACTGCATCAACTCGGCGGCGCTGAAGTTCATTGCGAAAGGCGCCCCGCTGCCACCCGAATCGCAGCCCGCGCGCCAGCCGGAGACGGAGTCGACAGGCGGCACCGCATCTGACGTTGCGGCGGCCGACCCCACGACGTATGAGCAGGCGATGTTCGGGGCCGGCTGCTTCTGGGGCGTGGAGCACGCGTTCCGGCAGGTGCCGGGCGTGATCGCTACGGCCGTGGGCTACAGCGGCGGCGAGGTGAAGAAGCCGACGTACCAGACGGTGTGTTCGGACACGACGGGCCACGCCGAAGTGGTGCGGGTCACCTACGATCCGGCGCAGGTGAGCTATGCGAAGCTGGTGGACTTCTTCTTCAAGCTGCACGACCCGACGCAGCTCAACCGTCAGGGGCCGGACTACGGCAGCCAGTATCGCTCGGTGATCTTCACGTACAGCGACGCGCAGCGCGAGGCGGCGATGGCGGCGCGGACGGCTCTGGAGAAATCGGGGCGCTGGCCCCGCCCGATCGTGACGCAGATCGCACCGGCCGGCGACTTCTGGCGCGCCGAGGAATACCACCAGCAGTACGTCGAAAAAACCGGGCGCGGGGTGTGCCACGTACCGAGCCTGGAGTAAGGGGCCGCGATGTCTGCATGGCGATGACGCGGCGCGATCCGCTGCTTGCGTCGCAAGGTGCGGCCCGTGTCTGAAAACGCGCGCCTCAGAGCGGCTCAGCGCAGGATGAACTCGGCGGCGCGGATGGACATGTAATCGTTGCCTGAAAACACCAGGTGTGCGTGGCGGCCGTCGGCGCTGATCCACTTCGTGGGAAAGCAGCCGCTCTCCCCGGGGCCGACGTCCCAGCACTCACGGAAATAGGCGCAGGTCCACGGGCCCCAAGGCTCGGGAGCGTCGTAGACGCCCATACCGCTGTGAAAGCGTGTGTCCTCGCCGTCCTGTTCGGGCTCGCGCACGTCCTGATGCCACCACAGATAGCGGCGCAGCGGCGCGTTGTAGCTGATGCCGCTTCGCCGGCAGCGTCCGGGATGCGTGAACACGGCGCCGCGCCGGGCGAAATCGCTCGTCCATGACGGCCGGCCGCTGTCGTCGAGGCCGACGAAGTATGCGTAGGCCGCGCGATCCATCAGCCGCTGCTTCTTCGCCGGCACACGCATGAGAATCATACGGTCGGCGGCGCGGTAGGCCGTGTCGCGATCGTGGGCGTAGAGATAGACGTACCCGTCGCGGGCGCCGGCGTAGTTGCGGCCGAAGTTGAGAAACGTCACCGCGCCCAAGGCCTCGAACTTCCAATCAGCGAAGGTCCACGTGACGCCATGATCGTCGGACCAGCCGATCTCGGTCATGTGGCCGTCCTGGTCGGCGTTGCGGCGGAGCATGTAGAGCACGCCCTCGACCATGAGCAGGCCGTTGGCTTTGCGTCCGCGCCGGCCGTCACCGAGGTCTTCGGCGTCTTTCGATCGCACGTTTTCGAGCGTGAGGTCGGGCGGATGCCCGCCGACGCGGGCCAGGCCCATGCTGCAACGGGTCTCAATGAAAGGCTCGAAGCCCTTGCCGTCGCCCCAGACGGTGTAAAGCCAGTCGTCGTCAGCCCACGTCATCGGCCACAGGTCGCTGTGGTAGCCGTGACGGATGATGGCGTCGGGCGGCGCCCAGTGGATGTCGGCGATGACGGGGCTGGGGGGAATGGGCGGCGCGATGGCGGCGACCAGCGGTTTGAAAAGCAGTGCGTTCAACGCTTCCCAGAAGGCCATCGCGCGGCCTTCTTTGAAGCCGCGCATGTTCCCGCCCAGGCCGGCTCCCTGGCGGACGACCACCATGTCCCACTCGGGCACGATGAGCAGCACCTGATGGCCCGCGCCAGCGCCGGCGAACGCGCCGCGCGGCAAGGACTTGATCGGCGCCTGGCGGCCGCGGTTGGTCCAGAAGCCCAGGCCGGGCGTGAGGGCGCAAGGGTCAGCCTCACGATCGGGATGCGGCGCGCCACTGTCCTCAAGGGCCGCGTCGAGGGCGTCGGCCTGGATGAGCTGGGTTGCGTTCCACACGCCGCGCTGAAGCAGCAGTTGCCCGATCAGTCCCAGCGCCCGCGCGGTGAACGATCCGCCGCCCCAGGTGGCGACCAGAGGCAGGCCGTCGACCGCGAACGTCTGGCCGTAACCCACCTCCCATTCGCTGTCTTTCAAGCCGATGGGCTGGAAGACGCGCTCGGCCAGCAACGTGCGCAGGTCGCGATGGGGCGAGCCGGCGCGGCGCAGGGCTTCGGTCAAGACCCAGCCGAGCATGGCCATGCCGGTGTTCGAGTAGTGGTGCCTTTCACCGGGCTCGAAGAGAACCGGGGCCGCGTCGCGGCTGAGGGTGAAGGGGTCGGGCTCGCGGCGCCAGAAAGCCCCCATCCAGCCGGGCAGATCGGCATGGTCGACGCCGTCGGCATGGGCGTCCTGCAGGCCGCAGCTGTGCGTCGCCAGATGGCGCACGGTGATTCTCGACTTGCGCAGGTCGTCGCGCCAGGCGGGGATGAAGTCGGCCGCGCGGGCGTCGGGGGCGATCAACCCTTCGCCCATGAGCAGGGCCAGCGACAGGCCGCCCACCACCGTCTTGCTGGTGGACGCGATGTAATGCTTCCTGTCCGGACCGTGATCGTGGGCGTACCACTCGAAGACGACTCGGCCGCCGCAGCGGATGAGAAGAGCCTTGGTGCCGCAGCCCGCGAGGCGCGCGGCCAGGTCGTCCAGCGGCGAGCGGCAGAGGGCCTGGCCGCGGGGCAGCAGGGTCAGAACGTCGCGCCCGGCGTGGGCGGCGGGCATGGGTTCGGCGGTTGAAGACGAGGACATGAGCGGTTCCGACATATGGCCAGTCAGGTCATGGTATGACCGTACCCTAGGCCGCTGACGAGTCCGGGCAAGCGGCGGTCACCGTCGCGGCTGGAGGCCGAACTCCTGCTCCACCAACTGAAACAGCGCCTCGGGTGCGGGCAGACCAGCCAATACGACGTCGCGGCCCAGGAAGGTCATGGGCAGCGAGACCTTGCTGGCGGGCAGCGAGCCGATCTGGTCGATGCCCTGGCGCAGAAGAAGGGCGACCTGTGGATCCTTCATGGCGGCGGCGAATGCCTGCTCACCGACGAGCCTGGCCGCGTAAGCGCGCGCTTCCTGAGGCGGACGGCGCTTGTCGGGCTCGAAGAACCAGGTCTGGTAGGCGTGGAACTTGTTCGGGTCGACATTCCAGACGGCCAGGGCGATGCGCGCGTACTCGCAGGCGCCCTGGTGGGACTTGCTGGTGGGCTTGAACGCGAAGAGCGGGTTGCATCGGCCGTCGACGGGCGCGGGGATCGCGACGATGAAGAACTGCGAAGGATCGTAACGCTGGCGCATGCGGTCATAGAGGTGGAACAGGTCGCGGCAATGCGGGCAGGTGTAGCAGAAGAAGGTGATGATTGCGTACGGGGCGTCGGGCGAGCCGATGGTCGCGACGTGGTGCGGATTGAAGGAGAAATACCTGCCGACGGAGAGGATGCGATCCGGGCCAGGCCCGGTGTCGGTGATGACCGGGGCCGCGTTGGCGCGCGGCGTCGGGCCACCCGCGGTTGAGGGCGGGGCGGCTGGCGAAGGGAACCGGTCGGCATCGGGGGTGATCGCGGCGTCACCGGGCAGCGAAGCCAGGTTCATTTCGATGTGTCGGCTGTCGGGCTGGAGCAGTTGTCCACCGATCAGCGTCGCCAGCGCCGCGAGGGCCAGCAGCGCGACCAGGCGCACGCGACCCGGGCCCAGGCCGATCTGCGATCGCGCCAGGGCCGCCACCCCAAGCAGCAGGAACAGCAGGCCCAGGCCGTGCGCGGTCATGCAGTACGGACAGATGGCCCGGACCATGAAAAGTTGCAGGCCGATGAACCACACCGCCGCGCCCCCGGCCACGAGGCCGACGAACAGGACGGCGCTCCAGGCCGTTCGCCGCGCGCCGCGGCCGCGAACCAGCGCCGCCGCGATGCTCGCGACCAGGCCGACCAGCCAGGTGCCCGCCGCCAGGCACGACGTGGGCACGCCCAGCCAGGTGGACCAGCGTGTAGCCAGGATTTCGTCGCACCCGCCGCCATCGCCGCTGCAGCCGGCCACGCGCATGTCGCTGGTGCTGACGATCGTCAGATAGATCGAGACGCCCAGGGCCGCGAGGGCGACGACGGCCAGGGCCTGGGTGAAGCGTGACGGTCGGAGGACGGTTGTCGGCGCGCCAGTCGCGACGACGGCGGAATCAGACGAAGGTGCGGGGTGGGTCATGTGCTCCGCTCTCCACGTGCGCCAGGTCCATGGGGGGGCGGCATCGACGCAGCACCCGGCGCGGCCGCATCAGGCGATGAACCAATAGTAGTCGCCCGTGTAGCCGGCCTCGACGAAGAAACGATGCCAGTCGTCGACACTCATGTAAGTGTAGGCGGTGAGGATCCATTTCATCAGGCGTTGCCGCTGCTCCTCGGTGCGCCAGGCGTCAACGGTGATGAAGGCCCGCCCGCGCGCCACGCGCATGATTTCCCGCAGCGCCCTGCGGCAGCGATCGGCCGGCAGGTTGTGCACGGTGTTGATGGACAGCACCAGATCGAAGCTGGCGTCGGCATAAGGCAGCTCATCCGCCGAGCCGACGGTCAGATCGGCTTTGACCGAATCCATGGCGCTGGCGATGGCATACGCGCTGATGTCCAGGCCGGCGAGCGTGGCCTGGGGCATGAATTGGCGGAAGTCATGAAGCATGAAACCCTTGGCGCAGCCGACGTCGAGGATGGCGGCGTCGGGCGGAAGCTGATAGTGCTCGGCGATGCGGCGGACGATCGGCCGCCAGCGTCCGTCATACCGATACCCGCCGTAGCCGTAGAGGCGGTCGCCGTCGAAGAACTCACGGCCATATCGGCGGGCGATGGCGCGGACGTCTTCGGTAATCATGCGGCCGCGCTCTTCGATCGGGCGGTCGGCCTTGGGGTACATGTTCAGCAGGTTGATTTCAGCCATGATCGGTCACAGCAGGAGCGGATGGCAGCTCGGGCGGCAGGTGAATGCGTAAGCCGTCGGGCAGGCGCTGCACCACGGCGCGGGCGATGGGCGTGGGCAGGGCGATGAGGATATCGCTCTCGGGCGGCGCCTGCGCGGGGGTGAGGATCGGGCGACCGAGATGGCGGCCGCCGACGCGGGCGGGGTCTTCATCCATGTAGAACGCGATCGCGTCGCCCAGCGCCCCGGCCAGAGCGCTGGCGGCGATCGAGGTGCCGAAAAGGCCCAGGCGGCGGCATGCGCCGAGAGCACGCGCCTGCTGGAACACCCGCGACAACCAGGCGACCGCGGCGGTCGCGGCTTCCAACGCGCCGGCGGCCGGTGCTTCGCCGGGCGCCCCGGTGGTTGCCGCCAAGCACGCGACGACGGACAACTCCTTGGCCACCCAGTCGACGGAGGTGAGGATCGGCCGCATGCCCGCGCGGCCCAGGATGCGCGAGAGCGTGGCGGGTGTGAAGTGCGAGCTGTGATCGGCGATGAGCAGTTCGAAGGGGTTATGCGGGAAGTATGGCACCTGGATCAGCAGGCGGCCGCCGTCGCCCAGGCGCGGGCGGAGGCGATCAAGAAACGCGGCCGGGTCGACGATGTGCTCGAGCACGTGGATGAGGCTGACCAGATCGTAGACGCCGGAAATGACGCCGGGGTCGGCGGTGGCGTGAAACGCTTCGACCCGCGGGATCGCCGTGACGGCGGCGCGGTTGCGCTCGTCAAGTTCGGTGCCGGCAAGGATCCATCGGGGCCGCTGCTCGGTCAGGGCGCGCAGGAAGCCGCCGTTGCCACAACCGACATCCAGGGCCCGGCCCGTCGCGGGCAGATGGATCGTGTCCAGAAGCCTGGCCACCAGTCGCCGCGAACGGGGCTGAGCTTCGCCCGGCCGCGTGGTGAAAACCGCCTGTTCCGCGCCGCCGCCCTGGTGGTAGACGGCGTAGTTGTCGTAGATCGCGGCGGTTTCGCGCCGCCATGCCGGATCGACCACGGCCTGGACGAGGCCGCAGGCTTCGCACACCGCCAGACGACCGCCGGCCGGCTGGGGGCGACAATCCGAGGACACGCGAGGCAGAGCCTCGAACCTCGGCACGGGGGTGATCGCCGCGTGCCCGCAGGCGTGACATGCCGCGGCGGTGGCGCCAAGGCTAGACATGCTCGCGCTCCCGCGGCAAAAAACCGGGCATCGCCGCGTCGAGCAGGGCATCGGCCGGCGGACAGCGGAAGTCGAAAAGGAGTCTGGCACGCGTCGTGTCAAGCGTGGTATAGCGAGGCGTAGGGTCGGGTTTCAGGCCCGCCTCCACGGCGTGGATGGGTCGCACCAGCGCGTCATCGACTCCGAGGCGCGCCGCCAGACCCAGCGCCAGGCTGGCGTAGGTGACGTCCTGGGGACCGGACAGCTGCACGATGCCCTCGGGCCGCCGCTCGCCTGCCGCGATGAGCACGCGCACCACTTGCGCCAGAGGCACGGGCGCGACATGCATGTTGACGAACGGCTCGATCGGCCGTCCGTCGCCCAGCGCCGCAGCCCAGCGGCGCAGCAGCGGCAGGATCGATTCGAACACCTTGGTCAGGCGAACGACCGTCACGGCCGGGCCAAGCGCGAGCAGGCGCTCTTCGGCTTCGCGTTTGAGCCGGCCGTAGCAGGACGCCGCCGATGGCGGCGCGTCGGCGGGCGTGTGCGGCCGGGAGCCGTCGAACACCTGGTTGCTCGAGGCAAAGACGACGTGCGCGCCGCGCTCGATGAAGCGGCGGGCCAGCGCTTCGGCGGCGATGACGTTGACGGCCCGGGCGCGCTGGGGCTGGCGCTCGCAGGCGTCGAGTTTCGTGATAGCGGCGCAGAGAAACGCGGTCCGAACGCGCGCGGGCAGCGTCCACGTCCGCGGGTCAGCCTCGAGATCGAGCATCCATTCACCGCCCCGCCTGCGCGTGGTGCCGACGACGGCGCGGCCTGGCGCGGCCGCGGCGTCGACCAGCGCGCGACCGATCAACCCGTCGGCCCCGACGACCAGCCAGCGCGGCGCGCGTTGGAGGAGTCGGCCGATCATGACGCGGACTCTCCGCGCCCGCACGCCAGCGCCAGCAGGTAGTGGGCCATCGGCGTGAAGCCGGTATGCACCACCTCGTCATTCATCGAGAAGACAAACACGTTGTGGAAGCACCGTTGCAGGAGGCTTCGCAGCGCCGGCTCGTCCTTGCAGTTGACGTGACCGGCCTTGCTGGCGGCGGAGGCGTAGGCCTGGCTGTGGATCGAAGGCGTCCCGACAATCACCGCGCCCCGCGTTGATACGGAGGCGGCGAGATTGGCGATGAAACGCTCTTCGTCCGCCGGAGCGATATGTTCGAGAACATCGAGGCAGAAGGCCGCATCGAAAGGCGCGCTGTCATGGTTCACATCGCGCACCGGTCCGGCGAGCATGTCATGCACGCGGCAGTCCAGTGGCCAGTCGGGATGCATGCGGGCCCGCACGTCCTCGATGAACAGCGGATCGAAATCGACGGCCGTCACATGCCCCACGGCCTGCTGCACGATGCGGGTGGCGAAGGCGTCAGCGCAGCCGACCTCCAGCACACGGCCGCGTCCGGCGAACATGCGTGAGACGAACTTGTACCGCGACAGAACGAACGTCAGACGCTTCGGATCGTCATGCCAGGTCTGCCCGCTCATAAGTCCAAGCCGGGCGATCGCGCCGCGCTCGACCAGCTCGACGCATCGCTGGTACTGCGGCTCGCGCGTAACCGGCATCGCGGCGGCGGGCTTGACGGGGCGCTGGTTCATGAGGGCTCCTAGGCCTGATGCTGGTAGTCCCAATTCTGCTGCTGAAGATCGGTCCAGTGTTCGTCGACCCAGGCGGTGACCTGGGCCAGGCCGGCGTCCAGGTCAATCGTGGGGCGCCAGTCCAGCTCACGGCGGGCCTTGGCCGAATCGATGACGTAGGCCGCGTCCTGTCCGGGGCGTTCGTCGACGATGCGCGTCGCCCGCTCGAACGGCCGGCCAGCCAGCGCACAGACTTTCGCCACCACGTCGCGCACGGCCACGCCGCGCTCGGGGGAAAGGTGATAGACCTCGCCGAGCCGGCCGCGCTCGAGGATCGCCAACTCGCCGCGCGACACGTCACGGATGTGAATGTAGCTCTTGACCGCCCGGCCCCCGCCGTGCAGTTCGATGACCCGGCCGGCTTTCACGTATATCGTCGAGCGCGGGATGATCTTGAAAAGCTGCTGACCCGGACCATACACATTCGTGGCGCGGACCGTCAGCAGCGGAAAGCCGTACTGTCGCCGATAGACGTCCAGCAGCATGTCGGCGGCGGCCTTGGAGACGGCGTAGGGTGTGCTGGGGTTGAAGGGCGCGTCCTCGGTGACAACACCCTCGCACGTGCCATACACCTCCGGCGAGGAGACATGCAGGTAGCGACGCGGATAGTCGCGGCGGCGCAGATGGTTGATGAGTCGGGCGAGGGCGACGGTGTTGGTGGCGAACCAGTGCTCGGGATGCTCCCAGCTCGGAGCGACTTCGCTCTGGGCGGCGAAGTTGATGATGGCGTCGGGCCGCTCGGCGTCGAGCAGTTGGAGCAGTGCGTCGGTGTCGCGGTTCATGTCGGCCTGCACGAAGCGGAAACGGGCCAGCGTGCGCGCGTCGTGCCGCAGGTAGCCGCAGAACATCGCCGAGCGCCGCGGCCGCCGGCTGACGCCGATCACCCGCCAGTCGGTTTCCGCCAGCGCCAGATCGATGAAATCCTGCCCGGAAAAGGCGTTGGCGCCCAGAACCATCACGTTGCGAATCACGCGGCGTCTTCTCCCACATCAGTCAATCGCTGCACGCGCGGCTTGAGGCTGCTCACGCCGCTTCCGATTCGGCGACGCGCCCCAGGGCCATGCGGGCCATGGCCAGTTGATGCTGTTTGCGGGCTTCGATTTCGGCCATGTCGCGCACGAGGCCGTCGGCCTGTGTGCCGGCGGCGAAGCGGCGACGGGCCTGGCCGGGCGTGAGGAACTCGTTGAGCAGGATGCAGCACCACTTGACCTGGTAGACCGGCAGCAGCAGTCGTGCCCGCGTTTTGAGCGCGCTGTCGCCCTGCCGCAGCGCGGCTGTGACGCCGTCGGCCAAATCGTCGAAGAGCGACAGCGGCACCGGGCTGCGCACCTGGCAGAAGAAGTCGCAGATCATCTTGGCGGGATCGTCCCAGCCGGCGTATTCGAAGTCGATGAAGCGCAGCAACCCGCGGTCGTCAAGGATCGCGTTGTGGAACCCGAAGTCCGAGGGCGAGAGGCAATGCATCGCCCGGGGCAGTTCCTGTTCGACGCCGATTCCCCGCGCCCGGGCCCGCTCGAACACGCGGCCCTGCACGTGAGCCCATCGACCCGACAGCTCCTGGCGGGCGAACCACGCGGCCTGCTCATCGGCCTCCGTGCACTGGGCCAGTTCCGTCAGGCGGCGCACGCGATGGTCGACGCACGCCAGGTGGTCGTAGATCGAGAAGCACGCCTCGGCGGCTTCGGGCAGGTCGGCGGCGGCGGGATCGTCGCGGTGGTGGTTCACCTCGGCGAAGAAACGCAGGGCCTGCCCCACAGCCCGCTCATCCACCTCGCCGGCTTCGAGTCGGCGGCCGGGCACGAACTCGAAAAGCGCCACGCCGCTGGCCGCATCGGCGGCGATCGGCTGGGCCAGCGCCCGCACGCCACGACCGGCGGCGAAGCGGGCGAAACCATATTCCGCCGCGAGCCGATCGCGCGAATCCGCGTCGTGGCGGAAGAACGCCTTGGCGACCAGGCTGGGCCGGCTGTCGACGTCGACGCGGTACACGCGGTTGTTCGCGCCGCCGCGCAGCTCGACGAGGTCGACTTCACCGCTCATGCCGGCGACCGACAGCAGGGATCGCACGACGCGGCGCAGCTCGGGTTCGCTCAGGCCACGCGGGCCGGCCGCCCCGACGGGGTCACAATCCATCGTGACATCTGTTGCCATGATTGCACCACCTTCCATGGTGACTGTCCGTTGGCGTGGCCGGCGGGGTCGAAGAGCACCGGTTTCACGCGCGGCGGGAACTGGGCATCGGCCAGGAACTCCGGCAGGTCGTCGACGAAGACATCGCAGCCGACGGCCGCGACGCGGGCGTATTTGGCCTCACGGGTGGTCTCGAGATGGGCGTCGAGCCACGACAGGCCGTTGATCGCCAGCCACGCACGGGCGGCGTCGTGCAGATCGTAAGGGGGCCCCGCATACGGCCGGCGGCTGCGATGGCTGATGACGCACAGTCGCAGTCCAGCAGCGCGCGCGGCGTCGAGAAACTCCAGCGCGCCATCGAAGGCCTGGGCCTCGCCCATCCGCGGTCCGTAGGCCAGACCTTGAAGAAGCGTCCAGGCGTCCTCGCGGTCGCGGGCGCGCAGGGCGTTGCGCACAGCCGTCTTGTCGTCGGCTTCACCGGGTTCGAGCAGACCCTGCTCGACGGCCAGGTCGGCGAAAAGCCGGTCGTAGCACACGATGGTGTTGTCCAGGTCCAGTCCGATGCGCATGAGCGTCCCTGCCCTTCGCGGTGTGCGTGAGTTATGGATCGTGCATTCGCACCACCGGCCGCACCGCCCTGCCGCTTTCCAAGTCGTCGAGCGCGTCGTTGATGCGCTCGAGAGTGTAACCAATGCTCAACAGCGGCCCGACGTCCAATCGGCCCGAGTCAAGCAGCCGCGCGTAACGAGGATAGTCGCGGTCGGGATCGCTGTCGCCGCCCCAGGTGCCCAGCAGGCGTTTGCCCTGGTTGAGGTGAGCGGGGTTCAGCCGCATTTCGCTGCCGTGGGCGGCGTTGCCGATGACCACCGCCCTCCCGCCGCGCGGCCGCACGCACTCGATGGCCTGGCGCATGACGGCCGGCTGACCGGTCGCCTCGATGGCCAGGTCCGCCCCGCCGGCGCAGATTTCCGCCAGTGCGGCCGCGGCATCCCGGGCTGCAGCGTCGATGGTGTGCGTCGCGCCCAGGCGACGGGCGATGTCGAGCTTTTCGGCCCGCACGTCGACGGCGACGATCGGCGTGCAGCCGCAGGCGGCGGCTCCCGCGATGGCGCACAGGCCCACGCCGCCGCAACCGAAGACCACGCAGCTCTCACCCGCACGGGCCTCGGCCGTGTTGCGCACGGCGCCGAAGCCCGTGGGCAACGCGCACCCGAGCAGCACTGCCGCGTCCATATTCATCGCGTCGGGCAGAACGGTCAGCCGGTTCTCGCTGACCACCTGGGCCCGGCCGAAGGTCGTCACGCCGCCGGCATGCACCGCCCTGCCGTTCCATCGGTAGACCGTGCCGGGCACGTCAGCGCCGTGGGCCTTGATCCAGGAAAGCACGACGCGGTCGCCGACGGCCACGCGCTTCACACCCGCGCCGATCTCCAGGACGCGGCCGGCGCCTTCGTGCCCCAGGCAGTGCGGCAGATAGCGGTCCGCGCCGCGCCGGCCACGGGCCTCGAGCAACTGCGTGTGGCAGACGCCGCTGGCCTCCACCTCGACAAGCACCTGTCCCGGCTGCATGGCGGGCACGTCCAGGTCGGCCAGTTCCAGGGGCCGGCCCGTCTCCACGAGCACGGCCGCGACGGTCTTCATCGCCCCACTCCTTGCGACGCGGTCGACGCCTGCCCGGGCGGCCGACCATGATGCTGGCCCAGCCGGTGTTCGATGCGGTCGATGATGGCTTGCACACCGAGGCCGAAGCGCTCGCGGGCGTCGGCCTGCTTCGCGGCTTCGTGGAGGTAGAGATCGGGGGTGGCGATGCGCAGCAAGCGGCGCGGATCGACGCCTGGGGCGTGATCGTTATCGGCCTCCGCGGCATCCACCGCCCACTCGGCCACAGCCGCGCCCAGTCCGCCGATCAGGCCATGCTCTTCGAGCGTCACGATCAGACGGAAGCGGCCGAACGATTCCCGCAGAAGCGGCTGGTCCAACGGTTTGACGGTGTGCAGGCTCACCACGCGGGCGCCGCCGCCATCGCGGCGCAGGGCGTCATCCACTTCAAGGGCCAGAGGCAGGATGTTGCCGCACGCCAGCAGGCACAGGTCCAAACCTTCGCGCAGAACGATGCCTGTGCCGATTTCAAAGTCCGGCTGCGCGTCATGGACGACCGGCTCGCCCTTCTTGCCCAGGCGCAGGTAGGTCGGCCCGTCGTGGCGCAGGGTCGCGCGTGTGGCGAGTTCGACCTCGACCGGATCGCCGGGGCAGACGACGGCCATGTGCGGCAGGGCGCGCAGGACGGCCAGATCCTCGCAGCTCTGATGTGTCGCGCCCAGCTCCGCATAGCACAAGCCCGCCCCGACGCCGGCGATGACCACCGGCTGGCGGTGGTAGCACAGGTCCACGCGAATCTGCTCCAGGGCGCGGTAGACCATGAAGGGCGCGATGGTGTAGCAGAAGGGACGCAGTCCGGCCGACGCCATGCCGGCCGCGAGGCTGACCATGTTCGCCTCGGCGACGCCGCAGTTGTAGAAACGGTCGGGATGGGCGGCCTTGAAACGGTCGAACATGCGGTTACCGATGTCGCCGCTGAGCAGGACGACGCGTCCATCGGCGGCGGCAAGACGCTCCATCGCGCGGGCGAAGGCGTTACGCATGAAACGCCTCCATCCGGACAGCGGCCGCGATATCCGTCGGCGGCGTCAGGCCAAGCTCTTCATGCGCCGCCACAACCTGGGCCGCCGTGGGCACGCGATAGTGCCAGTTGTTGTCGTCCTCCATGAACGACACGCCGCGTCCCTTGATGGTGTGGGCGATGACGGCCAGGGGCGGGCCCGCCGTTTCGCCGCGCTCGGCGAGGGCCGCGGCAAGGGCGTCGATGTCGTGGCCGTCCACCTCGGCGGTGCGCCAGCCGAAAGCGGCGAACTTGTCGGCAAGCGGCTCGATGGCCAGCGTCCGCGTGCTGCGGCCGGTGGCCTGCCAGCGGTTGAAGTCGACGACGGCGGCGAGGCGGCCGAGGGTTTGGCCGGCGGCGAACATCGCGGCCTCCCACACCGAACCCTCGTTGCATTCGCCGTCGCTGAGGACCACGAGCGTGCGGCCGTCGCATCCCTGGATGCGGCCGGCGAGGACGATCCCCGCGCCGACCGACAGGCCGTGGCCCAGCGAACCGGTGGCCCATTCCATGCCCGGCACGCAGCCGGGTGAAGGCTGCTCGGGCAGCGATGAACCCGGACGGCCGAACTCCCTGAGCCGCTCGATGTCAAAGAAGCCTCGCATGGCCAGGCTGGCGTACAGGGCCGAGGCGGCGTGGCCTTTGCTGAGAATGAGTCGATCGCGATCCGGGGCGTCGGGCCGGCCGGGGTCGAGGCGCAGGACGCGCCAGCAGGCGGCGACAAGGATGTCCACGCACGACAGCGCCGAGCCCAGGTGGGCCGCGCCGCTGCGGTGCGACATGGCGACCACGTGGCCGCGTATCCGCCGCGCCATCCGCGACAGGTCAAACTCTTCGACGCTCAGCGTCGGGTCGGGTTGCGCGGCGGGGGTGCGGGTCATGCGGGCACGCGCTCCACAAGCTGGTGCTGGACGGCCTGCATGATGGCGATGTTGCGGTAGCGCGGATTGTCCGGCGCGCCGGGCACCCGGCCGTCGCGGAAAGCGCGCACGAGGTCGCGCACGGCATCCTCGACCGTGTACCGGGGCGCGAAGCCCAGCTCACGGGTGATCCTGTCCGAGCAGATGTGGTACGACCGCGGATCGTTGGTGGCGGTGGTGATGATGGGGATGATCTGACGCTGGGGCATCTCCTGCTTGACCACCTCGCGCACCAGCTGGGCGATCTTCGAGACTGACAGGTTCTGGAAGCCGGCGTTGAAGATCCGCCCGCGAATCTTCTCGTCGGCTTCCTGAAGCAGGCGGACATAAAGATCGGTGACGTCGTCGATGTGGATGTTGGGGCGAAGCTGTGCTCCGCCGAAGACGGTGATCTTGCCCTCATGCACGGCGGAGCTGGTGAGGATGTTGACGGTCAGGTCCAGCCGCTGGCGTGGCGACCAGCCGCAGACCGTGGCGGGCCGAATGGTGACGGCCGTGAAATCGCGGCTGGTGAATTCCTGCAGGATCGCCTCGCAACGGGCCTTGTACCGGCTGTAGTCGGTCAGCGGCCGCAGCGGATGGTCCTCGGTGACGTTGGGCTGCTCGCTCACGCCGTAGACGCTGGAGCTGGAAGCGTAGATGAACCGATGCACGCCGGCGTCGATGCTGGCCTGGACCAGCGGGCGGAAGGCGTCGTAGTTGACGCTCTTGCCCAGGTCGGGGTTGAGCTCGAAGCTCGGATCGTTGGAGATGCAGGCCAGATGGATGACCGCCTGGCAGCCGGGCAGCAGATCCGCGAGCAGTTGGCCATCGCGGATGTCGCCCTTGATCTGTTCCAGACGGGGATGGTCCTTCACGGCGTCGAGCACGTCCTCGCCATACAGGTACCAGTCGACGACCCGGACGCGATAGCCGGCATCCAGAAGTTTGGGCACGAGCACCGCGCCGACGTAGCCAGCACCGCCTGTCACCATCACGGTTCGAATGCTTCTCATCCTCAACTCCCATTCGCCCTGCGGCAGTTGAACGCAAGTGTTGGGTTGCGGCCGACGAGCGACGGCGCTCGCCCGCGGCTTATTTCAACAGACACTCAATGTGCTTGAACAGCGCCCCTCGGTCGATGGTGCGTCGATGTCCGACGGTGGCGACGGCCTGGGCGGCGGCGGCGTTGCCGACAAAGCCCTGCACCTCGGCCGGCGCGCCGGCGGCGGCGGCCAGGCTCGCCACAGCCAGGAAGGTGTCGCCGGCGCCCATGCGGTCGCGCACCTGAACCGCCAGCGACGGCGCGTGGCAGAATCCGGTTTCCCGATCCCACAGCAGGCATCCCTGGGCGCCCCGGGTGACGACCACCCGATCGCAGCGCATGCGCCGTCCCAGCCGTTCGACCAGCGGCTCCAGCGGGCCGTGCCGGTCGCGGGCGTCGAGACGCAATTCGCTTTCGCGCAGGCTCACGTCGTTGGCCCGCAGGTAACGGGTGATGGTGTGATAGCCGAGGTTGCCCGCGTTGGACTGGGCGTTGACGACCAGCCGGCCGCGAGCACCGCAGGCGATCCGCACCGCGCGGTCGTTCATCAGGCCATGTCCGAAATCGACGACGATCAGCAGGTCGCAGGTGGCGGCCAGTTCCTCCAGGCGCTGGCAGAAGGCCGCGTCGGACGCGCCGGTGAGCGGCGCATCGTCCATTTCGTAGACCTCGAAGAGTTTCTGGAAGAAGTAGCGGTCGACATAGCGTCGCTTGACGATGGTCGGACCCTGCTCGCGGGTGATGAGTGACGGCTGGACACCGGGCGCCAGGTGCTCGCGGATGATCGCTTCGTAGGGGCAGCCGCGGCCGATGGCCGTCAGGAGCCGCACCTCGCCCGCCAGACCGCCGATGTGGTTGCCGACGGCGAGGATGCCGCCGGGGAAGGTCTCGGCCTCGATCTGCTGGACGGCGAGTATGGGCTCCTTGGAGCTTTTGCCGATGGCGTCGCAGTAGCGGTATTCGTCGATGATGGCCTCGCCGACGACGCCGATCCTGAGCTTGGCCCCGCGTTCGATCCAGTCAAGTATCCCGGCCGCGCTGTAGCGCCCCCGCAGGTCGCGCAGGTACGCGGTGACCTCGTCGTTGAAGGCCGGCAGAAAACGATTGATGAGATTCGAGCTGCTGAAGGTGATGTCGTCCGTGAAGGCGATTTCGCCGCCGATCTCGCGAACGGCCGCGGCTTCGTCGGCCACCGCCCCGCTGTGGTCCACGAGGTCGCGGAACTCCGCGCCCTTGACAAAGACGTTGGGCCGCAGCTTGCGAATGGTTTCGGTCGCCCGCGGCCAGGCGTTGATGGCCACGAAGTCGACGCAGCTCAGGGCCGCGAGGGCCTGGGCCCGAAGCTGCTCTGGAAAGGCCGGCCGGTCGGGGCCTTTGTTGACGTAGCGGTCGGGGGTCAGGGTGACGACCAGCAGGTCGCCCAGGCGGCGGGCGGCTTCGAGGTGGCGGATGTGGCCGATGTGCAGCAGGTCGAACACGCCGTGGCAGTGGACGACGCGATGGCCGTTGCGGCTTGCGCTCAAGTGCCGGGCCAGGCTGTCGAGGTCGTGAATCTTGGCGTCCATGCCTCTACCCGTTGGGGCGGTTCCGGTCGGGCCCGTGTTCGCCTCGTGCGCCTCCGCCACGGCCGTGGACGCCACATCCCGTGCCGCGGGCCCCGAGGTGGAAGGTGATATGCGCGGCGTTGTGCGATCAGACGTGTTCACCGCATTTTACCTTCGGGTGGGTGTGGATCCCAGACTTTTTTTGCGTTGCGATCCCCTGGGGCTGCGGACAAGCGCCGATACAGCTCATCGACAAGTCGGCGCATGCCGACGGGGAAGGTCAACCGCTGCTCGACGCCCCGGCGCTGGGCGGCGCTGATGCGCCGACGGGCCTGTTCGTCGTGGATGTAGCGTCCGATCAGGGCGCGGGCCTGGGCCGACGTCGTGAAGGAAACGTCGTCCAGATGCGCCATGGCCGGTTCGCCTCGGACCAGGACGCCAGCCCGCTGCCAGCAGCGCACCTGGCGGACGGCGTCGCCGCTGCCGTCGTAGGTCAGGCAGGCGGCGTCGGCCAACAACATCTCAAGCGGCCCGCGCACCGCCGACGGCGCGGCCGCGAGCGCCTGGTCCGCGGTTTGAACGTGGTCGCCCAGATGCTCGAAGAGAAGATCCGACAGCGCCGGCAGCAGGCGATTGCCCGGATGTTCGCGGACCAGGAAGAACCCGCCGGACATCAGGCCGTCGAGCAGGCGGTGATGCGTGAAGCACGGATACGGCTCGAGGTTGAGGTTGATCCTGGCGCGGCGGGTGAGCTGGGCCAGGGGCTCGCCGGGTTCGACGAAACCGCGGGCGAAGCGGGCGAAGCGCGGATTCGCTTCCCAGCCGTGGCCGTAGAGGGCAACGGTCAGGCCCAGCTCGTCGGCCGCGTCGACGACCCAGTTCAAGGCCTGCTGACGGTAAAGGGCGATATTCAGTTGCGTCCAGACGCGCTGCACCAGGTCGTGGCATTCCGCCGACGCGCAGGCGAACTTCGCCGAGCACGCCGCCAGTCCCTGGGCCAGCCGCTGCAGGTGGTGGTGCGTCGGCACGCTCTCGCCGCGCTGGTAAATCGCCAGCAGGGCTTCGCACAGTTCGCCGGCGAGGGGGCGCTGAGCCGCTGTCACCTCGCGCAGCACGTCGGCGGCCAATTGCTGCGGCGGCTGGGAGACGTTGGACGCGTAGACCAGGTCGTCCCCGTCGCTGGTCCAGCTTGAAGGCGGCGTCTGCGGCCGGGCGAGCATCATCGGCATGTCGATCACATGCTCGGGCGGATAGGCGTGGCGGTCGATAAACATGGGTCCGGAGAAGGTGAGGACGAACTCGCGCGGGTCGATGGACTGGCCGGCCTTTTCGCAGGTCAGTTGCGGCATCAGATCCTGAATCCAGCAGACCGTCGCAAGCCGCGGCGGAAAAAGCTGGTTGTATTCGTAGTTGAGATGGTCGATTTTGAAGACCAGGTCCGGCCGCACGCGGTCGATCGCCTCAATGATCGCGTGCGTGGTGATCTGCTGGTAGGCCGAAGGTTCGATGAGCAATTCCGCTTCCCAGCCCAGGTCCTTGAACGCGGCCTGAACATCGCGGGCCGCATATTGCAGGACCGTGGTAAGGCGGGAGGTGATGACCAGGACCCGCGGCGTGCGCGACGGGCGGGGCCCGAAAGGCGCGGCCGCCTCCTGGTCGCTCATCCGCGCGTAGTGGTCCGCGAGCTGGTCACGCCGCGCCCGCACCTTCTGCGCCAGATGCTGCATGCACTGTTCGGCCTGCTGCTGGATGGCCGGTGATCCGGCGCCAAGCCCCACGATGCCGCGTGGTCCGAGGGTGAACGGATCGCCGCTGAGGGTGCGTTCGAAGTCGTCGGCCCAGCGCGGCCCGACGAACCAGCGGAAGCGCGGCTGGGCGATAGGCCCGGCGGCGCCGGTGTAGTCGTGGATCATCAGCAGGGCGAAGAGCAGGGCTGCATCCGACTCGAAGAGAAAGACCGGCAGCTGCTGGTCCAGCAGAAGCTTCGGGGCTGACCGGGCCAGTTCAAGCAACAGGTAGCCGTCGCCGGCGCCCGCCAGGCCGATGGGCTGGCCGCTCTTGAGGAAGGCATCGAGCTGCTGACGGATTCCCGCGACGGCGGTCAGCGGGTTGTTGCCCGGCGACAGACTTGCGGCCTGGCCTTGGGCATCAAGACGCACAAGCGTCAGGACGCCGCCCTCGGCGGGGGCGACGCGGTAGGGATTGTCAGCCTGATTGGCTTCGAGCAACGTGCGGTAGACGTCGGGGCGCTGGCGTTCCAGGGCGGCGAGGTTGGCCGTCAGCCGATGGCGCACTGCAAAGGCCGGGCTGTGCGGCACCAGCCGGGCGAGAACCTGGGCGGCCCGATCCCAGCGCTGGGCCTTCATCAGAAGATCACTGGCGGCCGAGAGCAGTTCCGCAGGCAGGTCGCCTTCGAGGCCCGCCAAGGCCCGTTCCAGATCGTCGACACGCCGATCGCGCAGCGCGGCGGTGAGCCGCGAATGCAGCGTGGGCGTCACGGCGGATGTCGACGGAGCCATCAGGTGTAAAACCCAACATTTATCGGAACTTAACGCTGAAAAGCTTCATCGGAACACGACCCGCCGGCCGTTGAATTTTCCCCCTGCCCTCCCGCCAGGCCGCGATTGAGGCGACCGACCAGACCGTACGAATGGCGATCGGCCCCGGCCCTGCAGACCTCACAGACGGCCGGGCATGGAAAAGGGCGCGATTTTGATAGCGGCGCTACCCATTTTTTCATTGACGGGGTACGAACGGCGTTTAGAGTTAAGTTACGTTGAGGTGTCAGCAACACAACCAGACGCAGGCGCGGCAGCGCCTGCGTCCTGGTTGTGTGTATGGTCGTGCAAAGGGATGAGGTGGGAACGGGCAAGATACCAGTGGGCTAGAGAAATCGGGCCGACGTCGTCGACCCAGGGCAAGGTGGGTGCGCACCCACGAGACCCGTCTGCAAGGAGACGTGAACGATGTTTCAGATGATCTTGGACAAGCGGTGGTCGCGCATGGCCGCGACGGCGGCTTTGACGCTGGGCCTGTGCATGCAGGCTTCGGCGGCGGCGGTGCTCTCGGGCAACCTTCTGGCCGGGCCGGCCAGCGACTTCGAAGACACGTCGGGGATCAAGCTCGAGGACTCGCCGCTGACCGAGGGCGAAGTCACACCGGTCCGGGCATGGCAGTTCCATCCCGATTTCGACCTGGGCCGGTGGATCAGCAACTTTGGCGCAAGCGCGGTCGATAGCCCGCAGGACACATGGAACGATGGCGGTGATGTGGCGCCCATCAATCGTTCGGTGGATCCGCTGAACCCCGGCAATCATGTACTCGAGAGCGCGAGCTTCCGCCCGACGGCCGGCCTGATCCTCGCCGCCCCGGAAAATCACGTCGCGGGGACTGCGTCCATTGACTTTGACTATTACTGGAACAACTGGACCGGTCTCGAGCCCGGGGCCGGCGGTACAGACGGCGCAAGCATCTTCAAGATGTGGATCTACGGCTTCAATCAGGAAGATCTGCCCACGTGGGGCGATCGCTACGGCCCTGACAACAACGGCCCGGCCAACGGGGACGGCACATACGACGGTTTCCTGTGGACCAACCCGAACTGGTCGGAATGGGGCTGGGGGCCGGTCGACGCGCCCGGACACGATGAGCTGGCCATCGAATCCCTGGGCAATCAGTGGAACACCCTGTCGGTGACCGACCCGAGCCGTACGAGCTTCGAGATCACCACGCCTTACGACTACTACTATATTTCGCTTTACCTGGTGACCTACAGCGAACCTCACCAGTATTTCTGGCTCTACGGCGGACGGGTAATCGACCAGATGGCGGTGGCCCTCGACAACATCGATTTCCGCCTGCCCGTTGAACAGGCCCACCTGCCCGGCGACTTCGACGGCAGCGGGACGGTGGACACCCAAGACATCAACCCGTTCATTCTGGCCCTGACCAATCCCGGTCAGTACCAGACCCAGTATGGCGTGGACCCGGTGGTGTATGACACCAACAACGACGATGTCATCAACACCGAGGACATCAACCCGTTCATCATCATCCTCACCGGCGGCGGACAGAGCGCGATCATCCCCGAGCCGGCGAGCTTCGCGCTGCTGGCG
>JAANMW010000560.1_pt1 | contig 43672 bp, 32 predicted proteins | sample 7279671 | NCBI WGS metagenome assembly JAANMW01 (sample SAMN14094541, study PRJNA606508) | bioreactor metagenome | isolation source: A lab-scale SPAN reactor treating ammonium-rich wastewater day 247 | place: Ireland: Galway | collected 2017-09-19 | reverse complement strand
ACACGCTCGAGCAGCCCGATGTGTCCGGCGATGCGCCTCCGAGCGAGCATGGCGGGCCGAACCGCGAGCGGGATCGCCGTCACGCCCACCAGCACCGCGATCGCAACCGTGTCGATCGCGGCTTCGACCCAGAAGGGCGTGCCGGTCGGGAGCAACTGCGGCAGAGACAGCGCGGTGACGACCTCGACTGCGACCGCGACGAAGAGCAGGGCCGTGAGCACTCCGATCGGCACCATCCACGGCGAGGAACCGATCGCGGATCGAACCACGCCGCGAAACGCGGGCGCGGCTCGATCGCGGGGCGGACCGGGCTGGTCGGGCCGAGCGGACGCCATACCGGCACTATCGGACGGCCCCGGGGGCGGCTGGAGCCTGTTTCGCGGAACGTTCGGTGCCCGAGACGCAGTTATCCCGGAAGCGGACGGTTCGTGCGTCCCTGTGCGAGGCGATTGACCGGCCTGATCTCAGAGTTCCGGCGCGAACCCGCGGCGCATGGTGTTCTCGCAAGTCGCCCGCGGCTCGACGAACTGGAGCAGATAGTCCCGTCCTCCCGCCTTCGAGCCGACACCGCTCATGCCGAAGCCGCCGAAAGGCTGGCGGGCGACGAGCGCGCCGGTGCACCCGCGATTGAGGTACAGGTTGCCGACACGGAACTCGCGCTTGGCGCGTTCCAGGTGCGCCGGCTTGCGGCTGAAGACACCCCCCGTGAGCTTGTACGGGTGGTCGTTGGCGATCGCGAGGGCCTGGTCGAACGTCCGCGCGTGCATGACGGCGAGCACGGGTCCGAAGATCTCCTCGCGGGCGATCGTGTGGCGCTGCTCCACACGGCCGAAAACGTGCGGACCGACGTAGTACCTGGGCTGGACGCCAGGTGAGGTCTCCGGCGTCGGGGCCTCCATCGCCAGTTCCTCCCGGCATCCCTCGGCACGGGCTGCCTCGATGTATCGACGAATACGCTGCGCCGACTCCTCGTCGATGACCGGCCCGATATCCGTCCCCGGACGCGTCGGGTCGCCGATGACGAGCGAGCGTGTAGCCTCCACGAGCCGCGTGACGAATGTTCGCGTCGCCGCGCCCTCCGGCCCCTCGGGATCGACGACGATGCAGCGCGAGCAGGCGGAGCACTTCTGCCCCTGGAACCCGAACGCCGAGTGCCGAACGCCGAGAACTGCCTCGTCGAGGTCGGCAGAGGTATCGATGATGATCGCGTTCTTGCCGCCCATCTCGCACACCACGCGCTTCACGAACGGCTGCTCCTCCGGCGTGACCCCAGCGGCGCGGATGATGTCCAGCCCGACGGCCTTCGACCCCGTAAAGGCGATCACCGCCACGCGCGGGTCTCGCACCAGCGCAGCCCCGGTCGTCTCGCCCGGTGCGGGGCAGAAGTGCAGCACGTTCGTAGGATCGACACCCGTGCGACGAACACCCGCCTCTTCCATCGCGCGCCATAGCACCTCGCACAGCGTCTTCGCGATGCCCGGCGTCTGCTCGGCGGGCTTCAGCACGACCGGGTTGCCCGTGACGAGCGCAGCCGTCGCCATGCCGCACGCGATCGCGAGCGGGAAGTTCCACGGGCTGATGACGGCCGCCACGCCGCGCGGCTGGTACCACTGCTCGTCCAGCTCGCCGATGAACCGGCCGATCCGCTCGCGCCGGAAGAGCCGCACGGCTTCGCGGGCGTAGTACTCGCAGAAGTCGATCGCCTCGGCCACGTCGGCGTCGGCGTCACGCCAGCACTTGCCGTTCTCCTTGATGACGATGCCCGCCAGTTCGTCTCGCCTCGCCCGCATCGCCGCCGCCGCCTGCACGAGCACACGGGCACGCAGCGTCGGGTCCGCGTCGCGCCACGCAGGAAAGACGCGGTGCGCGGACTCCACCATGCGGGCGGCGTCCGTCGGCGTCCGGTCGTTGGCCACGTTCGGCACGGTCGCGCCTGCGACCGCGGCGGCGAAGTTCTCTCGCACCGGGCGGCGGGAGAAGTCCCGCAGCGGTTCGTTGATGAAGGGCTTGCCGTCGCCCACGCCAGGCTCCGCGTGCGACAGCCGATGCCGCTCCGGCGCGAGCTCGTACAGGTCCCGGTTCGGCTTCGGCGCGGGCTCGCCGTTCAGCGTCGGCGCGGGTTCGCGCAGCAGTGTCCGCGGGTCGGCGTTGTCGAGGAACCCCGCCTTCAGCCACGACTCGTTCGACGTGTTCTCCAGCAGTCGGCGCACCAGGTACGCCATGCCGGGGATCATCTCCCCCACCGGCACGTACTCGCGGATTCGCAGCCCGGTCTCGGCCGCCGCGTGCTTCAACTGGTCCGCCATGCCGTGCAACATCTGGAGTTCGATCGCGCCCGTCGGCAGTGACCGCCGCTCCAGCCCCGAGATGGCGCTGGCGATCGACCGCACGTTGTGCGACCCGAGCGCCAGTTTCACCCCCCCCGCCCCGGGCGCGAGTCTCGTCGGCCCCAACCGCCCGCTCTCCGCCGCCCGCTGTCCGCTCTCCGCCCTCGGGCAGGCGTCCAGGAACACGCCCGTCATCTCCTCGAAGCACCGGTCCGTCTGCCACTTTTCGTTCCAGACCGGGCAGGGCCAACCCTGCTGCTCGGCGTGGATCGTCTCGAAATCCCAGTACGCCCCCTTCACGAGGCGCACCGTCACGACGCGGCCCGTGCGCTTCGCCCAGTCGCACACGCGGCGTGCGTCTTCCACTCCGCTCTTGAGGTAGGCCTGCATGGCGAGTCCCGCGTGAAAGTCCACCGCCTCGCAGCACCGCATGAACAACTCGATCGTCAGGTCCTTGAGCGAGTGCTGCTCCATGTCGAAGTTGATCAGCACGCCCCGCTCCCGCGCCGCCTCCAGGATCGGCACGATCCGCGTCATCGAGTCGCGGATCGCCCCCTCCGTGTCGATCGGATCGCACTTCGCGCTCAGCGAACTGACCTTGATGGAGACGTTCGTGCGGGGGATGCCGCCGAGATGGTCGGACTCAAGCCTCGGGTTCGGCTTCCACGAGGCGACCTCGCCGGGAAGATTTGTCACGAGGTCGAGGTACTTGTCGCGATAGGCGTCCGCCTCCGCATCGGACACGCACGCCTCGCCCAGAAGGTCCACGCTGAACGCGATGCCTTCCTTCCAGAGATCGCGCAATCCCGGGAGCGCGCTCGACGCGTCGGCGCCCGCGATGAACTTCGACGCCATGCCCTTGATCTGCGACGAGACCGTGGAGGTGAGCAGCCCCTTCGCCACGCCCCCCGCCCGAAGCCCGAGGTCCATGCCCGGAGGCAGCTTCACACCCGGCTGAGAGAGGTAATCGACGAGGTGGTCGTGCACCGCGTCCGGCGTCCGAAGCATCGGGAACGCGTCCACGAACCGGAACAACTGGACCTTGAAGTCCCGGTCGCGCATCGACCAGTCCATGAGCTTGTCCGAGTAGAACTTCGCGGAAAGCAGGCCAGCGCGGTGCCCACGGGCACGCTCCAGCAGGTCCCGGCCGAGTTGGTAGGTGCGTTCCTCTCCCCCCGTCGGGGGCGGAGGTTCGACGATGACGGCAGAAGCAGACTTGCGGCGGAAGATCGACATCGCGTGAGTCCAGACGCAGGAGGCGGGCGCGCCGGCACGATCGCACGATCGAGGGCGAAGGAGTATACGGACGGCCCGGACGAACCCGGACTACTCCGGCGCGGAAGTCGTCCGCAATGCGCCTCCCGTCGCGGGGCATGATCGCGCCTACGCTCTCCTCTTATGCCCCGCTCGGTGGTCAGCGTCGGCACGTTCGACGGTGTCCATGCCGGACACGCCGCGCTGATCGCCCGCGCCCGATCCATCGCGGACAGGGCCAGCGGTGCAGAGGTGGTCGTGCTGGCGTTCGATCCGCACCCCGCGACGCGCCTGCACCCTGAATCCGCACCGCCGCGGCTCGGCTCGTTCGAGCGACGATCGGAACTGCTCCGCCAGGCCGGCGCGGACCGTGTCGAACGCCTCGAACCCACGTCCGAACTGCTCTCGCAGTCGCCCGAGTCATTCGTCGAGTCGATCGCTGACCGTCTCGCGCCGATCGCCTTCGTTGAAGGACCGGACTTCAGATTCGGCAAGGGGCGCACCGGCGACACCTCCGTCCTCGCCTCGATCGGAAAGCGGCACGGCTTCGCCGTCGATGTCGTGCCGCCCGTCGCCGTCGCGCTCAACGATCAATCGGTCGTCACGGCTTCAAGCACCATCGCCCGATGGCTCGTGCAGCATGGACGAGTACGCGACGCGTGGGCCGTGCTTACGCGGCCGCACGAGCTCACGGGCCGCGTCGTCCGGGGCGACAGGCGCGGCAGAGGCCTCGGTTTCCCGACCGCGAACCTCGATACGCCCTGTTTGCCGCCGGCCGACGGCGTGTACGCCGGCGTGGCGTTCCTCGACGACGGCCGCTCGTTCTCTGCGGCCGTCAGCGTCGGCAGCAAGCCCATGTTCAACGGCGCCGCTCGCGCGGTCGAGGCCTCTCTCCTCGACGCGCCCACGGGGGATGGACCGTGCCTTGCCGGACTGCCAGAGTATGGCTGGAACCTCCGCATCGCCCTTGTCGGCTGGGTGCGCGAACAGCTCCGCTTCGAGAGCGTCGATTCGCTGATCGCCCAGATGCACCGCGACTGCAACCGCGTGCGGGGCATCGTCGCCCGGGTCTCCACGCCTCAACCCGCCGCCGCAGGAGCGCACTCATGACAGAGACCGGCGCGGATTTGCACCGGTGGGCCGCGAACACCGACGCCGCCGGCGCGGCACGCTGGCTCGCGGACAAGACGTTCGTCGTAGTCACGACACACACGAAGCCCGACGGCGACGCCGTCGGCTCGACGCTCGCCCTCGCGCGGGCGCTGCGGTCGCGCGGTGTGCGCACCGAAGTGTGGTACCTCGGCGCGCTGCCTCCCTGGCTCGCCGAGATCGCCCTTGACACGCCGATCCGGTCGATCGAGCGCGACGGCCTCTCCGCCGATGCCGACCCCGACGGCGTCGTCCTGCTCGACACCGGCTCCTGGTCTCAGTTGGACGGCCTGCGCCAATGGCTCGCCGCCCGCACCGACCGCACGCTCGTGATCGACCACCACTTGCACGGCGACGGGGATATCGCCGCACTCCGTCTGCTGGATACGGAGTCGGCAGCAGCGTGCCAGCCGGTCGCGCAGGTGTGCTGCGATCTGCTCGGCCTGCCTTCGCCGTCGCGTCTGCCCGCCGGGGTGGCGACGCCACTGTACCTGGGCCTCGCCACCGACACGGGCTGGTTCCGTTACTCGAACGTGCGACCGCCCGTGATGCGCCTCGCCGCCGAACTCATCGAAGCCGGCGCGGACCATACCGAACTGTTCCGGGTCGTCGAGCAGCAGGACGAGCCGGGTCGGTTCCGGCTGCTGGCCACGGCGCTGTCCTCGCTCGAGTTCCATGCGGACGAGCGAATCGCGCTGATGTCGCTGCGGATGGAGGACTTCCACCACGCCAAGGCGGACGCAACGGACTCCGGCGGGTTTGCCGACAAGGTGCTCGCCGTGCGCACGGTTGTGGTTGCGGCGGTGCTGACGGAGGTCTCCGACGGCTCGCAGGGCAAACCGCCCCTCACGAAGATCAGTCTTCGCAGCAAGGACGGACCCGGCGCACTTGACGTGAACGAAATCGCCCGCTCGCTCGGAGGGGGGGGGCACGCCCGTGCCGCGGGCGCCCGCGTCGCCGCGCCGCTGGCGGAAACCAGAACGCGCCTGCTCGAAGCCCTTACCCAGGCCCTCCGCTGATGGAGGCTCCATGGCCGGTCGGCACGGACCCAAGGTGACGCCCTCCCGCCAGCGCGGCACAACCTTCCGCAAGCCCATCCTGCGCCTCTTCACAACCTCCCTGTGGGAGTTTCCCAGCCAGCACTACCTCGACTACGAAGAGTTGCCCGGCGGCCGGATCGTGCGCACCAGCTCGACCCAGGGTGTGCAGGGCGATCCCAAGTACGAGGGTGCGACGCCCTCCTGGGTCGTCTGGCAACTCCTCCAGCGCTGCACCTCGCCCGGCGAGACTGTGCTCGACCCCATGTGCGGTTCCGGCACCACGCTCGACGTCGCAGCCGATCTCGGTCGTGTCGGCATGGGCTTCGATCTCGCCCCCCGCAGGACGGACATTCGTCGTGCCGACGCTCGCAGTCTCCCCTTGGCCCGCGGGAGCGTTGATTTCGTGTTCATCGATCCGCCGTATTCGACGCACCTGCGCTACTCGGACGACCCCGCGTGCATCGGCCGACTCGACGCGGGCGGACAGGACGAGGGCCGCGCGTACTACGATGCCATGCGGCAGGTCTTTGCCGAGATGCACCGCGTGCTGCGCCCGGGTCGCCACGCGGCCGTCTACGTCAGTGATTCATGGGCGAGCGGCCGCCTGCTGCCGATCGGAGCCGAGTTGTGGTCGCTGCTCCGACCGCGCTTCGAACTCGTGGACTGGATCGCGGTGGTCCGCCGCAACGCGGACCTGAAGGACACCGGTCGAAAGCGAGCGGCGACGGGAGCCGGCCCGCTCCTGCGCGGGTTCAACCACCTGCTGCTGGTCCGCCGTTCGGGGTCGACGCCGCGCCCGCCGAAGCGCCGAGGATGACACCTTCACGCGGCTTGGAGTGGGTGGGCTTCTGCCTGGGCGAGGGTTCCTCGACAATATTGTCGTAGTTGGGATGGAAGTTGCTCGCGCCCGACGCGCGCGGGGCGTACGACATCCGGGGGCGCTTCGGGTCGAGCTTGCCCGTCACCCAGCCCTCGAGCAGCATGGCCTCCAGCGTTGCCGCGGCCTGCACGACGAGGTGCGTGCCGGTGATCTCGCCGATCCGCCCGCCCCGCCGAACGAACTCGTTGAGGCGGTTGGCGATCGTCGTCATGTCCGGGGCGTCCTTCAGGATGCCGATCATCAGCCCGTACAGGCCGGCGACCGGGAGCAGCTGCCCGCCGCGGAAGTAGGCCTCCGTGCGTGTGATCCTCCCCGCGTGATAGACGGGCATGTGTCCCTTCTTCGCGTCGGCGAGATTCAGCCTGAAGACGTTGTAGCGATTGATCTCCCACTGCGCCGCGTCGCCTCCGCCCTCCTCCTTCGTGAACATCTTGGTCACTTCCTTCACGGCCAGCAGGTCGAACCCGCCGACACCGGGGAAGAGGAAGTCCTCGTGCGCGAGGCCGCCGAAACTCAGCCACCGGAACGCCTCTCGCGGGGTGAACTTCAGGCCGGACTCGCTCGCCAGCCTCGCGCAGTGGTCCTCGAGATCGGTGAAGCAGCCGTTGGCCGCGTACCAGAACTCCGCGAAGCGGATGTACTGCATCACCCGCTTCTTCTGGCGGTCCTCGTAGTTCGCCTTGAGCCAGTGGGCGTCGAGTTCGCCCCGGTCAAACTCCATGATCGAGTACGCCGCCTCGCGGGCGCTGGTGTGCGCCAGCGTGACCCCGCCGGAGAGGATGGGGTCGGCAAAGCCCGCGGACTCGCCGACCAGGAACCAGTTCTCGCCGACGAGCCGGTCCGAGACGTAGGACCAGTCGCTGGTCGTCCGCACGTTGTTCTCGCGTCGGCCGTTCTTGGTGAGGGCACGCACGCGCGGCTCCTCGTTGACGGCCCACTCGTACAACTCCGCGGGCGTCTTGCCGCAGGTCTTGTAGTACTCCACCGGGCAGACGAAGCCGAGCGAGGTCCGGGTCGGCCCGATCGGGATGAACCAGACCCACCCGCAGCCGACGCTCAGAATCTGGATCCGCGTCCCGCCGACTCCGATCTCGACCGCCCAGTCCGCATTCTCCCAGTAATCCCAGATGGCGACGTTCATCAGGTGCGTCGGGATCGTGCGCCCGATGCCCATCCCGCGCCGGAGCGTGCCGTTGTATCCCGACCCGTCGATGTAGTACCGGGCCGTCACGCGCCGGCCGTCCCCGAGCCGAAGCCCCGCCACCCGGTCGCCGTCGCGGTCGATGCCGCGGACCATCGTCTCCTCGTGCACCTCGCACCCGAACTCCGCCGCGTGCCGGAGCAGGATGTCGTCGTACTTCGACCGCTCCACCTGGAACGCGGTGATCTTCCGCTGACCCTCGAACTTCGCGGGCCGCGGCTCGTCCTTGAACATCCCGAGCGGCAGGAACTCGAAGTCCCACAACTGGTGGTTCTGGCCCCAGCGGTACGTCGCGCCGACCTTGATCGGGAAGTTCGCGGCCTCGATCTTGTCCCACGCGCCGATCTCGTCGAGGATCGGCGAAATGGCGGGCAGCAGGCTCTCGCCGACATGCTCGCGCGGGAACTTCTCCTTCTCGAAGATGCCCACGCGCAACGCGGGGTTGTACTTCTTCAGGATTGATCCCGCCGTCGAGCCGGACGGCCCGCCGCCGATGATCGCCACGTCGTACGACAGGTCCGTTCCCGCGCCGTTCTCCACCACAAGCCCCCTTTTGAATGGTCGGTCCAACTCCTCCCCGTCCGGCGCAGCGGGACACACCGGGATTCCCCGGACAGGAGATTCAACCAATCTACACCATCGGTTCGCGGAATGAAAGGGGTAACCTCGGCCGGAAACCCCCGAACATCCCCGCCGGACCGCGACACGCCCCTCAGGCGCTTCGCGTGGCTATCCCCCGAAGACTCCCCGGTCGATCCAACCGCCACCGAGCACCCAATCCGGCTCTTCGGCGTCGTACACGACGACCGCCTGCCCGGGGGCGACCGCCGCGAGCGGCTCGTCGAACCGGACCTCCAACCCCTCGCTCGACAGACGGCAGCGGGCCGCCACCGGCTCAGTGTTGTACCGGCACCGCGCGAGGCAGGGCCTCCAGTCGTCGAACGACTCCCGCTCCGTGAGCCAGTTCACCTGTCCCGCCTGGCACCCGTTCGCCAGCAGCCGCTCGCGCGAGCCGACCACGACCGTGTTCGTCTCCGCGTCGCGCCCGATGACGTAGATCGGGCGTCCGAGCGCGACGCCCACGCCCCGCCGCTGCCCGATCGTGTAGCGGTGCTGACCGGCGTGCTCGCCGACTTCGTTCCCGTCCGTGTCCACGATCCGCCCCATCGCGGCAGCGCCGGGGCGGCGCGACTCGACGAGCGCGGCGTAATCGCCGTCGGGAACGAAGCAGATCTCCTGGCTGTCCGGCTTGTCGAACACCGGCAGGCCGAACCGCTCCGCCAGCGCGCGCACCTCGCGCTTCGGCATCCCGCCGACGGGCAGCAGCATCTCGCCCAGCCTCTCGCGCGGCGAGCCGAAGAGCACGTACGACTGGTCCTTGCCCCGATCGACGCCCCGCAGCAGCCGAGGCCCGTCGTGCCCCCGGCGGTCCGCGCCCGCTCCCCGCTCGACGCGCGCGTAGTGCCCCGACGCGATGAACGACGCCCCGATCCGGCGCGCGTACTCGTGCAGGCGGCCGAACTTCAGCCAGTCGTTGCAGCGCACGCACGGGTTCGGCGTGCGTCCGTTCGCGTACTCATCGACGAAGTAGTCGATGACGCGCCCGAACTCGCGTGCGAAGTTGCAGACGTAGAACGGGATGCCCAGTTCCGCCGCCACCAGCCTCGCGTCCGCGGCGTCGTTCACCGAGCAGCAGCCCTGCCGCCGCTCGCGGTTGGCGGCGCACGCCTCGGCCTTCGCGTCCCACCGGACCATCCCCTCGGCCGGCTCGCCCGGCGTGCCCAGGCGCATGAAGCACCCCACGACCTCGCACCCGGCGCGCACCAGCATCGCCGCGGCCACGGAGGAGTCCACGCCGCCCGACATCGCCACCAGCACCTTCGCCCCGCGGGGCAGGCCGTCCATGCGTGATTGTTCGACGCTCCGCGCCCCCGAACCACCACGAACCACCACAACCCCCACGACTACGGCCGGGGCGGCGGTTCTTCGCTGAGCGGGATCGGCACGTCCAGCGTCGGGTCCCGCTTCAGCGGCCGCATCACGATGCCTCGCCCCGGCCCGCCCTCCGGCTCGCGGCCGCATTCCGGGCAGGGCGCGCCCGGCGGCAGGCCCTCCTGCTCGTACCCGCAGTTCGGGCAGGGGCTGAACGGGCCGAGGTGCGCCCCCGCCCCGGCCGGGATCGGCGCGTCGGCCGTCGCCTTGGGCCCGGTGCCGTCGAACCTTCGCGCCTTGCGGATCGCCACGCGCAGGTCGCGGTCCATCCCGGCCACGGCGTTGCGTCTCGCCCACCGCGCCATGTTGAAGAGCTGGACTTCCGCGACCATGAGCAGGAGCAGCCCGACGAGCGCCGCGATGGTCGCGAAGTACCCGACGAGGGCGAACGGCCCGACCACCGCGCCCACGGCCGCCGCGACGGCCGCGCCGCTCCACGCGATCGTGGCGACGGAGCCGCCGAGCGCGATCAGCCACGCGACGAGGCGCAGGCGGTCGCCGAGCGGCGTATCCATCGCCCAGTCGGCGAGGTCCGCGAGCCAGAGCGAGAGCGGCACGAACCCCATGAACGCGACCACGGTGAGCACGCCCGCGAGGATCAGGAACGGCAGCACGGCGGGCATCGGCGCACCCGCGCCCGCCATGCCGGCCGCGATCGCCTTCAGCGCGCCGGCGACGGGCCAGGCGCACTGCGTCAACCGCGCCGAACGCCGCACGCGCAGCATCTCCTTCTCGGGCGACTCGGACAGCCCGGCACGGCGCGGCTTGGGCTTCGTCACCTGCCAGACGATCCACGCCCACGCGAGGCCCACCACCGCCAACAGCGCCTCGGGCCAGGCGGCGCGCGTCGCCCCTGCGACGAAAAACGCCACGCCGTTCAGCGGCCCGAGCGCCGCCAGGCCGACACACACCCACATCAGCCACCGCAGGTACGCCAGCGGAGCGAGCGTGAGCGAGTCCCGCACCGCGGCCTTGCTTCCCGCCCGCGAGATGATCGTCCCGCACTCGGGGCAGTTGCCGCCGACAAACAGCCCGCGCAGGTCGTACCCGCACCTGGCGCACGACCGCCCCGGCTCGACGGGCCGACCCTCCCCCACCGGCCTCAGCATGGACGGATCGACGGGGCTCACGCCGGGAATGTACCGGCGGACGAGGCACGGCGTGGCAGTGAAGGCAGAACGCAGAGTTCGCGGAGGGGAACGCCGAGGGCGCGGAGAGGAACTGATGAGTGAACGCGAAAGGCGCGAAGAAGGGACTGACGGAGGAATGGATCGAGGGAAAAAGCGCCGCTCCCCTCCGCGTCCTCCGCGTTCCTCTCCGCGCGCTCCGCGTTCCTCCCCCTTTGGCCGTTGGCGATTTGGCTATTTGGCCATTTGGTCCAACCCGTCCGCGTACACGTACTCCTCGGCCAGGATCGCTCCCAGCCGCGCGGTCAGTCCGAGATACCCGAACATCCAGACCAAGAAGAGAATGAACGCCGCGGGCATCGTGACGCCATCCAGGCGCACGGACGGCGGAATGCCCAGCCGGGTCGCCGCCTCGCGTCCCAGCCAGATGACCGCGGGAATCGGCCCGACCCAGAGCAACCAGCCCGCCCTTGCCCGCAGCGTCCGGTCGGGCACGCGCCGGGCGAAGGCCCGCACGAACAGCAGGCTCGACTCGTGCTGCGCCACCGCCACCCCAAGCGCGAACGCCACCGCGAGGTCCGCCCACGACTGGCCCGGCCCACCGGGAACGCCCGCGACGGCGCCCCACTGCCGGGCGGACTTCGCAACCAGGGCGCCCAGCACGGCCAGCAGCACGGCCGGGACGAGCAGGCGGGCGACGATCCTCCATCGCTCGCCGGGCGCGTTGCCCCGCAACTCCGGGTCGGGGCGGAGGACGCCCCACCAGCCGACGGCCCAGCACGACGCCGCGATCACGCCGAGCGGCGGGAAGCACCACGAGACGAGCACGATCCACACGAGCGCACTCATGTAGGAGCCTGCCGAGGACAATCGCCTCAGGTGCGCGAGAGGCGCGTTGCGCAGCAGGTCGCCGCGCATCGACCGTTCGATCGACGTGGCGCACTCGGGGCAGACCGCGTCGAGGGGCAGCCCGCGCAGGTCGTACCCGCACCCGACGCACTCGGCCCGGTCAACCCGCCGCACCGGCACGGCGCGTCGCCCCCCGTGCCGCACCATCGACGAACGCACCGAGAACGAGCACTCCGGGCACACGCCCTCAACCGGCAGCCCGACCAGGTCGTACCGGCACGAAGCGCACGGCACCGAGTACGACAGCAGCCGCACCCGGCCGTCACCGCCGCTTGACGCCGCATCGCTCACGGCGACACGATATCGGAAAGGGCGAATGGGGAGGGGATCGAGGGTTCGAGGCGAAGTGAAAGCGGCGGGCCGTGAGGCCCGCCGCGGATCTTCCACTCCCCGGTCTTTCTCCGCGTTCTCCGCGTCCTTCTCCGCGGCCTCCGCGTTCCGCCCTTACGCGGCGAGGCTGAGCGGCGGCTGCTGCTCGCCCTGCTGCCCGACCGGCTCGACGCCGAGCCGGATGAGGATGGGGTCGGCGGACTCGCTGACGAGCTCGCCGCGCTTGGCGCGCACGCGGTAGAGCACCGCCGAGCAGCCGGACGCGAGCGTGTCGTCGAGGAACGACTTGGCCCCGACGCTGGCGATGAACGACCACGCGCTCTCGCCCTCGGCGCGTCGGTAGACCTCGTAGAACGTGCGGTGGCTGAGCGTGCCCTCCCACTTCAGTTCGACCGCGCCGTCGTTGTTGATCGAGCCGCGCAGGTCGGTCGGGGCGTCGGGCGGCCCGGCGGGCGTGGGCGGCGCGGGGGGGGGCACCTCGGCGAGCGCGTAGACGTTGGGGTCGTTGCTCGTCTCGGCGAAGGCCTTGATGGTCTTGATGAGGTCGCGGCCGAGGTCGGCCATCTCGTCCTCGGACGTGTGGAAGGTCACCGTGGACGCCTTGGACCCGTTGCGCGACTGCTGCGCGCCGTTGTACCCGGTGCGGGCGGCGGTGACGCGCTGCTGGAGCGCGATCACCTGCGCGCTGTTCAGCCCGATCGCCGCCGCGTTCGCGGCCCAGTTGGCCAGCCGCTGCTCGAACCACTCGATGCGCGCAAGGCGCGAGCCTGGAAGCACTGCCATGATCGTGTCCTTTCTTCCGCCCTCTGTGCGGATGACGCGGCATCGGCCGGCGCAGCGCGCGGCTTGAGCGAAATGAAGAAGAACGCGGAGGCGCGGAGGGGAACGCGGAGGACGCGGAGGGGGGGAAGGGGTCGGCCACGACCGTCGGCCTCTTGCCCTTTCCTCTTCCCTTCCTTCCCGACGGTCGTGCCCGAGGTCGTGAACGCGAAGGGCTCGAAGGGCGCGAAGGGGATAGGGCCGCTTCCTCCTCGCGGGGCGGGGCCTTGCTGGCCCCCTCTCTTCCGCTCCAACCTGCTGCCGGACAAGACCTTATACGGAACGCGGGAAGTCCTTGCGCCTCGGGTACACCGCCACTCCGTGGCGGCTCTGCCGCTTCCACTCCTACCGCCGCGCAAGGACTTCCCGCGTTCCGTATTACAACGCCATGCGCCGCGCCGTCCGGTCCCTGTACGCCCGTTGACGCGGGAGCCGCGACGGCTGTCGCGAGAGTCGCGACGATCGTCACAGGAGCCGCGACGGCCGCCGCGCGAGCCGCGACAGACGGCGCAGGGGCCGCGACGGACGCCGCGGAAGCCGCGCCCACCGCCCGAAGGGCCGCGACAGCCGTCGCAAGGTCCGCGACGAACCCCCCGCCGCCCCCGTAGCCGCTCTCACCCCCGCGTCCGGCGCCACCGAACTCTCCCCCCGAACGTGGGCCCGAACATCAGCCCTCTGACCGGTCAGGTTCCGCCCCGATCTCCTCCCTTCGCCACGCCGACTCTTGTGTGAGGCTTGGCCGGGAAGGGGGTTGCACGATCCTTCGGAGCCGGTATACTCCGCGGCGCCGAGGGTCGCGTGAGCCCGACCGTTGAAGCAGGAACCGGCCAAGCGGGGAAAGCCGGACCACGGACCGCATCGAAAGGGAGGATCGAAGATGATCAGCATCGCTCGCCGCGTCGCATCGAACGCGTTCGGGATGGGCATCGCGGTCGGTCTGATTCTGTCACTTCAGCTTCCCCTGATGGCCCACGGAGCAGTGTGGGACGATGAGCATCCTGTCTGTAACGGCGGCGTCTCAGTGCCACCTGAGATTCAGCCGTGGGTCGATCTCCAGTGCCAAGTTCATCAGGCCATCTTCGCCGACGCTGCGGAACCGAGCGCGGCATACGTCATCGACACGGCCGTGCAGGGACCAGGCTACTACACGGGCATCAACCACGAAGAGAGGGAGATCGAGTTCGAGGCCGTCTGGGTAGTCCAGGTTGACGTCGAAAGCGTGACGCCGGAACTCGCCGCGCAGGGAGTCACGTGCCATCCGGTCATCGGTCGCCTCTCAGGTGATGAGGGACAGGTTCCGATCGCTGGAGTAGTCATTCGGACGAGGGGAGTGATTCTCGTTGAAGAGGACGTCTTTCTGCTCCTCGTTAACGCGGTTCTCAGTGAAGCGGATTTCGAGGTCTTCGCGCAGGCCGGACGCATCGCCGGCGGCGTGAGGATCATCGATGCAACAACCTTGTCATCGACTCCGTTGGCGCTGGCCACTAGTGCCGAGGCCATGTGGATTCACGGTTCGGACGTGAGTACCATTTTCAGGCAGGGAGGGAATGTCCCTGGCGTCGACGTCGCCTGTGTTGAGCGTGCCTACAGACGGTACAATATCGCGGTGAATGCCGCGAACCAGAGCGCCGAGGCTTGCTACGACAACGCGTGGGCCGTGTTCGTCATTTGCATGACTGGATGCGGTGTTGTGGCAACCGTCATTCCTGGCGTGAGTTGGATCGCGTCGGTCGTCTGTGTAGGTCTGTGTGTCGCTACATCGGCGCTTATGTATGAAGCATGCGGGACACAGCATAGTATTGCGCTTGACGCAGCAAAGCAGCAACTCGCTCTCGACCTCGAAGCGTGCGGCGTGGTGATCGTTGAGCCGTAGAGAAGCACGTCATGGCTCGCCGACGGTGGGTTATTGTGTGGCTGTTGGCCGGGTTTGTCGTGGGCATGGTTGTCTTGCTCGGCGGCTATGCCTTTGATCTGCCCGTACATCCGTGGATTGTCTGTGCGGCGATTCTGGCGGGCCAACTCATGTCCGCACTCGCGCAACTTTCTCTCGTAAGAGATGTCAGGGCCGCCAAGGGCAGACTCTGCTCACGCTGCTGCTACGATCTCACGGGGCTACCCGATTCGGGTTCCTGTCCGGAATGCGGCACATCATATGATCCGGACACGCTGAAGCGCTATTGGGGGAGCATGGCCGCAAAGCGTCCGAGGGGCGAGCAATCCTCCCCACCCCGCTCGATCCCTTGATCCTTCCTCCCCCCCCGACTCCCCTCTTCGCGCCCTTCGCGTCCACGCCCCCCATCTCCTCCGCGCACTCCGCGTCCCCCTCCGCGTCCTCCGCGTTCAATCCCCTTCACCCTCTTCGAGCCTTCGCGTTCCACCCCCGCGCCTCCGCGTTCTCCCCCCTCACTCCCCCCTCAGACCGAGACGCGCGAAGCCGCCCCGACCGCATCGCGGAAGATCGACAGCCCGGGCGTCACGCCGCGCCGCACGTCGGCGGGCAGCCGCGTCCAGTACGGGTGCCGCGTCCAGTCGAGGGAGCGCTCCGGGTGCGGCATCAGGCCGAAGACCAGGCCGCTCGCGTCGCAGACGCCGGCGATGCGCCCCTCCGAGCCGTTGACGTCCTCGGCGTAGCGCAGGGCGACCTGCCCGGCGCGCTCGAGTTCCGCGATGGTCTGCGGCGAATCCGCGACGAGCCGGCCCTCGCCGTGCGCGATCGGCAGCATGAGCACGTCGTCCGCGCCCCCGACGGCCGCCACCGACCTCGTCCACACGCAGACCGAGTCCGGCTCGGGGCGGATGCGCACCCACCTGTCGATGAACCGGGCCGAGGCGTTGTCGCGCAGCGAGAGCCGCTGCCCGGGCGCACGGTCGCGCGGCCACGGCTCGCCCTTGGCCGGCCCCGGGAGCAGCCCGCACTGCACGAGCGCCTGAAAGCCGTTGCAAACGCCGATGATCGGCACGCCCCGCTCGACGGCCGCCCGCAGCGCGGGGTACAGCCGCTCGCGCACCTTCACGGCGAAGATGCGACCGGACGCCACGTCGTCGCCGTAACTGAACCCGCCCGGCAGCCCGATCAGGTCGTAGGCGTCGAGCCGCGCCGGCTCGGCGACGAGACGGTCCAGGTGGACCAGTTCCGGCTCCGCGCCGGCGAGCGAGAAGGCGCGGCACATCTCCGCGTCGCAGTTCGTTCCCGCCGTCCGGATGACCAGCGCACGCGGCATCGACGAAGCATAGCCCGGGACGAACGCGCGGCGGCCTATACTCGACGACGCGACAGCCCGCACGGCTTGTGGAGGTCGTGGGGGTCGTGGGGGGTCGTGGGGGTCGGACCACCATGCCGAACGTGCATCCATTCCGAGCGGTGCAGTACGCCCACGGCCGGGGCGACGTGAGCGCCTTCGTCTCGCCGCCGTACGACGTGCTCGACGCCGAGGCGAAGCACGCCCTGCTCGCCCGCGACGCCCGCAACGTCGTCGCCGTGGACCTGCCGCACACGCCCGCCAAGGAACTCGGCCCGCCGTCGGCGTACTCCGGCTCGGCAGACCTCTACCGCGCGTGGCTCGCCGACGGCACGCTGGCGCAACGCGACAAGCCCGCCATGTTCGCCTACCGCCAGACCTTCGAGTTCGCAGGCAAGACGCACAAGCGCAGCGGCATGGCGTGCGCGGTCGAAGCCGTGCCGTTCGGCCCGCGCGACGGGGGCGGCATCCTCCCCCACGAGCAGACCTTCTCGGGGCCGAAGGAGGACCGGCTCGCCCTGATGAAGGCCACCGCCGCCCAACTCTCGCCGATCTTCGGCCTGCACGCGGACGACGACGGCGCGGCCACGCGCCTGCTCGCGTCGGTCGCCTCCGCCCGCGCGCCGGACATGACCGCCCGCACGGGCGACGGCGTGCTGCACGAGGTCTGGACGGTCGAGGACGACGCCGCCATCCGCGCCTACGCCGATGCGCTCGCGGGCGAGGACGTCTTCATCGCCGACGGGCACCACCGGTACAACACGGCCCTCAACTACCTCCGCTCCCTCGAGGAGCGCGGCGAGGTCCCCGCGGACCACCCCGCCCGCCGCGTGATGATCGTGCTCGTGGGGATGTCCGACCCGGGGCTGGTGATCGGGCCGACGCACCGCGTGCTGGGGGGGATGCGCGACTACTCGGTCGAGCGGTTCATCGAAGAGGCGGCGGGCCTGCTCGACGTGCGCGCGGTGGAGAACGACCCGGCGAAGATCGAGGCCGAGATGCGCAAGGTCGCCTCCGAGGGGCACGAGAACGTCTTCGGGCTGATCGACTTCGCCACGGGGCTGTGCTCCGTCGCCGTGCCCGCCGTCGCCGATCCGCTCGAGGAACAGTTCCCCGACAAGCCCCGGGCATGGCGGACGCTCGACGTCGCGATCGTGCAGCACCTGATCGTCGAGCAGATCTGCGAGCCGATGCTCAACGGCGGCAAGCCGGTGAAGTGGGCGTTCCCGCACTCGGTCGCGGAAGCGATGGAGATCGGGCGGGGCGTCGAGACCGGCGCCGGCGGCGGCGCCGGCTTCGCGCAGCTGGCCGTGATCGTCCGCCCGACGCCGCTGGACGCGGTGCGCGACGTCAGCCGCGCCAACGAGCTCATGCCCCAGAAATCGACCTTCTTCTACCCGAAACTGGCGACCGGCCTGTTCATCAACCCCCTGTCGTAGCGGCCCGCTCCAGCCACCGGAGCAGCTCGTCCGCGCCGACGACGCCCTCGAGCCTCGCCACTTCGCGCCCGTCCCGCAGCATCACCAGCGCGGGCACGCCCTTGATGCGCAGCCGCTCCGCGAGCTCTCTCGCCCCGGCGTCGTTCGAGCCGGTAAGGTCGGCCAGCGCGGGGTGCGCGTGCGCCTCGATCCACGCCCCGACCCGCGCGTCGGCCAGCGCGCCCCGCTTGAACGACCGGCACGGACCGCACCAGTCGGCGGTCGCGAAGACCAGCGCGGGCCTGCCGCTCTCGCGCGACGCCGCGATCGCGTCATCGACGGTCGCCCCGCCCGCGAACGGGGCGGGCATCGGCGCGGTCCCGCCCCGCAGGACGTGCAGGGCGGAGAGCACGACCACCGCCGCCGACACGACGATCATCGCGGTCTGCCAGGGTCTGCGTTTCATGCCTGTGCCCCTCCCTACCACTCGCGGATGTCCCCGATGAGCGGCTCGACAAGATCCTTGACCGTCACGATCCCCAGAGGTCGCCCCCCACGCTCGACGATCGCGAGCGTGGCCCCTTCGCGCCTCATCGCGCCCAGGGCCTCCTGCACCGACGCGCCGGGGTCGAGCCGGAAGGCCGGCGTCGCCAGTTCGCGCACCGACGCCCGCGGCCTGAGCAGGACGTCCATCTGCCGGAGCACGCCGACGACACGCCCGCGACCGTCCACCACGGGAAGCCGGGTGTGCCGAACCTGCGACAGCGCAGCGACGACCCGCCCGCGCGGCCAGTCCGCGCCGACCGTTCTCACGGCGGACCACGCCACCATCTCGTCGCCGACACGCGCGTTGCGGAGCGCGAGCGCCCGGTCCAGCAGCGACGACTGCGACTCGCTGAGCACGCCGTGCCCCGCCCCCTCCATGAGCAGCACGGCCACGCGCTGCCGCGCGTCGCCGGTCGTATCGCCGGTCGGGGCGCCGAGCAGCCGCGCCGCCCATCGCCCGATCGCCAGCAGCGCGGGGAGCGCCCCCGAGACCGTGAACGCCCAGCGCATCGCCGCCAGCGGCGCGGCGAACGCGGGCGTCAGCCGATCCGCGCCGACGCGGAACACCTCCTTCGGCGTGCTCTCCGCCACGACGAGCAGCGCGGGCGTCACCACGAGCACGCTGAACGCGATGATCGCGGCCTCCGAGTAGCCCGCTCCCCCCAGCAGCGCCGTCACGCCCAGGATGCCGAGGTAGTTGAAGGCGTTGTTGCCCAGCAGGAGCGTCGTCAGCATCCGATCGGGCCGCTCCAGTTCCCGGTGGAGCATCCTCGCGGACCGGTCCGGGGGCGACGCGCCGGCCCGCAGGTCCAGCCGCACCCGGCTCAGCGAGTACAGCCCCATCTCCAGCCCGGAGCAGAGCGCGGACCCGACGACACCCGTCGCGGCGAGCGCGGCCCAGAAGAGCGACTCCTGCGTCGTCACGCCGCGCTCCCTTCGAGCGTGACGAGCACCGTGTCCACCACGCGGTCGCGCGCCGATTCGGCGCGCAGCCGCACGTTGCCGATGGAGACCTCGTCCCCCACGGCCGGGATGCGCCCGAGGCGCGCGATCAGCAGGCCCGCGACCGTCGCCACCCTGGGGTGTGCGCCGAGCAGCGCCGTCTCCACGCCGAGCAGCTCCGCCCATTCACGCACGCCCAGCCGGCCGGGCACCAGCCACCGCCCGCTGCCGAGCGAGCGCACCTCGCTCTCCGGCTCGCCTTCCGCGTCGGGCTGATGGCTCACGAGTTCCTCGACGACATCCTCGATGGAGACGAGACCCGACACGCCGCCGTACTCGTCCACGCACACGGCCACGCTGCTCTCGGCCTCGCGGAAGCGTTCGAGCAGCCGGTCGAGTCTCGCGTTCTCGGGCACGAAGAGCGCGGGGCGCAGGTGCGAAGCGACCGTCGCGGACCCGGCTCGCTCGCAGGTGAACAGGTACCGCTTGACGTCGAGCATGCCGATCACGCCGTCGTCGAGCGAGCCGCGCGCGACAGGGAGCGTCGTGTGCCCGGTCTCCTCGACGGCGGCGCGCACCTCGTCCGGCGCGGCGTCGGCGTCCACCCAGCGCACGTCCTGCCGCGGCACCATCACCTCGCGCACGCGGCGTTCACCGAGTCCAAGCACGTCCGCGAGCAGTTGCTGCTCCCCGGGGTCGATCACCCCTCGGCGTGCGCTGTGATCGATCAGCGCCTCGAGCTCCTCGGCCGACAGTCGCCCCCGTTCCGCTCTGTGCTTGCCGGGCAGCGCCAGCCGCGACAGCGGCGCGACCAGCCACCCGTCGATGAAACCGACGACCGGCCCCAGCGCCCGCACCACGAGCACGAGCGGGCGTGCCGCGACGACGCACCACGTCGCGCGGTGCGCCGCCGCCACGAGTTTCGCGAGAATCTCTCCGATCAGCACGATCGCGATCAGCGACGCCGCGCTCACGGCGACCCGCACGCCCACCGACTCGCTCCGCAGCGCGAGCACCGACGAGACCACGAAGTAGCCGCCGTTCGCCACCATGTTCAGCAGCAGGATGGTGATGAGCGGCCGGCGCGGCTTCTCCAGCAGCCACGCCAGCGCGGCCGCCGAGCCGGGGCTGCGCTGGCGGAGCCTGACCCGCTCCGCGTGCGACATCCCGAAGACCGCGGTCTCGCTCCCCGAGCAGAGCGCGGACGCGACCACGAGCGCCGGAAGCATCAGGATCAGCGGCAGGTCGGCAAGGAGCATGTCGGCCGCCGGAGCAGAAGAACACCCCGGCTGTATCTCCGGGCCGGAGCGGGGCGTTGTCGCCGCTCAGGCCTCGCGCGTCGCATCATACTGCGGGTCGAGTTGCTCGATCAGCCGCTCGACGTACCGCCAGGCGTTCAGTTCCGTTCGGATCGCGCGCCGTGCATCGATCGGTGCCGGATCGGCCAGCTCGGCGAACATCTCGCCCACGCGGCGTGCGTACTCCGAACGCTGCTGCGTCGCCCACGCCTCCCACCGCTGACGAGCCTCGTCGCCACCCGTGGCAAGGTCGGATTCGATCGTCTCTCGCACCTCCATCATGTGGGCAAGGAACCCTCCGGGCAGCGAGCGGTCCGCTTCCTTCGACGGCCCTCCCAGCCGGACGAGCAGCGCGTTCGCCCGTCGCTCGGGGTCGCTCAGGACCGTCCTCGCCTCGTTCAGAACCGACGCCTGATCGCCTTCACCGCCCGCAGCGTCCGGGTGGACAGCAGCGACCCTCGCCAAGTACGCCCGGCGGATGGCGCCCTCGTCAAGATCGAACCGGGCCGGCAATCCGAGGGTTTCAAAGGGATCCACGACCGACTTTAGACCCGGCGCAGTCGCTCCCGTTGACATCCGCTCGCCGCCCGTCGAGGATGGTTGGCAGCGAGCCGGGGCCGGCTCGGAAGGGACACGCCGCCAGTGCCACGTCACATCGGCATCGCCGCGGTCAGCCCCGAGGGTGCGGCCCTCTTCTACCGCAGCCTCTCCCGTCGGCTCGCCGCTATTCCGCCCGATCAACTCGCGCCACGCGACCACCCACGCATCTCGATCCACAACGAGCCGCTCGGCGCCTACATCGACGCCCTTCAGGTCGGCGACTGGATGCGGATCGGCGGCCTGCTGCGTCGGTCCGCCGAGAAACTGGCCGGGTGCGGCGCCGAGTTCTGCCTCACACCGGACAACGCCGTTCAGCACGCCATCCAGTTGGCCGAGGTCGGTTCCCCGATCCCCTGGCTGACCATCACCGACCTCGTGGCGGAATCGGTGGTCTCGGCCCGGCTCCGAACCGTGGGCCTCATCGGCACCCGGCTGGTCATGGCAGGCTCCACCTACCAGACCGTGCTGGGTCTCAGGGGCATCCATGTCCTCACGCCCGATGAGCGGGACGCGGAAGCCATCAACGCGATCATCTTCAACGAGTTGATCTATGGCCGGCAGGTGCCCGAATCGCAGCGAAAGGTCATGGACATCATCGCAACCCTCGGCGCGAGGGGTTGCGAGGGGGTGATCCTGGGCTGTTCCGAGGCCCCCTTGCTGGTGACCGCGGAGCAGTCGCCGCTGCCGGTCTTTGATGCGGTGGCGATCCTCGCGGAGGGGGCTGCCCGACGGGCAGTGGCGAACTGAGGCAGGAACCCGGGGAACCTTCGATGCCCGCAGGCCGAACAGTCCGATCGTGGGGCACCGGGGGTGCCCGTCGCTCCCGCGCGAGGCGGGGGCCGAACAAACTCCTCGGCGGAACCCGGCGCAACCCGCTGGACGCGCCGATGCGGTTTGTGATACGCTGAGGCGGCAGCCGGCCGACAGGCCCCGGCCAGCGGGGCCAGCCCACGACCAACCCCGCCACCCGCGCCGGCCCGACACCCCGCCCACGCATGATGCAGGCCCCGGACGCGGGGCGCACAACGGGCGGCCAACGACGGATGGCCCACAGGGACGCCGAACCACGCCGACACAACGGCGACAGACGGGAGCACTCGAATGAGCCGATGGGAGCGTCGTAGCCACTTCGCACACGCCAGCGCACACGCGAACACCGCTCCCGCACGCCGCGTCCGCGCACGCGCGGGGCGTCCGTTCGGCGATCGTGCGCACGCCGCGCCGCTCGAACACCTCGAGAACAGGGTGCTCCTCGACGGCGTGCCCGGATGGCCGGACTTCGACAACGCGCAGTTCGTTTCGCTCGACGGCAGCGGCAACGGAACCTTCGACGAGGCCATCGACTTCGAGGGCGACGACGACCTCTACCGCATCGAGGTCACCGCCTCCGATTTCATCACCATCCTCGCCGACGCCCTGAAGGGCGCGGGCCAGAGCCAGGCGGACTTCAACGCCCGCGTGGACACGCGCCTTGAGATCTTCGACCGCAACCAGGCCCTCATCTTCTCCTCGTCCAACAGCGGCACGCTCTCCGCCGGCACCCCGACCGAGGCCTGGGTCGGCTTCGTCCCGACCACCGGCCACTTCGACCCGCAGACCAACATCGCCACGTACTACATCCGGGTTCTGAGCGACCAGCAGACCGGCGTGAACGCGACGGGCGACTACACCCTGCGCGTGAGCACCCAGAGCACGCTCATCACCCCCTCACCATCCGAGAACCCGGTCACGACCAACGGCAACCTGAACCGCCAGCTGCAGGACCGCATCTACCGGCTGGAGACGGGGAGCGCGGAGGCCTTCAACAGCCTCGTCACCGCCGTCGCCACCGCGAACGCGGCCCAGCTCGACACCCGGCTTGACGTCTACAGCGCGACCGGCCAGTTCATCGCCGGCGACAGCCAGACCGCCTTCCTGACCAACGCCTACACCTCGTTCAAGGGCAGCCCGAGTTCCACGTACTTTGTGCGCGTCCGCAGCGACGAGTTCGCGCCCGGTCGGCCGTGGTCGGGCGACTTCTCCCTGGTCACGGACGCCTCCGCTGCCAGCCTCTCGCTCGACCCTGTCCGGCGATACGGCTTCGTCGGCTTCACAGGCGTCAACGGCGGCGGGATCGAGTCGCACGCCTTCGTCGCGCTCGGCACCGGCCGAACCATCATCTCCGCCACCGGCGTCGGCATGGCCTTCGTCGTGGACCCGACGATGCGCCTCTACGGTCCGAATGGGAACCTCATCGCCATCAGCACCGACTTCTTCGGCGACAGCCCCCAACTCGACGTGGACCTGATCGGCGGCCAGACCTACTTCGTCACCATCGACAACTTTGTCTCCGGCGGCGCGACCTACGCGATCCAGATCGAGTCGCCGCACACGCTGAACAACGGCAACGTCGACGACCACGCGAACGCAGGCGACTTCCCGAACGCGACGCCCATCGTGTGGAACTGGATCGGCGACACGACGCCGCGCGCAGCCACCAGCCCGACCGACTTCAACACCATGATCCCCGGCTGGACCTACGCGCCGGTCGCCGACCACGCGCAGGTCTTCACGGGCCACGCCACGGGGCGCCTCCACAGCGAGCCGGACACCGACCTCTTCGCCTTCGTCCCGCCCGTGGACATGCTGGGCGACTTCGCCGGCCGCACCGACACGCGGCCGCAGGACGAGGGCGGCACGGACGACCGCATCTGGTGGGAGGGCTACCGCCCCTCCACACGCATTGAAATCCAGGTGATGATGTACCCGGACGACATCGTCGATCCGCTGCATCCGCCCTTCAACTTCCTGAACACGCAGATCCGCGTCTTCGATTCCAACGGCGACGTCGTCTACCCGACGGGCGGTCCGTTCAACGACTTCATCTTCAATCCCTCCATGGGCGGCGAGCCTGCGGGCATGATCGATCCCGCTCGCTACCCCAGGCGTGCCGTCCCCGTCGATCCGTGGTTCGACCCCAACTGGACGTTCAACGGCCCTGTCATCGGCATCGAGGCCTGGGCGGGCGAAACCTACTACCTGGAGGTTTCCGGCACCGGCACCGGCCGCTATTCCGTCGAGGTCATCGTCGATGCCTCCTTCGACCCCACCGATCCGGCCAACATCGTTGACCCGCAGCAGTGGACGATCGGCGAGGGCGACTTCAACGGCGCCCCGTTCTCGCGCATCAAGGAGTACACCAACGCCGGGCAGTGGACGGCTGCCGCGGAAATCGCTCTCAACCCCGCGACAGGGGACGGCACCGCCCCCGTCGGCGGGCCGAGCGGATGGTTCGACCGCTCCGCGCACTACGAACGCGCCTACTCGATCAACGGCGCGGTCATCCCGGAAGGCTTCCCCGGCTACTACCAGGACCCGACGATCGTCGAGAACGGCATCGGCATCATTCAGGAGTCCTCGGGCGGCGTCATCATGCACCCGAACGACTCCGACCTGTACTTCATCACCGCTCCCCGCAACGGCTTCGCCGAGGTCCGCATCAACAGCACCGCCATCACGCGCACTTTCGATGAGATCGAGGTGGACTGGGACGAGCGGCCAGACCAGGAGAAGGCCGAACTGCCGACCGTCCGCACGGTCAGCAAGAGCAAGACCTACAACAGCAACTTCCACTCCGCACTGCGCATCTTCAACCGCGACCTCGAAGAGATCGCCTTCAACGCCGGCAACCCGGCCATGGTCGGCGTCACCGAGGCAGCCTTCATCGGCTCGCTCGGCACCTTCACCTTCCACGACCGCGATGCGAGGATCGTCTTCCCCGTCACCCAGGGCGAGGTCTACTACATCCAGGTCGAGAGCGGTCAGCGCGACAACTACGCCGCCTGGCTCGACGACCCAACCCTCCCCGTCCAGTGGCAGCACCTCACCGGCGCGTACAACCTGCTCGTTCACACGGTCCCATCGACCAACAACGCACTCCAGAACTCGCCCACGCTCGCCATCGACGACCAGGGCGTGGCGACCAACTCCGGCACGGCCAGCTCGACCACGCCCGACCTCCTGAACTTCATCGCCCCGATCAACGGCACCGCGACTCTCCAGGTCAACCGCGCCCAAGGCTCCGCGCTCATCCCGGATGTCGTCGTCTATCGCCTTGAGGGCGGGGCGTTCAACCCGTTCGCGTTCGGCACCGCCGCGAGCGACGGGCGACTCACGCTGACCTTCCCCGTCGCCAAGGGCGAACGCTTCTTCATCGAGATCGGCGCGGGCGGGGGCACGTCCGGCGTCTACGACCTCACGCTCTCGGGACTGCGATACGTTGACGACCATGCGATGTGGCGCGACGTCCAGAACGCGACCGAGATCGAGGTCTTTGACTTCCTCGGCTCAGGCTCCGCCACCGGGCGCATCGAAGGCTCGGGCGACTCGGACGTCTTCAAGGTTCGCTCGAAGGACTTCGCCCAGTTCACCGCCACTGTCACCAGCCTGACGCAGGGCTTCAACCCCAGGCTCGACGTCTACGAGACCTCCGTCGATCCCGCGGGACACACGATCCTGCTCCGCATCGGCAGCAACGACGATATCAGCGGCACGGACACCAACGCCCGCGTCGTCTTCGCGGTCAACGGCGACCGGATCAGCGACGCCACCGGGCTTGAGTACCCCTGGTACTACCTCGTCGTTCGCGGCTCCAACGCCAACACCGACTTCGGCAACTACCGGCTCGACATAGGCTTCCCCCCCACCGACGACCACGCCGACGAGGGACAGTTCTCGCTCGCCACGCCCATCGCCGTCGATTCCAGCACGGGCGAAGGCGCGTCCAGCGGCATCATCGAGGTCATCGGCGATACCGACCTCTTCCGCTTCACCGCGCCGGCCGGCGGCCTCGCTCGCATCACCATCAGCCGTCCCACCGGCAGCAGCTTCCTGCCGAAGGTCTCGCTGCTCGACTCGAACGGAAACGACGTGGTCGCGCCCGTGGACGGCGTCATCCCCGCCGCCATCCAGGGCCAGGTGGTCCGCGGACAGACCTACTTCATCCTCATCGAGGCTTCCACCATCGCGTCCGGCTCGCAACGCACCGGCGCGTACACCGTCAACATGCTCGTCCCCCCGATCGACGACCACCCGAACGCGGGTGAGTGGTTCCTCGCCACCCCCATCCCGCTCGACGCCGCGACCGGCGACGGCGTGGTCGGCACGACAACGATGGGCCACCCGTCGAACCCCACGATCTTCCCGCTCGGCGATTCCGACCTCTTCACCTTCCTGACGATCGCGAACGGCGTCGTCACGGTCACCCTCACCCCGCTCGACACCACCCAGATCGCCATGACGGCGAAGCTGTCGATCTTCGACGCCGACTTCAACCTCGTGACGGATGACGTGTCCGTGAACCCCGTCATCGGCACCGGACCCGGCGAAGCCGTCGCGATCGTCCTCACCAACACCTTCATCAACCAGCGCTACTACGTCCTCGTCGAGGCCAACCTCAACAACCGCACCGGCGAGTACCGCCTCCACGTCGACGGCCCGCCCGGCGACGGCTCCGGCGGCGGCGACGGAGACGTGGACTTCGACAACCCCACCGTCATTACCCTCAGCACGGAGGACGGTGACGGCTCCATCAGCGGCGTCATCTCCCGACCCGGCGAACGCGACCTCTTCACCTTCACCACGCTCGGCGTCGGCCGCGTCTACGTCCAGGTCGTCACCCCCGCCGGTTCCCTGCTCGACGCCAGCGTCACCATCCTCAACGCACCGAACTTCGAGGCCGTCCACGCCTTCGACGCGACCGGCATCCCCGGTGCGTCCGCGAATCTTGCCTACGACGTCGCCGGTGCGGGCCAGCAGTTCTGGATCATCGTGACCGGCCTCGGCAACGGCGTCGGCTCGTACACCCTGCGACTCGACACGCCGCCCGCTGTCTTCAAGCTGTACTACCCCGAGGGCTTCACCGGCTCGACGATCCGCGAGTTCGTCTCGCTCAACAACCCGAATCCATTCCCCGTCACCTACACCATCACCCTCCGCTACGAAACCGGAGACCGCGATCAGGTCATCGTCCAGAACGAGACCATCGCCGCCGGGAGCCGCGGCGGCGTGACGATCAGCGACGCGGCCAACGGCTCGCCCGTCGGCGCGCGCACCGAACCGTACTCCGTCATCGTCGAGTCCATCGGCGGGCCGCTCGCCGCGACCATGGCCCGCTACGACTTCAACAGCGCCATCGGCGACGCCTTCACCGGACGCATCTCCACGATCTGGACCTTCGCGCGTGTCGAGCGCGTGCCCGGCTCCATCTTCGATTTCATCGTCTTCTACAACCCGTTCGACTTCGACGTAAACGTCACCTTCACGGCGCACGACACCAACGGCAACGAGATCTCGTTCACGTCCACCGTCGGCGGGCTGCGTCGCGGCGGGTGGAACATCAGCGAGATCAACACGCTCCCGACCGGCGTCTTCGGCGCGCGTGTTACCGCCGCCGCCGCCGATCCGGCCAACGCCGCCGCCTTCAGGGGCATCGTCGCCGCCATCAGCCACTACGACTCGCCCGGCATGGCCGGTTTCGGCTCCCTCGGCGACTCCACCGGCGGAACCACGATCGGCGCCGTCCCGGGACTCACCAACGGCAACGGCTCAACCGCCGAACTCGTCCTGTACAACTCCAACCCCGTCCCTGCCTCCGTCACCGTCCGCGGGCGCTACACCCGCGTCGCTCTGCCGGACGTCGTCAAGACCGTCGAGATCCCCGCGCGCGGCACCCTCGTCCTCGCAGGCGGCGACCTCGGTTTCGCGGCCGGCCAGCCGGTCGGCGTCCGCTTCACCTCGAACGTCCCCGTCAGCGCGTTCGGCTCCGAACGCCGATTCGGTGAAGGCCACGACGTCCGAGGCGCAAACCTCGCCGCGACCGGGTGGTTCTTCGGCGACGCCTTCATCAACACCGTCCTCGCCGGCGAGTCCTACTTCGAGACCCTCACCCTCTACAATCCGACGCCCGTCTCCACGAACATCTCCGTCCGCCTGCTCTTCCTCGACGGCACCGATGACACCCTCGTCGTTCCCGTCGGCGCACGCGCCTTCACCGAGGTCCGACTCCACGAGGTGCTCGGCTCCGCCTTCCAGGCCAACGCGAACCGTCCGGCCCACTTCGATCCCTTCGCCGTGCTCGGCCGACCCGGACTCAACTTCTTCTCGATCTCCGCGACCGCGCCCATCCCCGTTATCGTGGGCTTCAGCCACTACGACCTCTTCCTCCGCGGCGGCTGGGGCACCGGAGGCGCGCCCTTCGGACTCACCAACGCCGTTCCCACGCTCGGCTGACTCAACCAGCCAACAACGCCCCCCTCGCGGAGCGGTGTGCCATCTGGCCCCGCTCCGCTTTCCTTTACCCGCAGCGAATCTCACTCGCCATCACGCTCGCGAGCAAACAAAGCGCCGATCTGAGGGGTTCAGTCACTCGTTGCCGTCGGGTAGCCCGCGGCGACCCACGCATCAAGCCCGTCCGCGAACCAGCGAACGTTCTTGTACTCGAGTTCCATGAGCCGCTTGCCGACAGCCTTCGTCGTCGCGGTACCGCGGTTGTTCCCGTACACCACCAGGTTGCGGAACGACTCCAGATCGGGGTCTCGCCCGCCGCGCACGGGGAGCTTTGTCAGGTCGATCCGGCGCGCGCCCGCGATGTGCCTCGCTCGGAACTCCTGCTCGGAGCGGGTGTCCAGCAGCACGATCGCTCTCGGCTGCCGCTCTGCTTCCTGTGTCAGACGGCGAACCTCGTCCGTCGAAATCCTCGTTCGCTCCAGGTGCCGGTCGCTCGTGGTCGTGCCGCAGCCGGAAAGGAAGGCTCCGGCCACCGTGCCGATCCCGAACGCCAGAATCCAGGCCCCCGACGGTCGATTCCGAGTCCTCATGCGGGGAGAATAGTCGGGCTGTACGGCATGATCCGCCCGACGACCGGGGTGAGCCCCCGGGAGAGACCTGATGCTCCAGCTCGGCGCCATAATGGTCGCGACGTGTTGCGCGACACTCGCGCACACCCAGCCCGAGCAGGCCCTGCACGCCAGGCCACGGATCGTGGTCGAACATCTCGCCGCGTCTCCCGGCGAAGTCGCCTGGATCGGCGTCACGTTCGAGATCGACGAAGGATGGCACATTTACTGGGACGGCATCAACGACTCCGGCATGGCCGTCGAGATCGAAGCGGACCTTCCGGAGGGATGGCGACTGGGCGACATCCACTGGCCCGCGCCGAAGCGCTACTTTCCCTCCGCCGGCATCCTCGACCACGTCTACGAGGATCGTGCCACCCTCCTGCTGCCGTTGGAAATACCCGCATCCGCGCGCCCGGGTCGGGTCGAGCGATTCAGGATTTCGCTTTCCTGGCTGGTCTGCGCCGACCTCTGCCTGCCGGAGTCGACCTATCTCGAGGCCCGCGTCCTGATCGGCCGACCCGGCGAGCCTCGGCGAGTCTCCCGGGACCTGCGGCTCTTCGAGGAGGCGCGGGCACGCCTCCCCCGAGAGATTCCCCCTGATTCGCTCCAATGGGATAACCGTACGCTCGTGCTGACGGCCTCAAACGCCTCCCGCGTGGCCTTTTATCCGCGGCGCGACTCGCTGGAGCCGGTATCTATCATTGACGACGGCGTGGCCGAAGGGGGTCGGCTCGCCGTGCGTTTCCGGGAGGGCGATCAACCCGTCCACGGCGTCATGGAAGTGTGGCCGATCGGCGAGGGGCCGTCGGCCGTGTACCGAGTGTTCACGGAGCCGCCGTCCGCGGCTCGCCCGGGTGTGTAACCGGTCCCCGCGTCGCCGACGCGCCGGCCCTCCCGGACAACGCACAAGGAGGCCATTCATGCTGACCCGTTCCCGCAAGTCCGGCGCGATCGCCGCTCTCGTCGCTGCGTGCGCGATGACGCTCGCGGCGCCGCTCGCCTCAGCCCAGGACGCCGTCAAACCCGCCGCCGTCAAGATGGCCGACACGGAGAAACTCGTCGGCCAGAAGGCGCCGGACTTCAAGCTGGTGGACACCGAGGGCAAGACGCACGTCCTGAGCGAGTACGTGAAGAAGGGCAACGTCGTCGTGCTCGAGTGGTTCAACGGCGAGTGCCCCTACGTCGTGAAGCACCACGCCCACAACAAGACGATGGCGGACCTTGCCAAAGCCTACAAGGACAAGGGCGTCGTCTGGCTCGCCATCAACTCGGGCCACGAGGGGAACTCGACGACCGGCCCCGAGGTGAACGAGAAGTTCCGCAAGGAGTGGGGCATCGCGTACCCGATTCTCCACGACTACACCGGCGAGACCGGCCGCGCCTACGGCTCCAAGAACACGCCGACCATGTTCGTCATCGACAAGAACGGCATCGTCGCGTACGCCGGCGCGATCGACAGCGACTCCAGCCCCAACCGCCTCGGCCAGACCAACTACGTGAAGGACGCGCTGGAAGCCGTCCTCGCCGGCAGCACCGTCGCCACGCCCTACGCCAAGCCCTACGGCTGCTCCGTGAAGTACGGGCGCAACTGATCCGATTGCTCAATGCGATCGCAACCACACCGGCCCGGGCCACGCGCGCCCGGGCTGTTTTCGTTTGTCGGGTCCGTCAGTCCTGACGGTAGAGGATGATCCGGTCCGCGTTCTCGTCGATCCCGGTGATGTCGGTGTCCCCGTCGCCGTCGCGATCGTGGAGGACGGCGCACGAGCCGGCCATGACCGCAGGGAGCGTGAAGCGCATCGTGAAGACGCCGCTGCCGTTATTGGTGTAGACGTGGAAGTCCCCGGAGCCGTAACTCGACGTGACCATGTCGAGGCTGCCGTCGCCGTCGAGGTCGCCGAGATCGATGGCGATCGGAAACTCGCCTGAATCGAACCACGTCTCAGGCCCCAGCCCGCCCAGCCCGTCGCCGAAGTGGATGGCGGCACGCCCGGCGGACGAGCACGCGACGGCGGCGTCTGGGATGCCGTCGCCGTTGAGGTCGCCGCACGCGACCATCCACGGGCGCGAACTGGTGGGGATCGACCCGTGGAGCGTGAATCCGCCCGCGCCGTTGCCGAGCATCGTCGAGATGCGCGAGTTGCTCCACCCGATCACGATCAGGTCCATGACGCCGTCGCCGTTCATGTCCGCTGCGACGACGCCGGTCTCGCCGTTCACGCCCGCATCGAAACTGACGGCGGGGTCGAAGGTTCCATCGCCGCGATTGCGCAGGAACGAGAGCGTCGAGGAGACGCGGTTCGCGGTCACGAGGTCCGGGAAGCCGTCGCCGTCGGCGTCGAACGCCGCCAGCCCGCGAGGCTGCTGCCCCACGGCGTACTTCACCTGCGGCAGGAACGTGCCGTTGCCGACGCCGATCAGGATCGAGACGTTGTGGTCCAGGATGTTGGCGACGGCGAGGTCCACGATGCCGTCGCCGTTGAGGTCCAGCCCCTCGTTCGGGCTGCAGTGAAGCCCCGCGCCGTAGTGAACCGGTGCGGTGAACGTGCCGTCGCCGTTGTTGAGGAAGACGGAAACGTTCGAAGTGGCCTCGTTCGGCACGGCGAGGTCGAGGTCACCGTCGTCGTCGAGATCACCGCCGTGCGCGCCGTAGGGGACGTCGCCAGGGATCAGCACGCCCGTCATCGTGAAGTTCAGCGAACCCGGCCCGGTGCGTGCCCAGAAGCCCGACGTAAACCCTCGATCGAGCGAGTCACCGTTGGTCGCCTTCAGCCCACGCGAGACCTGAACGGTCACACGCTCACCGGGCGAGTACGGCCGGGGGCGCACGAAGGCCACGGTGCGGCTGTCCAGCAGCACGTGCTCGCCCGCGACCGGGCCGCTCCAACGCCCAGCCACATTCAGCGTGAGCGCGTCGAGCGTTGCGGGATCGATCGGCAGCGTGAAACGGACGATGACGACGCCGTTGCGATCGAACCCCAGGAACTCGGGCGGCGGGACGACCGATTCGACCGCGAAGCGCGGTTGAACAAGCGCGGCAGGAGGAGCGACCTCCGGCGTCCGCTGCCCGATCGCTATCGGCGCCAGCACGGCTGCCGCAACCGTCGCTGCGGTCATCATCGCACGTTTCAACACCATCTTCGCACCTCCCCGGCAGATCGCCCGATCTCGCTCAGCCGCAGCCCGTGCTCCAAGCGTTCAGGAACGCCAGAAAGTCGATCGTGTTCACCGTCCCGTCGCCGTTCAGATCGGCGCGCTCCTCGCCCCCGGCCCAGTCGTTGAGAAACGCGAGGAAGTCGAGCGTCGTGACCTCGCCGTCGCGGTTCCAGTCCGCGACGCACGGCGGCTCGAACTCGACCCACAGCGCCGGACGAACCGCGGGGTCGGGGTTCTCGCGCGTGTCGAACCGCTTCGCGCCGGGAATCACGCTCTCGTCGGCGATCACGATCCAGCCGAAGTTCGACGCCGGATCATCGAGCCAGGCCTGTACGTCGGCCACCATGCGGCCGGTCGAACCCCAGACATACGGCCCGACAGCGCCGACCACGATGCTCGCGGAAGACGTTGGATCGAAGTCACCGCCCGACGCATCCCAGAACTCGCCCGGATAGAACGTGTGGAGCCACGTGGCGTCGCCAGGCTCAGCGGCCGCACCCTGGCCTTCGGCCCCAACGGCGTCCGAGGCTCCTTCGCCCCAGTCTCGCACCACGCGATGGACGGCGACATCGACGCCGCCGACGATCGTCTTCGACATCTGGAGCGTGAGCGTCACGCGGAGGATGACCGAACCTTCGGGCACCACGCCCGCAACGTCGAACGCGACCAACGCCCTCCGCTTTTCTCCCAGCGCGGTCGTGCCCGCGAAGCAGTGCTGCCCTGCACCGTTGCTCAGCGAGCCGTCGTCCGTTTCGCAGAGGGTGTTGTCGCGCGCGGCCACGAGCATCGCTTCATCCACAGCGCGCGAAAGCCCGCCCGCAGCGCACGACGCGACCAACGCGCAACCGATTGTTGCTCTCCGCACGGGCGGCCTCCGAAGACTCGCGGCGTTCCCGCCAAGCCACTGTACCAGAGGCCCCCGGGCCGACAAAGGCCATCGAACCAGGGACGCGACCGATGCCGCCGAACCGAGGGACTCCCCGCGGTTGCCCGCTCAGGCGACGCCGTCGCGTGTTGCCATGAAGCGGATCAAGTCGATGCACCGCGCTGCGTATCCGGCCTCGTTGTCGTACCACGACACGACCTTGAAGAACCGATCGTTCAACTGGATGCACGCCTTGGCGTCGTAGATCGACGAGCGGCGATCCCCGATGAAGTCGCTCGACACGACCTCTTCGTCGGTGTACCCGAGCACGCCGGACATCGTCCCTTCCGCCGCCTGGCGCATCGCCTGATGGATGGCGTCGAGGGTGGTCGGGCGTGCGGTGCGGAATGTCAGGTCAACGGCCGAGACGTCCGCGGTCGGCACGCGGAAGGCCATGCCGGTCAGTTTGCCCTTGAGGCTCGGGATGCAGAGCGTAACCGCCTTGGCCGCGCCCGTGCTGGCCGGGATGATGTTCTGGTAGGCGTTGCGGCCGCCTCGCCAGTCCTTCTTGCTCGGGCCGTCCTGCGTGGGCTGGGTGGCCGTCGCCGCGTGCACCGTCGTCATCAGCCCTTCATCAAGCCCGAACGAATCGTGGATGACCTTGGCCACCGGCGCGAGGCAGTTCGTCGTGCAACTCGCGTTCGAGACCACGTCGTGCTTCCCCGGGTCGTACTGCTCGTGGTTCACCTTGTAGCAGAGCGTCGGCACCTGCTCGGTGCTCTTCGTCGGGGCGGAAATGACCACCCGCCGGCAACCGTTATTCTCAACGTGCTTATGCGCGCCCTCGTAGTCGGTGAACAATCCCGTCGATTCGAGCACGTATTGCACGCCCGCGTCGCCCCACGCCAGTTTCGACGGGTCGCGCTCGGCCGTCGTCCGTGTCGCGCGCCCATTCACGGTGAACGACGAATCCGTCGCTTCGATCACCGCCGGTTTGCCGCCGAGCGTGAATCGGCCGTGCATGGTGTCGTACTTCAGCAGGTACGCCAGGTTGTCGGCGGGCACCAGGTCGTTGACCCACACGATCTCCAAACGCGGGTCTTCCGCGGCGATGCGGTACACCAGCCGACCGATCCGTCCGAACCCGTTGATCCCGATCCGAATGGCCATGACCGCACCTCCGGGCCTGCTCAGGCCGCGACTGTCGTTGCGTCCGTCGCAACACTAGAGACCACGCCGACCGACTTTCCAGCACGATCAGACCACGGCCAATGATCGACTGCCGGAGACGGCACCGCCGGCCGCTCGCGTCGCGCCGATCCACTTGTGCAGCGTCTCGTCCGCAGCGTGCAGCGCCTGCTCCGCGGGTTCCAGGCCCGGCAACCACAGCCGGTCCCACTCGTAGACGAGCCAGCCGCCGAAGCTCTCTTCCGAGAGGGCGTCCACCGCTGCCCGGCAAGGCACGTCGCCGCGGCCGAGCGCACACGGCTGTCCGCCAGCCAGATCCTTCACTCTGGCGATCCAGAGCCGATCGCCGAGCGTGCGGATGGCGTCGCGAGGCTGCTCGCCCGCCGCATGCCCGACCGCGACCGAGTAGGCGGCTCCGAGCATCGGATGCCCCACCCGGTCGATCAGGTCCATGAGGTCCGAAGCGGTGTGGAACGATCCGCCGTTCTCGACGACGATCCGCACCCCGCGCGCACGCCCCGAGTCCGCGACAGCTCGAAGTCGTGGCGCGATCCGGCCCATGCACGATTCAACCCTCTCCCGCTTCGGCGCCTCGAACCCGAAGACACGCACGAACGCACACCCAAGGCTGTCCGCCCGTTCAACCTCTCGCTGAGCCAGGCGAACCTGCCGCATGGGGTCGCCCAGAACCAGCCCCACGACCGGCGGCGTGATCGGCGCGTCAAACCTCGCCGAAGTAGCCAGACACGGGATCGCCAGACCCGCTTCGACGGCCAGCCGTCGCGTCTTGTCGGGGTCAGTCAGGGCCGGGTCGCACGCCAGATCGGTCGATGCGGACCCGAGCGTGCGCAGTTCAACGCCGTCGAACTCGAGATGGGCGGCGAAGTCGAAGACCTGCCCCAGCGTCCATTCCGGACAGGCCACCGTGCTGAATGCCGTCTTCATGCCATCGCCTCGTGTCGTCCGTGAGTCGTCGATCGCGCGGATCGGGTGAATGCGGCTCGATGGTAGTGCCACGTCGGGAACCGTCAAACAGCCCACGATCGGCCTCACCGACCGACTGCGATACCCGAACTTAAACCGATCGAAAGCGCATGGCCAAGCGGGCTGAAGTCCGATATTGACTGGAACCGGAGGTCACAAAAATGTCGAACAATCTGTAAGAGACCGGGAATACAGGACTTAGCGACAGGTGCCGCCCCCACAACCCGCCTCGGCGGCACTCCTGACCCGGCAATCGACTTGCGCACGATAACTCGACCGAAGCGGCCCCCCGCCACGGCCGATGGTGATATCGGTATGGCAGGGAGATTGCACAGGTTGCGAGGCTTGGAGACTCCCATGATCAGTCCGCGAATGAGCAGCAGAGCCGCCCTCGGGGGCCTCATCGCCCTCGCCTTGGCCGCCACGGGCTGCGGGTATTCGGCGGCCGAGGAATCCATGCTCCTGCGGGGCGTGGTCTTCCAGCCGTTGGCCGGCGACGGCTCCAGCATCGAGCCGGTCCACGCCCGCCGGGCCGCGCTGCTCCGCAACGACCTCGCCGCCGCTGACCGCGGCTCGCTGGACAGCATCGTTCGCTAGCCGCCGTTCGGGCCACCGGCTGTCTGACCGATTGTCTAGGCTCCCGAACCGGGGCGTGTGGGCACTGCCGCCCCGCGAGCACGACGGGAGCGACCGATGCCCTCCGACCAATCCGGCCCGCCGTCGCGGGTGGACATGACCACCGACCTCGAAGGCCGACTCGACTACGCCGGGTACCTGTCCCTCGACACGCTGCTCAGCGCGCAGCGCCCGCTGTCTTCCCCCCCCCACCACGACGAACTGCTCTTCATCATCCAGCACCAGACCACCGAACTCTGGTTCAAGCTCATCATCCACGAGTTGCGGGCCGCGATCGAGCACGTGCGGCGCGATGAACTTGAACCGTCGTTCAAGATTCTCGCCCGCGTCAAGCATGTTCAGTCGCAGTTGCTCGACCAGTGGAGCGTGCTCGCAACGCTCACGCCGAGCGAGTACGTCCAGTTCCGCCACGTGCTCGGCCCGGCGAGCGGGCTGCAATCCGCCCAGCACCGTATGGTCGAGTTCCTGCTCGGTGCGAAGGACGAGCGGATGCTCGCCGTGTTCCGCCACAAGAAGGAGACGCACGCCGAACTCGAGCAGGCCCTGCGGGCGCCCAGCCTCTACGACGAGTTCCTCCGCCACCTTGCTCGGCGCGGGCTTCCGATCCCCGATGACGTGCTGCGCCGCGATACCTCGCGCCCGCACGAGTCGCACCCCGGCGTGATCGACGTGATCAAGCGAATCTACGACGAGCCGCGTTCGCACTGGGACGCCTACGAGATGTGCGAGAAACTCGTGGACGTTGACGAGCAGTACGCGCTCTGGCGGTTCCGCCACCTCAAGGTCGTCATGCGGATCATCGGCTTCAAGCGCGGCACGGGCGGCACCGCCGGCGTCGCCTATCTGAAGCACGCCACCGAACGCACGTTCTTCCCGGAACTCTGGGACGTCCGTACCCTCGTCCAAGGCCCGGGGGGCATGTGATGGCACACGGCACGCAGGTTCTCGAATCCCCCCCGCCCGGTGTCTCGTTCGGAGCGGAGATCGCCGATGCCGTGCGAGCGATGGGCGACGGCGCGCTCACCGAGGAGGGCCTCGTTCGCCACGTCCACCCGCTCTTCTCTCGCGTGCTGCGCCGGGATGAAATCTACCTCTCGAACCATTCGCTCGGCCGCCCGCTCGACCGAACCGCGGACGACATCCGACACGCCCTCGACCTGTGGTACGAGCGGCTCGACGGCGCATGGCCGTCCTGGATCGAGGCATCGAGCCGCTCTCGCGCGATGCTCGCCGCGCTCGTCGGGTGCTCGCGGCCGGACGCCGTCGTGCCGCGCGTCTCCGCGGGGCAGGGGCTGCGAGCCGCGATCAACTCGCTCCCGACACACCGTCCGCGGATCGTCACGACGCGGGGCGAGTTCGACTCGGTCGATTTCATCCTCAAGACCTACCAGCGCAAGGGGAGGGCGGACGTACGCTGGGTCGCGCCGGACGATCGCGGCCTCTTCTCCGCCGACGCGATCATGGACGCCATCGATGCCGACACCGACCTCGTCGTCGTCAGCGTCGTCTACTTCGTCACTGGCCAGGTTCTCGAAGGCCTCGACCGCATCATCGCGCGAGCCCACGACGCCGGCGCCCTCATCCTGCTCGACACCTACCACGCCGCCGGGGCAATCCCGTTGCAACTCGACCGTCTCGGCCCGGACTTCGCCATCGGCGGCAACTACAAGTACACGCGCGGCGGCCCCGGCGCGGGATGGCTTGCCATCAACCCCAGGCACCTCGAACAAGGCCCGCTCCCCGCTCTCTTTACGACGGACACCGGCTGGTTCGCCAAACGCGACACCTTCGCGTTCCGGCGACCCGAGCGGCCGGAACTCAGCCCCGGCGGGGACGCCTGGCTCGAAGCGACCCCGGCCGTCCTCACCTGCTTCCAGTCGCTCGCAGGGCTGGAGCTCACGCTCGCACTCGGTGTCGAGCGGCTGCGCGGCTACAGCCTTGAACAGCAGGCCTACCTCGAGGATGAGATGGCAAGAGCAGGCGTTCCTGTGCTCGATGTCGAGCCGCACGGGGCCTTCCTGCTCGTCCCGACTCCCCAGCACGCCGAGATGACGCGACGGCTGCACGAGGCAGGCGTGAACACCGACAGCAGACCAGCGCCGCACGACCCCTCCTCCGGCTACGTTCGACTCTGCCCCGACATCCTGAACACGCGGGACGAACTCCGCCGGGCTGCGACCATCATCGGTGGTGTGTACGGCACACTCTAACCATGCGCCGATGGTGGAAACTCGCCCGCTCCCCTCCTCTTCCTCCCGTGTCATGGGGCAGTCCCTTTCCAGGCCACGCTACTCCCGCTCCTCTTCCTCCGAGCCCTGCGCCGGCAACACGACCGTGAAGTCCGTGCCCTTGCCCACCTCGGAGTGGACCTCGATCCGGCCGCCGTGCGCTTCGACGATCCGCCGCGCCGTCGGCAGGCCGAGTCCCGTGCCGCCCGATCGCGTGGTGAAGTAGGGATTGAAGATTCGACCGAGTGTTTCCGCAGGGATGCCCGGGCCAGTATCGATGACGTGGATGACGAACGATGCACCGTCACTCGCGCCCTCGTGCCCTGTTCGAACGATCAGTTCACGCGGGCGGTCGTCGCCCAGACCCGCCATGGCCTGCACGGCGTTGAGCATCAGGTTGAGCAGCGCCTGCTTCAGATGGGCCGCATCGACGACGGCAGCGAGAGAACCCGGCGCCAGGTCCGCCCGAAGCCGCACGCGATGCCGCTCGGCTTGGGGCATGAAGAAGTCGATCAGTTCGCTGACCACCCGGTTCAGGTCCGTTGGCGCGGGGTCGAGGCGGAGTTCGCCCGCGTACTCCAGAAAGTCCGTCAGGATGCCCCGGAGCCGATCGACCTCGCGCCCGAGGGAGTCGAGTCGCCGCAGCAGCCGTCCTTTCTCGTCCGATTCGCCCGGAATCTCGCCGACGCCCTCGCGGAGGAGTTGCACGTTCAGGCCGATGGTTGAGAGCGGGTTCTTGATCTCATGCGCCAGGCCGCTCGTCATCGCTCCGAGTTCGGCCAGTCGCTCTGCCCCCCGCGCCCTGCGTTCCGCGGCCCGGACCCGCCTGACCTGCCGTCGGAGCAGCCCCCTCGCCATCAGCGCGGCGAAGGCGACCCCGACGGCGAAGCCGATCATCGCTGGCGCAAACCACCCCGGGAGAAGTCGGGCTTCGGTCGAGATCGCGATGGCGGTGTTGACGAGGATCAAGCGTGCCGAAGGATACCGGCCAACCTTCGTTCACCGCGAGACGCGCCCCCGCGCCGGGGCCGGCTCGCTCACCGCCTCGGTGTGCGGGCGTAGTTCCGCTTCGGCATCACCGTCACCACCGGGTCCGAGCGGCGCACTCTCGTAGCCTTCCAGCCCTTGTCCGATATCTGGGCGTCGTAGACAACCGACGAGCCATCCTTCAACGCGCGGAACCCATCCCCATCGATGGCGGAGAAATGGACGAAGATGTCCTGCCCATCGGGGCCGATGATGAAACCAAACCCTTTGCGCGGGTCGAACCACTTCACGACACCCTCGGTCTCCGTGATGGTCTGCGGCGGCAACTCGGTCATGCAACGATCCCCCAACGTCGCGTGAAGACGCCCACACCCGCACCAACGAACGGCAGAGACGAGAACTTGCTGTCATGCCGGGACTTCAACACAAACCCCCTGCACCATCTGCCGCGGATCGCGGCACGCACGAGCGAGCGCCGCGGTCGCGACGCCACGACAGCCCGACCACGGACCTTGTCCAGATTACCAGAAACGCGCCGGCGGTCAACCGGACAGGCGCAGGAGGAGCAAAGCGCGCGCAAACACCCTCCACGAATGGGGTTAGCGCACACCACCCCCGACGGCCCAGGTTGCTCAAACCCCCGCGGCCGAGGCCTGCTCCGACATCGCCTGCTTCCGGCTCAGTTTGATCCTGCCCTGCTCGTCCACGAGGATCACCTTCACCTTGACGATGTCGCCGACCTTCACCACGTCGGTCACGCTCTTGACGTAGCCCTCCGCGAGTTCGGAGATGTGGCACATGCCGTCGGTGCCCGGCGCAAGTTCGATGAACGCGCCGAAGTCCTTCACCGAGATCACCTTGCCGTTGTAGACCGTGCCGACCTTGATCTCCTCGCAGAGCGCCTCGATCTCGGCCCGGGCGGCGTCGATCGACTCGCCGTTCGGCGCGGAGACCATCACCGTGCCGTCGTCCTCGACGTCGATCGTGACGCCGTGCTTGTCCTGCAGGGCGCGGATGGTCTTCCCGCCCGGCCCGATCAGCTTGCCGATCTTCTCCGGGTGGATGTTGAGCGTGATGAGGCGAGGGGCGTAGACCGAGATCGACTCGCGCGGCCTGGCGATGCACGCCTCCATGCGGTCGATGATCCTGAGCCGGGCGACGCGGGCCTGCTCGAAGATGCGGGTGATCTGCTCGACGTTCAGGCCGCGGGCCTTCAGGTCGAGCTGAATCCCCGTGATCCCGCCGCGGGTGCCCGAGACCTTGAAGTCCATGTCGCCGAAGAAGTCCTCCTCGCCGATGATGTCGGTGACGAAGACCTCTCTCCCGCCGGAGTCATCCGTGAACCGGCCGACGGAGATGCCGGCGCAGGTCGCGGTGATGGGCACGCCCGCGTCCATCAGCGCGAGGCACCCGCCGCAGACCGAGGCCATCGACGAGCTGCCGTTCGACTCCGTGATGTCGCTCACGACGCGGATGGTGTACGGGAACACGTCCGGCGAAGGGAGGATCGCCATGAGCGACCGCTCCGCGAGCGCGCCGTGCCCGATCTCTCGCCGCCCCGGCCCCATGATGCGCTTGGCCTCGCCCGTCGAGAAGGGCGGGAAGTTGTAGTGCAGCGTGAACTTCTTGGAGTACTCGGGGATCAGCCCGTCCACGATCTGCTCGTCGCGGGCGGTGCCGAGCGTGCAGGAGACGAGCGACTGGGTCTCGCCGCGCTGGAAGAGAGCGGACCCGTGCGTGCGGGCGAAGACGCCGACCTCGCACTCGATCGGGCGGATCTCGTCGAACTTCCGTCCGTCGGCCCGCACGCCGCTCTCCACGATGAGGCGTCGGGTGATCTTCTTCTCCAGCGTGCGGAAGGCCTCGACCGCCTGTGCGCGCGCCCTGGCCGACTTCGCGTACTCCTCGTACGTGCCGCCGGTCCTGAGGGGGAAGTGCTCGTCGAGCACCCTCGCCCGCAGGGCATCGACCGCGTCGTTGCGTTCCTGCTTGCCGGGCAGTCTCCGGGCCGCGGTCAGGGGCGCCTCGGCGACCGCCTTCACCTTCGCAACGACTTCGGGGTCGGGGAGCGAGAGGTCGCCGACGCGCTTCTCGCGCCCCGCCTTCGCGGCCAGTTCCTCGATCGCGGCGAGCGTCTCGGCGATCTGCGACTGCCCGAAGCGGATGGCCTCGACCATGTCCGCCTCGGTGATCTCCGCCGCGCCGACCTCGATCATGTTCACGCCGTCCTTGTGCCCCGCGAGCACGAGGTCGAGGTCGGAGTAGTCCATCTGGCTGACGGTGGGGTTCACGACGAATCGCGGCCCGTCGTCGGTGTGGATGCGCGCCACGCGAACGGTCGCCGTCGGCCCTTCGAACGGCGCGTCAGAGATCGCGAGCGCGGCCGACGCCGCCGTCCCCGCGAGCACGTCGGTGTCGTTCTCGCCGTCGTGGCTCATCACCCAGACCTGGACCTGGATCTCGTCCACGAACCCGTCGGGGAAGAGCGGCCTGATCGGGCGGTCGATCATCCGCATCGTGAGGATTTCCTTCTCGTTCGGCGCGCCCTCGCGCTTTCGGAACCCGCCCGGGAACTTGCCCGCCGCGGGCAGTTTCTCGCGGTAGTCCACCGTGAGCGGGAAGAAGTCCAGCCCCTCGCGTGCGGGCGCGCGGACGACGGTCGCCAGCACCGTGCTCTCGCCGTAGGTGGCGAACACCGCCGACGACGCCTGCCGTGCGATCCGGCCGGTCTCCAGGACGAGCGTGCGACCGCCGATCTCGCGCTCGACGCGGACCGCGCCCAACTTCGACGCATACTGACCCATGTGCTTCCGCCTCTTTCATCATCATCGCCGGTCGGCGCGCCCATTCGCGGGCGCATCGCGGGCCGGCACGTGCGTGTGCGGCTCCCCCGGCGACCCGAGAGGCAGAAGGCAGGATGCAGCCTGTTCCCACGACGATCGGCTGCCGCCTGCCCACTGCCGCTGAGGACCGGCAGGCCGCGTTCTCAAACGAATCGGGCCTCCCCGCTCGCGCGGACAGGCCCGTGCTGGTTCACTTCCGCAGGCCGAGCCGCTGGATGGTGTCCAGGTAGCGGTCGCGGTCGGTCCTGGCGAGGTACCGGAGCAGGCGGTTGCGCTTGCCGACCATCATGATCAGGCCGCGCCGCGTGTGGAAGTCCTTGCGGTGCGAGCGCAGGTGCTCCGAGACCTGCTTGATGCGGTCCGTGAGCAGGGCGATCTGGACTTCGGGCGAGCCGGTGTCGCCCTCCCGGCGGGCGAAGTCCGTCACGATCTGTCTGCGGGTCTCGGCGGCGGTCGCCATGGCGCGTTGGTTCCTGGCCTGAAGGGTGGCACGGTCGCCCGGCGCAGTCCCACCGCGCCGGGCCATCCCGTCGAGGGCCGATCCTAGGCCGAGGCTGCCCGGCCATCAACCGACCGGGCCTCCCCGTCCCCCCAATGGCCGTATCCTCACCCGTCCGGCGTCCGCTCGCCGGCCGGGAGGACTTTTCATGCGGCTTTCCCACCGGGTCGAGGGCCTGAAGCCCTCCGTCACCGTCGCCTTCGGCAACAAGGCCAAGGCCCTCAAGCGCTCCGGCGTCGAGGTCCTCGACTTCACGCTCGGCGAGCCGGATTTCGACACGCCGCACCCCATCAAGCAGGCCGCCATCGACGCCCTGCTCGCGGGCCAGACCAAGTACATGCCCACGCTCGGCGACCCGGCCACGCGGCAGGCCATCGCGGACAAGTTCACGCGCGACAACGGCATCCCCGGCCTGACCGCCGACCACGTCGCGATCTCCGCCGGCGGCAAGCACTCGCTCTACGTCGCCATGCAGTGCCTCCTCGACCCCCCACCTCCGGGCGAGCCGCCCCTCGAAGCCCTCATCCCCGTCCCGGGCTGGGTGAGTTACGCGCCGATCGCGGAACTCGCGGGGGCGCGGGTCGTCGAGCTGCCCACGCTCCCGGCCAACGACTTCAAGATCACGCCGGCGCAGCTGCGCGAGGCGATCACGCCCCGCACGCGCCTGCTGATCCTCAACAGCCCGAGCAACCCCTGCGGCACGATGTACACCGAGGCCGAACTCCGCACGCTCGCCGCCGTCATCGACGACGCCGCGCGCACGACCGCGCCGGACCTGGTCGTCATCTCGGACGAGATCTACGAGAAGATCGTCTACGGCGGCATCGCGCACTTCTCGATCGGCTCGGTCCCCGGGGTCGCCGACCGCGTGCTCACGGTCAACGGCATGAGCAAGGCCTTCGCCATGACCGGCTGGCGGGTGGGCTACGCGGCGATGCCGGGGGAGTTCGGGCGTCGGCTCATCGGGGCGATGGCGACGCTGCAGGGCCAGATGACGACGAACATCACGTCGTTCGTCTACCCCGCCATCCGCGCCGCCCTCGCCGAGTGCAGCGCGGATGCCGATCGCATGCGCGACGCCTTCGCCCGCCGGGCCGATCTCATCACGCGGCTGCTGGCGGGCGTGCCCGGCGTGCGCACCGTGCGGCCGACCGGCGCGTTCTATGTATTCCCCGACGTTTCATCGCACTTCGGCCGCACCTCGCCCGCGGGCCGCCGCATCGACTCCTCGCTCGCCCTGTGCGAGGCCCTGCTGGACGAGGCCCGCGTCGCCATCGTCCCCGGCGAAGACTTCGGCGGCTGCGCGAAGAACCACGTCCGCATCACCTTCGCCTGCGG
>JAANMW010000557.1_pt1 | contig 43794 bp, 34 predicted proteins | sample 7279671 | NCBI WGS metagenome assembly JAANMW01 (sample SAMN14094541, study PRJNA606508) | bioreactor metagenome | isolation source: A lab-scale SPAN reactor treating ammonium-rich wastewater day 247 | place: Ireland: Galway | collected 2017-09-19 | reverse complement strand
GAGTTAATGGGGTTCGTAGAGTGTTGAGTTTATTGAGTTTAGAGCATCGCGGTCGAGAGTGCCGAATGGGAGTTCGGCTACAACGACAGGAAGAATGTCCCCAAATTAACGGAAAATGGCAGTTGGTCGGTGACAAAATCTGTAAGTCTGGGGAGTTTTTAGAGTTTTGAGAGTTACGAGGTGCCTTGCAGATGCTTGCAAAGCCCCATCGTCATCCTAGAAACTTCGTCGAGCAAGTGGTAGATAGCGTCAAAGACATCTTGGTCGATATATTTAAGATCAAGGGCGATATAAAGGTGAGACTGCGTTTCTGCGGCAGAACCGTGGGCGATGACAAGAAAGTTTGCAAACTCACGGTTCGTGCGGCGACCAAAGCCCTCAGCAATATTGGCCATTATCGAGACAGTCGAGCGCCGGATCTGATCTCTCAAGCCGAAATCCTTTGAAAATGCAGAGTCGGCAGTAGCTTCATATATTTTCGCAGTTACTTCGCGGGCTTTCTGCCAAGCTTTTATGTCTTCAAATCGAGCAAACGTCCCCATAAACTCTTTCTCTCTAACCGCTTAACTCTCCAAACTCTACTAACTCTCAACTCTACGAACTCCTCATCTGGGCGGAGAGTTCGCGAATGTTGTGTTTATCGAGCAGGTGTCGGAGCGAACGAACGGGCATTTTGAGGATATCCGCCGCTTTCGTCTGGCTGCCGCCGCATTTTTTTAGCGCCTCGACCACATAAGTCTTCTCGAGATTATCGAGATGCGCTGAGAGGTCGATACCGTCCTCGGGCAGCTCGAATTCCGAACGTATACGGTCGGGGTTGTAGTTGGTAATGTGGGTAGGAAGGCGTTCCGGTTGGATCGCGTCGGTGCGTTCGAGAGCGACGGCACGTTCTATCGTGTGTTCGAGTTCGCGTACATTGCCGTGCCAGGCGTAATTCTCAAGCAGTTCCAAAGTATTCGGCGAAACGCCGATCGAGCGGCCCGTCATTTCGGCGAATTTCGCAACAAAATGGTCCACAAGCATCGGGATGTCATCACGCCGTTCGCGCAAAGGCGGAAGTTCGATCGGTATCACGGAAATTCGATAAAAGAGGTCTTCGCGGAATGTGCCTTCGTCCGACATCTTCCGTAGGTCGCGGTTGGTCGCGCCGATAACGCGTGCGTTGATCGCGATCTCTTCGTGTGCGCCAACCGGACGTACTCGTTTTTCCTGCAGTACGCGGAGCAGTTTCACCTGCATCGAGAGCGACATTTCGCCGATCTCGTCAAGGAAGATCGTGCCTGCGTTTGCCGCCTCAAAAAGCCCTTTGCGGTTAGTATTAGCCCCGGTAAACGCGCCCTTCACGTAGCCGAAGAGTTCACTTTCGAGCAAAGTTTCGGTAAATGCACCACAGTTGATCGAAACAAACGGTTTCTCAGCGCGGGGACTAAGGTCATGGATGGCTCGTGCGACAAGTTCTTTGCCGGTTCCGCTTTCGCCGTAGATGAGTACAGTTGAGGGAACCTCCGCAACCGTTTCGATCATCTGGAAGATCGCCTGCATCTTTGCGGAATTGCCGACAATGTTCTTGACACTTCCGCGCTCACGCTGCGCACGCTTGAATGCGCGATTCTCGACGATCAGCTCCTGCTTCTCTAAGACCTTGCGGACGATGAGCTTTAGTTCCTCAACGTCGAACGGCTTTTCGATAAAGTCCTCGGCTCCGAGCTTGAATGCCTCACGAGCGTTCTCGACGGACGAGAATGCCGTCATCAGGATCAATCCGAGGTCGGGCTGAGTTTCGCGTATCGCACGCAGCATTTCGATGCCGGTCATATCCGGCATCTTTACATCCGAAACGACGACGTCCGCCGGCTCGGTGTCAAGGGCTTCGAGACCCTCGCGTCCATTGCGTGCGGTGCGCACCGAGTGGCCATCCAGTTCAAAGACATGCGTCAATAGCTGCCGGTAACTCTGCTCGTCGTCAACGATCAATATCTTTGCCATGAATGCGTTTTACGTTTCAGCCGTCGGAAGATCACGCGGCGGAGCGTGCAGACGGTCACGCCTATTATCTCACAAATGCTGAATTATTGGTCAACAGATCCTTCGTCCTCTTTTTGCACGTTCAAAAATCTGTTCAGGTGCGGATTCGGCGGATCAGACTCGTGCTTCGGCAAGGCGGGCAAAGATCTGCTGTCGGTCGGAAGGTCAATGACGATGGTAGTGCCCTTATTTTCCCGGCTTCGGACGCTTATCGTCCCGTTATGATCGCGCACTATCTGATAGACGATCGAAAGGCCAAGCCCTGTGCCGCCCGTGCGGGAGCTTGAAAATGGCTCGAAAAGACGCTCGACCTGTTCAGGCGGCATTCCGCAGCCCGTGTCCGCAAAGGTGATCCGGAGCCTATTGTTAAGGATCTGTTCGATCGACACGGTCAGCGTTCCGCCGTTTGGCATTGCAAGGATCGCATTCCTGCTCAAGTTCCAAAAGATCTGCTTGAGTTGTGATGCATCCCCGGACAGAATAAGCGGCCCGTCTCCCGTTGCATTGATAAGTTCGTGGTTTTCCTTCACGTCAGGGCTGTGTTTCAACAGCATAAAAGCCTCGCGAAGTACTTCGCGTATATCAACCTCCGCAAATTCCGCAGTTGCAGGCCGCGCATAGCTGAGGAAGTTCGTAATAATCCCGTTTAGCCGGTCGGATTCTTTGAGAATAATATCCATCAATCCGGCCTGTGACGAACCGGCGGCTGTTGACGATTCAAGCACCTGTATCGCACCGCGCATGGCTCCAAGCGGATTCCTTATCTCGTGCGCAAGGCCGGCCGCAACCCGTCCGACCGCAGCAAGCCGATCCTTACGCCGGACATTCTCTTCCATGGAGCGGATCTGCGTAACATCTTGGAACGTGATGATCAGGCCGGACGCCTCACCTTCTCGCGAATATAGGTGAGCAATACTATAGCCAACGCGAACGAGAAAACCTTCCGGCGTGGAAAGCTCCGTTTCGAAGCGTGGAGCCTGCTCTCCCGCCTGTGCCGCCGCAACGGACATTGCGATGGGGCCGCGAATATCTCCGAAAATGACGGCAATGTTCTCACCCGTCACATCAGCGGCTTGATGGCCGGTGATCTCGGCCGCAGCGGCATTGAAAGTAAAGATCGTACCGTCGAGATCGGTCGTAATAAGGCCGGATCGGATGGATTCGATGATCCTTTCGTGAAGAAGGCGGAGGCTTGCGAGCGTTTTTGCCGTTTCTCGAAGCTCTTCGCCTGAAGAATGCCGATCCGATAGCCGCGAAGAAAGAAGCCCAACAACGAGGAATGCAACAACGTGGAAGCTCACGATCTGGACGAACTTTCCTGGCGGCTGCTCGATACCGGTCGAATCGAGAATACCCGCAACGACAAGGCCCGACATTGTTACAAACATCGCCGAGCAGAACATCGCCATCAAGAGCGTGGCAAGTGGTTTCAAAAAGAAACTGCCGACGGCAATGATCACGATATAAAGCGTGATATATGGCGAGGAAAGATCGCCTGTCCGCCAGACAAGCCAAGTGGTGAGGAGGACGTCGAGCACGAATTGGACTCGTAGTTGCCAAACTATCGAGCTGCTTAGGCGAAGTAGAAAAAAATATACGATCGTGAGGCCGACGGAGATGATGAATACGAGGAATAGGCCCTCGGGGAAATTATCGACCGTTAGGCGAAATGTTCCGCTATGCCAGACCCAACTGGCAACAAGCAGCAGAAAAGTTACAACGAGCCGCCCGATTATCAGCGTCTGGACGCGCACGACCTTGCCGGTATTGGCTGGATCTATATTTTCGTCTAAACTCGTCATCTAAGAGAAGGACAGCTCACTATGGCAGAAATGGAAAACTCTCCGCTTTTTGAAGCACGCCCGTGGGGTTCGTTCACGATCCTTGAAGAACACGACGACCATAAGGTCAAAAGGATCGAGGTTTTGCCAGGGAAACGGCTCAGTTATCAGCGTCATCAGCACAGAAGCGAGCATTGGTACGTTATCGCCGGCACGGCTAAAGTAACACTAAACGGCGAGGAAAGCCTTGTCAACGCAAATACTGCTGTGGATATTCCGGCAGGCACCGCTCATCGTGTCGAGAATCCGGGTTCAGACGACCTTGTGTTTATCGAAGTTCAAACCGGTACTTACTTCGGCGAAGACGATATCGAACGTCTTGAAGATGACTTTGGACGCACCTAGATCCCTTTAAGGGCAACGATCTCCTGTGCAGCTTCCGCGATATTTTCGACGATCAGGGTCGGGGCGATATCAAGTGATTCCTTATGCTGTGCCCCGTAACCCGTTGAAACCAAACAGGTTCGCATGTGTGCCTTCGAACCTGTATAGATATCGAGATCCTTGTCCCCGACAAACCAAGAGTGCTGCAGATCGATCGCGTGCTCCTTTGCTGCACGTTCGATCAGGCCTGTCTTCGGCTTCCTGCAATCGCATCCGGCATCGGGCAAATGCGGACAGTAGTAAAACCCGCTGATCAGGCCGCCGAATTCGGTTCGAAGAGCTTCGTGAATGTTATGCATATCATCCGAAGTGAATAGCCCGCGGCCGATTCCTGACTGATTCGTAACGACGAAAAGTAGAAAGCCTGCGCCAGAAAGCTTCTGCAGAGCGGCCTTCGTGAAGGGAAATATTCGCAGATCTTCGACCCGTGAGAGAAAGTTGACCTCCTCGATCAAAGTTCCATCGCGGTCGAGAAATATAGCAGGAGTAAGCATTTGTTTGTCAGGCATTTAAAGTCAAATAGTTAAGAACTCGCTCGAATACATATTCCGATTCGATCTTCGTCATGCAGCGATGATCGATCGGGCACTCTCTGAGCATACAGGGCGAACAATCAACGGGATGCGTAATAACTTCAGCATTTTCGGAGAATGGCCTGGTTGTCACTGGATTCGTCGGCCCAAAGAGCGCAAACGTCCTTGTGCCCACGGAAGGCGCGATGTGCGCGAGCCCCATATCGTTCGAGATCATCACATCGATCGCTGCCAACACAGCGACCGCAGAAGCGAGGTCGGTCTTCCCTGAAAAGTCGGTCAATTTCGCATTACTCAGTTCTACCACCTTTGTCGCCGCGTCGGTCTCAGCTTTGGAGCCAAGGATGATCAATGACGCGTAAGGTTCTAGTAGTTCGGCGAGACGAGCGTAATTTTCGGCTGGCCAGCGCTTCGCAAGCGAATTCTGAGAGCCAACTCCGAGAGCAATAACAGGTTTTGAAAGGTCCACACCGGCATCGTGCAGAAAGTCCCGCGCTTCGGTGATCCTTTCTTGTGAAATATCGAGGTGCGAATCGGGGTCTCCGAAGAGTGGTGAACTCCCCGTGATGCGTCTTATCGCGGCCTTAACGAGCTCAAGATAATAGAAGGCCTCATGGGCTCGGTTCTTCCATTCGGGAACGGCGATTGGATCGGTCAAGAGCAGGCCGCGCGCGTCTTTGTTGTAACCGATGCGCATCGGTATCCGAGAGAGAGCAGCGGTCAAAGCAGATTCAAACGAATTAGGAAACAAGATCACGACGTCGAAGGCGTCACTCCGTAAGAATTTGGAGTTGTCCAGGATATCGAGAACACGCCACTTCGCCGGATCATAGGTTACTATCTCGTCGATAAAGTCCACGTCGCGAAAAATACCGTCGGCCCAACTGCGTGAATGCAGCGTGATGTGGTCCGAAGGGAACGCGCGTCGCAGCTCGCGCAATGCCGGGACAGACATTACCGCATCGCCGATCCAATTTGCCGAGCGGACGAGTATCTTCATTTTGCCGTAGAGCGGAATAGCGTTGAGAGTCCTTCATCAATCGAGATCTTCGGACTCCAGGCGAGCTCATGATCGATGAGGCTCAGGTCGGAGACATAGTTGAAAGGTGATGGATCCGGCAGCTTCGTCTCGTTGTCGATGATCGCCTGGAGACCGGAGACTGTCTCCATTCTCTCGACGAGCTCCTTCATCGAAACGGCGTTCTTTTTGCCGCCGCCGAGATTGTACTTTCCATGCCTGACCGCGGAATCGAGAAATGCCTCGCAAGCGGCCGAGATGTCATCGACGTGAATAATGTCGCGGACCGGACGGCCGTCGGCGGGAAGTGTGATCGGCTCACCAAGGTTTATTGACTCGGCAATGGCACCAACAAAATTCGGTGAGTTGCCTTCGCTTGGAGGAGCATATGGCGTCGAAAGTCGGAAGATACAGCTCCTGAACTCATTTACATTCGCGTAAAGTTCGACATAGCTTTCGGCAATGTATTTCGACCATTCGTAGGCAGTTTGACCCAAATAATCTATCGGGCAGGACTCGGGAACCTCAGGATACCGATCCGCAACTCTAGCATATATGTCTTTTGTTGACATAAAGATAAAGGTGCTTCCTTTACGCATTGCTTTAAGTATCTTTCTCGTCCCGTCAACGTTAGTGTTCAGCGTTTTCTCTGACCCAACGCCTGATCGGTCGAGACTCGCGGCGAGGTGGATCACCACGTCGTACGCCCCGGCAGCCCGCGCATGTTCTACATTCAGAATGTCCTTACCGTGCCGAAGAGAGAGATCGTCCGCATTGAAGTATTTGCGGATGTGCGTGCCTAAATAACCGCTTCCGCCTGTTACAAGTATCTTCACACTTCAATTAGAAAGGATTATTTCCTCTACATCAAGACCGTTGGAATATAGTAAAATCAAAGGACGGCTCGCAGTACGTGCCGCCCGCCGCTTGCAAGGTAATGCCCGACAGCCAAAGGTCCATTAAAATTCGCTCGAAGAAGCCACCAAAGGCGTGGCTAAAAAAGCATCGACCCCAGAGTACCAAACCTGTCCCGCGTTCGAGGTTTCGTCGCGTACTCCGGGTGATCTTCAATGGATGGACATTGTCTATCGCAGGGATCTTGATCGTAGCTGCATTCTTGACCGCGACGTACTACTGGTTTGAGTTTTCCGGCACCATAGACCGCAAGCTTTTATCCGGCGAGGTCTTTACCTCCACCGCGGGGATCTATTCCGCGCCGAAGATCTTGCGAAAAGGGGAGAAGATCTCGCGTGATGAGCTGATCTCTTACTTGAAGTCTGCCGGCTACATTGAGCGGAGCGATCGGGCCGATCAGTCACGCAGTCGCTATTCGATCGACGGCGACAATTTCGGGATCGAGCCGGGGGCTTCCGCAATGATCGACGGCCAGAAGGCATTTCCGGCGTTGACGGTAAAATTCTCGAAGGATGGAAAATCGGTTGATGCCATCGGCAATCGTGATTCCGGCAGCGAGGTAAATGACGCTCGTCTTGAACCGAAGATGCTTAGCTCCATCGCGAGCGAAGGCGATGGCCGTCGACGCACCATTAGTTTCAACGACATTCCGCCGATTCTCGTGAAGGCGATCACTGTTACGGAGGACCGGGCGTTCTTTGATCACTACGGCGTGAATTTTCGCGGAATTGCCCGTGCTGCATGGCGCCGATACGAAGGGGATGATGCTGGGCCGCTTGCGAATCAAGGTGGTTCGTCAATTACGCAGCAGCTCGTAAAGAATCTGCTTCTTTCGAACGAGAAGACGCTGACTCGCAAGGTCACGGAAGCCTATATGTCCGTGATCCTCGAAACGCGGCTTACAAAGCAAGAGATCTTCACGCTTTACGCAAATCAGATCTATCTCGGCCAGCAATCTGGCGTTTCGATCTATGGCGTTGGGGAGGCGGCAGATGCGTATTTTGGGAAAGACGTTGCGCAGCTCACATTGCCTGAGGCGGCGTTCATCGCGGGCATCATTCGCAGCCCAAATCGCTACAGCCCTTACAAGAATCCGGAAAGATCGCTGGAACGCCGCAATCAGGTTCTGCAGTCAATGGTAGAAGCCGGCGAGATCACGCCGCAAATGGCGGAGGCCGCAAAGGCAACACCGATCGAATTGAAGAAGATCGACAGCAAACGCGATCTGCAAGGGATGCCGTACTTTTCGCAGTACGCGATCGAACAGCTGCCTAAACTTGTTTCCGACCCTGAGGCACTCCAGCATTTGCGGGTCTATACTTCGATCGATCCTGACCTGCAGAAGATGGCGTATGAAACTGTAGCAAAACGCCTGGCAGCTCTCGATAAGTACTTCCCGAAGAAGAAAGACAATTTGAACGCCGCCCTTGTATCAATACGGCCGAAGACCGGAGAGATCGTTGCCATGGTCGGTGGACGCGACTATCTGCAGAATCAGTTCAACAGAGCGACGGACGCGAAGCGTCAGCCCGGAAGCGTGTTTAAGCCTTTTGTTTACGGCGCTGCAATAAACTCGGCTTACGATTCAGGCTCCCGAGTTTTCACGGCAGCAACCGTCATCAAGGACGAGAAGAAGATCTTTACTTTCAACCAGGATTCGTATTCGCCGAATAATTTTGGAGATACATTTTCGGGCAAGGAACTGACGCTTCGCGACGCACTTGTAAAGAGTAAGAATGTGATCACCGTCGACCTTGCGATGCAGCTTAACATTGGTAAGGTGATGAACTTCGCCGCAAAAGCCGGCTTTCCGAAGGTCGAAAAAGCCTATCCCTCGATGGCGTTGGGTACGGCCGAGGCAACACCTCTCGAGGTTGCGACCGCATATACGATGTATGCAAATCTAGGCGATCGCGTGCTTCCGACGCCTATCACCCAGATCACGAGCGGCGACGGCCGGACCGAAAAGCTTGTTACCCCCGACCGTCAGACCGTTATCCGTCCCGATGTGGCCTACATTATGGACGATATGATGAAGGATGTGATCAATCGCGGGACAGCCGCGAGTGCAAAAGCCTGGGGCTTCCAGAATGTGCCGGGAAAGACTGCGTTCGCCGGTAAGACGGGAACGTCGCGCGACGGGTGGTTTGCTGGTTTCACTCCGGAGCTGGTCACCGTCGTCTATGTGGGCTTTGATAATGGCGACGACCTTGGAATGCAAGGTTCGGATTCTGCGTTGCCGATTTGGGCCGATTTTATGAAGGCCGCCCTTGCTCTTCATCCGGAATGGAACGGTGATTGGGCGATGCCTGCCGGAATTCGGCGGGCCGAGATCGATATTCGCAACGGGTCGCTTATTCGCCCACTCGATGACCTTACTTCGACCGATCCTAATTCGACGCCTTCGCCAACACCCACGCCGATGCCGCCAAGTCCCGGCGTTGATCCTTCGCTGATCGACGAACCGCCTTCAAGCTCGACGGCCGAGCCTGAGATCTACGTTACCAATGTGCCGAAAGAGTTCGTGAGGACCGAGTTTTTCATTTCGGGAACTTTGCCGAATCGTCAGTTGATCTCAACCGAAGATGCGTTGGCCGGCGACGGGCCCCTACCACTGCCAAGCCAAACTCCGATTGAAGAAAGCTGGGCGGATTCGGCCGAGAGTCCGAACGAACCGGCGGGGCAAGAGAGTGAGCAAAAGCCTTCGAAAGATCTCGTGACCGTTATGATCTGCCCAACTACGGGAATGCGTGCAACCTCGAAATGTCTGCAGCGCGAGTCGCGCAGTTTTCCTAAGGGTCAGGAACCGAAGGAATTCTGTACGCTACACCACTAGGCGATCCTTTTCAAAAAAATGTGCAAGAAACCTGTCGCACTGCGTTCTTTATGCGCGAGGTTGGGAGAGGTGTGCTTTGGAGCTCAGATTAGAGCGGCGTCAGAGCAGCAGAACCCATCTGCTCGTGAAGTGTTGTGTGCGGAGGCAATGACCGTTTGCTCGCTCGGTCTGCCTGTAAAGAGCCGCGGGGTCAGTGAGCGTTAAAAGGAAAAGACAATGAGAAGATCAGTAATTCTTGGAACAGTTTTGGCAGCTTCAGCTGCTTTGGCATCAGCCTGTTCGGGCACCTCGACGGCACCGAACACGAAACCGACCGCTTCGTCGCCGTCGCCGAGCGCGACCGCACCCGCAAGTCCAGCCGCTTCGCCCGCTGTTTCGCCTGTTAACGGTGATCCGAAGGGCAAGGTGAATTCGACCGACGTCAAACCTGCCGATCCGAAGGCGGACGTTAAGACCGACGATAAGAAGGCTGGCGAAAAGCCGGATGCCAAGGCGGACGAGAAGGCCACCGATGGTAAGAAGGCTAACTAACGGCGAGGATCCGCAAACCGTGCGGATCTGGTAAGGAAAGAGGAAGTGAACGACTGGGTTCGCTTCCTCTTTTTGTCCTTAAAGTCTCGCAGGGACGTTTGTCGGGTTACTTCATGTTCAATGCCTCTACAAGAAAGGCATATATATCGGCTTGTTGTTGTATTGCAGCCGTTGTCGGAAGTCCTGCGCCGTGCCCACCGCGAGTTTGTATGCGGATCAGGATGGGAGCATCACCTGCCTGAGCGTATTGCATTGCGGCCGTATATTTGAAGCTATGAGCAGGGAAGACGCGATCGTCGTGGTCCGCCGTCGTCACAAGCACAGCCGGATACGTCGTTCCTTGCTTGGCGTTGTGATAAGGCGAATATGCATACATTGCCTTGAAGTCTGCGGCATCGGTAGGATCTCCATAATCACTTCGCCACGCCCACCCGATCGTGAACTTATCGAAGCGAAGCATATCCATTACGCCCACTTGGGGAACAGCTGCCGCGAAAAGGTCAGGATGCTGATTCAAGGTCGCTCCGACAAGAAGGCCGCCATTCGAGCCACCATTGATAGCGAGCTTTGGCGTCGAAGTGTATTTGTTCGCTATGAGCCATTTGGCCGCCCATGCGAAATCGTCGAAGACGTTTTGTTTGTTTAGCCGTGAGCCGCCCTTCCACCAATCTTTTCCGTACTCACTACCTCCACGGAGACAAGCGACCGCATAGACGCCGCCCATTTCCAGCCAACCGACACGTGCGACCGAAAAACCAGGAGTCATTGCAATGTTAAATCCGCCATAACCGTAAAGAAGCGTTGGATTTGTGCCATCGAGCTTAATTCCTTTCTTATAGGTCAGGAACATCGGTATTTTCGTCCCGTCCTTCGACGGATAGAACACCTCTTTGACCTCGTACTGCGAGGGGTCGAACTTGACCGCGGACTTGCGGAAGAGCTTGCTCTCGCCCGTCTTCATATTGTAGCTATAGATCGTCGGCGGCGCATTGTAGCTCGAGTATGAGTAAAACGTCTCGCTATCCTTTCGTTTACCGCCAAAGCCTCCTGCAGAACCGATGCCGGGAAGCTTGACGTCGCGTACGAATTTCCCTGCGGTAGTGAAGATCTTAATGACCGTATGGGCATCCTTTAGATAATTGACGACAAGTTTATTGTTGTCGAGAAGGTTCACGCCTGCGATTGAGTCCGCCGTCTGCGGGACCACGTCAACGAATTTGCGTTCAGGGGTGAGGATATCGACCTTAACGATCTTGCCACGAGGGGCATCCTTGTCAGTCTGGAAATAAAAGGTCGAACCGTCATTGCCGATGAAGTTCCAGCTGTTGTCGAGGTTGTCGATCACAGGCAGAAAGCCGCTCTTCTCCATCTTAAGATTCTTGAAATAGACCATATTCATCCGCTCAGTGCCTTTGCCGACCGTGATGATGAGCCAGTTTCCGTCCTCGCTTATCTTAGCGCCCGAGAAGTATTCCTTATTGTCAGGCCGCTCGTAAATAACCTTGTCTTCCGACTGTGGGGTTCCGAGCTTGTGATAGTAGATCTTTTGGAAAAATGTATTCTCTTTGAGTTCTTCACCTTTCGCGGTCGCTGCATAGCTCGAGTAATAAAATCCACTATTGTCTTTGCTCCAGGCGGAGACGCCTTGGCGATTCGGCGCTAGCGTATCAGGCAGAAGTTTACCTGTCGTCGTGTCCATCACGTGCCATTCAGTGCGGTCGCTGCCCGCGATCGCGACGCCATACGCCCAAAGCTTGCCGTCGTCCGTAAAGTTCGAACCCGAAAGAGCCGCTGTTCCGTCCGCAAGGATCTTGTTGGGGTCGAAAAAGACTCTGCCCTCATCCGAGACAGAGTTTGCACGATAAAGGACGCTCTGATTCTGGAGCCCGTCGTTCTTTGAATAGATATAGAAACCATCCGCGACCTTCGACGGTGCCGAGAATCGTTCGTAGTTCCACAGGGCGGTCAGCCGCTCCTTGATCTTTTCGCGTTGTGGAATCGTCTCAAGATAGGATTCGGTCAGCTTGTTCTCGGCTTCGATCCAAGCGCGCGTCTGTGCCGACTCGGTGTCCTCCATCCAACGATAAGGATCCGGGACTTTCACGCCATGAAAATCGTCGACCTGGTCCGAACGCTGAGCCGGAGGATAGACGAACTTTGTCTGAGCTGGAAAGCTTACCGAAAGAACTGATAGAAGAAGGAAAAGGGCAGAGATCTTTTTGAGCATGTTCGGCCAGATACCTCGCATTTTGAATTGATGCGAAGAGTATAGACTGCGAGCGTGCTAAAAAGAAATATTCGGCTTAAAAGACCGTGATATCGCTTAGGTCGGTATTTATTGGGCGGAGTATCGGCCGCTCGCCTTCTGACGTGAGCGGAACCCAGCTTTTTCCTTCGTAGAGTGCGGCCTCTGCCTTTGCGGCGTTCATCGGCTTTGCAAGTAGGTAGCCCTGGCCATAATCGCAGCCAAGGTGTTGAAGGACCGAAAGCTGGGACGGAGTCTCTATTCCCTCGGCGATGACCTTCATTCGCAGATTCTTTGCGAGCGAGATGATCGTTTGCAGGATCTCCGAGTCTTCACCATTTGGCCCGACGCCGGAAACAAAAGAACGGTCGATCTTGATCGTGTCGAAGGGAAGTTTGTGCAGGATGCTCAGGCTTGAATAGCCTGTACCGAAGTCGTCAAGGCTTAAGAGTACGCCCAACCGTTTGAGTTCTTTTAAAAGTTTCAACGTGAACTCGGGATTGTCCATCGCCGTGCTCTCGGTTATTTCCAGTTTAAGGCCATCGGCGGAGAGTTTCGACCGTTCAAGGGCATACTCGATGTCATAGACAAGGTCTTCGCTCGAGAGGTGTTTGCCAGAGATATTTACGCTTACAAGCAGGTTGCCGGTCTCGGCGGAGATCTTTCGCCATTCGGCCATTTGTTCGGTCGTTTCACGCAGGATCCACTTGGTGATCGGGACGATCAGGCCCGAATCCTCCGCGATCGGAATGAATCTCGCTGGTGGAATATTTCCAAACTCACCGTGATTCCAGCGCAGGAGCGATTCGAAGCCAAGCAATTTACCATCAGAGAGCCTGACGAGCGGCTGATAGTTCATCGAAAGTTCGCCGCGGTCGATCGCATGGCTAAGATCCATCTCAAGCCGAACCCGCTCAAGAAAACGCGTCCGGAGATCCTTCGTGAAGAGAGCGACACCCTCGCGCTGGGCCTTCGCGAAATTCATCGCAATGTCGGCGTCGCGAAGAACCTCTTCCGGCATCGTGTACTCCATATCGGCTGGCGCGATGCCAATATTCACACTTACGGAGATCCTATTGCCGCTCAGTGAAAAAGGTTGGGAGATACTGTTATGGATCCGCTGTGCGACCTTTTTCGCCTTTGCCGCGGTCGAAGGTCCTTTAAGAACGATTGCGAATTCGTCCCCGCCGATGCGGGCTACTGTGTCCGAAGGCGTTACAAGGCGAAGGAACCTACGTGCAGCAATGCTCAGGACTTTGTCGCCGATCGTGTGGCCAAGGCTGTCGTTGATATTCTTGAACCTCGAAAGGTCGAGAAAGAGAACGTGAAACACGGCGGTATTGTCTCGGCGGTATTTAGCTATCCGCGCCATCAGCTTCTCGCCAAAGAGTTTGCGGTTCGCGAGCCCGGTCAGGGCGTCATGAAGAGCAGCGTGCTGGAAGTCCTGTTCGCTCTTTCGTAGGGCAAGATTGGCACGCTCTTGGCTCTCAAGTGAAATGGCGAGTTCAGCCGCATGAACCTCAGCCTCTTTACGAAGGGCCCGCTCGGTTTCGGCCTTTTCACGTTGGACCTCTTCGACCGACCGCATTGCTTCTTTTAATTCGCTCACCGACCTTCGATAGCTAAAATAGACGATCCCAATACCTACGCACGAGATCACTGCCGTCAGAACATCGCCATATGTTGCGAGCATATAGACAAGGGCCGCAAGGCCCGCACCGACAATGTGCATCATTGCCCGCGACGAAAAATCGCGACGCCAACTTCTATACGCGTCTACTAGTCGATGTTTTGCCCTCAAAAACGACATCAGCCAGGAGGCGAACACAAAGTGGAGGACAGCTACCATCCCCAGGGTAACGATCAGATGCTGGGTGCTGCCGATGACCGGATTTGTAAAGCTCGATGGGGGCAATACGCTCCAGATCAAATATGCTCCGGTAAAAGAGGTTACGTTTAGAGCGATGTTGACGGGCACCATCAAGGGATCGAACTTGAACCCGCGACGGTATAGATAAATGCAATTTGCGCCTGTCTCTACAACCGCAACGAGGATCGCGGTCGGGCCGCCGTAGAACAAAAATGCAAGGTAAATGCAGGCATCTCCAAAGGTTAGAGCGATATCGGTCCCCGGCATCGGAATGCTCGCTCGTGGAGTAACGACGATCGCAAACAAAAGTAGGGCCGCGAGAAGCGGACTGAGGTTTGCGACGTCGAATCGTGTTATCGCAAACACTACTGCGCCGACGCCTAACGTGATCGTTAAGATTCGAGAGAATTTCTTGTGGGGGTCGAGTGCCATCCTTGAAGAGCGATCCCGGGACAGATCGGAAAGCTGGCGAAAAGCGATGCCACAGTAAGTTTAACACGTGTTGAACTTGCAATTGCAAGGAATTTTTTGCGGTGGTTGCCGAGGCGGCAATCCGCAATGTATACGGGATATACACCTCAACTTGTGTATAGGAAATATCCAGTGCGATCTAACCTATTGAGAATACAGATAGTTAGATATCGTTTCGCGGTTATGCATAGTAAGTATACAGGAAAAATCGGGGCAGAACATTGCTTGGAAGGCCAGTCGAGGTACAGTCGTAAGTATCTGCAAATGCAATAGGTTAGCAGAATTTTGTCCCTTGCAATATATTGTGGCACGCTCCTTGAAATAGACCAGTGCGAAAGACGCCGAAGCTTAGGGGCTTCCAAAAACTAAAAAACTGGAGAAGAGAAAATGAAAAAGACAATCGCAGGACTCGCACTCGGACTTATGCTCATGGCCGGCAACGCATTCGCAGGCGACGGAATTATCATCGGTTCGACACTCGTTGACGACAATGGTGTTCGCACCCAGACTGCTTGCACGAGCCAGACCGGCACGCGCGACATCCTCCTTGAAAGCGCAACAGGCATCATCATCACCGACTTTACCGGAATCATCATTACGGATCTCGTCGGCATCATCATCACGGACCGTTCGGCTCCGTCGAATTGCAGTGCTCGTGACGGCATCATCATCACGGACTAGTATCAGGTTGTGACACACCGGGGTACCACGGTGACACCAGCCGAATGGCTCGCCGCGAAAGCGGCGGGTCATTTTTCTTTTCGCCGTTTAATTCTGCGGCTGCAACGACCGTAATTTTGCAACTGTATCAGGCAGCACAGCTAGGAGTTTGTCGATCTCATCGGCCGTATTTTGACGCCCGAGGCTGAAGCGGATCGCACCTCGAGCCAGATCATCTCCGTAGCCCAACGCGCGGATGACCGGTGATGGTTCGAGTGAACCTGATGAGCAAGCCGAGCCTGTTGAGACTGCGATCCCCTGCATATCCAGAGCGATAAGCAGGGCTTCTCCTTCTACCAAACGGAAGGAAATGTTCGCAATATTTGGAACCCGTTCGCGACGGTCGCCATTTGTGATCGCGTCCGGGATGGCTTCAAGAATACCGTTCTCAATGCGGTCGCGGATCGATCTCACCCGGGTCGCAAGCTCCGTAAGTTTGGAGCCCGCCAACTCAGCCGCGAAACCAAGGCCTACAATGCCGGCAACATTCTCAGTTCCGGCTCGGGTGCCACGTTCCTGTCGCCCGCCAATATTCTGCGGATGCAGCCTGACACCTCGGCGGATATAGAGGCCGCCGACACCTTTTGGTCCGTTTATCTTATGCGCAGAAAAAGAGAGCAGGTCGCAGCCGATCTCTTCGACATTGATGGGAACCTTTCCGACAGCTTGAACTGCGTCGGTATGAAACCAGATCTTTTTTCCTGTAAGGCGAATTTCGCGAACTAGCTGCCCGATCGCGGCTATCGGTTGCAGTGTGCCGATCTCATTATTGGCGGCCATTACCGTGATGAGCAGAGTGTCATCGCGGATAGCGTTCCGGACGTCCTCGATCCGAACGATCCCATTCTCATACACAGGCAAAACCGTGAGTTCGGCGCCTCTCTTTTGGAGGTCCTCGCAAACGGATTCGACAGCCGGATGCTCGATCGCGGAAAGGATTATGTGGTTGCCGTGCTTTGTGTTTGCCTGAAAAAGGCCGCGGATCGCAAGATTGTTTGATTCAGTTCCGCCGGACGTAAAAACGATCTCGTTCGGCCGAGTGGCATTGAGAAGAGCAGCAACTTGATGCCGTGCGCGATCAACCGCCATCTTGGCCTTTTGTCCAAACGTATGGATGCTCGATGAGTTACCAAACTCCGAGGTGAGATACGGCATCATCGCTTCAAGTACCGCTGGGTCGAGCGGCGTGGTTGCACTATTGTCTAAGTAAATACGATCCAACACGATGCTTTGAGTATAACGCCTTTCGGCCTGGTGGACTGAAGGCCGAGCGTCAACAAGCCTCTGGGACCGGCCGAGAAGTGCGGCAAAAGCTTGCCTGCACCGTGGATAAAAGGATAAATTATAGGATTGGCGGCAAGGTTGACCAGGGGTTATTCAAAAAGTAATGGATTTTGCGACAAAAGAGATTTTTAAGCGGTATGCGAGCATGGTCGTCGGACGGCAGATGTCGCCCGTTTTTCTGAACATTCTGGTAACGAGTGTTTGTGACATGCGTTGCACGCATTGCTTCTTCACGGACGAGTTGGACGATCGGCCAAGAAAGAAGCTCCAGATGAAGGCCCATGAGATCGCCCGCATCTCGGAAACGTTGGGTGGCAACCTTGGTGTTCTTGTTCTCGCCGGCGGCGAACCGTTCACCAGGAAGGATCTGCCGGAGATCGTACGAGCTTTTTATGAGAACAACAAGCTCGACTCGGTTTATCTTATGTCCAACGGGCAGATCCATCCCAGAATATTTCCCGATGTTGCTCGTATTATGGATGAATGTCCGAAATTGAACGTTTCAGTCGCTCTGGGGATCGACGGGCTGAAAGAGCCGCACGAAAAGATCCGACGAAAAGAGGGAAGTTGGGACAAGGCGATCCACACTGCTCGCACGTTGCAGGAAATGAAAAGAGAGCAGTATCCGCAACTCGACATACAAACATGCACGTGCGTGATGCATTCGAACGAGGACACGATCTTTGAGTGGTACGATTTTCTTAAGTACGACCTGAAGCCTGACAAGGTGAATATCAACTATATTCGCCCGCCGTCGGCTGACCCGACCGAGCTTGAGTTTGATCATCGGCGTTACCAGGAGCTCTCGCATATGATCCTCGAAGATACGAAGAACGCCGCATTGAAAAATAACTATGGCGGCGATTCGGGTATGTTCAAGGCCGCCGTGGATATTTATATGCACGACATCATCGCGAAGACCAAGGAAGAGAATAAAGCTCAGCTCAAATGCTATGCGGGCTCGGCTGGTGCGGTGATCTACGATAACGGTGTGCTCTCATCCTGTGAGAATAAGCCGGATGTGCTCAATCTTCGTGATTTCGACTGGGATTTTCAGAAGGCGTGGCACAGCGATGCGATGAAGGCGCGTCGCAAAGAGGTCGCCGATGGATGTTATTGTACGCACGAATCGAATTGCTACTATCCTTCGTTGCCTCTCAATCCTGGTCATCTCCTTAAGATCAAGAAGCTCGAACGCGATATGAAGAAGGCCGCGGAGAAAATGAAATTCGAGGCTGCCAAAGAGGTTGTGCTTAAGGTTTCTTGAGGTAGGTTCTACTCAATATAGAAAAATAGGGTTCGGTTTCTGCCGTCGTACTAGCTATAATGGCGGCTGTTTGGCATACAAGCCTTTTTGAGCTCTAAGAGAACGCTATTCGATGCCGCAAACTACACCTAAAATTCTGATCATCTCTTCCGATACGGGCGGCGGCCACCGCTCGGCGGCTAAGACCATTTCGGATGGACTTCAGAAGTTTTGGCATGGGGACAGCGTTGCTGTCCGCACGATAAGGGCGATCGAGGATTCGCATCGGATCACTGAGCGGCTGGTAAATGTATATAACTGGATCCTTCAGAACAAGCAGCATTGGATGAAGTACCTCTACTGGACCGTCAACAAGATACGGCCCGAAAAGAGCAGCTTCCTGCACCGCAAATGCTTTAAATACACGAGCGACATATTCGAGAAATGGTGTCCGCACATTGTCGTGAGCGTCCATCCATTGACGCAGCACTTTTTTGCCAAGGTCCTGAAAGAATTAAAACTCTCGGAGCAAATTCCACTCGTTACGGTCGTCACCGACCCTTGTTATGGTTTTTGGAAGGGATGGGCATGCGACGAAGTAACGCTCTACTTGGTCGCAAACGATGATGCAAGGCGGCAACTGATCGATTACGGTGTACCTTCAGAAAAGATCAAAATATCTGGGATGCCTGTGCATCCGAAATTTCGTGAGGTCGAAGAAGCAGATGCCCAGACGGCACGCCGGGCATTCGGCCTCGATCCTGATAGATTCACCGTCTTTGTAAATGCGGGTTGGATCGGCGGCGGCAACATTCCAACGATCTTCCGTGAATTGGTTCGTGGCGACCTCGATGTTCAAGCGATCTTTTTGGCGGGCAAGAATCAGGAACTTCGCGAAGAAGCCGAAGCCCTCGCCCGGTCTGCGAAGTTTCCGGTAAAAGTAATTGGATATTCCGACGAGATCGAGAAATTGATGCAGTCAGCGAATGTGATGGTCTCGAAACTCGGTGGCCTCACAACGTTCGAGGCTCTCGCGTGTCGTTTGCCGATCATTGCGGATGCTACTACGCCTCCAATGCCTCAGGAAGCCGGTACCGCTCGCCTGATGGCGGAACGTGGGGCGGCCATACTGCTTAAGAATAGTCGTGATATTGTTACGACAGTGCGAGATCTTGCTGCAGACCGTGCAAACTATGCAAAGATGAAGGCCGCCGCTGCCGAACTTGCCCTACCGGATTCGACGGAGCGAATAATTACTGAGATCTATTCATTGCTGCCGCAGAACGCAGCCTCGCGTCAAATTGCGGCATAATACGCGTTTCTTGGCCTTGATCCGGCCTTACTCGAAGCCAATCTGCTTTGCCGACTTGCCCGAACTTTCGGATTTATTTAACCTTGTCATTTTACGGAGATCACACATTTGAGTCTGTTACTTGAAGGAAAACGTGCGTTCGTCTCTGGCGGAACTCGCGGAATTGGGGCGGCGATCTGCGAAGTTTTTGCTCGCGAAGGCGCTGATGTCGCATTTAATTTCAATTCGCGAGACGATCTTGCGGCTGAAGTTGTCAGCAAGATCGAAGCCCACGGCCGACGGGCTATGAGCTTTAAGGTGTCGGTTACTGACCGCGTAGGAATGAAACGCGTTTCCAAGGAGATCTTAGACAAATGGGGACCGCTTAACGTCCTCGTGAATAATGCGGCGGTCAACAAATCGGATAATTTTGCGACAACGACGGATAAGAGCTGGGATTGGGTCGTCGACACGAACGTCGGCAGCCTTTTCGCTGTAACTAAGCCGTTTTACAAGCAGATGATCCGTGCACGCGAGGGTGCGATCCTCAACATAACCTCGGTAGGTGCTATTCGCAGCCTCCCTACCTCAGTTCATTACGCTACGTCAAAGTCGGCGATGATCGGTTTTACAAAATGTCTGTCGCGAGAAGCTGCAAATTTCGGCATCTCGGTAAATGCGATTGCGGCAGGCATCTACGACACCGACCTTGGAAACACACTCCCCGAACGGCTCCTACACATACATGAGTTCTGGGTATCAAAGGGCCGTCTTGGCCGCCCGAATGAACTCGCCGAATTCGCTGCATTTATGACAAGCGATAGGAATAGCTTTATGAACGGCGAGGTCGTGATCCTGGACGGCGGTGCCGTCACCTAGAACGGATACTCACTTTTCAAGCTTGTGTTTCGCTTTGTCGATAAATATGCGGATCATTTCGGTTACGCGTTTTGTCATCTCTTTTGAAATGATCGCTTCACCCGCAAGCCCCGCAAGCATGTGGAGGTCGCGGGCAGAGCGGCGACGTAGTTCGACCATCTGAGAGAAATGGACAAGCGTTACGTTCTTCGCTTTCTCTAGAAAATCTGCGGAGTACCGCAGGAAATTCTGGGCCTCACTGCGTATCGGTAACCATTCAACACGGTCCGCAGTATGTTCTGCCAGTTCGAGAGTGAAGTTTTGAAGGATCTGGCCCACAACGGGGATCTCGGTTTGGATCTTCCAATGTGCGAGGCCCTTTGAGTCCGTATGCACATTGACGACGCCAGGCATCAGCTCGGCAAAATTCGTAAGGTCTAGGAAAAATTCACGCACCTGCTCGATACTCGAGCGGATCTCAATGTCGTTGCTGTAGCCGGCCTTAATGGTGAACATCAAAAAGCTCCATTGAAAACGACCGCATTAAAGAATTGGCGTGTCGTGCTACGGAAGATACCTCGGAAAAAAGGTTCTTCGGCAAATAGTATAGCGTGTCCGCCGCCGTGCGGCTCATCGATCACATACGAGGTACCGGCCAGTAGACGTTCTGTGTTGCCGGGCCAGACAAATCCGGAAATAGTGAGCGGCGCTTTCGGATGAGCGTCAAAGACGATCGCGTTTGTGCCCTCTTTCGAGTAGCGGAAAAAGTATCCACCCGCTAGGAGCACCGGGAGTTCATCCTGATCCACACCATAATTAAGATATGCCGTACGATCGACCGTCGCACGCATTATGGAACCAGGGAGCGGAACAGGGATCTTGTTCGAATCCGCCGATGGGGAGACGATAGGCGGCAACAGGCCGGGAATTCGATCGTCCAGATCGTTCTTCATCGTTTCGGCCGTTGGTTTCGCGTTCGACTCCGGTTTAGGCTTGTCGGTACCCGCTGACGAAGCGACAGGTGACGATGCCGATTGCGGAGCAGAGCTCGGTGCATCTTTTTTCTCATCATCAGCGCTTCCAACAAGACGCGACGATGTGAGGTTGACATCCTTGAGCGTTGCGAAAACTGATGAACCGCGAACAGTAATTACGGTTCCGCCGTTCGAAACCCAGTCCTTTAGGGTAGAAACGCCCGACGGTCCGAACTGGCTCATCAACTGTCCCGGAGAACCGTCGGGAAGAATAAGAACGCTGTAGTCGCTCAAGCCGCCGTTCCTGATCGAGCGGATCGACATCGCAGTGAATTTTATGCCATAACGATCGAGCGTCCACCAGATCGAGCCGAACGAAGTTTGATCAACCCCATCGTCTGCAGCAACAACGATCTTCGGAGCTTTGAGCGATACAACAGATTCACCCCCGACGCTCGTATCACCTTCGTCGGCAAATCCCGAATTGATGGGCGTCACATTTACACCCATTTCCTTTGCAACCAGCTCGACCTTGTTGTGCATGCTTTCATCATTGCGCGAAACGCGAATGACGAATGTCCCGGCAGGCCAGTTCCGTCCGCCGGCGTTGAGCGTCTTTGAAGCTACATTGACGCGTACACCGTTCTGCAAGAGCCGGATGATCATGGCCGGCGTTGAATCGGTCTGATACGGAATAATGTAGGAAATTTCCGCACGTCCCGGGAATGAGCCTACTTTTGCAGCGGCCAGTGAGCTTGTATTGACGAGTTGGCTAGGCGTATTGCCGCCATCTTCCGTCCAATATGCCTCAAGGCCGAATGCCAACGGCAGCGACCAGGCCGTTATGTCGTAGAATCCGAAATCTTCCTTCGCCTGCCGTTTGCCTTTCATCTGATTGCGCTTGAAACGGCCGAGATTGTCATCGACGAAAGCCTTGTCCTGGGGTGTGTCAGGTTCAAGGATCGATTTCGCGAGGATCCGTTGTGGTTGATCAAGATCGACGACGTAACTTCCCGCCGGGAAAGTTCGCCGCTCCGCTGCAGTACCCTTTTCCATATAAGAATGTGCCGCTGCGGAGGAGAACGCTTTGTCAGCTTGCTTGACCTCGATACGTGCGCGAGTCAACGCTTCGATCAACTCCGCCGACTTCACACGATCCTTGTCCGGAAGGATCACTATGCGCTTCATTTTTGATGAAGCATAATTCTTCATCGCATCGGCGCGGAAGGAATAGTAATCTCGAATGCGCTCAGATTTGTGTCTTGCTGTTGTCTCCAGAGTCGTCATCGAAGCGACAAAATGTTTCGCGATCGCTGAACGAAGAGTTGCGATCGTTCCATCATCTCGTCTATAACGCAAACCTTTCGTTCCGCCGCCATCAGTTTCGTAGGTCATCCCGATCGCGCCATTCAACGATGGATACATATCCCAATACCCGGGATAGAACGCATCGAAAACATCACGCACGTAGTAGTCCCATTTGTTGCGATCGAACGCCGCCGCATTTGCTCGTCCGTAGATCTCATTCCATTTTGAAAAAGAAGGCTCAGGAAGGTTCGGATTTATTGGAAGAGCATCCGGCGGGAAAAAATATTGCGATGGTTGTCCATGATGGTCGGCAGACACTTGAGGATTCCATTCTAGAAATGCGCGCTGCAAGTTCTGCGATTCTTTTTGCGAGGTGACGAGAGCGTCGCGATTCAGATCAAAACGATAGTGGCTGAAGCGCCCCTGGACTGTCCACGGTTCGCGATGTTCGAGTGCAAATGGATTCGGATCACCGACGGCGACCGAGTTGTACCAGGAGACAAATCGCTCATGCCCATCTGGGTTTTCCCCTGTAATTATAAGGGTTACACAGTTTTTTAAGATGTCGAGCGTTGCCGGTTCCTCGGACGCTGCGAGCTGATACATCACCTGCATCATTGCTTCGAAGGACGCCGATTCATTGCCGTGGATCGTATAGGCAAGCCATACGAACGCAGGATTCTTTTCCGCGATCGCGTTCGCTTCTGCGCGTGATGTAGTTCGTGGATCGGTAAGGAGCGCGTTATCAGCTTTGATGCGATCAAGCGATGCGAGGTTCTCGGGCGACGATATCGCAACGATGTGCTGCATGCGATGCTCATTCGTTTCTCCTATGTCGAATACGCGCACACGATCGGGTGCAGCCTTCGCGATCGCAGTTATAACAGATTCCATCTGAGCATAGGTGGTGTGAAAAGTACCGACATCGAAGCGAAGAATCTCGGACGGGCGAGGAATACCCGCGCGATAATTTCCGCGCGCATAGAAATCAAATTGTCTTTCAGTCTGCGCAAACGAAAATTGCACCGCGAAAAAAAATATAAAAATAAAAAAAAGTTGTGTAGATTTTTTCATTTACTTTTCAATTTTTCTGATAGAATCTTTTGTGGTTTTTAACCGCGTGAAATTATAGCAATGAATTTAGCGCACCAAGAAACTTGTCCGCGATGTTCGATTGCTAAATTGAAAACTTGGAAAGAACTCGACAGAGACGAAAGGATCATCGCCGAGAGAATTTTCAAGACTCATCTAAACGATGAGCGTGGAAGAGAATCTCGACAGTTCTGTACGAACTGTTGGTTTGAAAAATTACAGACGGAGATAAAGGTTTAGCGCAATGCCTTGTGATCCGTTGCGATCGACGCGGCCGGCTAAGACACGTGTCGCGTTGGGAATGCGGATATCAAAACACGAGGTGTTTCGAAACTCGTTTTGATCTGACTGTAATTACTTATCCCGGAAAAAGAAAAACATTGGAGAAAAAAATGGCAACTACCAAAAAAGCTAAGAAACCGGCCAAAAAAGCGGCAGTGAAAGCTACCGCTTCGACGGCTAAAATGGCAACGGCCGCCAAGAAACCGGCAGCCAAAAAACCCGCTGCTAAGAAACCGGCGGCGAAGAAAGCAGCTCCTAAGAAAGCTGCTGCAAAGAAGGCTTCGGCACCGGCTAAGAAAGCGGCGGCGAAGAAACCGGCGGCAAAGAAGGCTCCTGCAAAGAAGGCTTCGACTGCTAAGAAGGCGGCTAAACCTGCAGCAAAGAAAGCTACGGCAAAGAAGGCCGCTCCGGCTAAAAAAGCTGCAGCAAAAAAGCCAGCGGCTAAGAAACCGGCAGCAAAGAAGGCTCCGGCGAAAAAAGCTAAATAGTCCAACAGCTACTCACTATCAACGAGTGACAAACTCCGCATTTGAATTTTTCACAACCACTACCTCGGGAGAACTGGCTCTGGTCAGTTCATTCGAAGGAGCTCTATCTCGGTGTTTGCGAAAGAATGCGGACGAAAAGCAAACTCCTTCAGCTCTGAGTTTTTACGAATATGCAAATGGGCAACAGCCATGCAAGTTCGTGAGCATTGCGGCGAGTTGATCGGTTGAGTAGTTTGGGACGGTTTCTAGGACTGAGGTCGCTTTCGAGCGGCCTCTTTTTTGTTTTCGAGCTGTTGTCAAGTACCGCTTACTAAGGTCACGGTACGAAAGAAAGAAAGTAAGTAAGTAAGCTTGCACTTTGATTGCTACAATGCAAATAGCTCCGTTTCGGATGAATGATCGTTGCTGTACAACCATTCCGTTCCTGACGGAGCCATCAATTTGCCTACCGTAAAGCTGTTAGTACAGCGTTACGGCGTCATATTCACACCGAAGTCGAAGAACTTCGAACCGACACCGGCCGACGTGTTCGAGTTTCCCGAGTTAAGCATCATAAATCCGTACTCGCCTTTCTTGAGTGGAGATGTCGGTGTCACCTTATATACGCCATTTCCGAGAGACTCGGCCGTCAAACCAACGACATACTCATCGGAAAGTCCACCCTTGCCGCCCCACGAATTTGATTTTGCGATCGTAACCTCGCGATTATCACTTCGCTGATTGAAACGAACCAAGGTGAATTCGTTCGGGCTCGAAGGAATGCCGCTAGACGTGTTCAGCCCGCCGCTCGATGCGTCAAGGTAAAAGTAAAAGACCGGCGATGTTTCCTTTATCTGGATCGCGGCGTTCCGCCCCGGGAGATTTGCCTTTGTCTTTACTTTGCCAAGTCCGAATGGTGTGATCGATGCCGTGAACTGACCGCCCGTTCGATTCTGGGCGGACATCGAAGGTTGGAGTTGCGTCATCTTCCTGGTTCCGCCCTCCTCCGAATATAGGTAGATGCCGAACCCGTGTTTGCTCATCGGGTCATTCGGGTCACCGGACGGCGCTCCGCCGGGGGCTGCGGGTGTCTGTGAACTGCCTCCGCTTTTTGCAGTTACCATTGCGGCGACGACATCGTCTGCAACACCAGCTTGCTTTAATGCGATCAACCCGTTGGTCGACGTATCGAAGTCCGTCGGTGATGTTCTGATCTTTTCAACGATGACCGAACTTGCGAGGCCCGCCTTCGTAAGCGAGATCACCTCTGCGTTGGTCAGTTTCTCTTGTGCGAAGGTGCTGATCGCTGCGAAGCCCAAAAGAGCTGTAAGCGCAAGCACCGAGAATAGCGTTTTCATTCCAATTCTCCTCATGGTCAGGGATGTTAGTTGTTGCTCCGAAGAGCGGGTTTAAGATATGTTTCTCTCGCCCGGATCACCAGATCCGGCCGGTAAACCCGAACCCGAATATAGTTTCGCGACCCGGGCATACGATTGCCTGTAGGATAATACCCCAAGCTGTAGGTTTTGCGAAGTTCGTCGGCGATGCGAGAGAAAGCAGCGGCAAGATTTGTCCGCGACGAGACACGCTGAACCGAGCCGCCGGTGCGATCGGCAGCTTCACTCATAAATTCGTCAGCCGTTGCGTAATCCTCTGTTCTTTCGCCCTTTCCCGGGGCCGTATCGACAACATAAGGCCGATCGTCTTCGTCGTAGCGAACTTCAGCGTCGTTTCGCCGACTCTTCTGCACGTCGTCGTAAGTGCTGTATCGGATCGGGTAAACGACAACGTTCGATTCAGCGAGGTCCGCGAGAACACTCTTAAAAGTCGCCTTCTTGCTGGTCGTGTCTACGCCATCTGTGAGAATCACGATGGCCTTGCGGCCGGATGCGTTTGCGAGGCGATGATTCAATACATCATCCATCGTGTCGTAGAGAGATGTGCCGCTCTCGATCTTGGCAGCTTCGATTGCGTATCGAAGCGCCGTGCGGTTATCGGTCAGGTCGCAAAGCACTCTGCCTTTCTCCGCGAATGCGACGATCATCACGCGGTCATTCGGCTTAAGCTCACTGATAAATTGCTTTGCCGCATTCTGGATCTCCTGCAGCTTGAAGACCGTCGAGTAACTCATATCGAGCAGCAAGGCGACTGAGAAGGGAGTATCGTCCGAGCTGAAGTATGCGATCTCCTGCTGCTCACCATTCTCAAAAACTCGAAACTCTTCCTGACGAATGTCCGGCACGGCACGACCGTTCTTTGTAGCTACTTTGACCGGGATCATTATCAGGTCAGTTTCGACTCGAATGACGTCATTGTCGCTCGGTTTCCGATCAATGGCCTGCTGGTCTTCTTTTGGGACCGCAACATCGTAGCGGGAGACGCTTTCCGAATATGGCTTCTTGTGGCGAGACTGCGCTGTGGCGAGCGAAGCCGAGAGTGCCAAAGCTATCAGAATGCCGAACAGTCGAACCATAGAACGAAATTATACGCGCATTGTAGCTTAGGAAGTTACTGTAAGATCGCCTCATATGCTTCGCGTATCGCAAGTCGATGTATCGTTAAATGCTCGACAAGGTTGCCGGTTGAAGGGAGCTTCAAGCGGCGAACGATCCGCTCCATTGCCGAGGAATCCGCAACGGGAAGGCGTGTCGATCGACCAATGCAAAGTCTGATCGCGTGATCGACCGCCGATAGGAACGCGTGCCCTTCTTTTAGAGCATCGAAGTTCTCTTTGGAGAGTGAGTTTGAGTCAAGTAGCCGCTTTAAGGTATTCGGGGTTGAGCGATCTGTCTCGTCGTCCAGTACGCCGTCGCGTAGCTGTAGAAAGCGCATTGCAAAATAGATGTCGAGCATTCCGCCTTCGCCGTACTTGATATCGACCACTCTGCTCCGCGCCGTCGTTCTTCGCTGGCGGAGAGCTTCGCGGACCGACAGCGTGCTTTCACGCAGTTCCTCGACCGGAGTTGCTGCTGCCCTCGAATGGACGATCTCTCGGATCTGCGTTTCGAGCTCCGTGGCTCCGGCGACATCAAGATGATCGCCACTCGCAATGCCGCGAGCTTTTACAAAGGCAAGTAGCTCCCAAACGGCTGCGGTCGTTCTGAGGTATTCGATAAATGCATTCGATGAAATGATGCTCAAACCCTTCGAGCCGAACGGACGCAAGCGCAGGTCAACTCGATACAAACTGCCCGCTCGAGTCATTGAGGAGAGGGAATTGATAAAGAGTTCGGCTGCGCGGGAGAAGTACTGTTGCTGCGCGTCGAGCTTTGCTGCCGGATCGGCTGTATATGAAAGTATGATGTCGAGGTCGGACCCAAAATCCAGGCGTTGGCCACCGAGCTTGCCGAGAGCGATCACAGCGATCTGCGGAGGGCTTTTGTCTGTGAATTCCTTCCCGACAATATACATTGCTGCGTCAAGACTTACTTCCGCAAGGTTCGTCTGCATTGCCTTCGATCGATCAACCGAGATCTCCTCAAAAAGGTCGGCAAGACCGATCGCGGTATAGATCGTCGTCCATTCGTGCCTCAGTGCATCGAGCCGCATGCCAAAGTCCGTAGCCGGGGCGAGTGCGGCGAAGATCTTTCCGCGAAGGTCGAGCGTCTCGATAGAGGCTCGGTATTGTTCAACGCGTTCGGCAAGCTTTGGTGAGTTTGCAAGTACGGCTGCAAACGGCGGTGAGAGCTCTGCGATCTTCGAAACCTGTGTTGCACTTCGCACTTTTGGTTTCAGTGCGCCAGGTGCGGTTTCTTCGGCAACGTTAGGCGAATCGTGATCGAATACGCGCTCAAAGATCTTCCTTACCCTTTTCATCGAGCGGGCGAGACCTTTCTCGATCTCTGCACCGGTCGCAAATCGTACTCGCTTTGCGAGAAGGTCGAGCTTTGCGGCGTCCGTCGGAATTGTGTGTGTCTGCAGCCCGTTCTCCATCTGCAGGATGTGCTCGGTCCTGCGAAGAAGGTCGTATGCCTTTGAGAGTTCGGCTCTCTCGCTCGGAGAAATGAGCTCTCGGTCAGCGAGCCTCGACAGAGCGATCAGCGTGTGCGGGCTTCGCAGCCATTTGTCGCGGCCGCCGTGGGCTAGCTGCAGTGCCTGGGCAATAAACTCGATCTCGCGAATACCGCCCGGCGAGAGCTTTACGTCTAGCGAGTTCTTTCGTCGTGCGTTCTCGTCGATCGATTCTTTTGAAGCTCGGACACCAGCGAGTGCCTCTGCGACATTTGTCTTCGAGTTGTAGATCAGCGGGCTCACAAGGTTCCAAAACTGTCGACAGACGCGCGCCTCGCCCGCGGAAATGCGCGACCGGATAAGCATCTGCCGTTCCCAAGGGCGAGCGGTCTCCGTGTAGTAGTCGACCGTGTCCTTCAGCGACATCGAGAGAGCACCGAGCGAGCCATTCGGCCGCAGTCGCATGTCAACGCGGTACGCGGCTCCTTCTCCCCTGCCTTCGCCGACAAGTTTGATGACATGCTGTGCAAGCTTTGTGAAATATTCGCGGTTCGTTATCGCATCCCGCTCGGCACCTGCGGTCATTCCGTCAGAAGAGTAAATGAAGAGCAGATCGACATCGCTTGCGTAATTCAACTCGAGCGATCCGAGCTTGCCCAGAGCGATCACCGCAAATTCTGCAGCCCGCGAGCGTTGTTTTTCGTCGAGCTCGAGCGGTTGGCCGTAACGCTTATCCATTTCGCGGCGTGATTCGACGAGCGCTGCTTCGAGTATTGCGTCTGCAAGGCTTGAGATCTCATCTGTGATCTCTGCAACAGTTGCAAGCCTTCGAATATCACGAAGGAAAATACGTATGAGCTCGCGTCTGCGGAAACGCGAAAAGAGTGTTTGCGGGTCGAGCGTTGAGTTCGTAAGCGAAAACCTGCCGAGTGATTCGAGTAACTCTTCTTTTGTACGGCCACCCATTGTGAGTCGCTGGCGGCCGAGCCACGCGAAATACTCTTCATTCTGGAGCAGCGTGGTCGAGAGCAGCGGTGAGTATGCGGCGAGCGTGAGAACATCCGAATACAGCCCTTCGTCGCGACGAAGGCGAGCCGCGATCTTCGGCGACAATGCATCACGAAACCGACGGGCGGCATCGGCATCGGGCAATTCTGAAATGATCTGGTCTTCGCTGAACATTACTTATAGCGCCGCGGTTCGATCCCCGCATTCTTTATCTTGTAACCCAAGATCCGCTCTGTCGTGCCGAGGTCGCGTGCGGCCTTAGCGATATTTCCTCTCGATGATTTCAGTGCATCGTCAATAATGTCACGTTCGAATGCTGCGACGGTTGCCTCGAGGGTTGAAGCCGGCCTGGTTGCCGTTTCCTCCGCCGTTTGAAGCGTGGCAGGCAAATGACGGGCGTGAATGACTCCCTGATCGCAAACCATCACTGCGCGTTCGATGACATTCTCAAGCTCACGAACATTTCCCGGGAAATGATACTTTGCGAGCATATCGATCGCCGGTGTTGAGATCCTTGCGATCTTTCGCTTTTGTTCACGTGCATACTTCTCGATGAAATGCTCCGACAGAAGAAGAATGTCAGCCTTTCTGTCCCGAAGCGGCGGAACGAATATTGTAAACGCATTTATCCTATACAAGAGTTCTGTACTAAATCTTCCGATCTCGGCAAGGTTCTCAAGATCGGCGGCGGTCGAGAAGATAAGGCGAAGGTTCGCGCGTATAGGCTCTGTACTGTTGACCCGTTCGAAACGGCTGTCTCGAATAAGCCTAAGGAGACGCATCTGTATCTCAGGCGTGGTTTCTGCGATCTCGTCGATGAAGAGCGTGCCGAACTTTGCCTGTTCGATCGCTCCGAGTTTCAGCGGCTGTGACTCGATGCCAAAGAGTTCCGCCTCGAGAAGCGATCCCGGCATTCCTGCGCAGCTTACTTTTCGAAACTCTTGCCGGGCACGCAGACTTGCGTAATGTAACGCGTATGCGAGCATCTCCTTTCCCGTGCCGCGTTCACCACGAAGAAGGACGGCCGCGTTCGATCTGGCGATCTGCCGAACCTGATCGGCTACCTGTCGCATCGCTCCGGAGTTTCCGACGATCTTTGAAATGTCGTATTTCTCTTTTAGGGCGAGGCGTGCGGCCACCTCATCCTCAGTTGCCTGATCGGTCGAATCTCGTCGGATCTCGTCGATCCGGATCACGTGAGAGACGGTAAGTGCGGCAAGGCGAACGAGCGCTTCTGCCTCGGAACGGTCCGCAAGTTTGCGTTTATCAAACGCCGCCGCAACGCATCCGCTCTGGTGCTCGTTGATGTCGAAAGGGGCAGCGATCAACTCAACGCTCTTTCCCTGAATGACGAGGAAGTCGAGCGTAGGTTCATCGTTGATCAGTAAATATGTAACCTCTTTCTGCTCGAAGGCGCGCACCACTGCGGTCGATGGGGCACGCTGTTCGAGTCGACGATACGTAGCCGCATCGAGTCCCGCGGCTGAAAGTATCGCGAGCCCGCCGTGTGCATTCCCGTCTTCTTTTGCAACGAAGGCGTAAAGAGCTCCGGCAGAAGAACATAGCGTTTCGACAACGCGTTTGGCGGCATCGCGAGGGCCGGTCGCCTCCGACGTTATCCTCGCAAATGCCTCGGCAATGTCGATCGCTCTTTCTTTCAAAACATTACAAAAATGTAGGAAAATTGCCGACTTTGCAAGTTCCACATCGAGTATGCAAACTATTCAGGTGGAGACACGCCAAATCATTGTGGTGCCTGAGGCCGCCCGAAAGATGCGGCTCGAGGATTTTCTGCTCGCGCACTTCTCGCACTTGAGCAAAATGTATCTCCGCGACCTCGTCAACAGGGAACTCTGCGAAGTGAACGGCCGTTGGGAGAACATTGGCCGCCGCCTGCTGCCGAATGACCTTGTCGAGATCGTCATTGACACTACGCGGGAAACCGCCATGCTGCCGGAGAAGATGCCGCTCGATATTATTTTCGAAGACGAGCATCTCATCGCACTTAACAAACCCGTCGGTATGCTTGTTCATCCTTCTCACCGCGAGAACCGAGGCACCTTACTCAACGGGCTCGCAGACTATCTGAATCCGCACAAACCGACATTGACGACGCCGGCGATACGGCCCGGCCTTCCGCATCGTTTGGATAAGGATACGTCCGGGATACTTGTGGTTGCTAAGACAAAGTTGGCTCATCGAAATTTGACGCGTGCGTTTATGCGGAAACAGGCCGATAAACGGTATCTCGCGGTCGTTTCCGGTCATCCGACCGCGGAAAGCGGCGAGATCGATGCTCCGATCGGGCGGGATGCGGAGGCGAAGTTGTGGAAAGTAATGTCGGACGGAAAGCCGGCTCTTTCCAGGTACAAAGTTCTCAAACGATTCGACAGCTGCTCGCTCGTCGAGCTTGAGCCGGTAACGGGTCGTACGAATCAGCTGCGCGTGCACCTTGAGCACATAGGCCATCCGGTCATCGGTGATGTCGTCCGCGGCGGCGGTGAACGCGACCGACTTTATCTGCACGCTCACAAGCTGTCGGTCCCACATCCGGCCGAGCACGGTCGCAGGGTCGAGGTCGAGGCGCCGATGCCTACCGAATTCTCATTCCTTATCGATCGCCACCGAGCTACTTCACCGTGATCGTGATCTCTACGGTGACAGGTGCGGAGTTCTCATTATCGAGCCTGATCTTTTGATCTCCGCTGGCAGACAGCACGGCACGGAATCCGTTGCCGAGCGACACGACCTCGGCGTCGCCGTCTAAGACCGCACCGATAGCTTTTTCATTCGACGTAACGGTAAGCGTCTGGCCTTTGTTCGCACGGAGGACCAGTTCGGCGCCTTCGCCGCCGCGGATCGTCAGCGTGACGGTGGCGCCGCTCTTTCCTTTTTGGAACGTAACCCTTTGCGAAGGATAGATCGGCCGCGTAGTTGATTTTGCCGACTCAACAAGCTTGCCGCCACGCAATTTGTAGCGCGATGTTACGACCAGCGTCGGACAGCATGCACCGCCGGCCTCGCCCGGATCATTCGTCTCGACCCAAAGTTCGTCGTTCTCGATCCAAACTTCACGAATTCCGCCATACGCACGGTCACCGCCGGGAAGAACGGCGACCTGAACGGGCTTTCCATTGCGAAGCGCGAAGATATAGCCTTCGGTGAAGTTTCCGGTGCCGCCGGTATTGCAAACTGAGATGACGACGGCTTCCGGCTTTCCATCGCCGGTCAGGTCACCGTAAACAGGCTCATGGACGGAGAAGTAGAAACGGTCGGTGTAGCCGTCGGCCTCCTTTTCGTAGGAATACTCGCCATCCTTTACGGTGACGTTTCGGCCCGCTTCGGCATCCTCAGCGCAACTCGGCTGATATGTGAAGTTCTTAAAGTCGATGCTCGTGATGTCTTTTTGTGCGAACACAGATGCTGCAAAGAGAAACACTGCCGCAATGCATTTCACAGATCTCATAACTTTCATCTCACGGATCATATCTCTATTCGGCAGCTGCTCCATCCTCGGAGAATTGAGTGTGCAGCCGCACCTTGTCGCTTTTCTTCCGCAGGCGGATGTTGAGTATCTCGACCATGACGGAGAACGCCATCGCAAAGTAAATATAGCCCTTCGGAATGTGATATTCGAGGCCCTCGACGATTAGCGAAAAACCGATCATCAAGAGGAACGAGAGTGCAAGCATTTTGATCGTCGGGTGACGCTGGACGAAGCTGCCGATGGCGCCGGCAAAGAGCATCATCGCGATGATCGAGACGACGACGGCGGCGATCATTACCCAGACGTTGTTGACCATGCCGATCGCTGTGATGACCGAATCGAGCGAGAACACGATATCGAGCAGCATTATCTGGATGATCACTGCCGAAAATCCGGAGTGGAGCTTTCGTTCGGTATCGGTCTCTTCTTCACCCTCGAGCGCGGAGTGAATCTCGTGCGTACTCTTAAAGAGCAGGAAAAGCCCGCCAACAACGAGAATAAGGTCGCGGCCCGACAACGCATTTCCAAACACGGTAAAGAGCGGCGTGGTCAACCCCATCACCCACGAAAGCGAGAAGAGCAGGATCACGCGCATAACGAGCGCGAGTGCCAGCCCGATAAACCGAGCCCGCGGCTGATCTTTTTCCGGAAGGCGTCCCGAAAGTATCGAGATGAAAATGATGTTGTCGATGCCGAGCACAAGCTCGAGCAGCGAAAGCGTCAAAAATGCGATCCAGATCTGCGGATCAAATATCCATTCCATAGTTCAAGGTCAGTTCTAGAGGCCGATCAAATTTGTCCACTCTTGTCCACAAAGCGTGTGGACAGGGAAGTTGTTGAAACCAAAGCACTTAGCCGATCCTGTCCACTTTTGTCCACTCTACTTGTCCACAAGGCTTGTGGACAGGGAAGTTGTTGAAACGAAAGCGGTTAGGCGTCTTGTCCACAAAAAATTAGAAAAAATAAAAAAATTTCGCCGCAACCGTCGTTGCGGAAATGATACATTGTATCACATATGTCAACCAATTAAATGTCCGATCGCATCGGTCGGCCATTGCGGGATCATGGCAGGTTGAAGGCGATCTTCCCATTGACGATCGTCGTGACGGCACGGCCGCGGAAGCTGCGGCCGTCGAACGGCGTATTCTTCGATTTCGAGAGCGATTCGGCCGCAACGAACGTCCATTCCTTTTCGGGGTCAAGTATCGTGATATCCGCTAATGACCCGGGCGTTAGCGTGCCGCGGCCAGAGAGCGACAGCAGGCGCGCCGGGTTGGTCGAGCAAAGCTCGACAAGGCGGACGAGGTCGATCACGCCTTTATGCACAAGCTCGGTGAACGCGAGGCCAACGCCGGTTTCGAGGCCGGTGATGCCGAACGGTGCACGGTCGTATTCGAGCGATTTTTCGTCGGCATGATGCGGTGCGTGATCGGTCGCGATGGCATCGATCGTGCCGTCGCGAAGCCCTTCGAGAATGGCCTCGCGGTCTTCTTCGCTTCGAAGCGGCGGTGCCATCTTCGTATTCGTGTCGTAACCTTCGACAGCGGCGTCAGTCAACGTGAAGTGATGAGGTGCAGCTTCACAAGTGATCTTTACGCCTTCACTTTTTGCTCGACGAACTGCTTCGACGGCACCGGCGGTCGAGATGTGTGCGATATGGATGTGTGCTCCGGTGTCGCGTGCAAGCAGAATGTCGCGGACAACATCGATGTCCTCGGCGAGAGCGGGAACGCCCTTCAAGCCGAGCAGCAGAGACATTTTGCCTTCGTGCATAACGCCGCCCGACGAGAGCGACTTGTCTTCGCAATGATCGATAACCGGCAGGTCGAAATCCGCAGCGTACTGCATCGCACGACGCATTATCCCGGCATTCGGCACGGGACGGCCGTCATCCGAGACGGCGACGGCACCCGCAGCCTTCATCTCGCCCATTTCTGCGAGTTCGGCACCGTCCGAGGATTTTGTGATAGCGCCGATCGGGAAAACGTTCGCAAGGCCCGCCTTTGCCGCCTGTTCGATCATATATCGCGTGATCGCGGCGTTATCATTGACGGGGTTCGTATTCGGCATCGGGCAGACGCTCGTCCAACCGCCCGCAACCGCCGCCGCACATCCTGACGCGATCGATTCCTTATGCTCGTGGCCGGGTTCACGCAAGTGAACGTGCATATCGATAAAGCCCGGCGCAACGATCAGCCCGGTCGCGTCGAACACTTCAACACCTTCCGGGCGCGTCTCATTGCGGTCGAGCCATGCGGCAACTTTGCCGTTCTCGACAAGGATATCTTTCCCGCTATTCTGGCTTGCGGCCGGGTCGATAAGATGGCCGTTGGCGATAAGAAGTTTCATTCGTGATCGGAGGGCAAAAAGGTCTTCGATTGTTTTGCAAAATTATATTACAAACCCTATCTGTTCGTTGAACCGCTTGATCGAAAATATCCTGCTCAAAAAAAAATTTGACCGCGAGGCAACCATTGCCGCTCTGCGGTTATCTAAGTTTAACTCAGCATCATAAGGCATCGTTGTGGATAGATGATATGTGAAAAATTAGATTTATGGATTCGTATCCGAAATCTTAAATTTTTGTGCCGCCGCAACGGCGGTTTCTTATACATCGCACTCCCGCGAAACTCACAATTTTCCCCGAAAAATCAACGCTAGACGCTAATAGGAAACTTTTGGTTCTAAGTTTGCGTTGGAAAATAGTGAAGGCTGATCTGCAGCTTTTATAGGCGGCTTACTACTTTTGTAGAAAGCCATTGTTATGAGGTCTTTCAAGAAAGACTGAGGCTATACATACTTAAAGCCTAAGGAAACGGCGTTCTATCGCGAAATATCCCGCCGGATCCAAAGGCTCTAAGCTCGAATGAGACTTCTTTCAGACTCATTGTTCGACTGCGTTTCCGCCGGCGAACATTGAGAAGTATAGCATCTTTCGATTTCTTTGTATTTGTTAAGGAGTTGAAAAATGAGAATACCTCTTCTTGTATTTATTCTTTTTGTCTCCCTATTTGCTTCAGCGGCATCTGCACAGGATCCGTTCGGATCGATCCAGGGGACGATCACAGATCCGCAAGGCGCAGTTGTTCCCAATGCGACGGTTACCGTTCGCAATTTGGCTACGAACGCCAGCAGGACCGCAGTTACCAACAGCAGCGGGCAATACCGCATCCTTCAACTGCAGCCCGGAAACTATGAGGTCAAGGCTAGCGCGGCAAGCTTTAAGCAAAGCGTGCTCGAAAGCGTTCAAGTCCAGGTAGGCCAGATAGCGTCCGCGGACGTCTCGCTTCAAATAGGCGGGGCCACAGAGACGGTTGTTGTTGTGGGCGGAGGCGAGGCTCAGATCGAGCGAAGCGACAGCACGGTTTCCGGTGTTGTCGGGACGCGGCAGATCGAGAACCTTCCGCTGAACGGACGTAATTTTTTGGACCTGGCGCAGCTACAGCCGGGAACCGAAAAGGTTGACGGCGGCTCGTTCGATCCGACAAAGGCCAACTTCACGGGTGTGTCGATCGGTGGACAGGCCGGACGCTCGACGCAGATCACGGTTGACGGCGGTTCGGTCGTGGATAATGTCGTCGGAACCACTGTACAGAATTTCTCGCAGGAGATCGTGCAGGAGTTTCAGATCGGACTTTCGAACTTCAGCCTTTCGACAGGTGCGACCGCGAGCGGTTCGGTGAACATCGTTTCGCGTTCGGGTTCGAATGAGTTCAAGGGGAACGCGTTCATCTTCGCACGCGACGATAAGTTTGCGGCATTTCCGGGCCTCAGCCGTCTGGATGCAGCGCACGGATTGCCGCTTGCGGCACAGGCAACGCGAATTCCTTTTGACCGTCAACAGTTCGGTGGTACGGTAGGCGGCCCGATCGTAAAGGACAAGCTCTTTTTCTTTACGAGCTATGAGCGGAACAATCAGGACGGTTCGTCGATCTACAATCCGCTTCGTGCACCGAACTTCGCGGGCTTTTCAGGAAATCCGTTCGACGAAACCTTGTTCACGGGCAAGGTTGATTGGACGGTTACCAAAAATGCCGCGGCGTTCTTCCGTTATTCGTTCAACGACAACAAGGCACAGGGGCCGTTCCCTCCGGGATCGGGTATCATGCCGCGCGACAGCGCAAGCGGGATCTTTCAATCCAACGATCAGCTAGTTACGAATCGCGCGCATAACTTCGTCGGCGGGTTGACCTATGTTTTCACGCCGAACATCAGCAACAATCTTGTTGTCAATTACAGCGATTTCAAGAACGCGATCAATCCCGTTACCCCGGGCGTTCCTGAGATCCGTCTAAACCCTGAACAGGATTGGCGTTCGGGAACGAATGCGGTTTCCCCGCAGGAAACTCCGCAAAAACGCCTTCAGTTCCGCGATGACATTACGTGGATCCGCGGAGATCACACGTTGACGTTCGGAGGAAACTTTGAGCGTACGTCCATCGGCGGATTGTTCGTCTTTGCGAATCCGGTACGAATTCGATTGTTTGCGACCGATGCGGCCGGCGACACGCTGCCGCTCAATACGGAAGCCGACTTTATGAACTTGTACGTTCAGGACATTTCGATGGGCGTTGGCAGCGCGAACCTTCCGTTCAACCACAACGGCCCGACCAAGAACAATCGGATCTCGGTCTACGGCGGCGATTCGTGGCGTATCCGTCCGAATCTGACGTTCAACTACGGTCTCGGATATCGATGGGACTCCAACCTCTGGAATCACGATCTTGCACGTCCGGCGATCATTGCTCCGCTGTTCGAAAAGGGAACCGCACCGGCGGGACGCGACAATAACAATTGGTCGCCGAAGGTCGGATTTGCGTGGGATCCGTTCAACGACGGAAAGACGATCATTCGCGGCGGCTTTGGTGTCTATTACGACAACACGATCGACAACCTGCGTTTGTTCGAACGTGCGGATCTCGGCCCTGTCGGAGCTGAGCAATTCCTCGTTGGAACGGCTATCATCAGTCCGCTTTTGGATCCATTCGGTGGTGATGGGCGATTTACGCGTGGGCAGATAACCTTAGCGCAGATGCTTGCCCTTTATCCTTCGATCCGATCGGATCTTGAATCGAGATTGACGAACTGCTCGCTTCCGACCGCGTTGGAATGCACAGACAGCGTTTCGGGCCCGATCTTTTCGAGTAATTTCCAGGTGCCGTACTCGCTGCAATATTCAATTGGATTGCAGAGAGAATTGCCATGGAATTTGATCGCACAGGTCGATTACAACTACCGCAAAGGCTTGAACGAGGTCAATGTTTTTGACATCAATCAGGCGGATTCGGTCGCGGGCCCAAGGCTTGCGGCGTTCCCGGTGCCTGTACCATATGCTGATTCATCAGCGTATTCCACCTACAGCGGACTGCTTGCCAGGGTCGATCGCCGTTTCAATAACGGATTTCAGTTCACGGCAAGTTATGCACTGTCCAGCTTTAAGGCATTCAATGCTGATTCCTTAGGCTTGGGCGGGGCACCGACCGACCTGAACAACCTGCGTGCGGATTTCGGTCCGTCCGGTCTTGATCGGCGACATCGTTTCGTGTTCAGCACGGTTTACGATACGCCGTGGTTCAAGAAGGATGCGAACTGGTTCAAGAGAAATCTTCTCGGGAACTGGACGGTTTCACTTATCTCGACGATGTTCAGCGGAACGCCGCAAAGCGTTTTCCTGCCGAACAGCATCGATATGAGCGGGACCGGAACGTTCGCAACCTATCTGCCGGGAACGACAGGAGGTTCGATCGGCCGAAGTGTGCGGACGGTCGGACAGCTCAACGATCTGATCCGTGCGTACAATTCATCGCTGATACCGGGTCAGACCGATCCGTTCGGCACGCCTTTGGTTCGCCTTGCCGAACTTCCGGCAGATACTCAGATAGGCGGAGATTCACTGATTTCTCAGGATCTGCGTCTGACAAAATCGTTCAACTTCAATGAACGGATCCGCGTTCAGTTGATCGGCGAAGTGTTCAATCTGTTCAACTTTGCCAATCTCGTGAACGTGAACGATGTCGTTCTTCCGGTCGAAGGTACGCCGGTGAATGAGATCACAACCTTACGTCCGTCGCAGCGTTCGAACAGCGTGTTCGGAACGGGCGGCCCGCGTTCATTCCAATTCGGCGCAAGATTTACTTTCTAAGTAGATCTTGATGGCCGGCAACAGAAAACGGGCCCCAAAAAGGCCCGTTTTTTCTTCTGGAAATGCTGAGTTTATGAGCTTGCCGGATTGCCGCCGGTTGCAAGATAAAGCACGGCCATGCGAACCGCGACACCGTACTTTACCTGGTCGAGAATGAGCGAACGCGAGCTGTCGGCAACGTCCGAAGCGATCTCGATACCGCGGTTCATCGGGCCCGGATGCAGGACGATCGCATCCCTTCGCGCAAGGTCGAGACGCTCATTCGTCAAGCCGTAATGGATCGAGTATTCACGAAGCGAAGGGAAGTAAGCTGAATCCTGCCGCTCGCGTTGGATACGCAGGATCATCACGACATCGGCACCACGAATCGCATCCTCGACATGTTCGCAGACCTCGAGCGGCCTTTTGTCGACAGCGAATTCCTGGCCGTGCAGCAAAAACGAGAAATCTTTCGGGACGAGCGTTCGCGGCCCGGCGACTCGGACGGTTGCCCCAAGTTTTGTAAGCAGGTGAATGTTCGAGCGAGCTACGCGGCTATGTACGATGTCGCCGACGATGGCGACGGAAAGGCCGTCGATCTGGCCTTTGTGTTCGCGGATCGTCATTGCGTCGAGCAACGCCTGTGTTGGATGCTCGTTGGCACCGTCACCGGCGTTAATGATCGCCGCGCGGCTTACCTTTGCCAGTCGATGAGGCACGCCCGCACTCGAATGCCGGACGACGATGCAGTCCGGTGCCATTGCGTCGAGATTGGCTGCGGTGTCGAGCAACGTTTCGCCTTTGGCAACGCTCGAGGACGAGATGGAGATATTCACCGCGTCGGCAGAAAGCCGTTTTGCCGCGAGCTCGAAAGATGTTCGTGTGCGCGTGGAGTTCTCGAAAAAGAGGTTGATAACGGTCTTTCCGCGCAGCGCCGGAACCTTTTTTACTTCACGGTTCGAGATCTCGCGGAAATTCTCTGCGGTGTCCAGAATGCCGATAATATCGGAAGCGGCCAGCTCTCGAATTCCGAGCAAGTCCCTTCGTCGATACGGCTTTTCTGTGTTCATTGCCTAGAGTTTTATTCGCTCGGCCGGTGGTAAATGCCGACGGCCTCGGTCTCGTCAAATTCCTTGAGCATCACCTTGATGATCTCATTCTGCTTTGTCGGGATATATTTTCCGACAAAGTCTGCCTGGATCGGAAGTTCGCGGTGTTCAACTCCACGGTCGATGAGCACCGCAAGCTGAACTTTTTTCGGACGGCCGAAATCCATAAGCTGATCGAGCGCGGCTCTGATCGTGCGGCCCGTATAGAGAACATCATCAACGAGGACGATCTTTTTGCCGTCCACGTCGTCATCCAGTTCAGTGCGGTTTACAACGGGGTTTGCGCCGACGGTCGAGAGGTCGTCGCGATAAAGGGTAATATCGAGAATTCCAAAAAGTGGTTTGACGTTTTCGAGCTTTTCGATCTTGTCGCGAAGCCTTTCCGCGATCGGTACGCCGCGTCGCCGGATACCGACGAGATACAGATTCTCTGCACCGTTATTCTTTTCAACGATCTCGGTTGCGAGCCGTCGCAATGCACGATTCATCGCCGAAGCATCCATTACACGCGACTTTTCTACGAGATTGAGGTCAGCTGCCATAGGTCACGCAAATCGTAACAAACGGCAAATCCATTTTCAAAACGACCCGCGTCTTTTACTTGAGCACCGCAATTTGAATAAACTGCTTTTTCACGAGAATGACGTTTCTTTGGAAAAAACTGGCTCGACCGATAATGTTCGGCCTTGAGGCTGAACGAGCACACGAACTTGGAATTGCAGGCTTGAAGGCAGGGTTTGCACGGCCCTTTTATAAGAAATGCGATCGAGCGGAGTTTGGCACGATAGAGAGGTTTGGGCTGAAATTCCCGAATCCGGTCGGGCTTGCCGCCGGTTTTGATAAGAATGGCGAGGTCGTTGGGCCGCTCGCATCGCTCGGGTTTGGTTTCGTTGAGGTCGGCACAGTCACGCTTGAGCCGCAGGCGGGTAATTCAAGGCCGCGCATCTTCCGCTTGCCCGAACACGAAGCGCTGATCAATCGCCTTGGCTTCAATAACGACGGTGCGAAGGCGGTCGCAGAGCGACTTAGATTCGCCGACCGCAAATGTGTGATCGGTGTAAATATCGGCCGCAACCGCAGCGTACCGAACGAAGAGGCGGTTGAAAATTACGTCGAATGCCTGCGCGAGATCCACGACGTTGCAGACTACATCACCGTGAACGTTTCCTCGCCGAATACGCCTGAGCTTCGCGACCTGCAGCAGGAGTCGAGCCTTTCAAAGCTTTTGGAGGCCCTGAAGGCCGCAAACCGCGAGCTTGGCGAGAAACCGCTCCTCGTAAAGGTTGCGCCGGACCTAACGGTCGCTGAGATAGAGTCGGTCGCAGATATCTGCGTCGGGCTTGGTATCTCGGGTGTGATCGCGACCAATACGACGATCACAAGGCCTGGAATCGCTAATGCCGTGTCAGATCGGATTGGAAATGGCGGGTTAAGCGGCAGACCGCTAAAAGAGATGTCGGATCGCGTCGTATCGACGATCTACAAACGCACGGGTGGAAAGCTTCCGATCATTGGGGTCGGAGGGATATTTTCTGCCTCCGATGCATTCGCGAGTATTGCTGCCGGCGCATCACTTGTCCAGGTTTATACGGGCTTTATCTATGGCGGCCCGACGTTTCCGCGCGAGATCTGCAACGGGCTTGCCGAAATACTTCGAACTCGCGGCTTGAACTCGATCGACGAAGCCGTGGGATCGGGACTTTAAGCCGGTGCCTTGAAGGCCTGCAATATGTTTGACACTAGCATTTGAGACACTATAATTACTATTTTGCCTTTTTGGGCAGAGGTGTCGCCTTAAACGGCCTATTTGAAAATGAAGATCGATCTTGCAGCTGCACGAACCGTACCGAAAGAATTACGTGCGACTTTGCCGCCCGAATCGATAGATGTCGGGCCGGACGCAGAGATCATCGAGAGTGTTGATTTTCTCGGCTCTGTATGGCGGGATCCGCGAGGCCCGCATATTTCTGGGAAAGTCACGACGAAGGTGAGGCTCGAATGTGCTCGCTGTCTTGGGCCTGCGGAGATACCGATCGTGGCGAGCTTTGATGACACGTTCGTTGAAGAGCAGGCGGCGGCTTCGGGTGAGTTCGAGATAAAAGGTGAGTTTCTCGACGAGTCATTTGCCGGAGATTCGGTCGAGCTGGCTGAAGTTTTACGGGAGCAAATTCTCCTTGAGCTTCCTGAACAAGTGTTTTGCCGCGAAGATTGTCGCGGACTTTGCCCAAAATGCGGGCAGAATCGAAATCTGGTAGATTGTAACGATTCCGAAGACTTCGATCCGCGTTGGGCAGCATTAAAGGATCTTAATTGACCGTCCGGCGAGATCGCACGGAGCAATATTTTTAGAGGTAGTCATGCCAAATCCAAAACGAAGACATTCCAAAGCACGTACGAGAACTCGCCGTGCACACGATGCGCTGAGCACGCCGCAGTTTTATCTTGATAAAGACTCGGGCGAAGCAAAGCGTCCGCACCGCATTGACCTTGCGACCGGCACCTATAAGGGCCGCAAGATCATCGACGTAAAAGAGAACGAATAGCACACATTTTTAAATCGACAGTAGTCTGATCAATGGGACAAAACGCGGGAATCCTCGGCACCGGCCACTCTTATCCGGAAGGTATTTTAACAAATGCTGACCTGGAGAAAATGGTCGAGACCAGCGACGAGTGGATAACGACGCGCACAGGCATTAAGCAGCGTCATAAGGCGGCGGATAATGAATATACGTCGCAATTCGGTTCACGTGCGGCCTTACAAGCGATCGAACGCGCGGGCCTCAAGCCCGAGGACATCGATGTGCTTGTTTGCGCGACGACCACGCCGGACCAGATCCTGCCTTCGACGGGCGCGTTGATCCAAGCCGAGATCGGTGCAGTGAATGCCGCCGGAATGGACCTGTTTGCCGCGTGTTCGGGGTTTCTGTACGGATTGACGATGGTCGAATCGATGATCCGCACCGGTCAGGCTCGATATGTGCTTGTTGTCGGCGCGGAAGTGCTGACCAAATATGTCGATTATACGGATCGTGGAACGTGCGTGATCTTCGGCGACGGTGCAGGAGCCGCCGTGCTTGGACCGGTCGAAGAAGGCAAGGGAATCCTTGCGACGAGTATCCGCTCGGACGGGCGTTACGCTGAGCAGCTCTATTCACCGGGCGGTGGTACTAAGCTCGGTATTACGCATGAATCGATCGATAACCGCGATTGCTTCTTCAAGATGAAGGGCAACGAGCTTTTCAAAGTTGCGGTCCGCTCGATGGCGGAGATCTCAGCCGAGATGCTTGAAAAGGCAGGCGTTTCCGCTGATGATGTTGACCTTGTGATCCCGCATCAGGCGAACCAGCGGATCACGGATGCGGTCGCTGCGCGTTTGAGTGTGCCGGAAGAGAAGGTTTTTTCGAATATCGCTGAGCATGGCAACACATCGTCCGCATCGATCCCGATCGCGATGGATGAATGCATTGCGTCGGGTCGGATCAAGGAAGGTTCGCTCGTGCTCTTGACCGCATTCGGAGGCGGTGTTACCTGGGGCGGAACGGTCATTCGATTTTAGTCCTGGGCACGTCGGACTGAACGAGATCAGATAGCTTTACCTGACCTTAATGGCAGAACAGAATTCCGAATATATCGAACGGCATCCGCGCGTCGCCTATCTATTTCCCGGACAAGGTTCGCAGTCCGTGGGAATGGGCAAGGATCTTTTTGAGAATTTTGCGGCTGCGCGTGAGGTATTCGAGGAAGCGGACGATGCTCTTGGATTCTCGCTCTCAAAAATGTGTTTTGGCGGCGAGGAGAGCGACCTTCAGCTGACGGCGAATACTCAGCCCGCGATCCTGACGGTTTCAACTGCTCTATACAGAGTCGGAAAAGCGGAAGGTTTGCCGGAACCGGATTTTGCGGCTGGGCACAGCTTAGGCGAAT
>JAANMW010000555.1_pt1 | contig 43845 bp, 26 predicted proteins | sample 7279671 | NCBI WGS metagenome assembly JAANMW01 (sample SAMN14094541, study PRJNA606508) | bioreactor metagenome | isolation source: A lab-scale SPAN reactor treating ammonium-rich wastewater day 247 | place: Ireland: Galway | collected 2017-09-19 | reverse complement strand
ATTCTTCAATAAAAACATCAAGTGACAAATATTTATTTATTCTAAAATTTAACTCTAAATTTCTTGATAAGTCACAATTACAATATTACTGGAAAAACATTGCCGGTAATTTTTTCTCATCATTTGGAATACCAGTACCTTTACGCCTGAAATTTGAGGAAGATGAAAATTTATCCTCAGATAAAATCTGCATCAGATTACCCAATCCTCCTGAAGGTTCTTATGAGAAAAGTGAAAAAAAAGAACCACAATCTCTCAGAGAACAAAAACTCATAGAACAGAAAACTGGAAAACAAAGATCCGGAAAAAAACCTTTGGAAGTATCTATATCTTGGGATCAAATCTGGATACCTACCCAAAACTTACCTGAATCCATTATGAATTTTTATGACAATGGAAACCATGAATGGGAGTGGATAGCGGCTGACAAGGAAACTGTGTTATCTGTACCACGTTGGACTTTGCCTTTATGGAAGGCAATTCCATGGCAAGTGTATCCACCAGAAAAGACGGTTATGTACTCATTATGTAAAGAATTGAACAAAGAGCTGAGCGAAAACTCTCAATATATCGCCATACTTACTACTGGAGCTATTGAATCTTTGCGAGCTTATATTCCACAAACCATAGAAGAAATGCTTTTCGCTCGTGATAGCCTTGATGATGTACAAAAAGTACTTATTGAAGTGATAAAAAAGAATTCTGAAAAAAAATATCCACTGACAGAGTTCCCAATAACGCAAATCGCACAACTGCTAGATGCATTGGCAAAATATCCATCCTCTGATTTTAATGCACAAGAGGCGGCAGAGAAAATAATGGAAGATCTGTTTAAAAAGACGGAACCTTGTAACAAGCTAACAGGATCGAAGCGTAAAAGAGAGGTCATACAAGCAGGTGTTAAAGATACATATTATGATAAAAAAGATTATGACAAAACAGATGGTTATTCCCTTCCTACTTTTCAACTTCCCATTCGTGTGTATCTTGGTAAGGGATTGCTTAATTATTTTAGACGACCCGATGATAACTCACTGACTACGGAGGTATTAGAATCTATAGCAGAAGTTCGTGGAGATATTTACAAGAAATTTGGAGTAACGCCACCCGGTGTTAGGTTTCGTGAAGGTATCGATTTGAAAGAAAATGAATTTATGATAGAAATATTGAATCAGTCGGGTAAGGATGTATCGACTAAACCGATACAGCCAGATGTTGGTGTTGTAGAGTATTTCTCAAAAGAACTACTTGAACAGCTTATTGAATGGCGTGCAAAATGGCTGTCAGCCGAAAATGTACAAGAAATATTAGAAGGCCTTCCCAAAGCTCTTTGCAATTGGGTTGAGGCACAATACACACTCACTGATCTCAAGCAAATTTTACGAGCTGTGATAGCATCAGATAAAAGGGGTATCCATGAAATTGAAAGTGTAACCACGAATATACAGGATAACCTATCAGGACAAACCATACGCTATCCATCATGGTTGCTTGGGTCGCTAGTATTCTGGGTAAATGTAGTAAAAAATCGGTTGGATGGTGAGGAGATTTCCAATTATTTGCGCCAAACTCAAAATGCGCGCCTTTATCCACCCTACAAAGGAATACAAGAAAAAAAAGTTTACAAACTAATAAAAGATGGTATTCAGAAACTTCATAGTGAAAATATTGATGAGGCAGAACATTTATTTCAAAAAGCTGTGAAAGACAACAGTGTTGCTGCGCTTTATACCTTTTTGCATTTATATGCAAAAGCTCCCCAATTATCACTGAAAGAACAGGTACGGATGCCGCTTAATGAAAGCAAGTCTTTGCCTTCTGCTGGTAACGTTTCCACATGGAACAGTTATGCAGATGTAATTGTCCGTTGTGAACTTGAAGAATTTCGAGAACATTTTGAACAAAGTATAAATTCTGACCTAAGGCGCAAAATCCAATTATGTTTATTATCAAGGTATAAAGCAGAAGGACTTACCAGTAAAAAAGGTGAAATTCAAGAACTTCTCATAAAACAACATCATGATCGTGAGGAAATATGGTCCCCTGATGATGAATATCTCTTGGCTTTTTGGATACTTGCTGACAACGCCCAAAGTTTTTCTCCACATGAACAATTTAATCAAATCGATGAATTGCTGGTAAGCGCCTTCCAGAAATGGAAGGAGGATAAGGCATCTATTGCGTTTGAAGAACTGATAAATAATGTTTATACCGGGAACTATCCACGCTGGTTTTTATCAATGCTTGAAACATTGGCAAAGCAGCGCCCAAAAAGTTACTGGATTCCTTCTCTATTGGGACAACTGTTGATGGGTCAGAGTATAAGTGGAGCAGACATAATGAATGCACACAATTGGCTCATCAAGGCTAAGAACAATATTTCATTACTGAATATGATAGATGACCGTGAACGAATGCTCTCATGGCACAATTATTTCGATGCACAAGCATGTATCAATATGGCTATCTATGAACAAAAAAACCGTGAGCAGTTTTGCAAACAAGCAAAAGATTTACTTAATGAATTGAAATCTTCCGTTCTGTCAAATATAGATAAAACTGGGTGGCCTGTATTGGATGATATTTATAAATCCCTTGCGGATGTATTTATTTTAATGAATGACTATGAACAGGCAGCCAATATAGTGGAAGAAGGTTTACATAACTCGGGTGAACATCAGAATTTGCTATATGAGAAGTTCTTCGTTCATTTAGCAAGATTGCAAATCGATTTAGCAGTTAAACTGGCAAAAGAGGTTATGAACGGCCCTCAGCGTGATAATCCTGATATACTTTATCTTGCAGCATTAGCACAGATTCTAACCCGCGAGGGTGAATATGAGTACGTAGGGAGGTACTTCATTGACACTTCCCATGAATATACTGACTATATCCGGATGATGCTTTCTTGGTCTTTGAGTACAAAAGGGAAAACCGAAGAGGGTCAAGATATCTTATTTGAACGGTGGAAGACTATTGATCCTAATACATGGTCTGAGCGCATGGGACAGGGTGATGCCAAAGTATGGAAAGAGATGCTTATTGGATATTATTTGGGTAATATCCAATCCAACATGATTTTCGGTCCACTCGAGGATCGAGAGATATTTGAACACTCAACGCTAAGTTGCTTAGGACAATCGCTTGAAGGACTTCGCTGTGAAGCTTATTTTTATGATGCGTTACTTCAAGGAATCAGTGGTAATCCTACCACCCGTAAAGAACGAATGTTGGACCGATTAGAAAAAGTTCAAGAAACTCGAATTCCTATCTATTATGAATACCATATGGCCCGATATCTCAAAGGGCAGTTGATGAAAGAACAGACAAATTGATATTACTTTGTTAAAAGTTGGAAATAGTCATGCCTGAGGTTACCGAAAATATACAAAAAATCGTAAATAACAAAGTGGCTTATGCAAATAGCTGGGAATATCTTTCTGATGAGCTTAAGCGATTAGATTTACTCATCTATTTGCAAATGATCAGACAGCGAAGCAAGTCTCCAGTAAATCCATTGGAACATTTCAAGGGATTGGTTATTACAGAAGAAGAGATTAACTGCCTGCTAAGAACGGATATCGGTCAGTTAACCGATGAAAACCTAACGAATCACAATGATTCTGAGAATCATCCAGTAGTTAATAGCTTAAATCAATTGGAATCCCAAATTCAAGCACGACGAACCGCCAGCCTCTGGGAAGGTGTGTATTTATCATTACCACATCTCTCACAACTTTTCCATCTTACCCCTTTTGAAGAGCAATGTTTAATCATCTGCCTGGCGACAGAACTTGATCGTAAATACGAGAAACTCTATGCCTACCTGCAAGATGATATAGCACGTAAAAAACCGGGCGTTGACCTCGTGCTCAGCTTGCTCTGTAATACAACAGAAGAGAAACTAAGAGCACGATTGGTGTTTGATCCACAGGCAACTTTACGAAAATATCAACTCTTACAAATTATCGATAACTCATCAGATGGTCAAACACCTCTGCTATCGCGTTTTCCCAAACTGAATGACCGAATCGTAAACTTCCTTTTAGGGTTCGGACAGATAGATGCCTGTCTTGGGTCTGCTGTTGAAATAGTTACCCCTCAGTTGGAGTGGGACCAGGTAATGGTAGCTGAGGAAATTAAGAGCCGGATGCAAAGGTTTATCAGTTCATATTTCAGTAAGAAAAAGCCTGCCCAGCAAAATGTGATATTCTATTTTTATGGACCTTATGGATCAGGGAAACGATCTCTGACCGAGGCAGTTTGCCATGACTTTGGAATCTCTTTGATTATGAGCGATATGAGAAAAATGCTGCATGGACAACTGCCTTTTGAAGAGATAGTAGGGGTATTGTATCGAGAGGCCGTGCTGCAATCAACGGCCCTTTGCCTGCAGAATTTTGATTGCCTGCTTGCCGATGATGAGAAACATCATTTCCACTTGAGATCCTTCCTTGAAATGATTCAAAAATTTTCTGGATTGACCTTATTTCTTCTAGGCAACAGACCCTGGAAGTTGCAAGGGTTGTTGAACGCTCATACCTGGTGCGAGCCTGTCGAACCTCTGTTCATTGACATAGAACTTCCAATTCCTGGTGATAAAGCAAGGAAATACATTTGGGAGAGCCATCTCAGTAGGCGTTATCAACTTGCAAGCGACGTGGATTTGGGGGCATTAGCCAGCAAGTTCCGATTTACTCCGGGCCAGATTCGGGATGCCCTCACTGCTTTGGAGAATCATACACACTGGCGCTTGCACGGAAATGAGCAGATTACGATGGCAGACCTTTATGCCGCATGTCGTGCCCAATCGGATTCAAAGTTAAATACCCTTGCGAGTAAGATAGAGCCAAAATATACCTGGGATGATATCGTGCTACCCGATGATGCCCTTACCCAATTATGGGAGATTTGTCAGAGGGTCTCTTATCGCCACCACGTAATGGGTGAATGGGGATTTGGCCAAAAACTTTCTCTTGGTAAGGGAATCAGTGCATTATTTGCCGGCTCGTCAGGTACCGGTAAAACCATGGCCGCTGAAATCATTGCTCATGAATTGGGGCTTGATCTTTACAAGATCGACCTTTCGCAGGTTGTTAGCAAATATATTGGCGAAACCGAGAAGAATTTGAATAGTATCTTTGCTACGGCCGAGAATGCCAACGCTGTTCTTTTCTTTGATGAGGCAGACGCGCTCTTTGGTAGACGTTCTGAGGTACATGACTCCCACGATCGCTATGCTAATATTGAGATTTCTTATCTCCTTCAGAAGATGGAGCAGTACGAGGGTATTGCTATTCTTGCAACAAACCTGTGTCAGAACCTTGATGAAGCGTTTGTACGCCGTCTGGCCTTCGTCGTCCATTTTCCGTTTCCCGATGAGGCAAATCGCAAACGCATATGGACCAAGATTTGGCCATCGGAGGTTCCTCTAGCAGAGAGTGTAGACTTGAATCTTTTAGCTCATCGATTCAAACTAAGTGGAGGAAATATAAAAAATATTGCATTGGCAGCATCATTTCTGGCAGCAGCCGATGGTAAGGTTGTGAAGATGGAACACCTTTTCCATGCTACACAAAGGGAGTATCAGAAACTCGGCAAAACCTTATCTGAAACAGAACTTTATGGTTCCTATAGTCGGGCAATTGTTACTAAAGAGTGAATAATAAACAATTGAATATAGAAAAATTAACTTATGGGTAAACTTACTTTAACAAAATCAGCGAAGGACAAACATAGCACGCAGAACAAGGGGCATTCATATGAACAGACTCCCCTATCAAATATGGCTGATCCTCAGGCAAGTATCTTGGCCTTACAACATGCTGTTGGGAATCAGGCAGTCAGCCATTTATTGCAACCAAACGCTTATGCATTTGCGAAATTTGATAAAAGTGTACCACCAATTGTAAGAGCTGTATTAAACAGTGGCAGTCAGCCTCTCGGCCAAATAACTCGTGATTTTATGGAATCGCGATTTGGATATGATTTTAGCTTGGTACGTGTGCATAATGATATACCGAGCGCAAAATCGGCGGATGTACTAAACGCTAAAGCCTATACAGTAGGCAAAGATGTGGTGTTTGGATCAGGCTACTATCAACCGGAGACGGCAGCAGGAAAACAACTCCTGGCACATGAATTGGCACATGTAATACAACAAGACAGAGGAAGGATTTGTGCTTCGGTCCCTCTTTCAGAAAGCATGCTGGAACAAGCCGCAGATCAGGCCGCATTGACCTTAGCACAGAGCTCCGTGTCTATTCAAGTTACGGGAGCCAGTGCACCAGGGCTGGCTCGACAGCCATTAGACCAGGGACAAGAACTTCCAAAGTTTAATAATTCGCAGAAAGGTAAACTCAATGATATAGTTAATTTAATGGAACGATTTGGTATCGATTGGACTGCCCTTGGATTAAAGGATAGGAAGGCAGTAATAGAGTTTTTTTCACAATATGGAAAAGTTGATGATGCACTTGCTGATCTTAAGATAAAGCTTCAAAGAGAAATTGATATTAAAGGAATTTATGCAGAAGCTCAATCGGCAACAACAATAAAACGTGTATTTTCATCAGAATCACCTGAGAGTCAGGCTGTTAAGGAGATTGCGGCCCCGGATATTCCAAAAGGGACAAAATTACCACGGGGAACTGAAAAAGTAATTAAGGGTAAAGGAGGTTATTGGGGAGGAGAACGTGGTCATGCACTTTGGTATTCGGAGATCGAAGAAGTGAACAAAATTACAAATTATAAACCCATACCGTTCCGAAATGGAAAAGTAGACTTTTCCCAATGGGCAGTAGAGCGTGCCATCATTCCTAATATGACCGGGAATGATGACAAAGACTTTGCTCAAGCGGATAGAAGCCTTGCCTATCAGAAGCCGGAAAAATTTGAGAACCAAACAAAGGTAGCAGAGTATCGAAAAAAGAATAAATTAACATGGCATCATGATATTGATGAGAAAACGATGCTACTAGTTCCATTCGAGTTAAACGATAAAGTTCCTCATGTTGGCGGTGCCTCATCGGCAAGAAAAAGGCCTCTCAATCCTAGTGCATCCCATATAAAAGCTCGCGTAGTGCGTTCGAAACCTATTGCAAAGAAATCCATCAAACCCATTGCACCTAAGGTTCCTCTTGCAACAACCGCCTATACACCGACTGCGTCTCCCAAAGACAAGGTTCCTGCATCGGTTACTCCGACTGAGTCCTCGGCACTCAAGTCTCACACTGTGCGACCAAGTGGTCGCGGGGCAGTCTTTACCCCCGGTTCGAAAACCGTGAAGGCGTCAACAAGTCCGGAGTTGTTGGAGGGTTCGCTAGAGCTTGGATATTTTCCGAAGGCAAAAGTAGCTTCCGTCGGGAAATCGACTTCCAAGGCAACTCCAAAAGTACTTAAGCCTCCCCCGCATACAAGCCACGAGACCAGCGCACCCAAACCCTCTCCCTCGACCGAGTCCTCGACACTCAAGCCGACCACGACAGCTACAAAGAATGTAGGAGTAGCCATACGGGGGGAATCATCATTATTCGTTGAAGGTCTCACTTGGTCAAAGGGGGTTTTGAGGGCCCAAGCTGGTGCTGCAGCAGTTGCTCAATTTATAGGCCCTGCTCTGGAACGTCTCAACGAATTAGGTATCCGATATCGCATAGAATCGGATCTAGAAAAGCTACGACCGAAAATCGAAGAATATCAAATGGCTCACCCGGACCAGGGCGTCCTCGTAGTCGTAACGTTACAAAAATCTAAAATCGTGACAGATCCAGGTGTACCTGGGCCTCTTCCAAGTGTTCTTATAACGCACAATCCCCAATATGGGGGAGAGACAAAAAAAGAAGCGATAACTCGCTGGGTGTCTGAACCTAAATTAACAGTAATTCCAGGTAAGGGTTTTACGGGATCAGATGAATATATATGGTTTCCCCCTAATCCACAATTACAATTTTATAAAACAGGTATCATTGGAAAGTATAGAAGCAATAATACTAATCAAGTGCTTCATATTTCCTTCGATAAAGAAAATGTTATGCATATTGAAGCATGGGATAGCAGCAATGGTGAGAAATACTTAGTCAATGCGAGTCAATGGAAGACTGACTTTCGTAATGGGGTCTCAGTACTTAGAATCACATTTACCAAGCGTTCTACGGGTTTAATAATCGATAGTGAAATAAAATACGTTGACCCAAATACGCTTCAAGAATCTTATGAAATACGTTCCTATCATAACTATGGGGCTCGTAGCGAATCAATTTTAAGAAAAACATTGTTTTAACTTTGGTCCGAATCCATTAGCGAAGATACATTGCTTAGAAATTCGAATGTAGGCAAAACCACAAACAATGGGTTGGATATCTATCTGCTAGATCTGTGAAAGATGCAAGCTGCATATTCAAAATCGGGTGACTCTGTCTTTATGGCATATAGCGGATATAGACAGCGTGTTGGGTAGAGAGGAGATCTTGATGATACGAGGACAACGTAAGTGCGATTCGTGATTACGATTCAAGAAAGTGAAATTACCCAACGGTAAAAAATTTCAATAATCATTTGCCAAAAAACTGAAAATTAATGATTAACCTATTCGAATACATGCTACGAAAAATACTAATAGACAATATGATCGGTTTCCGTGTGGCACTATTACCATACATGCCAAATTTGCTAGTAATGAAAGATTAGGTGGGCCTCCGGCTGGCAAGTGATAAGTGTTGGTTAAGAATGTCAATAAGTTATACTCAATGCGCTTAATATCTATCTTGCTGGGCTACGTGAGAATTGTAAGGTGTATTCAAATGAACGGATACGTAATTGTAATAATGATATTAACTTTTTAGCTAAAGCGAATATTAACATTAAGAATTTGTCGGTTTAGGGGAGTAAGCATAATTGATCGATAAACTAGATAGCGTCCTGGATCACTTGTTTAGATCAAAAGTAGATCTTTTAAAGTCTGGATCTCCTCCAACTGTTATTGACGGCCAAATTGACTTTCAACCACCAGATGATGCCTGGATTACTCATGTAAATGGCCTGGGGTCCAGAAAGGCATTGAATGTTTATCTCATTGATTTACGCGAAAATGTAAATCTGCGCTCGAATGAAAAGGTACGCAGTTATAACAACGGCGTCATCAGTGAAGAACTGGCACCGGTACAAATGGATTGCCATTACTTGATAACGGCATGGAGCCCTGCCTCCGAACAGCAAGGGAAAACGATAGAGGAGCATCAACTATTATACCAGGTACTGGCTGTTCTTTTGAACAACCGGCCAATAGTACCACGGAAAATATTTGAGCCTGATCCACTGCCAAGTAATTTTCCGGATATCCTGGCAGATGCTGAACTGCCCATGACTATTGTCCCTGCTGAGGGTTTTCCCAAACTTGCAGAATTCTGGGGTACGATGGGGAACAATCGCCGTTGGAAGCCTGGTGTTTATGTAACAGTAACTTTACCGGTGATACTTGATAAACAGATCTCCGGGCCGATGGTTATTACGAGAGATATAAAATTAGGAGAACGAACTTCACCAGATGAAAGAAAGATTAAACCTGGTACACTGGATGAACTCTTCCGTATCGGTGGCCAAGTTACTCAGAGTGCAGGTGTACCAGTTGAAGGAGCTTCCGTTATGATTTTTGAGCTGGGCATTACCACAAAAACCAATAAAGACGGGCGATACAGTATTGGCACGTTACGGAGAGGACAATATACCTTGCATGCGGAATTTGATACCAGAGTGAGAGAAAAACGCATTACTATTCCAGCAAAGAAAGGGAGTGATTATAACGTAGAGCTATAGATAATTTAAAGAGAAGCACTCCTGGTTATTGTTCTCTTACTCTGTAGTTATATAGATCATATGCAGGGCGAGGCTTTAGCCTTGCCAGGCAACCCTAAAGGGTTGCCCTACGAAATTGAAATTCCTCAACGTTAAACCAAGATATACCATAATTCTGATAAAGGTATCTATAGCAAGTGTGATCAACGTAATATTCGTTACCAAAAACTAGAAAAAGTAAAGGAGGTAGGTATGCCAGAATATTTATCACCGGGCGTTTATGTGGAAGAAGCGCAACCATCGGCCCGGCCTATTGCAGGTGTTGGGACAAGTACGGCGGGATTTATTGGAGTTGTTCCTGATGATGTTACAATGCCATTACTCCCCGGTCGCACAGGAGAAAAGGCAGATGGTACACCAGAACCGGACGATTTTTATAAGGTAGTCGATGCAGGTAAACCTCAGTTAATTACAAGTTGGGAACAGTTTAAGAATAAGTTTGGAGATTTTCAAAAACAAAAAACAGGAACGGGAGGATGGGGTAATTCTGATTACACTGCTTATTTACAAATTCAACATGCCATTTACGGATTTTTTAACAATGGTGGTACACGTTGCTGGATTCTTCGGGTTAAACAAGCGACGGACTTAGCGGATTTAACCGATGATTTGAAGAAATTTGAGCCAATTGATGAAATTGCCATTGTTGCAGTGCCAGGCGTAACAACAAAACCACAACAGGATGCCATCATTGATCATTGCGAGAATATGCTCGATCGCGTAGCTATACTTGACGGCACGCAGAAGCCAGCTAAGTTGACAGTCGATGATATCAAGGGTGGTACGCCAACTGCTCCAACGAAGGATAGCAAATATGCTGCACTCTACTTTCCGTGGATTAACGTATTCGATCCGATTAGTAAAGAGAACATTCCACAACCTCCCAGTGGGCATATAGCAGGCGTATATGCACGGGTTGATGGTGAACGGGGCGTACATAAAGCCCCTGCTAATGAAATTGTTCGAGGTGCAGCAGACCTTGATACAGGAATAAGCAGATTAGATCAAAATGGCTTGAATCCGAAAGGAATCAATGTCATCCGCGCCTTCAACGGTAATTTCAAAATCTGGGGAGGACGAACGTTAGGTGGTGATGATAACGGTGATTTCAGATATATCAGTACACGCCGCTTTTTCAATTTCTTGCGAGAGTCTATTGATGAAGGAACACAATGGGTGGTTTTCGAGCCAAATAGTCCTGCATTATGGCAGCGCATTAAGCGCACAGTTAGTGATTTCCTGCTCAGACAATGGCGGGACGGGGCATTATTTGGAGAGACACCAGAGAGGGCATTTTTTGTTAAGTGTGACGAGGATACTAACCCTGCAGAAGTACGAGAGGTGGGGCAGGTGGTTACAGAGATTGGCGTTGCAATTGTCAAGCCCGCTGAATTTGTTATATTCCGTATACAACAGACAACGGGCGGGTAATACATAATCGAGTGAATAAGAAAGGAGAAATTTAAAATGGCAAGAGTGGACCCTTTTAAAAATTTTAGATTCCTGGTAGAGATCGATGGAATAGTACAGGCAGGATTTTCTGAATGCAGTGGATTCGGTTCCAACGTTGAGGTTGTTGAATATCGTGAGGGAGGCGATGCAGCAACAGTCCGGAAATTGCCTGGAAAGGTAAGTTATCCCGATATTATGCTGAAGTGGGGAATAACCGATTCTCATGAACTCTATGATTGGCATCTTACAGCGGTGAAGGGACAAATTCAGCGTAAAAATGGTTCAATCATCCTGCAGGATGATAACGGTCAAGAGAAGGTACGCTGGAATTTCTTCAGTGCGTGGCCGAGCAAATGGGATGGACCTGACTTTAATGCAAAAGGAAATGACGTGGCGATTGATAGCCTGACTGTAAGCTGTGAACGGGTAGAGCGGGCGTAAAATACAATATCAGGAGAATGACTATGTTTCAGACAGAATACGAGTTTACCTTACCTGTAGGTTATGTGGATCAGGATGGAAATTTGAATCGTGAAGGGGTAATGCGATTGGCCACAGCGGCAGACGAGATCCTGCCGATTAAAGACCCCCGTGTGCAGGCCAACCAGGCATATCTGGTCATAATCTTGCTTTCGCGGGTAATCACCAGGCTGGGGTCTCTATCCCAGATCAATCCCAAGATTATCGAGGGACTGTTTGCAGCCGATCTATCTTACTTGCAAGACTTTTACAACCGTATCAATCGAAACGGCAAGGCTAGTATTCAAACTATCTGCCCAAAGTGCACACACGAGTTTGAAGTGGAATTAAATCACGAGGGGGGATCATAGGCTACCCCATTGATGTGCTCCGTCAGGAGGTAGCCTTAATTGCATTCCATTTTCACTGGTCTTATGACCAGATTATGAACATGGGGCATAAGGAGCGAAATGAATGGGTGCGGGAAATCGTTAACGTACTATCTGAGAAATGTAAGAGATAATGATCAACTTAAATGAAGTAAAAAAAAGAGAAATAGTAAAGCACATAACAAGGGATTTTGCTCCATTAACGCAAAGATTAAACCGCATTGGTATTATTGAAAACAAAAAGAAAATTCTTGAGAAGAAATGGTCTCGGTTCAGTGAAGATGTAAAAGGGAAATATAATTCAGGCGTTATTGATTTAAAATCTTTAAAAGCGAAAGAAAAGATCGAAGACGTGAGAAGGAAATACTCGGTTAATAGAGACCGTGTATTTTCCATGGAGTCTAAGGAGAATCTATTATTCCCTAAAATTAATGTATGGGAAAGTTGGCCTGGAAATAGGAATATGCAAAGTAGTTACTCTATGCCTGGTCCGTCTAAGGAGAGAAAAGAAGCAGAAGGGCTAAAACAGAAATATGTTGTGAATAGAGAATCTGTTTCCTCTTTCAAATCAAAAAAGGATATGCCTCGAACTGGAACCAATGAAACCAATTTTGAGAAAGAGAATCTTAAAACAAAAATTGAGCGGAGCAGTCATTTGGTACTGAATTCTTCTTTAAAGGATTTTTTAGCTGGCATATTAAGTATTCGTATCCCTTCCGTGAAAATTTATGCAAACCAGGCGTCTGATGCCCTGGCGAAGAAATTCAGTGCTGATGCTATAACATATGAAGATAAAATCTTGCTTAAGAACGGTAAATATAATTCTCATGACAAAGAAGACATTGCCCTTCTTGGTCATGAGTTAACACATATTGCCGAATCAAGTATGGAAAAGAGAAACGCTCCGGGGTATACAAGACCCGATATTTTTAACCGTGGAGAGCAAGAAGCGCTTAATAATGAAAAGAAGGTGTTACAGTATTTTTCTTCTATCGAGACTTCTGAAGGGTATAAAGAACCGTCGAGTTTCAGTCACGGGGATAGCTATGCAAAAGGCAATCAAATGCCCCTTAAGCAAGCACATTCAATAAAAACTGCCTTAAGTTCCAGGGATCTAGGTTCTCCCTCTGAAACGAATATGAGGGTAAATGTTCCAACAGAATTGTCAGAAAAGCAACTCCGAATGATTAAAGAGGAGGTCTATCGGGATATCATGAATAGGATCAAAATAGATTTTGAGAGAGGTGGGTAAACAGCATGGCGCTCGAAAAGGCAACTATAACTAATTTACAAACAAAGGAACGTATCCCTGTCATGTTTAATCCTGAGGAATATTCTTTAGATATTGGGAATACCTTTGCTGAAATTGGTATCCCTGGTTTAAAAACCCCACCCATTCAATATATTCGTGGAAATGTGCGTAATCTGAAAATGGAACTTTTTTTAGATACCTATGAAAAGAAAAGCGATGTGAGAAATGAGACACGGAAAATAACGTCCCTGTTTGATAAGGACGTCCGTACACAAGCCCCGCCGATTCTGCTTTTTTCCTGGGGTGGACTGAACTTTCAATGTGTTTTAGAGAGTGTAGGGCAGCGTTTCATTCTGTTTTTAGAAAATGGTACCCCTGTACGGGCGAAACTATCAGTTACCTTGAAAGAATATGAGCCGGTAGAAATAGAAATTCAGCGAGGCCTTTTTATAGGTCCGCCAACGGTACGCAATATTATGGAGGGAGAAACCCTCAGTAAGATTGCTGGTGAGGTATTGGGTGATCCTGGCGCCTGGAGAGAGATTGCCGATTTGAACAACATTGATAACCCACGAAAGCCTGTAGCTGGAACGCCGTTAATTATACCTCCGAGGAAAACGAGGGTGCGGGATTAATGCAATAGTAAGGAAATTAAAAATAGCCACAGAGATCACTGGGAACTCAGAAGAACGTTCACGCTGAGGGTTCAGTCGAATAAGAGAAGGGAGCTTGTAGTATTCCCCTCTAAAAAGACTTATCATTACCCACAAGTCAGCAGAGGGAATTTGAGGTATTGCAAAATCACGGGGAACAGGGTGGCACGGACTGTACAGACGCATAATAATGCGTCTCTACGTTTGTCCGTGTCTGTTTGAATGTGCACCGGCAGAGGGAAGAGAAAACACTGACAAACAGAGTTTGTCGGTGCCACCCAAAACATGTTTACAGAGCCTGTAACAATCCGGAATCAAGCCGTTTCGGTGGATTAAACGGCTTGAATGATTTTTTTAAGAGCCGTCAGAACTATGCTTCATGATAGGTAAAGATGTGGGTAATGATAAGCTAAAAAGAGGAGACAAAGGGGTGTGTAAAAATTTTATCAATTTAAGAGGTCTACATGCATCAATATTATGCACCTGATTTTTTAGTAAAGATACAAGGTTTAACATTAGAGGCGGATGTCACCAACGCTATCATAGACCTAACCTATGATAATAACCTCGATACCGCCGATATGTTCACCCTTCGGCTCAATAACGCCGATTTACGTTTTACCGACTCTGCATTATTTGATGTAGGGAAAAATGTGGAGATCTATATGGGCTATGTGGGAGACATGCACCCGATGATGTTGGGAGAGATTACCGCAGTGAGCCCCTCTTTTCCCCAGAGTGGTGCGCCAACACTTACGGTTACCGGTTATGATAAATCTCATCGCCTGCGGCACAATAGTCCGGCACGATTTCCATTCAAATATATAAACGATAGCATAATTGCAGCCCAGATTGCTGCTGAAAACATGCTTATACCAATCATTGATCCTGCACCAATGCCCCCTCAAAAGAACGTACCACAGACAGGAAGTGACTGGGCACTTTTGCAGGAATTAGCTGATCGCAATTATTTTCAAGTTTATGTGTATTGGGATAAACTCTATTTCAGATTTCCACGACCACAAACTGAAATGGTTACTCTAGAGTGGGGAAAAAACTTAAGCAGTTTTAGTCCCCGCTTGTCAACATCAGCACAATTCGGAATACAGGAAATTCGTGGTTACGATTATGAACTTGCCCAGAAGATAGTTGCTGTCCTACCGGTAATTTCACTTGGAACTGATTTGGATGATATTACGGAACGTCTTGGGAATAATTTTTTTGACCGACTTGTTAACTTGGGAAGAAATGTAATTCGTAACCAACCAGTAAGCAATTATATCGAAGCGGAAGTACTGGCTAAATCAATTCTCAGGCAGATGCTGGAAGGATTATATGAGGGTTCAGGCACTTGCATTGGTATCCCTACTATTCGTGCTGGGGATATGATAGAAATCAGGGGAATAGGCAAACGCTTTAGTGGAAAATATAAACTGAGCAAGGTTACTCACACGATTAATGAAAGCGGGTATCAAACACAATTTGAAGTCACTCAAAAGTACACAAGCACCCTATTACAAAGCTTGCGGGAGAAGATCTCTGAGAGCCCTCCTCCAAATCAACAGGAAAAGATTTGTGGGGTTGTTATTGCTAAAGTTATAGACAATGTTGATAAAAAATCATTGGGTATGGTTCGGTTGTCATTCCCCTTTCTTTCTGATGACAACGAGAGCGATTGGGTACCGGTTGCCACACTTATGGCCGGGGATAAGATAGGGACTTATTTTCTGCCAGATATAGGTGATGATGTACTTGTGGTATTTGAACATGGTGATGTTAAAAAACCTATTGTTATAGGTAGTCTATGGAATACAAAGGCCATACCACCTGAAGCAAATAAGGGCAAAAATGAAAAAAAGGTGATCAAAACCAAGACTGGAATGCAAATCACGTTTGATGAAACGCCGGGTTCTGAGAGTCTTATTTTACAAGATAAAAAGGGTTCTATGATAAAAATGGATTCTGTAACAGGCAATATCATCATAGAAGCAAAAGAAAATGTAATAATTAAATCAGGAATGAATGGGAATATAGATCTCAACCCTTAGAGAGAAATACTTAGGAGAGATAAAATGGGAAATCTAATTGCGGTATCAGGTAGAACTTTAACGCAATCGGAGAAATCGCATCAAAATCTGGCATATACGATTACGGAAACCGACGTAAAAACTGTTAGAACTTTTGGACATGGGAAAGAAATTCTTATAAATCAAATTAAGTTAAGTTGTACCTGTTCAGGGGATTATGTTGCAGGCACTTCAACGTTTTCAGGAAAAGGTGAAGCTGCTATTGTAGCTAATTCGAAACGCGTGAAATGCGAGGGACAATCTATTTTACTTGAAGGAGATGAGGTAACAATAACTTGTGAAGGAACGATTACAGACAACAGTAGCGGAGCTACAGCAAAAGGTACTGCCACTGTTACTGTAAAGATAACTGATTCCAATCAGAAAAACATATTTACCAGCAAAACTTAATTCTTAGATTATGAATAAGATTATAAATAAACAAAGGGGAAAGTTGTGAATACAGATTTTATCGGTAAAGGCTTTGCATTTCCATTACAGATCAACTCTAGAGGCGGAATTCAGGAATCAAGGCAAGAGCAGAAGATTAAAGAGTCTATACTCATCATTTTAGGCACCCAGCATGGCGAACGGGTAATGAGACCGAATTTCGGCTGTAATTTAAAAAGCCTTGTATTTGAACCCAATAATACCACAACAGCAAATCTTGCACGTCACTATGTGCAAGAAGCACTAACCACATGGGAGCCCAGGATTATTCTGGAAGAGGTTATGGTAAAGAATGATAACAATGCGGGACGCCTTATGATTGATATTCGCTATCGAATAAAATCAACCAATGAACCGCAGAATATGGTATATCCGTTTTATCTGGAACAGCAATAAGGGAGAAAATTATGTCAAGAGGAAGATTGGAACCCCCAAATTTAGATGATCGAACATGGAAGGATATTGTTAATGAAGCCAAGGCCCTTATACCTAAATACGCCCCCGAATGGACCGATCATAACCCGAGTGATCTGGGAATTACCTTAATAGAATTATTTGCCTGGCTTGTTGAGGGAATGATCTACCGTCTTAATAAAGTACCGGAGAAAAACTTTATCGAATTTTTGAACCTTCTTGGAGTCACACGCAACCCCGCCGTACCTGCATCGACCTATTTAACCTTTGGGGGAGCTTCTAAAACTACTGTGAATAAGGGAAGCAAGTTTGCTACCCAGCAGAACACCGCAACGGAAGAGGCAATTGTTTTTGAGACGGATAAGGACTTAACAGTTTTACCCATTAACCTTGTAGCAGCTCGGTATATCACTGCTACGAATGAATACACAGATGTAACTTCTCATCTCGTCGATTCGCCCTTAACTGGAATGAAAATTGACATTTCTTCTAGTCAATCTATCAGATTTGTCCTTGGTTTTGACTCAAAGAGTAGCGAAGAGATTTCCTTGCTCCTCCGTTTTTCCAAACAAGTTAAAAAGGATGATATACAGATTACATGGCTTTATTCAAAGGATTCATCGGAACCCACAAGCTGGCCAGCTATGACCGTTAATGATGGGACTGATGCATTTGTTAAAAACGGAAGTGTGTCCTTTACTGTACCAAATGAATGGAGATCTCAAGATCCAGCATCATGGCCAGATAATACTTCTGACCCAGTTAAACAACCCCTATACTGGATTGGCATCAAAATTAATAATCCATCAATTCAATTAGTCCAATTAGGTCTGGAGCACATCCTCTTCAACAGTGTATCCGCAACCAATGCCCTAACGATAACTCAACCTGAGTTACTGGGTACAAGCAATGGTAAGCCATTTCAATTTTTTGAGTTGAAGAATCGTCCTCTTTATAAGAGACCAGGAGTATTAAATTCCTATGATCACTTAAACATTGAAGTTCGGGAGCCAAAAACAGGTGGAGGTTTTGGACAATGGACTCGGTGGATACACCTTGATGATCTCCCTCAAGGTGAAGGGAATTGTTTTCGCTTAGATCCAGTAACTGGGACTATTTATTTTGGCAACTATAATGCTGAGAAGTCTCCTGACGGTTATGGAACAGCTCCGCCTTTAGGAAGTGAAATACGTGCTTTTACATATCGTTATGTAGCGGGAGGAAATAAGGGGAACGTCCCTGCAAAAACAATAAATGTTGTTCGTAAAGTTGTTTTACCGGATACCGAAAGTGTCACTTATATTACTTCTGTGAAGAATCTAGGGACTGCTAAAGGTGGTTTTGATGAAGAGGAAATTGAAGAGACCAAAAGACGCGGTCCAGAGGTACTAAGGAAGCGTAATCGTGCTGTTACGCTTATGGACTATGAGTACTTAGCTAGAGAATCCTCGAAGGATATAAAGAAAGTTCGTGCCTTACCACCCAAACCCGATTCGAATTTTAAGCCCTGGGGTTTCGGTGGGCTAAACCGTTCTTCGGGTAAGGTTAATGTTATTATAGTGCCTGATGCATTAGATCTTCGTCCTAGGCCCGAAGAGAATCTTATTAATGAAGTCTCTGATTATTTAAATCAACGGCGGCCAATATCTGCACACCTCTTAGTAACAGGTCCTCGTTATTTGCCAATCAAGGTAGTGGTTACTATTAAGGTATGGAAATCAGCTATAGACAATGGACTTATTGAAAATCCTGCGATATACAGAGATTCTAAAGTAGATGAATTGATACGTTTTCTTCATCCAACGCGAGGTAAAATTGATGGATCAGGTTGGGAAATTGGAGAGTACATATACGTAAATCAGGTATTTGCCGCGATACAGCCACCTGTTGAAATTGGTTTTATTGATACTATAAGGTTGGAAGCAACGGATCCAGATTATTTTCCTCACAACGAAACAGACCGTCCTCCCGGATATAATGCCCATGGAAAGGGAAGTTGGATATTGGTAGCCGATTACGAGATGGTTTGTTATGGGGGAAAACCGGAAGATATAACTGTAACTATAGAACAATAATATATTATAGGTTAGAGATATGTTAAACGAGAAAAATAGCTACCTTCAATATCTCCCTTCGGTTCTCTGGGAGAGTGAATTAAAATTATCTAAATTTTCTTTAGAACGTTTCTTGTTAGTATTTGAAAAAATCCTGACTGGGCTAGATGATACAATTCCAATTCGTCATAATAATGATCACGAACATGTAAGTCTTGAACAGACTGTAGATGAGTTACACACGTTATACAACCCTTTCAAGGTTCAGTCAGACAATAAACAGTGGAGAGAAGAGTGGCTAGCTTATTTGTCCACTTGGCTAAATGTGAGATTACGGCAGGAATGGAATGAGTATCAAAAACGCAGGCTTATAAGTAATGCTGTTGAGATCTACAACCTCAGCGGTTTAAAACAAGGATTATTAAAATATTTGGATAATTATGTAATCTCAGAACTGAGACCTCGAATAGCTGTTGATATTGGGGAATCAGTCTTTCGTGTGGCTTTAGACGGTAAGAATGCTGGATGTGCACGTGTTGTTTTTAGTGGTCCTCCTATTATTCATCCTTTGGCTGTTGAGGTTGACAGAACCGGTTCCGAATCTAAGGGTCAAATTATTGTTAGTGATGCCGGTGCTTCTGAATATTCAATACCACCAAAATTATGGCGGATGAGAAGGAATGGTGAAATTGGAGACCCTCCAATTTATGACGGTTCTGTAATTGATTTTGGTGGAGGAAATAAACAACCTATTTATAGTCCTATTGCTATAAGAGATGATTCCAAGGGTTACTATGTAGTTGCAGATGAAGGTAATGCAGCGACTGAAACAGGATCGAAAATTGTAAGATTTGATAAAGCACGTCCACATACTGCAGAGTTGGTTAAGACTAATAATATAAATATAATCAGAGCAATAGATATGGTAATAGATAATTCTAGGAATTATGTTGTTTTGGATCGTGGTACTTATGGTACTACTGCTGAAAACAATTGCAAGATACTAATTATTGAACCTAATGGCAATGTTCTAAAACACGAAATTTCTATTATAGAACCAACTGCAATTGCTCTTGATCCTAAAGGAAATTACATTTTTGTTGCCGACGCAGGCGATCAATCAACTCCGGGGCCTGACGGAGATTACCGTACTACGAATATTTATAAGATAGATCTCAAAACGGGCCATATGATTTCTTTGTTGGCACAACTTCCTTCAGATAAACCATTACCAGTGTTTCCTACATCCCTTTATGTAGAAGATGCAAAACATATTCTCATTCTCGATTATGGTGTAAAGCCTTTGAGTAGTGATACTCGAGTGGCAGAGCCCGCCAGGATTTGGCGCCTTTCAATTCCGCCAGCGCCAATAAATCTAGAAGAAATAAGTAGGGATAGTTCTTTTGTTAAACCCTGGGGAATGACAAAAGATATCGACGGAAGTCTTATTATAGTTGACCGAGGCGAAGCGCATGATGATTTTGACTGGAGAATACCAGAAAACCCTCATGAGTTTGGAGTTATAATCAACTATACCAAAAGTTCTATACAACTGCAGCGTGCAATGACTGAGATTAATGAAATAGTTCAATTAGAAAAACCAGCCCACACAAACTTTACCTTGAAAAAATAAACTAATAATCCAAACAACTTATGCTTTAGGAGAAAAGATATGCAGATTAGAGAGCTTAAAATAACCGATTATAATGATGTATCTTCTTCAACTTCCCATCAAACAAAAGATCATTTGCAGGATGCTGAACATTATCATATACCTGTTATGCGAATGCATAATGCCAATTTGCATAGTTGGGGAATTGCCGGGGGGTTAATTGTAAAAAAGACAGGTGATTCTGAGTTAACTATCGAAGAAGGTTTAGCCATCGATAAAGAGGGCAGAAGTATTCCATTAGCCTCTATAGGTCAACAGAGGGGCAACCCTGGCCAAGCTTATATAGATAATAATGATAATGTAAAACCACCACATCTAAGTAAATTAATAGAGGTACCTATAAAATTTCCTACAATATATTTTAATGATGATGGCTCATATTACTTGACTATAGAATTATTTATAACGAATCTAACTACTAGAGAAATAGAAGGTGACCGTATTCCAGAGGGCAGTAGTTATCGCATTATCAGAAGACCGTTAATAAGAATGTATTCCACCGACAACTTTTCTTCCTCTAATCAATATGGTCTATCTATTATTTTGGCAAAAGTAACCATTGCTAACGGCATAATAGGTGAGCTTAGTGGTGCTGACCGTCAATTAGCCAATATTGGAGTTAGAGAGATCTTTTTTAAACAAGGTGGATATCTACCAAATAGCACACATACAGATATTGGAGACAATGTATGGGGTAAGATTGGCTGGAAGGGTTTATTTTTCAACAATTACTATGATCCTAAAGTTAACAAGAGCAAGAGGTTGAACGATGGTTTTTCATGTTATCAGTTGTTCGATCCTAAAAGTGGTGCACTTAGCATAGCTACAGGGGGAGATGGGAAAAAGGATGAAGATGTGGAACTTTTGGAACGGATGACAATTTTGAATAATGGTAATGTGGGCATCGGGACGACAGCCCCTCTATATCGTCTCCATGTGACTAATTCCGGTGGTTTTGGAAGTGAGAACTCCGATGGCACAGCGCAGGCAGGCAACGTTCCGCTCGTATTGCAGTCCGATTCCACGGTTTTCGGTATCTTGAACAGCCACTCTCGGCAGGCTTTCGCCCTGAATATCGAAGGGAATAACGGCACTACCTCAGCCAGGGGATATCCGGTCTTTTACGACAAGTACGATGGCAGTTGGCACCCGTCGATCCATTTACGCAACGGCAACGTCGGCATTGGAACGACGGAGCTGAAGGCGAAGCTTCAAGTCAATGGAGATGCTTATATCAATGGAAATACGATTGTTGGGGCAGGCGGGAATGGATTCATTAAAGTCCGCCACATCAATGGCAAAGACTATGTAAACGACAATGATGCAGGACTTTTTCTGAACTGGAACACTGCCCAACCTGTGTATGTAGGCGGCCAAGGGGGTGACGGAAAGCCATGTGCTCTTATCGTTACTGGCAGCATTGGCATTGGGACGACAGGCTCAGATGCAAAGTTAGACGTAAATGGGTTTACGAGATCACTAGGAGTTTCTGTTAATGACGGTACAAATTCGGGCGTTGGAAGGGGTTTATGGTTATGGCATCCGACAGATCCAAATCATGTAATATACAGTGCAAGTCCCTCCGGAAAAAGCCCTGCCGATAAGCCTGCTGTGAAGGGATATTTTGATAGCAATCATAGACTAAGAATAAGAACATGTATAGGTCAAGGATTTTTGTTCGAAAATAATTTAGAGACGGCGCTAGTCGATATCGACTCAACCAATGGAAAGTTCTGGACAAAGGGCGCAATCTATGCAGGAAATTCCGATATTTATTTTACGAACGTAGATCACAGACATAGCGGCTTTGGTAATACCGCCGGCTATGCCGCAATTGAAAATGCGGCAGACTATGGGGCATTAATGATCCTCGGCAGACAAACACCTCAGGGACGTATCGTCAAGTTATGGGATAGATTAGAAGTTTATGGTTCACAGAAGATAACTGGAAACTTAGGAACAAATGGGTTTAATCCAGATACCGAATTTCCCCAATGGTCAGGTGGTGGTATTTATACACACGACCTTTATGCAAGGGGTGCTGTTTATTGTGGTACGGGCGGTGAAAGTATTAATATTGCGTTATACGGTAACGGTACTGCTGAAAAAATAGGGAGTGCATATTGGAAAGTAAAATCAGATGTGAGGTTAAAAAAGGATATAAAACCACTAAAAGAATCTTTAAATAGAATGCTAAAACTCCGTGGCGTTACTTTCCGATGGAAAGAGCCTGAAAAATTTGGAAACAGTATTTGTGAGCAGATGGGCCTAATAGCCCAAGAAGCTGAAGAAGTATTTCCGGTATGGGGCACAACGTTTAGAGATGGATATAAAGGATTAGAAATTAAAGGGTTTGAAGCCCTTACGGTTGAAGCATTTAGGGATCTCAATGCAATGAACAATGAATTGATGACAAAGAATAAAGAACTTGAAGATCGAGTCAAGGCTTTAGAGAAGAAAATTAATGCTTTATAATTTAAATTTACTTTCCAACATAAAATTGACATGTATTTCTTATTAAAGGGATTTTATTCGTAATTCTGATTTTATGGAAAATTTATTTGAAGGAGAGATTAGAATAGCGTCTTGAAGAATTTAGAGCAGAATTTTGAGTCTGGTCAAAAGCACTTACTGACTTAGGCTAAGCAAATAGACCTGAGAATATCTTATCTCACGTATTTAGATTTGCAACCAGAACCCTTAGCTTTGATCTAACACAATATTGTGAAAAATTTCAACCACTTTAGATAATGAAAGGAGCAATATATGAAAGAGAAACACATTGTCTTACGGACCATTCGTGAAGCTACCCGTGATGTATTCCTTGGACCATTCTCACTGCCACGAGGAGCCGAATCAATCCCCGCAGGGTTGACTGTCGAGGTCGAGGAGGTTGACCGAAGTAAAATCTTAGCATTAACTCGCAATGCTGATGTCGTCGCCGTTGCTCCCTCTTTTCCAATGAGGCTCATTGCCCCCTTTGAGGACAAAGCCACAGCAAAGCCTGCCGCCGGTGAAATTGCCTGGGGTATACAGTCTGTAGGGGCGGATACATCACCTTTTACTGGTGATGGGGTCGTAGTTGCTGTACTCGATACGGGCATCGATGGTTCACATCCTGCATTTTCGGGCATGAATATCGTTCAGGAGGACTTTACGGGCGAAGGCAATGGTGATCAGCATGGGCACGGTACGCACTGCGCCGGTACCATTTTTGGTAGAACAGTCGATGGCATACGGATAGGGGTTGCACCAGGAGTGAAGAAGGTGCTGATTGGTAAGGTACTCGGTGCACAAGGTGGATCGAGCGAACAGATCGTCAGCGCTATCCAATGGGCTGTGGAGAATGGCGCTAATGTGATCTCCATGTCCCTCGGCATGGACTTCCCCGGCTATGTTGAGTGGCTAAAAGAAACACAAGGTTTTCCCTCCGAATTGGCAACTTCCCGAGCACTGGAGGGCTACAGGGCAAACGTGCAATTGTTCGAACGGCTTGCTTCGCTTATACGAGCTCAGGGAGCCATTTCACAGGCGGCGACTATCATGGTTGCGGCCGCAGGCAATGAGAGCCGAAGGGATGAAGATCCAAACTTCGAGATTGCGGTTAGCCCACCTGCGGTAGCAGAGGGTATTATCTCAGTCGGTGCTCTTGGCAAGGGAAACAATGGCTTCACAGTTGCAACATTCTCGAATACCGGCGCCAATGTCTCTGGTCCGGGTGTTGGAGTCCTTTCGGCTAAGGCCGGAGGTGGGTTAAGTTCGAAGAGCGGAACCAGTATGGCTACTCCCCATGTTACCGGTGTAGCTGCACTTTGGGCGGAAAAGATCAAGAAAACTGGAGTGCTTACCTCCTGGCAATTGACCGCCCGGCTGATTAGCTCGGCTATTACTGATGGCCTAAGCGGGTTAGATCCCTTTGACATCGGCGCCGGGTTGGTGCGTGCTCCTCAAGAATAAGGCGCTTGGTTATTGGATAATCCATGCGACTATATCTTGATTGTATAGGAATTTTCATTTTTTAAGTAGGTTGCTGTAGGGTGGATTAAGCGATAGCGAATCCACCTTTTTTGGAAATAGTAGTGGTGGATTCGGCGCAAAAACCAACGCCTTAATCCACCCTACTCATAACTTGATAATATAAATCTCACGGATTATCTCGCAGTCAAGATTTTCTTTGTAGGGCAACCCTTTAGGATTGCTCTTGGCAAGGCTAAAGTCTTGCCCTACGTCAGCGTATTTTTGGCGTTGACTATAGCACGAAAAATGGGTTATTGAAATATTCTTATATTAAATTATCGGAGATTTTATTATGAAAGAAAAATTAGAACAACGTCTTAAAGAACTCAGAACTGAATTTGAATCCGGCCAAAAGGCACTTGCTGATTTAGAGGGTAAACAAATAAACCTGAGAAATACCTTACTGCGCATCAGCGGGGCAATTCAGGTACTTGAGGAGGAGTTAGCAAAAGAAAACGAGTCTAAGGTAACAGACATTGGACAAATTAAGAGTACAGGCGAAGAGAGAACGGCAGTAGCTTCGTGAGACGATAAAGATAAGGATGATAAGTAGTATATCGAATGTCAGGAGGAGAACCGGCAATGAAAAAGGCAATCTGGCGTGCTTTTCCGGTTATCGTGTTTATCGCTTTTGCATCATGTAATACAAGCTCAACAGCAGTACCAATCAGCGCTGATGTGGTCAATTCGAGAGAGGAGGTGATAACAATGCAAGTTATCGTTCAAGTTTCAGCAGATGTAGCGAGTGCACTCCACCAACGTGGTACACTCACTGCAAAGTCGAAGGAACTGGTGAGGATAATTGAGATATTCAATCTCACGCTGCATCCAATGCACCGCGATACGGATGATCCCAATCTTCAGAGTTATTTTATAGTAGAGGTACCAGACCATGCAACCGCTCAGCGTGTGACAGACCGCCTCCGGCGATTGGAAGCAGTAAAGGCGGCATATGTTAAACCGCCGGATGAATTACCTTAGCCTATAATTTTTTTGGTCAATTCTGGCAATTCTGGCAATTCTGGGGACACTATACTTAATTATTGCCATTGTTTTAAAATAGGTAAGATGTGTGCATGTCCAGAATTGCTCGTGTAGTCGTACCAAAAGTTCCACACCATGTTACTCAGCGAGGAAATCGCCGTTTACAGACATTCTTCTGCGACGAGGATTATGAGGCATACAGAGACTTGATGGCTCAGTGGTGTATGCACTGGAACAATTGAAGTATGGGCTTATTGCCTGATACCATACCATGTACACCTGATTGCAGTTCCGCCTTCTGAAGTGGAGTGATTTTCTTTCCAGAGGCCTATCGGATGAAGAGGTCGAAAAGTTACGATGTTTGGTAAACAATTCCATAAGAAAAACGCCTTATTTAACATCTTCAGTGCCCTCTATACTTTTCAAGAATTTTTTCCAAAAAAATATCCTGAAAATTTTGTATCATTTTCCACAAAATCAAAGGTAGAATAGGTAATCTTTTGTGGAGAATTAACCAGAAACGATTTTCTAAAAGACGGATTTGCATCTGCTTAATCCATCTGCACAAATCTGTATTTTCAAAGGAAGTATTCCTTTAGAAAAAGAGCAATGTATGCCCATGTTCTCCTCTAATCCCCCCTAACCCTCCTTTAGAAAAGGGGGGAACGAGGGGTTTCCCCTTTTGTAGGGGCGGGTTTCAAACCCGCCCCTACGGAGGACTAAGGGGGATTACGGGTGGTTTGTTATTCTTCATCGTTTACACGTTTTCGCTTGATGCATATGGGGTAACATCCTAAAGGGTTGCTCTTACCCAGGTACATTCCAGCGGGGAAGCAAGGCTAAAGCCTTGCCCTACGGTTTCATAAAAAACGAAAGTAGCCAAAGGCCTAATTTAATGTTTAGAAAAAGAATAACAACGGAGCATTTCTCCTTAAGTTATCTATAGCTATAGGAGCACAGGTATATGGAAGGTCCCTCTCTTGTATTTTGTGCTTTGTTCGTCGTTACTTTATTTGGTTTTGCTTATACTACCAGGGCAGGTTTTCTATCTCAGGAGTATACCAATACCCCTCCTACTACCCCTTATACCCATGTCACGTTCTGCGAGATAGTTCCTTTTCATAAAAAATCATCTCAACCTGCATGGGAAGATCAGTCTCAGGAATGGCGGGAGAAAATGAGCGAATTAGGACAGCGAATGGCATACGCAAAAGTTGGTCTCGTCTATTTTGTACATGGTACTTTTGCCGGCGATGACCCTTTTGGTATTGTCCATGCTATCAGAACTGCCTATCCTAAGTTAAGTTCAAAGCTGAAGAAAGCGAATGATTATATCAAGAGAAGGACTGATGCAATACTTGCTGATAAAGGTAATTACTTGCCTGAATATGTTGAGCTTTTCGAAAAGGCTATCGGCGGCACTATTCCTTGTGAACGATTTATCTGGTCTTCAGAAAATCATCACTGGGGGAGATTGAAAGAAGCCATGAAACTTGCTGAAAATCTGGCAGTAAATGTTAAGGAGAAAAAACTATCCCGGGGAGAACGGGTATTGTTGATTGGACATAGTCACGCTGGTCAATTGTTTGCTCTGCTGACAAATTTTTTGGCTCGGTCGCAGGGGGTACATGAGCTTCTTAAGGTTTTAGTTCTCAGCGGGGTAGATGTTGCCCGGTTTGATAAGGCTCTGGAGGTAATTCGCGAGGTTCAACTGGATATTGTTACCTTTGGCACACCACCCCGCTATAGTTGGGGAAAAGGGAATTACCGTTTATTAAATATCATTAACCACCGTGGATACGGATACCTTGGGGGCTGCATGAAAGGATTTTTGAGAACAAAAGATGGAGATTATATACAGCAATGGGGAATAGCCGGAACAGATATTCCGGCTCTTACTGATAATGGGCTTAATAAGCAGCTTGATCAATATTTGGGCACAGGCTTTAATATAAACACCTGGCTGAAAAATATACGGGCAAGGATGAGAGTTCCTCATTATGGTGAAACCATATTAGTTGATTATAAAGACGCTGGCTTATTTTTCCCCAACTGCACGACAACCCTCTTTGGACATGGGGTATATACTAAATTTGAAAAAATGCTTTTCAATACACAGCTTATCGCAGATACATGGTATCGTAAATTATAAACCCGGGCCTATACTCTTGCTGCAGAAACAATTATGGAAAAGTCCTGAAGAGCGGGTGTGGTTGTCTGAAAAGTGATGAAGATATATCCTATAATCATGACATTCCTACGGGATTAGACAGGAAAAACAAACTAGACCTTCGGCTACTTTTGTTTTGCGGCCAGGCGTAGGGGCGAACTTTGTGTTCGCCCAAACGGAAAACAAATACAAACGTTTTGAATCTGCAAGGTAAGATTAAATACAAGTAGGGGCAGGTTTTAAACCTGCCCCTACGGAATTGCCGGCCGGTTTCAATCGTTGATCACGATAGAATTACCGTTGAACCAGTGTTATAATACATGAGGTTCAGGTTACACATCTGAACCTGCGATGGTGTTTCATAGAAGTTATTTCGGGTTTAAGAAAGAAGGAGGAATTGCCATGAGCCGAGAAATTGATCGTAGGAATTTTAGTGTCAATAAAGTTACACCTGCACGGGAAGCGGAACTGAAATCACGCGCATCGGAGATTTCAGACCGCCTCCCCGGATCTCAACGGATCAGGATCAAGCGCTTCGATACTACCACCGGTAATCCCGCGGTAATTACCTCGGAAGATGGGCCTGCCGAGACGGGTAATTATATTCAACGCGCCCTGGATCACGTGCGGAATATCAGCAAGGCTTTGGGTCTGACGGCAACCCAGCCGAATGAGTTTGTGGCAGACCCCCATATTCAACGCGCCAGCAGCGGTGCAGTTGCCGTTCACTTGCAGCAACAGTATAAAGGCATATCTATCTTTCAGGCAGCAGAAACGGTACGTTTTGCGCCAGATGGCAGACTGGAAGAGACTGTTGGCAGCAGTGTCGCAGTTGATCATGACAGGGAAGTTATTCCAAAGCTCTCTGTGCAAGAGGCTGTGTTAAAGACGGCTCAGCATGTAGCTACGCCTGACAGAGATGAATACAAAATGACAGATCAATTCGGAGAACCACTTACTCCAAAAAGTGTAGATTTGAGTGGTTTTGTACCGAAGATTATTGCAATCCTTTCTGATAAAGCTGACCAGCCTGCTGTTTTTGAGCCTGGCCCCTTTGGCGATAAAATTAAGGCCGCTTTGATCTGGTTTCCCCTGGATGGCGGTCTCCGGCTAGCATGGGAGGTGATCATAACAATGCCAAATTACGAAGGTCAGTACCGTACTATGGCAGATGCTGAAACCGGGGAGATACTCTATTGTAAACAGCTCGTACAATCTGTCAAAGCGCGAGGAAACGTGTATCATGTAGATGGTGGAAGCGCTCGCCAAATGACTCATTTCCCAAGTCCTTTAACAGATTACGGCCTGCCTCTGCCGAATTTCCCCTTCAATTTTCCCGATGACTGGGTTGAGGTGAATGCTACAATAGGCAATAGTGTGTATGCGCACCTGGGAGATACTGGCTCGGCGGTTCAGGGTGTTGTTCAGGATGGTGTCCTTACCTTCAATCCTGCTGATTCAAAAGGCGATGATCAGAAGGTTCTTAATATCTTCTATTATAACTGTTACATGCACGACTTCTTTTACCTGCTTGGCTTTCGGGAGGGGGATGGGAACTTTCAGCATAATAACCTTGGCCGGGGCGGTGTGGCGACCGACCGGGTTGATGCGCGGGCCCACAGTGGCGCGGTATGGGGAACTGCTAATATGTATACCCCTATTGACGGTTCAAACCCTGTTATGAACATGGGATTGGTGACATCAACGGACCGCCATACGGCCTTTGACTCCAGCGTGGTGTTTCATGAGTTTATGCACGGCGTGACGAATCGCCTTGTCGGAGGACCCATGAATGTCAGCGCATTAGAAGCTCCTCAGAGTAGCGGTATGGGAGAAGGCTGGGGAGACTATATAGCGTGTACTATCAATAACACCACGGTGGTTGGCGCATGGGTTGTCAAAAAAGCCGGCGGCATACGGGGATTCCCTTACGATAGTAATTTCCCTGATACTTTTGCTGATGTGGGAAAAGGCCGTTATACCGAAGAACATAATATCGGCGAAATCTGGTGTGCCACAATCATGGAAATGAACAGAAAGATTGGCGCTGTTCTGGCTGTTCAACTGGTTGTAGATGCCTTAAAGTTATCACCTGCTAATCCCAGTTTCCTTGATATGCGCGACTCCATACTGGCAGCTCTCGATAAAAAGCATGCAGCAGGCCAGTTGAGTTCGGGTGAGCACTCTACCGCCAAAAACGGTATCTGGTCTGTGTTTGCAAAGTTTGGAATGGGACCCAATGCAAAGTCCCATGGGGCGTCGCTGTCGGGTATTGTTGCTGATTTCAAAACTCCATCGGATACGACAGGGCAAAATATCCGTGTTGAGACAGAACCAAATATAGCTATTCCCGATAATAATTCATCCGGTTTAACCAGCATACTGACGATCTCACAAGCTGGGAAAATTAAACGGCTGGTTATCTCAATCAATATCGAGCATACCTACATTGGTGATCTCAAAGTAAGCCTGACAACGCCGGGAAATGGTACGGCTGTTCTGCATAACCGTACTGGCGCAAGTGCGGATAATCTGGTTAAATCCTATACGAGTGAAGATACTTCAGACCTGGCATCCCTTATAGGTGCACAAACACAAGGCAACTGGGTACTCAAGGTGGCTGATCTGGCCGGACAAGATGTCGGTACACTGCGAAGTTGGGGTATTGAAATAGACCTCGAAGCAGCATCTCAGGTTATCCGGGGAGAAGCAGCGCCAGCCCTGACAATTCCCGATAATAATCCTGCCGGGGCGCAGAGTGTTATTGGGATTACCCAATCGGGTGTAGCAAAAGGAATTAAGGTCAGTGTCGATATAACCCATACCTATATTGGAGACCTGCGCGTTGAGCTTGTAGCTCCATCAGGTCAACAGGTAATTCTTCATAACCGTACAGGCGGCAGTAAGGATAATTTAATTACGACCTATGATTCGATATCTGCTTCATCTCTGGCGGCTCTCATTGGACAGCAAATAGAGGGAAATTGGATTTTACGGCCTACCGATATGGCCGGACAAGATATCGGTAAGTTGAACAAATGGAGTTTGGAGTTTACTTTATAGGAATGACGATCTGTAGGGCGACCCTTTAGGGTTGCTCCCTCATATGCATAAAGTTAAAATGTGGAAATGGTGAAGCATAACAAACCACCCGTAATCCCCCTTAATCCCCCTTTAAAAAAGAGGGAAATCCCTTGTTTCCCCCCTTTTCTAAAGGGGGGTTAGGGGGGATTAGAGGGGAACAGGGACACGCATTGCTCTCTTTCTAAAGGGATACTCCTTATTTTATGGAACACTGTTTTTAGCTCGATGCATATAGGGTTGGTACCCCCGTGCATGTTCAGGCGGGGAGGCAAGGCTGAAGCCTTGCCCTACATTTACTTACGATACTTTGTGAAAGGAGGGTGGTTTGTGGTTGATGTATTGGCGCGGGATATACTCCTCATTGTTTATGGTCTTTGGTTAATCATAACCGGAATATTGGTCTTTCTTATGCAGGCGGGTTTTGCTTTTCTGGAGAGCGGACAGGTCCGCTCTAAAAATGCCACCCATGTCTACATGAAGATATGCGCAAATATCGGCATCGGCACCCTGGTCTGGTGGTTATTCGGGTTTGCTATTTTTTGCGGCAATTGGAATTATTGTCTTCTTGGAGTACTCGACCCGGTGAATATTGATATGTTAAATGTCTATGGGCACTGGTTCACGATGTGGGGGTTCTGCCTTGTTTCGTGTGCTATAACATCGGGGTCTATAGCAGAGAGGTTTAGTTTTAAGGCATACCTTATTTATGTTGTTCTCTATTGTGGTTTTATGTATCCGTTTTTTGGATGGATGGCATGGTCTGCCGGGCCGCTGACCAGATGGGGTTATGTGGATTATGCAGGTTCTGTTGTGGTACATTTTCAGGGCGGTTTGACAGCCCTTATTGCTGCAATGATTGTTGGGCCGCGGATAGAAAAATATGCCCGTACGAGTAAGAAATCATGGTTATTTGAGTTTGGCCGCGGGGAATGCTATACCATTCCGGGGCACAATGTTTCGCAGATGATACTCGGTGTATTCCTCCTGTGTGTATCTTTTTATGGCTTTAATGTAGGTTCTGTGGTACTGGGCGCATTATGCGAACCAACCGCTCATGCAACAGCACGCGGGATGATTACTGTTCTTGTGAATGATTTACCTACGACCACAATTAATGTTACGATGAGCATGGCGGGCGGTATCCTTGGCGCACTGTTTGGCGGATGGCTGATAAATAAAAAACCAGATCCTCTTACCACAGGAAACGGAGCAATAGCAGGGATGGTTTCTGTCTGTGCTGGCGCTGGTTTTTTTCATCCGGGTTTTGCTATTATTGTAGGTATTGTGAGTGGAGCAATTATTCCCCTGGTGGTAAAATCGCTCGATAAGATAGGGATTGATGATACCGTAGGAACATGTGGAGTGCATTGTACGGCTGGGGCTATTGGAGGTATTGCGACCGGGGTGATGGGGCTTATACGTCCTGCGTATCATGGAATTACTTGTGATATCGGTATACAGGCGCTGGGCTTTATTATCTGTATCGGTTATGCATGCTTGTGTGCTATTATCATATTTGGCGGGTTGAAAGTAGTAGGTTTGGGCCGGGTGAGCGAAGAGGAAGAGACTATGGGCCTCGATATTTCAGAGCATATGACGCCGACCTATCCGGAATTTGTATCAGGTGGTGTAATGGGTGGAATGAGGGGATTTTAAGCTGGGGGGACAAGCAAGGCAATTGTATCAAAAAGTAAACCACGAAGTACACGAAGAAAGAAGCACAAAGTACGCGAAGAAAAGGATAAGTTTAGAAAAAAGGGGACGAGGGATTTCCCCCTACGGAGAGCCAAGGGGGATTACGGGTGGTTTGTTATTCTTCACCGCTTCCATATTTTAGCTTGATTGTAGAGGAATTTTCATTGCATGTAAGCGGTTTTCAGGATGGCGCAGACAAACGATCTACAGGGACAAGGTTTGTCCGTGTTGTGTTTAACGTGTCATTGCGAGGGTAGTGTCCGAAGCAATCTCCTGAATAGTTGAGAAAAGATTGCTTCGTGAAAAAACCTCTCGCAATGACAAATACTCTAGAACCTCTTATGGTAAATTATCTTGATGTATAGGAATTTCAATGTTTGTTGTAGGGGAGAAGCATTTGCTATTCAGAAAATAGACTGCATTCAAAATGGAATGCCAGCAAATGCTTCGCCCCTCCGTGTGACCGTAAACAAAGTTGCCGAAGGCCTAATTTAATGCTTAGGAAATTCAAACAAAGAGTTCCTCCCCCTTGATGGGGGAGGTTAGGTGGGGGTGAAGGAAAAGGGCAACCACCCTCCCCTGGCCCCTCCCATCAAGGGAGGGGAAAAGGTCGCCGAAGGCCTAATGTAATGTATGTGGCGCCCGGAGAGGAGCAAGGCTAAAGCCTCGCCCTACATTTGATTAATAAGCAGGCAAACATATAGACAACTTAAAGAGAAACACTCCTGGTTATTGTTCTCTCATTTACAGTCTCTTCTCATGAAAAAATAAGAGCTGATGTGGGACGGAGGCTTTAGCCATGCCGGGAGCAATGAGGGTACACCATAATTCTGATAAAGCTATCTATAGGTTCTTCCCTATAAGACATGCTAAAAATTTTATAGCTATTCTCCTGTTAAAAGTAATGTCAGGAAAAGGTATTAAAAACATGATATCCATTTTAAAATTAATACTCTGTATTCCAATAATAACCCTTGCACAGCAAGGATTGTTTTTCTCTCTTCAGGCATCAGAAGATACAATGGACAGAATTTCCATCACTACTGATAGCAAAGCATTCGTGAGTTCTTTATTTACAAACACGAGCACGAATCCCCCCCTTTTTCCCTTTAGTATTAATTCCTCCTTTCCTGGCCTATCCCAGCCTCCATTTCCTAATTCCCCTAATCCTCCTACTCCCCCCATTCCCCCCTTTACTAAAGGGGGATTAGGGGGGATTAGGAGCGGGGAGCCAGGGAAAATTATTAGCGGGGAGTTAGGAGAAATTAGCAAAGAGGGAAGGGAGGAGACTAGGAAAGAGATGCCCGAGGGGGTTGGTAGAGAAAGTAACGGGGGAACTGAAAAAGGAAAGGTGTTTTTAGATAAGAGGGGATATGCGATGCAATATGCGGAAATGGGATTGGTCGACCTGGCTATACCTGAATTAAAAAAAATGAAAGAGTGTTATCCTGACGATATAAGAGTCTATGCATATCTTGGGTGGGCGTATAGTCAGAAATGTCAAATCCTGGAGACCGTTGAAGAATTTCAAAAAGCATTAGAAATTAATCCTGATCTGCAACGAGTACCCTTTGATTATCCCATGACAAAAGATATTCCTGCTATTATAAAAGAATTTACTATAACCTTTGAAGGTCTGATTGACCAGATAGACAGTTTTTCTGGCGCACATGAGGTACTCGGTTTATGCTGCGTATTGCAGGGAAGGTTAGGCGATGCTTTCCGTGAATACAGAAAGGTGTTACAACAGAAACCTGCGTATGAAAAACGGGATCTCATAGTATATGGAAAAACGCTGGTTCCTGCAATTGATCAGGCAATAACGGAATATGAAGAGATAGTAAAATCACAACCTGACTGTGTGGAAGCCCTTATTCCATTAGCTTGCGCCTATGCAGAGAAGGGAATGCTGGATGAAGCTATGGTGACTATGAAGAAGGCGATATCCGCAGCGCCTGATCGACCAGACACACATATGTATCTGGGTTGTTTTTACGCAAAGAGGTGGATGATGGATAAAGCCCTGGAAGAATTGTATAAGGCAAAAAATATAAGAACTCATATTCTTGAGAGGCTTCTTACAGATGGAGAACATTTTATCCAAAACGGTTTGTTTGATAAGGCAATAGGTGCAGCAAGGGATGCCGTTCAGGTAAGCCACAACGATAAAAGAGCGTATGAACTGCTTGCACTCGCATACAGCAAAAGCGGCATGACAGATAAAGCTATTGAAACGTGTAAAGAAACTATCCGTTTATACCCGGATAATCTTCCTGCTTACCTGTTACTGGGATGGATATATCTGCAAGGTGATTTACCAGAGGAAACAAAGGATTTGATTAAACAGGCAACCCTTGTTGAGCCTGAAAATACTGAGCTGAAAGCGCTCATGGCTTTTATGTATGCAGCTCAGAATCAGATACATCAGGCAATAGAGATGTGCGCTATGATTATGAATAAACCACGATCACACGACGGCGCTTTAAAGGATTATAGCTGGATTAAGGGGAAGGTGCCATCAATTGAACAAAAGCTTAGAGAGGTAATGGATGTTTTAGAATTGAAGCCTGATTATCAAGAGGCCTATATATGTTTGGGCTGGCTCTATGCAAAAAACGGCGAAGCGGAGAAGGCTATTGCTTCGTACAGAAAGGCGCTTGAATTGATCCCGGCTTCCTGTCGCCATGAGTCATCATCAAACGCCCCTAACGGTAATCCCTCCGCATCTTCCTTTCCTAACCACCTTAATCCCCCCTCTCCTAATTCTCCCATTCCCCCCTTTACTAAAGGGGGGTTAGGGGGGATTAGGAGAGGGGAAAAAGGATTGAACAGAATTTCCCGGGAAGAGCAGATAGCCGGTTTAGGAGAAAGGGCTGGTGGAACAGGAAGCCACACAGGGAAAATAGATTTTTACGACCTACTCTATACTACCCATGTACATTTGGGGAATATCTATGTGCAAAAAGGAGAGATACAGGCTGCACTGAACGAGTACAATAAGGCTCAGGAGATTCTATCAGGCAAGGCTCTGGATGATGTGGCGCAGGGATTGGCATGTCTTGATAAGGGGGATACAGAACAGGCCATACAACACTTCAATGCCGTGTTGAAGATCAATCCGCAATATAAAGAGGTGTATTTTTTCCTTGCAGATGCCTATGAGAAAAAGGGGCTGTATAGCGCTGGGATGGTTTTAAGGTTACAGGGGGAAAAGGTTAAATAAAGGGGAAAATAATGAGGAAGCTCAATGTGCTTTCCTTGTGTCCATGTGCGCGTTGTCTTGGGATGGGAGAGCAAGGCTGAAGCCTTGCCCTACGTCGTTCTTGCCATTCTTTCCCCCCTTTTTTAAAGGGGGGTTAGGGGGGATTAGAGGGGGGCAGGACACACATTACTCCTTTCCCAGGGGGATACCTCCTTATTCCTCCAGCGGGTTCAGGTTTGCAACCTGAACCCATGTTTTAACAGCACCATGTTGTAAAGATGGTAAATTGAGATGTATGTCAGAAAATACGCTCTATGTCTGGTAGACAAATTAATACGCGAAGGCTCCTAAAGATTACCGGTAAGTTGTCTATAAAAATTGAGAATAAGGCTAAAGTTAAGTCGGGACTACAAATAGAGGGTTCAGGTTACAAACCTGAACCCGCCCAAGCTTTTTCCCACGATCAGGGCGAACAAAAGATTCGCCCCTACCCAGGTTTTGCATCTTATTTTGAGTAATTACCTAAAGTGTTACCACAATTCTCATCAGGTTATTGTTAGATGCAATTCTTTGGCAGATGTGACGCTAAGCGTTGGAATAAGAATAATGCCACAGTCAGATCAATGGGGGCAGGCAAGGCTGGAAGCCTTGCCCTACATTGCTTTTAACTCTACGGGCAGGATAAGGGCTACTTTGGTAAATTCTCCCTCGATGCTGTCAATAACAATCTTACCGCCGTGATTCTTGATTATTTTATGACTGATGCTTAATCCCAATCCGGTTCCTTCTCCATGAGGTTTTGTAGTAAAAAAGGGCTTTATTGCTTCATTCTTTATCTTTGCAGATATACCGATACCGTGATCATAAAACGTAATTTTTACATAGGGATGATTCTGTATTGTTATTCTCTCACCTAAAATCTCAAGGATTTTATTCTCATGCGTTTCCGGATATTTTTGGTTCAGGGCATACCGTGCATTATGGACAAGATTCAAAAAAACCTGTTGAATCTGCTGTGGATGCGCAAGTATTTCTGGCAAGTCCTGGGGAATATCTAACGTTACCCTGATACCGTCTTTTCGCAATTGTGCTTCTATGAGAAAAAGGGTATCAGACAGTACTTCATGAATATGGATATATCGCTTTTTCTCTTTTTTATCACCGGGCCGGGCAAAGGAGAGGAGACTGTGGACGATCTTCCCTATCCGGTCTCCCTCTTTCATAATCCGGTTCGCTATATCCTTTTCCCTGCTTCCCTCTTCACTTTTATTGAACAATATCTGAGCACAATTAATAATACCTGTTATGGGATTATTGATCTCATGAGCCACGCCTGCTGCCATCTCACCCAATGCTGCCAGCTGTCTGTTGAGCATGGCTTCCCTCTCCATGGCCACCTTTTCGGTAATATCCCAGAAAATGCCTAATATACCCATGCTATTACCTTTCTCATCTTTTATAGGGGTTCTCACAACATGGATTATTAATTCTTGCCCATTCTTAACATATCTCTCTTCCATTTCGTTCGTATGCCCCAGTTCCATAACCCTCATATCATCGTCCCTGTATTTCTCGGCAAGCTCTCTTGGATAGAGATCATAATCTGTTTTCCCCAATATTTCATCAGGTCTGATATGTAAATCTCCGGCTAAGTTTTCATTACATGATATATAGGTTAAATCTTTATCTTTATAAAATATCTTTTGCGGAAGATTTTCGAGTAATATTCTGTATTTGGCTTCGCTTTTCCGGAGCGCTTCCCTGGCTTGCCAGTGTTCTGCAATCTCAGCTTTTAACTCTTTATTTGCCTTTGCCAGGGCCACTGTTCTCTCTGCTACCCGTTGTTCTAATGATTCATTAAGTGCCTGTAATTTTTCTTTCATTCGTTTCCGCTCGGTAATATCTTCCATAACTGCAACGAAATGAGTAATAGTTCCTTCAGGATTTTTTATAGGAGAAATACAGGTGGAGTCCCAATAAAGTTCTCCGCTCTTTTTCCTGTTAATAAACTCTCCCCGCCATTCATTACCGGAAGTAATGGTATCCCATAACCGTTGGTATTCTTCAGGCGGTGTTTTGTCGGATTTTAAAATCCGTGGGTTCTTTCCGATGACTTCATCGGAGGTATAGCCCGTTACCTGGGTAAACTTGGGATTTACATATTCAATATTGCCATTGATATCAGTAATTATTACTATGCTTGGACTTTGCTTGACAGCGTTCGATAACTTGCGGAGATCATCCTCCATCCACTTGCGTTCAATAGCATAACGTATCGAGCGTACCAGCAATCTGCCGCCCAATTGGCCCTTTACCAGATAATCCTGGGCCCCTGCCTGGATTGCCCTGATACCGGTTATCTCATCATCAAGACCTGTTAACACCACGATGGGAATCTTTTGTGCCTGAGAAAGAATTTTGGTGAGTGTCGGAAGCCCCTGGCTATCCGGCAATCCGAGATCGAGTAATATCACATCGATATTATTCCGGGTAATACGGCTTAATCCTGATAAGAGCAGGTCTTTGTGCTCTAGTTCAAATTGACCAAAGCCGACCTCTTTTAACATCTCCTGTATTAACCGGACATCACCCGGATTATCTTCTATGAGAAGTATTTTGGTTGGTTTCCTGTCCACTTCATCCTCTTGGAGGTAGTTTGACAATAGTAAACCAGAAATTTTCGATAGCCTTTACTACAGAAATAAACTGATTGAAATCAATAGGTTTGACAATATAGCAGTTTGCGTGGAGTCCGTAGGATCTCAGGATGTCTTCTTCTGACCTTGAGACGGTTAAGATTACTACAGGGATATGCACCAGGTTATTATCTAATTTTATTTCAGTAAGCACTTCACGGCCATCTTTTTTTGGCAAGTTCAAATCTAGTAAGATAAGGTCCGGACGAGGCACAGCAGCATATTTACCCTTTTTTCGCAAAAAATTCATGGCCTCAGCGCCATCGCCAACTACATGCAGATTGTTTTTTAACTTAGACTCCTTTAGCGCCTCTTGCGTCAGGCGGACATCGCCAGGGCTATCCTCAACCAGTAAAATCTCTATCGGTGAAACTCGTGCTTCACTATTCATATTCATAAACTATCATTTTTCTCCTTGAAAAGAAATATTTTATTATGAGAGTAAACTACTTAAATACCTTAATATTTTCTTAGCAGGGCAATCCTTTAGGAATGCCAATCCCCGATGAGGCATTCAGGCGGGGAGGCAAGGCTAAAGCTTTGCCCTACGTACTTTTGTAACATCTTGCATCTCTACATCCTTTTTTCCTCGTGTACTTTGTGCTTCTTTCTTCGTGTACTTCGTGGTTTACCTTAATCTTTAGGTTCCATGTACAGGTATTGTAAAATAAAATGTTGAACCCTTCCCGGGTTCTGACTCCAGCCAAATTCTTCCATTGTGCCGGTTTATAATTTTCTTGCATATCGATAAACCCAGACCAATACCTGGATACTCCCTGCCGTGCAGGCGCTTAAAGATATTAAAAAGTTGTTTAGTATACTCCGGTTCAATGCCAATACCATTATCATGTACTGAGAAAATCCATTCGTTTTCATTGCGCCGGGCTGATATATGGATGCGCGGGGGCTCAGTACCATGAAACTTGATGGCATTGCTTATGAGATTCTGAAAGACCTGTAAAAGTTGTGAGCTATCTGCCATAACGGTTGGCAAGGTATCGTGGGTAATGGTTGTGCTGTTCTCTTTGATTGTCACTTCAAGATTAAGCAAGGCACGTTCAAATAAGGTTTCACAATCTACGAGTTCAAAAGATTTACCACGGCTATCCACACGCGAATATTCCAGTAAGCCATTGATCATCGTTTGGAGGCGATTCGCCCCGTCTACGGCATACGTAATAAACTCTTCTGCATCAGTGTCGAGCTTATTTCTGTATCGCCTCTCTAGTAACTGGAGATAGCTGGATATCATTCGGAGGGGTTCCTGCAAATCGTGAGATGCAACATAGGCAAAATGCTGCAGCTCTTCGTTGCTCCTCTTTAGCTCAGTAGAATGACGGAGTAATTCCTTTTCTGATCGTTTCAGATTCGCTATAAATTTCGCAAGTTCCCTGGACATAATATTAAAGCTATCCGCCAGGATACCAATTTCATCTCCTCGTTGTATTCGTACTTTGTATCCGAAGCTACCGTTTGAAATTTTTTTGGCCGCTTCCGTTAAATTTTTAATAGGTTCTGATGTTAACGTTGCAAAACTAATTCCCACGAGGGTAACGAGAACAGCACCCACTACCAAAAGGGTGACTGCAGTAATGCCTAACGCTCTCAACGGCGCGAAGGCCTCTGTCGTATACGTTTCTGCCAGAAGTATCAAGCCAAACTTGGGCATATATCTGGAGATACCGACTACCGACACATTCATATAATCAGGATAGATACCGGTCATCTCTTCATTCCGGTCGAGAATCCTGCGAACCGGTTCTATATCTATGATCTGTTTGAAAGGTGCATCATCGATAAACCTCGACTCTGTAATCATAATCTTATCTCTATTAACCAAATATACCTCGCCGGTTTCTCCCATTCCAATATAGTCTACTGTTATCCTATTTAAAGATGCCGGATTATAGACATTGATAATAAGACCTATCTTTTCTTTACTATATTCGGAAACAATAGGTGCGGAGGCTACTATGCAATTTACATGAAGAGGGGAGAAATATTGTGGCTGGCCAATGTATGCTTCGCCATAACCTTTCTTCGTTCCTTGCTTGAACACCTCCTGGTCAGAGAGATCCATACTTATTAATTTTTTATCAGTAGCGGAGATAACCTTGCCTTGTTTATCCACAAGGATTATGGCTAAAATATGCTCGGAGAGTGGCAGCTTATTTTTCGAGAGATACTTATTTAAGCGTCTTACCCTACCTTGGGTAAAGGGATCCTTCTTACGAAGAACCCTCTCAAGTCTTCTTCTTATGAATCCGTCGGTACTGAAACCCATAACCCGGATAATATTTCTCTCCATGATCTCCTCCACATGAAGTACTTTTGATTCTGCAATTGCTGTTAATTTCTCTAAAATCTGATTTTTTAAAGCGCTTCTGGCGGTAAGATAATGTACTGTAGTGATTGCTACAACAGGGATAAGAGAAATGCAGAGTGCAAAGAGAAGTAACTTACTTTTGAATGATAGGGATGAATAGAGTTTCAAAATATGGTATTATTTACATGTTTGCCACGAATATTCACGAATAGACACGAATACAATATGAAATAAAAGCTTGTGTTCATTCTTGGCTTAAAAGAAGTTGCCGAAGGTTTCATTTAAACGTTTAGGGAATTCCAATCTTCTGTTGTATGTTGTAGGGGCAGGTTTAAAACCTGCCCCTACTTGTTTGCCTTGTAGATTCAAAACGTTTGTATTTGTTTTCCGTTTGGGCGAACACAAGGTCGCCCCTTCAGAGATGCTATAAAAAGTCGCCAAAGGCCTATTTTATTCCCCTGTATGAAGAATATGCCCATGGAGACAACTTATCTTGTTAAAGAAGCCTAAGATAAATAAAGTTAGACATTTATACAAATACATATAAGTTTATCATGAAAATTTTCTTTAGCAAGTGTTTTTTCTCTCAATCCATCCCCCACCCACAACGGTATCGTTATGATAGAAAACAACCGCTTGCCCGGGGGTTATCGCTCTTTGCGGATTCTTGAATACAACACGCGCCTTATCCGGCCCACAGGAATATACGATAGCGGGTGCCGGAGTGTGGTTATACCGGATCTTTGCCTGTACTTCTAATGGTTCCTCCGGTTTATCAATGGAGATCCAGTTTACGCCGGATGCTACTAATTCATTCTCCATGAGTTCATCGGCAGCGCCAATTACAACCGTATTCTCTTGTGGATTTATATCAATTACATATCTGGGCGTACCGAATGCAATGCCAAGTCCTTTCCGTTGCCCTATCGTAAAGAATGGCACTCCCGGATGTCTTCCCAGGGTATTTCCCTGTCTGTCTTTGATAAAACCCGGAGCTATACGATTTCCAAATCGTTCATATAAAAGGTTATGATAATTATTATCCAGTACAAAGCAAATGTCCTGGCTCTCCGGTTTATCCTTCGTTTTCAGGTTCAAATTCCTGGCTACCTGACGTACATACTCCTTTGTCACAGCGCCCAAGGGGAAAAGGGTTTTTGAGAGTTGGTCCTGAGTGAGTGAAAACAGTACGTACGACTGGTCTTTTCGCGGATCTGCCCCTCTTTTGAGGAGGTATCTGTCCTTTGACTTTTCTATCTTTGCATAATGTCCGGTAGCAATAAAACCGGCATTCAGCATCTTTGCAAAGTCCAATAGCCTTCCAAATTTTAACTCCTGATTGCAGGTAATACAGGGATTGGGCGTTCTGCCATTGAGGTATGCAGTGCAAAAGGCATCTATAATACGATCAAAGGCATCCTTAAAGTTTAGCACGTGGAATGGAATGCCTAACTGGTCTGCTACGTTGCGGGCATCATTCGCATCTTCCAGACTACAGCAAACCTTGTTTCTGGTTATGGTATCGATTGTATCGATACCCAGCCGCATGAACAGGCCTATAACCTCATAGCCCTGTTCCACTAAAAAATGAGCGGCAACGCTGCTATCAACGCCGCCGCTCATAGCAATAACAACTTTTGTTTTCATAGGGATATGTTAACGGCATTATGAAAAACTTTGGAATTCCTGTACATATACCTGAAAATATTAAAGCTTAAGCGGTACAGGGGTAAAAGATATCAGAAATATGATAAACAGGATAATGCCCAATATCTTACGCTTGGAATCGAGTGTGGTAAGCTCATCTACCGGAGCGGGATGCCGAAAACCAAAAAACAGGAGCAGGATGGCAAAGACCAGCCAGCCTGGATACAATAAGATCGCAATTACGCAAAAAATAAAGATACCGATACGATAAACAACTTTGCTTTTTTTGCCTAACAGGGCATACATGACATGTCCACCGTCAAGTTGTCCAATGGGCAGAAGATTAAGCGCCGTGACAAACAGACCTGCCCAGCCGGCAAAGGCAACAGGATGGAGGTAAATGTCCATCCCCTGAGGCAGATTTCCAAATATAAGTTTCGTGATACAGATGAATAAAATCGGCTCTCCAAGTCCAAGATACAGAGAAGGATCGCTGGGCACAGGGCCTATATCCGAAAGGTAAAGTCCAATAATGATAGCGGGTATGGAAAACAAAAGCCCAGTCATCGGGCCAGCAGCGCCGATGTCAAATAAAGCCTTTTTATCAGGCATAAGCCCCTTCATTTTTATTACAGCGCCAAAGGTGCCGAAGGGTGGAAATGGAAGAGGCAGAAAATAGGGCATTGTGGCATCTACATGGTATTTACGACACATAAAAAAATGTCCTAATTCATGAGAAAGAAGGATTGTCATTATGGTAATCGAATACCATATTCCATTCACATAATATGTCGTCAGAAATGTTGCAATAAAGAGCAAGACATGGATTCGCGCTTTACTAAAGAAATTCGATGGGTTAAATTCTTCTCTGGGCATTTAGTCGTAGCATCTTCTCTAAGAGATAACTTGTTGTAAAGTACGTATGTTTTTTATAAGCTTAAGGATAATAAGTATCTAACGAAAAATTTTAACAGAATAGAATAACAAATTCAATTATATTTGAGCGAATTGATATTAATACCTTAATGTATATTTTGACTTTTGTTTTTATACAGAGCGACATAAGTTTACAACTCCCCGATAACTCCATTCGAGGACAAGCGTCTGCCATTCCGGGCTTGATGTTTAGGAAATTCAAAGTTTTTCGTTATGCCATGAACACACCCCTAACCCCTCTCAAGAGGGGAATAAACACACCCTCAACCCCCTCCCGGGCTTATCCTTACCCACAAGTATACAAGAGAGAGAGGAGAAAAGAGGGGGATGAGTGTATGTCATTGAGAAATGGATAGAATAGCGAGAATAAATTCCCAA
>JAANMW010000553.1_pt1 | contig 43907 bp, 39 predicted proteins | sample 7279671 | NCBI WGS metagenome assembly JAANMW01 (sample SAMN14094541, study PRJNA606508) | bioreactor metagenome | isolation source: A lab-scale SPAN reactor treating ammonium-rich wastewater day 247 | place: Ireland: Galway | collected 2017-09-19 | reverse complement strand
CGGGTCGAGCGGAATGCAGTGGCCGCCGATGCCCGGACCCGGGAAGAACGGCATAAAACCGAATGGCTTTGTCGCCGCGGCCTTTACGACCTCCCATGTATCGATCCCGAGGGCATTGCAAAGCTTCGCCATCTCGTTCGCCATTCCGATATTGATCGCCCTGAATGTGTTCTCCCACAATTTTGCTGCCTCTGCGACGCGGGCCGACGAAACCGGATGTACGTCATTCACGATCTGTCCGTAAAGCATCGCGGCAACCGCGGTCGAATCCTCTGTTACGCCGCCGACAACCTTCGGAATGTTGTGCGTTTGGAACTGCGGATTACCGGGGTCGACGCGTTCCGGCGAGAATGCAAGCAAAAAGTCCTCGTCCACGCGGAACCCTTTCTCCTCGAACATCGGTTCGAGAACTTCGTCGGTCGTGCCGGGATACGTTGTCGATTCGAGAATGATGAGCTGTCCGCGGCGAAGGCATTTTTGTATCTTTTCGCCGGCAGAAAGGATAAAGCTCATATCCGGATCCTTTGTCTTGCGGAGCGGCGTTGGCACGCAGATGATGATCGCGTCGCATTCGCCCAATCGGCCGAAATCCATCGTCGCCGTAAGTCTTCCCGCATTCACGCATTCGGCTACGTTGGCGTCAGGTACGTCCACGATGTAGGACGTGCCCGCGTTCAGTTGCTCGACCTTCTTCTCATCGACCTCAAAACCGATGGTCGAAAAACCCTTTAGGGCAAACTCCACAATAAGCGGCAAACCGACGTATCCGAGGCCGATCACACCGATCTTCGCACCTTTGTCGGCGATAAGTTTCTCTAGTTCTTCTTTGATCATTATTAGGTTCCAAAAATATCCATTTTACAGGAAACACAGAATTTAGCGCATTTTTGAGAAAAATCGTGCAAACTTTCCTTTCTAAGTGTATGAACTGCTGCCGTTAGAGGCTGATTCGCCTATCATTTGCTAGAATTGCTCTAGCTCACCGCGGTTTTTCGGGCACTTTATATGTCCACTGAGATATATTCGCAGAATCCTGCTGTCGCTGCCGTATTGACCGGTTCGGCGCCTCGGCCTGCGCAGCTTGCGGCATCACGCGGCCTCCTGCCGTTGCCGGGCGAGGATCTGCTCGAACTGCTTGTCGGGCTTGTGAACAGCGCCGATGCGGAACTCTCGGCCAATGCCCGCGAAACTCTCGGTACACAGGCGATCGACTCGCTCGAAATGATGCTGCGAAGCGAGAGTGCCGCCCCAACCGTTCTGGCGCATTTTGCACGGGCGGCAACAATGCCGGTAGAGATCTACGAGGCCGTGCTGTCAAATACCGCAACTCCGCCCGAATCTCTCGAAGCCCTTGCAGCCTCGGCGACCGATGCCGGACTGCTTGAAAGGATCGCTCTCAATCAGCAGCTTCTCATCCGTCATTCCGCGATCATCGACGCCATTCTTGCGAACCCGCATCGTTCGCCGGAAGCCGAGCGGCGTGCTGCCGAAACAAAGCGCGAATTCTTCGAAAAAGAACGCGGTGCGGCACAGATCGCAAGTGAGCTTCGCGCTCAAGGAAACGAAGCTGCGGCGGAATTTCTCGAACAGGCCGAATTCGCCGAAGACCTTGAGGAGAACGAGATGTCGGCCGAAGACGCTCTTCTCATCGCCAAGCATATCGAGGTTCTCGACAAAGAGACGGACGATTCCTGGCTGAGTCTCGAATACATCGAAGAGATCTATGAGGAAAGCGAGGAGCAGCGACAGGCCGTTATGGCGAAGATCCTCGGCGAACTTCATTCCGAGGACGAAGCGACGAATGAGCGCATCTCCGTGCTCAACCGCATAATGCGAATGGGCGTTAAGGACCGCGTCAAACTCGGTATGAAGGGCGACCGCGAAGCCCGTAACATTTTGATCCGCGACCCGAACAAGCTTGTCTCCTCGGCGGTCATCAACAATCCGAAGATCACCGAGCAAGAGGTCGAAAAGATCGCCACGATGCGTGCCGTCCCGCAGGAAGTGCTGCGGCAGATCGCCATGAACAAGAAGTGGGGCCGCAGCTATATGATCCAGCTGAGCCTTGCGAAGAATCCTCGTACACCCCTCGGCAATTCGATGTCGATAATGAACCGCCTTCAGTTGCGCGACCTCGCAAGTCTGCAAAAAGACCGCAACGTTCCCGAAGCTATTCGCAAACACGCCGCTCGCCTTGTCAACGCACGCACGGGCGGCAAAGGTTAAAAGAGCTTCGAGCGTCTGCCGGTTTTGATGTACGTTCCTGCGAGATCCGTGAACGTATGGCTTGCCGCACCGAGCCACATTCCGAGAAAGATCATCAACAAGAAGCCGTCGCCGAGATGTTGTCGAGCGAATCTCCCGATCGTGCTCCACATTTCGACGAATTCCGTTTGTGATATCACCTTACCGCCCGCGATCGCCGCATACACCCACGAACCCGCGATCACGACGAGAGAACAGATCCCTAAGAAGTAAATGACGCGTATCGCAGTGCCGAGGATGAGGCCGTGCGAGAACCGCGAACGATGCTTGAAGAACGTCCGGTATGGGAACCAAAGAAAGCGAAAGACGCCCCAGCGCGAATATTGCTTTGAACGAGTGTCGAGATCCGGCCCGAACATCAGGCCGCCGAACACGAACGCAGCCGTAAAGACGGCCGTCCCCGGTAAGCTCTGCGTAGCTGCGAACGCAGCCGCAGCCGCGGGAATCGCGAGTACAATTGTCAGCAGATCGTGTGTGCGGCCGCTTGGCATTTGACGTTTGAAGGCTCGTCTCCGGAGACGACTTAAGGGGCTTAAGGTGCTAAACTCTAGCTTTTTCAAGCAATGACCACGACCTGGCGGCGATTTACGACTACGCTCGAAATGATCAAGTTCGAGCATACCCTTTTTGCTCTTCCCTTTGCATTTCTGGGGGCGATCCTTGCGGCAAACGGCCTGCCGACCGTGATGCAGATCGTTTGGATCACTGTCGCGATGGTCGGAGCACGTTCGGCAGCGATGACATTCAACCGAATTGCCGACCGAGAGATCGACGCTCAAAATCCCCGAACCGCGAATCGCGAACTGCCGAGCGGCAAGCTTAGCGTCGGTTTTGCGTGGGTGTTCCTTTATGTATCGATCGCGGTCTTCCTGCTCGCCGCCTATTCGCTGAATTGGCTCACCTTCGCTCTCTCGCCCGTTGCTTTGCTTTTTATCCTCGGCTATAGCTACGCAAAACGCTATACGGCACTCTCGCATTTCATCCTCGGTGCGGCACTCGCGATCTCGCCGTCGGCGGCGTGGATCGCGGTTCGCGGCAGTCTTTTTGACGAAGTGCCGATACTGCTCTCGCTCTTTGTACTGGTTTGGACAGCCGGCTTCGACATTCTTTACGCCTGCCAGGACATTGATTTCGACCGCAAGGCAGGGCTCTATTCGGTGCCGGCGCGTATCGGCGTCGCACGCGCTCTCTGGATGGCACGCATCTTCCATCTGCAGGGGTTCATCGTCCTCATCTTTTTGTGGATCGTAACCGGGCTCAGCTGGCTATCGCTCGCGGGCGTGATGGCGGTCGGCATTTTGCTCTTCTACCAACACACATTGATCAAGCCGAACGATCTCTCGCGGATGAACGCCGCGTTCTTTACGACGAACGCATTCGTAAGCGTGATCCTGCTGGCATCATTCGGCGGTGCGGTCTTTTTGCAGTAGCGGAAACTGAGCACTTAGCCCTCAACGTCTTTTGCCGTAAGCGGAATGTGAAGGTCGATTCCAAGCTTCTTGTTCAGCTTCCTGATGAAATATTGCGAGAGCAGCGGCGATTCCTGCTCGACGTTCTGATGCACGAAGAAGTATAGCTTCCGCATTCCCTGCTTCTGCCAGGTGCCGAGCCGTTCGACCCATTCATCAAGCCGTGTAAAGTCCGACTCGTGATTTGCACCGACCCAGCGGATGAACGGAGTCGGCGTCGTCATACGCATATGCATCAGGTCGCGGCGGCCCGCGGTATCGACAAGCACGTTCGTGATGCGGTGCTTTTCCAACAGCGAATACAACCTCTCGGAGATATCAGGGTCCGTGTGCCATTCGCTCCGTCGAAACTCCATCGCTATGGGGATGTCGAACGTCCAAATATTCTCGGCAAAATTCTCTACGCGATCGAAATCCTTCGCACCGAAATTATCGTGCATTTGGAGGAGCGGCACCCCAAGCTTCTCTTTTAGAAAGACGATATTCTCGGCAAACTCTTCGCATCGCTGGCCAACGTCCGAGAGGCGTGAATAATGCGTTACGCCCTGGTTGAATTTTGGGAAGAATTTGAAATTGTCCTCGACGCCCTCGCGCCAATTCGTATATGTGCTCTCCCAATAGCGCTTGTAGAACGTCGCGTTCAGCTCGATGCAGTTGAACTGCGTCGAGTAATACCGCAGCTCGTCCTTCGCCTTTACGCCCTTCGGATAGAACCCTTTCAGATCCTTGCTGTTCCATTTCGCACAGCCGACCCAAACCTCCATCTCCTTCGCTTTTTCCGAGGCGAATACGCCCTTCGTCGCCGGATGATCCGCCGGGATCGTAAGATCAACCTCACCCGGATCTGCTACCTGTCCAAATTTCATAAGAAAAAACTATGACGGCGATCCCATTCTCGCCGCGACGGAGCGCGGACACTCTTGTCCGCATGAGCGTCGCTTGCGACGCGAAAAACTCTGCTCGCCAATACCCCTCTCGCCGGAGGCACCGGCGATGCGGACAAGAGTGTCCGCGCTCCGTGAATCCGCGAAGCGGATCACAGCATATAGCCCATAGCGTCAGCTATGGGTATCGAGCCAGAAACAAAATCGAGGCCGCGTAGGCGGCCGACAGACGAAAAACCGTAGCTCTATTCCGGCCAGACCTTCCCGCACCACGCAGTCTTTGAGGGCGCCACATCGACCTTGAACGACCTCGAAGACACCAGCGATTTCTCGGCTTTATAGATGACGTAGACCTCGGAGATCGTATCGTATCGGCCACCTCCAACCGTCTTCAGAAGTGGTGAGAACCAGTTGATCGACGAAAGACCCTCCATAACAAACAGCTTCCCGAGATCATAATCGAAGGACCTTGCTTCCCCGCTTTTTAGCTTAAAATATTTTGCAGGTCCGGGGTCGCCACCGTCTATTCGACCGACAAATGAATCGCATCGTCTCATGCTTTGTTTGCTAAAGCCTTCGCGCAACATCGAGAAATAGGGACCGCCGATCTCAACCTCGTGATCGGATATATTTGTAACGGTCACCGTCACTTTCGCCTCACCGTCTTTTGCGATCTTTACGCCATCGGACGGAAGACGAACCGCGATCGTCACATCATCAGCTTGTGCCATAGATATAATCGGGATCAAAAGCAGAATTCCCAAAAGGCCAACTGATCTAACCAACTGCCGGCAACTTAGAATGTAATAGAAGTGTCTCATTTCTCTCTCCTTACTCTTTCCGCTTGCTGATCTTCCGATACATGTAGGTCGCTCTCTAGAAAAGCATATAAGTTCCTCTTTCGTAAACGGCCAATTCCATTGGCTACTCATCTGATGGTCCATTTCCCGTCAGAATCCTGTTCGAAGAGAACATCTTTGAAGACGTTCGTGTCTGCATCATAGGACGTATAAAGGCAGAGCGGTCTTTTCTGCCTCGTGTCCGAGACGAAGCGCGCGTATCCGAACAATTCGACGGGGTCTCTCTCGAAATGGTTCCCTTTGCCTTCTCGATAAACGATCCCTGTGCCCGAGAGCAAAACAAGGAACCTAGTATTCCGATCGTTCTGCTTATCAACCTTGGTCAAGTCATCCGCCGCGTCGGAATAGGTAACGGGGACGATCTTCGCGTACACGTCGAACGGCGGATGGACGACATTCCTTGCTGCATTCGCCTGGCGAAAAGCCGATACGAGCGGCTCTGACACAGGCTTCGGAAAGCTGTCGAGCTCCAGGTCAAAAGTTCGGTCGCCGAGGTGGACCGTCGAATCGATCTCGACCGCCGACCTTAAGAGCCTTTCCTGTGCAATATGCACCAACACTTCCTCTGACGGCTCAGCCGGATCTACATCAACGACCGCCGGCGGCGACGCGTTTCCATTATCGTGCGCATTGGTATTTAGGCCCGTGAGACAGGAGTGCGCTAGAAATATCAGCGTGATCGCAAGCCCAAAAATGCCATTCATTGCCTTTCCTCCAGGCTCACTTTAGTTTTCCACAGCCATGGCCCAAGTTTCATAAGAAATAACCGTCATCTCCGGCAACGGCCGTCCAAGCTTTGTCCACTTGTCCACTCTTGTCCACAAGGTTTGTGGACAGGGAAACCATTGATACCACAGCACTTAGCCTGATCTGTCCACTTTTGTCCACTCTTGTCCACAAGGGTTGTGGACAGGGAAACCATTGATACCACAGCACTTAGCCTGATCTGTCCACTTTTGTCCACAAGGGTTGTGGACAGGGAAACCATTGATACCACAGTACTTAGCCCGTTTGTCCACAAAATCTGCGAAAAAAATAAAAAAATTTCGAGCCGCTTCGCGGAAAACATCTCGACGACGCAGACACAACGACCGTTGTGCAATTTACAATGATATCACACTTGTCAAGAAGTATTATTGCTTTGCTACCCGCACTGAGATGTTAGTATATGAGCAGTAGGTTGTAATGCTTGCAAGATCAAGGACGGCGCAGCAAAGGATATTCGCGGTTCTCGCGGTACTTTTGACCGCGTGTGTCGTTTTGACGGTCGTTTTTGACCTGTTGGAATCATCGCTTGAGAGCCACTCGGCTTTTTACCTTTCCGAGTCATTTTTGTTCAGCTCGTTTTGGTGGCTGTTCGTGCCGATCATCTTTGGCCAATTCTATTTCGCTCGCTCTCATCGCACGACGACCTCGAACGTCCTGCTCGCCGTCGGCCCGATCACGTTCCACTTGCTCGTGTATCCGGCGATGATCTGGGCGTTGTCTGCCGTATTCTATGAAAATACCTTTCCCTACCGGCAAACGCTTGAGTATGAGCTGACGAGATACGGCTTTATTCTCTTGATCGTCTATCCGGCGAGCCTTGTGCTCTATCGCCTTGTGGAAGGCAGAAAGGCCGACGTCCAACCAAGGCCGGAAGCGGCCGCACCGCACCGCGAGGCGACCTTCGCACGGTCTCTCGTCGTGGCGGACGGAGCCAAGCGGATCGTTCTCGAGACAAAGGACATCCTTTATTTTTCTGCCAGCCCTCCGTACATCTACGTCCACCACAAAACGAAGCGTTATCTCCATAACGAAACGCTTAAGTCCGTACTCGCAAAGCTGGACGGCGGCCAGTTCGTTCGCATTCACCGATCGACGATCGTAAACATTTCCGAGGTCAGATCATTCAGGTCGAGGTCGAACGGCGACTACGATCTCGTGATCTCGGACGGCACCGAATTACGGCTCAGCCGGAACTATGCGGCCGAGTTTAAGAGCAAGATCCGACCGGGTCATCAGCTTACGGCAGAATAGACACGTCTTACTACATTTGGTGATCACACGCCCGATTTTTGTGCCATCATCTCGGCATGAAAACGCAAAGATCATTTTTATACACTGCAACTCTCGTCTTTTGTCTCCTGATCGTTTCCTGCGATAGCCGCGGACAGACGCCTCCGACGGCACGAACGCCTGAGCCGCAAAGCCCGCAGGCCGACCGGTCGGCGCGGGTTGGCGGCGAATGCGAAGAAGGCTATTGCGAACTGATGTATTTCGGGATGCCAAAAGACATCAAGGCCGAAGATACCAGCCCCGGCTGGACCGAAAAAGGACAGAAGCTGATCGTCACGGGAACCGCTTTTCAGATCGACGGCAGGACGCCCGCCCCGAACGTGATCATCTACTATCATCACACCGACAACGACGGGTACTATTCGCCGCGAAACGACAAGCCGGAGAATCAAACGCGGCACGGTCATATACGAGGTTGGGTAAAAACCGACGCGAACGGCAAATATACGATCAAGACGATCCGTCCAGGGCCTTATCCCGGACGCGAAGATCCGGCGCACATTCATCTGATGGTCAAGGAACCGGACATCACGAACGAATATTGGCTCGACGATCTTGTTTTCGACGATGACAAGCGGCTTATCCCTTTTCGAAAGAAGCACCCTGCAACGAATCCGCTCGGCGGCAGCGGATTGCTATTCCCGCTGATAAAGGGCGATATTCAGATCGCGGAGCACGACATCATACTCGGGCTTAACGTCCCGAACTATCCGAGGAAACAGGCAGCTGCGGCCCGTTCGGGACTCGACATCGGCGACAACCAGCCGTCCTTCGGCCCATACCACGCTTTCGGGCCAGACAAAGGAACCCAGGCCTGTCCGGTCTGCAGATACGGCAGGTTCCAGGGCGTGATCTATTTCGTGGGCAATGATCCAAACTGGAATGACATTCGCGCCTGGATCGCATTCCTCGAACAGGAGAGCGTTAGGCGAGGGAAATTCCTGAAGGCCTATTTTGTCTATGGCGACACCGCGGATTACAGCCGGGAGCGGCGTATGAGGCAGCTCGAGGAGCTCGGCACGGAGCTGAATGTCAAACACATCGCGCTCACCTTCGTTCCCTCGTTCGCCGACACGGAGACCGACGCAAACCTCAACAAGATCGACCCGCTCGTCGAAAATACATTCATTATTTTCAGGCAACGGCGGATCGTGGACAAATACGTCGCCCTAAAGCCGAACATCGACAGTTTTAGGCTGATCTCGGCCGCTCTCGACCGTACGAAAAGCGAATTCTTCGACCTTCCGGAACCCGCACACGACTAGCTCGCTATGGGGATTCGGACGACTTCGCACGCGAGGTCTTGGCCGATGTTCGATGGTTCATAACTCCCTGTTTTGGTAGAATTTGCATAAGGGATTATGCAGTTCTCATTTGACAGGGATCTTCAAGAAATCGCGTTCAAGGTTGAGGATGGCGAGCGCCTGACGTTCGACGAAGGCGTTGCGCTTTACCAAACGGCGGACCTTAACGCGCTCGGCAAACTGGCCGACACGGTTCGCCGCCGCAAGCACGGCCTGACGACGTATTACAATGTCAACCGGCACTTCAACCACACGAACATCTGCGTTGCGGACTGCAAGTTCTGCGGCTTTTATAAGCGTGCCCGCCAGGAAGGTGCGTACACGCATTCGATCGAAGAAGGTATCGAGATCGCACGGGCCGCGGTCGCCGAAGGTGCGACCGAACTGCACATCGTCGGCGGGCTGAATTCGAAACTTCCCTTCGAGTATTACACCGATCTTTTCTCGTCGCTGAAGCGTGAATTCCCGAAGCTCCACCTCAAGGCACTTACGATGGTCGAGCTCGATTTCTTCGCACGTTTCTACAAGATGAGCGACGAGGACGTGATCGAAAAACTCCACGCCGCGGGGATGGATTCGTGCCCCGGCGGCGGTGCAGAGATCTTTGCGGAACCTACCAGATCGCGCATCTGCGACCACAAATGCGACGGCGACCGCTGGCTCGAACTCGCAGGCAAAGTGCATAAGACGGGTCTCAAGACCAACGCCACGATGCTCTACGGCCATATCGAATCCATCGAAGACCGTATCGACCACCTCGTCCGGCTCCGCGAACAGCAGGACGAGACGGGTGGATTCCAATGCTTCATCCCGCTCGCGTTCTACCCGCCGGGCACCGCGCTCTCGACGCTTCCCGGCCCCGATGCCATCGATAACCTCAAGACCATCGCCGTTTCACGCCTGATGCTCGACAACTTCGACCACATCAAGGCCTATTGGGTAATGCTCGGCAAAGCCACCGCCCAAACCGCTCTCCATTTCGGCGCAAACGACCTCGACGGCACCATCACCGACGGCGGCGAACTCACCCACAGCTACTCCGTCGAATCGAACAACGAAGTCAAAATGACCAAGGCCGAGATCATCGATCTCATCACCCGCGCCGGATTTGAGGCTGTGGAAAGGGATACGGTGTATAACCGAGTGGAGAAAGTGGCGATTTGAAGGTCAAAGATGTCATCAAATTGATCGAGAAGGATGGCTGGTTAGTTTTTGTTTAGTCTTGGCGGCCTTCCAGCGATCTCGGTGCCATGCGGATTTTCGAAGTCCGGGCTTCCGATCGGTCTTCTGATGGGCGGGCCTCCGTTATCGGAAGGCCGACTGCTTGCCCTCGCTGATGCATACCAAAAAATTACCGGATGGGAGAAACGCCGCCCTTCGCTTTGAGAGGCTCACGAAAGATCTTTTCCTCAGGCAAGAAACCCTTCGCGGATCGAACTGCATCTAACCCTTCTTTCAGAACTGCTGACAACCTTGTTTCTGTTTGGCCGCCGAGGAGGTCGTGTGCGTATGCGAAGTGTGAGCCGTGTTGTCTTTGCCCTAACTTTGATCGGGCTGGGAGCGATCGGGTTTGTTAAGGGTGATTTTGGCCCGGGTTGGGAACCTGTCCCGGAGTCGATCCCCGCACGGCAGATACTCGCCTACCTAAGCGACATTGTTTACCTTGTGTGCGGCGTTGGGCTGCTTTTGCGGCCAGCCGCGAAGCTCGCGGCGCGTGTGCTGTTTGTCGGTCTATTGCTGTGGCTCGTTGTGCTGAGGCTGCCGTGGCTGATCGTTGACCCACAGGTGAATACGTGGTGGCCCGCGTCCTCAACCTCAATTGTTCTGGCCGCTGCTTGGATGATCTATGCCTCGCTTGCTGACGATCAGGATGGACACTCGCCTAGCTTCTTTGCCGGCGGGACCGGTGTTCGTATTGGAAGAATAATGTTTGGCCTCGGCCTGATCCCGATCGGCCTTGCCCATTTCCTGTATCTCGAAGCAACCGCACCGCTCGTTCCGGCGTGGCTGATCTGGCCTGTCTTTTGGTCGTACTTTACCGGTGCGGCTTTCATCGCCGCTGGCCTCGGCGTGATCTTCGGCATCCTGCCCCGGCTTGCGGTTGCGCTCGTAACGCTCCAGCTCTTCCTGCTGACATTCGTAGTTTGGACGCCGCGCATCATCGAGGGGACAATGAGCGCGTTTCAGTGGAACGAGTTTGTCGTATCGATCCTTCTCACCGCGTGTGCCTGGGTCGTGGCAACATCCTATGAAGAGACGCCGTGATTTAGAATCGGCCCGCCAAAACAGGCATGAATTTTTTTGGGGAAACTCGCTACGGTCAGGCAAGCCTGACCGCACTGCGATGCGGCAAGCCGCGAAGAGATAGTTCGAGATAAGTGGCTCGGCCGGTCAGTTTGGCAGAGCCAAAAGAGTCCTTGCCTTTAGCAACTCTCAAGCAAGCCTGAACCGCACGCCATTTTCGACATTCAATTTGTGCAAAAAAGAATTGGGCATCTTTGGTCCAATGCTTTAGAATCTAAGACCATTATCTGCGACGGCACCGCCAAGCTGTCCGTATTGCTCCCGGCTCCAAACATGATCGATGAACGACAAGATATGAGATTCTTTACGTGCGCTTTCGCACTGGGTGTATTTATTTTCGGCTTGTCCGCAACGGCCTTTGCTCAGCCTGAGGTACAGGCGATCTTTGCTCGCGGGAATGAGCATTTGCAGGCGAAGCGCTGGGATGCCGCGATCCGCGAATATACGGAAGCGATCAGGCTGCGGCCCGACGTTGCCGGGCTCTATTTTAATCGCGGGGTCGCCTGGTTCGGCAAGCGCGTCGATGAGCCGAAGCGAACCTATCAGCAAGAGGCTGCGATAACCGCAGATTTGAAGCCCGACGAAACTCCGCCGAAGAGCCAGAACAGCCTGAACGCCATAGCTGATTTCACAAAGGCCATATCGCTGGGCAGCACACCTCCGCACCCGCCATATTACGGCCGCGCAAGGGTCTATATTCAGGAGAACGACCTCGAGCCGGCGATCCTAGACCTAAGAAAGTTCATCGAGCTTCATCCAATGTTTGCTCAGAATCCGAACTACAACGATGCCGGAGCAAAGTTAACAAAGATCTCAAATGACTTTGCCGAAAAGCTCGTGACGCGCGGCCTATATGAGGTTGTGATGGCTAGCTACCTGGACCACGGCGAAGGCTCAACACCTGAACAGATAAAGCAGCACGAGAAGGAAATGGGTGAGATCAAGGCGATTTTTAGGAAGGCGACGGAGTATTACCGGCCGAACAACTCGTTCACCCGCGCGGGCCGAGCTCGTGCTTACCTTCAGCTCGATAATTTCTCGGCCGCGATCAGCGATTTCGAAGCGGCTGTAAAACTCACGCCGAACGATGCGAATCTCGTCAGCGAGCTTGCCGGTGCTTACAAGAGGAACAAGCAATTCGACAAAGCCATCGGTGTTTACAATACGGTGCTCGCAATGCCGGAGACGCACTCTTCCATAAAGATCCAAAAGAACAACGCACTCTATCGCAGAGCGGAACTTTATTTTGACCAAAATAAACTTGCTGAGGCTCTTGCCGATCTGAACAACCTTCTTATAGCGGTTCCGACCTATCAGGTCGCGTATTTTCTTCGCGGCAGAGTTTATGCCAACCAAGGTGAGAGAACCCTGGCCCGTGCAGATTTTGTGAAAGCGTCGGAAACAAGCGGACTCCGCAAGATCGCGCAGATCGAGATCGATAAGCTCGACGGCAAGACGCCCCCAAAACCCGAAACGGTGAAACCCGCCGCTACTACAACGAACAGCACCGCAGCATCAGTCCCGCTACCGACACCGGTTTGGCGAAAAACGAGTTCGACGCAGATCGAGACCGTGCCGCGATCGGCCCTCGGCCTTAACAGCCCGCAAGGGTTGAATCTGTTATGTCGCGCGAGCTATCAAGGAAGCATCGTCCCGGGCATTGTTCTCGGTAAGAAATGCACCTTCGGTGACGGCGGAGCGGAAGCGTCAGTACACTTTTTTGAGATCTACCTGACCTCGGATAATCCCAAGTTGGAACTGCTCGCCAAAGAAGGTGAAAAGTACGCGATCGGCAAAGACAGCAATGGCGCACCGCTGTATCTTTGCTATCTGAACTATCAAAACTGGTGGCTGCCGGGTAAGGTCGTCAACGGAACTTGCCACTTTACATGGCAAGGCAAGGAACTATCTTCTGCGACATTCAACTACGGCTATCTCGCACCGGCAAAACCTGCAAAAGACGCAGTCAAGCCGTGACGCCATAGAGTCGGCGGATCTCCCATGCCGGCACTAGCGGGCCTCCATTGTGAGCGACAAAAGCTGTACCCAATTAGCGAGAGCTGTCGGCTTGTTCAAGGCATCTGTATTCTTTAAAATTCCCATTACTTAACCCGAACGGCGTTTAACCGGATGTTTCCAGCGCAAGTTTGGATCTAAATATGAAGATAGGTTTTTCCATATTGGCTTTTCTGTTCTTTGCCGTCGCCGTTGCGGCCCAATCGACCAATGAGATCAGCTCGTTGATAGACAAAGGCGAGATCGACGCCGCGTCGGCAAAGGTCGATGCGATCTTGAAAACCCGGCCTAATGACGCGAATGCCCTTACGCAAAAAGTTCGCATTCTTGTGATCAAGAAACAATACGCCGAAACCGAATCGCTCGCCAACAGGCTCATCGTCCGCGATCCGAAAAACAAGGTCGCGCTCAACGCGCGTGCTGTGGCGAAACGCGACGGAAAAAAAGACTATGTCGGAGCTCTTGCGGATCTTAACAAGGCTCTTGCCATCGACAAGGAATATCCGCAGGCCGCGTTCAACCGGGCAATGACGCTCTACTTAGGAAAGATCGGCGAGAAAAGCGATGCCTTGGACGCATTTTCGTTCGCAATAGAGCTCAACCCGGAAAATTCAACCGCCCGTGCCGTCCGCGGCCGCCTGCTGAATGAATTCGGCAGACACAAGTTGGCTCTAATCGATCTGAATAAGGCCGCTTCCACGATTAAGACGGTCGCAGTCTTTGCCGAAAAGGCATATTCCGAATTAATACTCGCTGTCAGCGGCGAGGGTTCATTGCTGGAAGACGCCAATAGAGATGCCGAAGCGGTTTTGCGCGCAGAGCCCGCAAACAGCACCGCGTTGGCTGTAAGATCCGTTTATAAACTTCAAAAAAATGACAGGGATGGTGCAGCCGCCGATGCCCAAAAAGCATTGCAGTCGGACCCGAATACCTATTTGGCGCACATCACGCTCGGCTATATCAAACGCCTGAACAAAGATATTAACGGTGCATTTACCGAATTTGAGGCCGCACACAAACTCAATCCGAACAGTCCGTGGACAGGTGAAGAGCTCTACAAGGTTGCGGGCCAGGCAAGCGAAACCAACCCTAGAGCAGCGGCGGTTTACCGCGAACAGCAAAGCCGCAAGATCGCGAACAGCCGCAAGCAGCTCGAGTTTCTGAAACTTGTCGTCGAAGCAGAACCGTGGGATTACAACGCCTATGAAAGGCTCGACAAGTCCTGGGCCGACCTCCGTAACCTGATCGAAAAGGCCAATGGCCGGATTACTTACGTTGACGGAAAAACGGTGATAAAGGATGTTCCCGAATACAATGTCGAGGTAAAAGCCGTTCGTGATTACTGGTACGATCTGCACGCGAAAGATCCAAAGAATGTCTGCGTCGGTTTTTTCAAATACGGATACGTCGATCTGGACGAAAACGGCCTGTATGATCCGAACCGGAAAAAGCACGACAGCACTAAGCTGAATTACCTCAAGGGCGAACTTGCCAATTATGACGGCACGAACGGTGCCGAATGTGCCGCGCGCCTCGCTCTCTTTATCGCCAACATATATCAAACGCCGTATTCGACCGAAAAGAACTTTGACCTTGCCAAACAATTTGCCGAAAGGTCGAAACAGATCAAAGCCGACCTCAAGGACGACCCGAACACGATATCGGGCGTTGCGATGAACGCCGACGAATCGCTGAAGGAAACTGCGTACTGGAAAGCTCAGGACGATGGATGGAAAAAAGAGCTTGAGGCGATGAAACTGCGAGCTGCATCTAATTCTGATGGTTCGGCCCGCGGAAGAGGCGGACGCTCGGGCGACCCCATTAAAGAAAGGGCGGCAATAGCCGCGTTTGACCGCGTTCATCCTCAGATAGAACGTCTCGCCGAACAAGTGATCGGGGCTGCCTCAAAAGTTCAAAGCGGCGGTACGTTTTCAAATTTTTATAGAGGAACCCGACAGCGGATGAGTCGGCTGCAAAGCGAAATATCGGCACTATACCGGCAATTCATGGCCCAGCACGGCGACCACCTGCCGCAGTCCATGGCCGATCATCTTCGTTCGGACGTCTATAAAACCACCGGCATACGTAATGATTACACGACCGGCGAGGCATATCAGACCTATCAAGGCGGCGGATGTTCGAACGGCTGGAGCGGCTACGGATGCTAAGCAAGCGATCTGCTCCAGGTCGCCGTTCGCCGTATTCGACCGGCTTTCCAAAAGACTCTTTCTAGCTACTGATTCACTAAGTACACTCGACCTCACTTTCCTTTGCATTTACGTGACCCGGCTGCGTAACTGCGCCACCGAGTCCTGAAACCATTCAGTTGCGCTTGACATATGCAACCGTTTGGTTGCATACTTGCGTCTGTTGATATGAAACGAGACGTTTTTCAAGCCATTGCTGACCCGACGAGACGGGCGATCATCGCGCTTGTCGCCGTACAGGCGATGACGCCGAATGCCCTCGCGCAGCATTTTGACTCGACACGGCAGGCCGTATCGAAGCATCTGCGCATTCTGACCGAATGCGAGATCGTCACGCAGGAACAGAAAGGCCGCGAGATCTATTACCGACTGGAGATAGACAAGATGAAAGAGATCGACGAGTGGCTCGAACAGTACCGCAAGATCTGGGAATCACGATTTGAGCAGTTGGGCGAAGTGCTCGAGGTGATGAAAAGGGACAGGCAACAAGACAAGAAAGGGTAACCACAGAGAACACGGAGTAAACAAAAACCTCAGCGGTCTCAGTGCCCTCTGTGGTGAATAATGGATAAGCAATATGGAATTCAATGTAGATAAAACGACAAAGACCGTTACGATCGCGGCGGAGTTTGACGCCGGACGTGACATGGTTTGGCGTGCTCTTACGGAGCGCGACCTGATGCGGCAATGGTATTTCGATCTAGCGGAATTTCGTGCCGAGGTCGGCTTCAAGTTCGAGTTTTGGGCCGGTGACGACCACGGAAAACGGTGGAAGCATTTATGTGAGGTCACGGATGTCGTGCCTGAAACAAAGATCGGCTACACGTGGAAATATGACGGATACAGCGGCATTTCCCATGTACTGTTCGAGCTTTTCGACGCAAACGGCGGCACGCTCCTCAAACTAACACACTCAGGTATCGACACTTTTCCCGCAGACGTACCCGAACTCGCACTTCACAATTTTGAGACGGGCTGGAACCACATTATCGATAACTCACTCAAGAACTTTTTGGAGAAAAAATGAGCAACACAATTCCATTCGACTTTATTGTCAACAAAGAGACTAAGACCGTTACGATCACCGTCGAGCTGAACGCCGAACGCGACCTCGTTTGGGATGCGTATACAAAGGCCGAGCTTCTCGACCAATGGTGGGCACCGAAGCCGTTTTCGTCGAGAACAAAGGTGATGGATTTTCGTGTCGGCGGCAAGCGGTTTTACGCGATGGTCAGCCCGGAGGGCCAGGAGCGTTGGGTGCTGCAGCAGTACAAGTCGATCACCCCGAAGACGCACTTCTCGCTGTTCAACGCGTTCTCAGACGAAAACGAGAACCTCGAACTGCCGGGCTCCGACTGGGACCTGAATTTCAGCGAAGAGGACGGCAAGACGACCGTTCGCGCGTCCATCTACAACGAGTCGCTCGAACGCCTCGAACGGATGATCGCATTCGGCTTCAAGGAAGGAACAGAGGCTCAGTTGGAGAATCTGAGAGAGTTGCTGGCGACGCTTCAAGCAAGTTAGATTGCCACGTAGCGACAGCCTGGATCACCCGATCACGTTGCGATCAAAGGCGCCAAGGAGAGGAGAACTATGAACATCGTAAAGTACATTTTAGCAGTCATCGTCGGGATCGTTGCAGGCAGTCTAGTCAACGGCGGGATCCTTTTTCTATCATTTGCGGTGCTCGGTGCACCCGAGGGCTTGGACCTTTTTGATGCGGAAAGCGTCAAGGCTAACGCCGGCAGCCTCACGACGGCGAACTTTATCGGAACACTGCTAGCGCATCAACTCGGCACGCTTGTCGGCGCGTTTGTTGCGGCAAAGATCGCTCCCACTCGCAAGATGATATTTGCCCTTGCGATCGGCGCATGGTTTCTTTTCGGCGGCATTTACGCGATCTCGCTGATCCCGGCACCATCCTGGTTCATCGTCATCGATCTTGTTCTCTATCTGCCGCTGGCGTTTCTCGGCGGGAAACTTGCCGGCGGCCGGATCAATGGAGAAAAGCCGCTCGCCGCGTAAGCTGTTTCGATCGGACCGCCTCCCACCAAGAACTGCGGGTCGAATACTTGAAGTGAATTTTTATGAAGATCGCAAAGGTAATTGTTCGCACGCTGATGGGGCTGTTGTTCCTTTTTGCATCGGTTACATTCTTTCTGATGTATTTCGGGGTGTTCACGCCGCCGCCAATGGAAGGGCCGATCAAGACATTCAACGATGGCTTGATGGCGTCAGGTTATTTCTTCTTTCTCTTGAAGACCACCGAGTTTGTTTGCGGTTTTCTTCTTGTGATCGGCCGATTCGTACCGCTAGCTCTTGTCGTGCTCTCGCCGATCATAATTAACATTTTTATGGTCGGCCTCTTCCTCGACCGCGGCAATCTGGCGATCCCGGCCTTCCTGGTGCTCGCGAACTCTTTTCTTGCCTACTGCTATCGCGACGCATTCGTGGGGCTCCTCAAAGCAAGATGAATTTCTCTAAGGGCCGAGACTAAATGTATGAGGAAAGTTATTGCTGCTATCAACATTACGATCGACGGGTTCTGTGACCACACGTCGGCGATCGTAGTTTCGCGACGCCAATAGAGTGCGCCAAACCAGGTTCATACGGCTAGGCGAAGCGCGGAATTTAGATCAACTTTGCGGATGGGAGTAAACGAATGAGCAGAATACAAAGATTCTTTACGGCAATTTTTCCTGCTTCGTGGGCGAAATCGATGGAAGAGGACTCGCGTCGATGGCATATGAAGTGTTTGAAATGCGGGTACGAAATATCCTATTGGGATATGGGTGGAATACGCTGGAAGGCTAAGGGCGATCAGAGAAACTACAAAAAATGCCAGAAATGCGGCGTACGGTCATGGCATAAAAGCTACCGGAAAGAGACGAGTGATCAGTAAGCAACCGCTGATCCTGCCGTGATCCTTCACTTCAAAACTATGAGAAAAATAACAGCATGTGAGTTCTTGGTTCTTCGTCTATTTTTATGCTGTCTGTTGATATGCGTTGGCTATCTTTCGACAAATGCTCAGTGTAGTTGCGCAATGCCTGGCATCACCGCACTTGAAGAGTATGCCGACGCAACGGTTGTATTTACCGGCGAGGTCGTAGATGTTCAAAAGTCCGATCAAGGCAACGATGGCAGTCGCTATGAAACTGTCAAGATTGCCGTTGACCGCGCGTGGAAGAAGAATCTCGAATCGACGATCACGGTCACCGGCGCCGATGGCTGGAAGGTCGGTGCCCGCTATCTGATATACGGATACCTAAACGACGATAAGCTTACGTACGCGACTCGCGGCTGTTGCTCGCGTACCGGGCCATTGGAACAGACCGAAAAGGATATAGATGAATTTTTCAATGCGGGTTACGCGCTTGCACATGTGAGTGTTCCCCGGAAAGAAAAAGTGATCAGTGCCGGCTGGTTGAATCGACGTGTCCTCAACTTTAAGGATCCGAAATACCCATCCGAATTAAAGAAACCGCGGCCCGCCGCTCGAGTTGAAGTTCGGATCGTTGCCGATACTGAAGGCAATGTAATTTCCGCAGAAGTTTCTCGCGGCCCGGTTGCCTTTCATGATGCCGCTCTCGAAGCCGCAAGAAAACTCAAGTTCAGCCCGACACAGTTATCCGGCGTACCAGTAAAAGTTTCCGGTTGGGTATCCTACGATTTCAAGCCATAGCAATTCGCACATTAATTGCACCCGCGGGCGTGAGAAATATGGCTCGCGCGTGAGATAATGTTGCGATTCATTTATGACCACACTCAAAACTACACGTGAAATTGCCGCTTCGGTCGAGGACGTCTTTGCGGCATTTATTGACAGCGAGCGGCTGGCCCGCTGGTGGGGACCGGCGGGATTTACAAACTCTTTTCACACTTTTGACTTCGAGAGCGGCGGCCGTTGGGTCTATACGATGCACGGCCCGGACGGAAAGGATTACGAGAACGAGAGCGTGTTTCGTGAGGTCGTTCCGGGACAGAAGATCGTTATCGATCATGTATCGCTGCCAAAGTACGAGCTCATCATCTCGTTTGCTGAACACGACGGCAAGACCACCGTGTCATGGGAACAGACTTTCGAGAACGAGACATTCGCTACAAAGATGAACGATTTCCTCGCGACGGCGAACGAGCAGAACCTCGATAAATTGACTGCAGAACTCCGACCCTAAACTCTAAACGAGCCGCGAAACCCGCGCGCGGCGTAGTAGCTTTCGGCGCCGTTGTGGTAGGTGAAGATTCGGCCGAAGCGGCGATCGCCGAATAACGCACCGCCAAGCTCGCGAACGTCGCGAGGCGTCGCGATCCAGCTTGATGTCTTCAGGTCGAATTCTCCGAGCTGCTGAAGGTCGTAGTATTCCTCCTCAGTGAGGATCTCGATGCCGATCGCGGCGGCAACACTCTGAGCGTCATTGTCGGGTTTGTGCTGTTTGCGCGATTTCCACGCCGCGCGGTCGTAGCAAAGGCTACGACGCCCCTTTGGAGTTTCTTCCGAGCAGTCGAAGAAGATATATTCGCCAGTCTTCTTGTCAAAGCCAACAACGTCGGGCTCGCCGCCGGTCCGCTCCATTTCATAGAGCGACCAAACCTTCGTTGGGTCGGCTTCGAGCCGGGCAAGGACATCAGCCCACTTGATGCCTTTGTGACGCACGGTATTCTCTTCAAACCGCGCACGAAGCGTGTCAAGCAGCTCGACTCGTTGTTCTGTTGATAGTTGTCTTTTCATTGATCGCGCCTAGATCGGTTCCTTAACCTAATTATTAATTACTAATTTCATAATTAATAATTAAATCGAGCTGGCTACTGTCCTTTTCGAGCGATTACGACGCACGGCTGGCCGGGACGACTCGTTTGCTCTCGGGCCGCAGATACCAGGATACAACCGCAAGGACGAGCAGCAGCAGCCCCGGCAGGACCTCTACGAACGGGTCGTGTGCTGCGATATGCGAATAGATCGCACCCGTCGTCAGGAATACTACGCCGGCGTATGCCCATTCTTTGACCAGGGCGAGCTTTGGGACAAGCAACGCAACGACGGCGAGGATCTTCCAGATGCCGAGGAGAAGCATCAGATACGCCGGATAACCTAATTTCGCCATCATATCCGCACCGCCTTGTCCTTGTGCTCCGACGATCTGTGCAATTCCCGTTGCGAACAGTCCTAACGCGAGCCAAACGGTTGCGATCCAATAAACTATCCTTGCAGCTTTGGTCATCTCTCTTCTCCTGTCGAAGCGAGGCCGCGGACCACTTCTTCAAGCCGGTTGTGTGCCATATTAATGCCGAAAGCGAACGGGAGTTTGAGCATCGCGTCGCGATCGGCGACCGACCGATAGACGATCTGCATCGTTAGCTTGCTTGTTTCAGCTGTCAGATCCTCGAACTCAAGGAACTCCAGCTGCACGGGAAAACCGGCGTTTTCCATCTCGAACGTGCGTGTGATCTTTTTGTCCGGAACGAATTCGTGGATCACGCCGTTCGCTTTGAAGACAACATTTCCCTGCGGATCGCTCGTCTCAAACGCATAACTACCATGTGGCCGGCCGTCCAGTTTAAGGACGCGCGTGCCCATCCACTGCTCAAGTATGTCGGCTTCGGCATGCGCACGGAATAACAGTCCGACGGGCAGGTCGAACTCGCGTGTAATTACCAGGTCGTGAGCGCCGTCCTTTGCGGCGATCTTGGTTTTCTGTTCCATATTATGCGTCCCTGTAACCTTTCATCACGGCCTCAAGCTTGTTGAATCGCTCATCCCACATCTTTCGGAATGGCTCTAGGAATTCTGCTATCTCTTTCATACTCTCAGGGTTAAGTCTGTAATAGATCTCGCGGCCGCGCTGATCGCTCTCAAGCAGCTGGCACTCGGTCAGGATCCGTAGGTGTTTTGAGATCGTCGGTCGTGCCGTTTCAAAATTGGCAGCGATCGCACCCGCAGTCATCATCTGTGTGGCAACGAGTAGCAAGATCGCCCGTCGGGTCGGGTCAGCGATCGCCTGAAATGCATCCCTTCGAATATCCATGATCTGTAGCCACTTAACTACGCATTATTTATTTAGCCACGTGGCTACGCATTTGTCAAGCCCAATGTAGTAACTGCCGTGGCTATCCGGTGAAAATACGATACAATATGAGTTTTGGCCGCATCGGCCGTTTTTTGTCTTATGCTTCAAGCCGGAATTGTTGGCCTGCCCAACGTAGGGAAATCCACTCTTTTCAATGCTTTGACCGCTCAGGAAGCGGCCCTCGCGGCAAACTATCCATTCGCAACGATCGAACCGAATGTCGGTGTCGTTCCCGTACCGGACGAACGTCTAGAACCGCTCGCAAAGATCTACGGAACAGCGACGATCATTCCTGCAACCGTTGAATTCGTCGATATCGCGGGGTTGGTTCGCGGTGCATCCAAAGGCGAGGGGCTCGGCAATCAATTCCTCGCGAATATTCGTGAAACACACGCCATCATTCAGGTTGTGCGTTGTTTTGAGGACGACAATATCGTCCACGTCGAAGGTTCTGTCGATCCGGTTCGAGATATTGAGACGATCCAGATCGAGCTTGCGCTTGCCGATCTCGCGTCGATCGAGAAGCGTCGCGAAAAAGCTCTTCGTGCTTCAAAATCCGGCGACAAGGAAGCGAAACGCGACATCGAGCTGATGGACAAGATCCAGCCGATCCTCGAAGAAGGGCGTCCGGCACGCGCAGCCGACCTCACCGACGATGAGCGGGCGATCCTCAAAGGCTGGTTCCTGCTCTCGACAAAACCAACGATCTACGCTGCAAATGTCGATGAAGCAACGCTTGCCGAGCCGGACAGCAATCCACATGTGGCGGCCGTACGCAAGCATGCAGAGACCGAGAAGGCGGATGTCGTGATGATCTGCGCAAAACTTGAGGCCGAACTTGTCGCCCTCGACCCGAGCGAGCGTGCGGAATACCTAAAGGATCTCGGACTTGCGTCGAGCGGCGTCGATGGCCTTATCAAGGCCGCGTACCATATGCTCGGGCTGATGTCGTTCTTGACCGCGGGCGAAAAGGAGACGCGAGCCTGGACCATTCCCATCGGCACCAAGGCACCGCAGGCCGCCGGCACCATCCATACAGACATTGAACGCGGTTTCATACGCGCAGAGATCGTCTCCTACGACGACCTCACCGCGAGCGGAACTTACGCCGCAGCTCGGGAAAAAGGCCTTGTGCGGCTCGAAGGCAAGGAATACGTGATGCGCGACGGCGATATCGTGAACTTCCGCTTCAACGTATAGAGAAAAGCCTGAAATAGCGCCAACGTGCTTGTTACATCGACTCCGGGCGGTCGTAGAAGAGCGTGTGACAATCCTTTGTGTCCCGCATTGCGCGGATCACGGAGAGAAGAGGCTCGGTCAGAACGTGCGGATAGTCATACTCGCCAAGTTCCTCGCGGATCGGGTAAGCGAGCTTTTCCTCATCGGTCGAGAATTGCGAATCAACTCCGGGCTTATTGCCCCGCGGATCGACGCGAAACCAACCCACATCCTCGAGATAAAGAGCGTTCAGGCCGTGAAGAGCGTAGCCGGATTCGACCGTGCCTTTGCGGAGCACGCGTTGGTAACAGAAACCTGCGGGGATATGCATTCCGCGCAATAACGCCGCAAGGACATGGGATTTTGCGAAGCAGATGCCCTCTTTTCGCTTGATCGCATCCTCGGCATCGACGGTGACGACGTCGCTGTTCGTATCGAAAGTGTGTGAGATCTCGTCGCGGGCGAATTCGAATGCCAATTTTGCACGTTCTCTCGGAGAATCGGTTTGCGCCTCTATCGCGGCGATAGTCTCCTTGACCTTGGGAGTGGACAATTCAACGATCGGCGGTATCTCGCCCAGGTAATCGTCGAGCCTGTCGGATTCGAGCTGCAACTTCATCGCAAAACCTCCAAGACCCTATTTTGTCCCTGTGGAAGACCGTGTTCAAGTTTTGAACCGGTCTCAAGAGCAGTTTGGCCGCGTAAACTGCGGACGGGGTGTCATAAACCTGACACCCCGCCATTGGACATAACCTATAACCACTTCGCTATCAAGCGCTTATCGACGCTGGAATGGTGCCCTCGGTAGGATTCGAACCTACAGCCAACGGATTATGAGTCCGCTGCTCTAACCATTGAGCTACAAGGGCACGAAGTGAAAGTCTAGATTATGGGTTGACCGGAAAGCAAGTTTCTTTGGCAGCGATGCCTCCCCATGCTCGCTTTTCCTTTTTAGATGTAACGGTTTATCTGCTATATTCGTCGAAACTCCTCGTTTAAGAGATTTTCCGCAAGAACCTAAAAATTATGACCACTGACTCCGCAAGTAACGCGCGACCATCCGACGACCGGGCATTCTTTGGCCATCCTCGCGGTCTATCCACGCTCTTTTTCACCGAAATGTGGGAAAGATTCAGCTACTACGGCATGCGTGCGATCCTGTTGCTTTATATGACGACGGCGGTCGCTGGCGGCGGGCTTGGCTGGACAGCCGAAGCGGCCGCGCCGATCTACGCCCTTTATGCAGCGAGCGTCTATTTCCTACCGCTGATCGGTGGCTGGATCGCGGATCGATTCATCGGTGCGAAACGTGCGACGTTTGTCGGCGGCGTGATCATCATGCTCGGGCACTTTACGCTTGCGTTTCCGATGATCTCGACCTTCTATGCGGGCCTTGTGCTTGTTGCGGTCGGAACGGGCTTCCTGAAATCGAACATCTCGGCGATGGTTGGTGATCTCTACGGAAAAGAGGATGAACGACGCGATGCGGGCTTCTCGATCTTTTATATGGGGATCAATATCGGAGCCTTCCTTGCTCCGATCATCTGCGGATTCCTCGCGCAGAGCAATGCTTTTCGGTCGTGGATCGCGGGCTTTGGCATTGACCCGAACTCGAGCTGGCATTTCGGCTTTGCTTGTGCGGGTATCGGAATGGGCCTTGGGCTGGTCCAGTATGTTTGGGGCAGGCGGAACCTGATCACGGTCGGCAACGTGCCGCAACCTGAGGTGAAAGAGACTGCGGCGGAGGACTCAAATGCTTCGACCGGAAAAGATTCGGGATACATCATCAAGATGGTCGTCCTAGTGTTCTTGTCGGTAGCGGTGATCGGTTATGCGGCCTTCAGCCAGGGATTTTCGACCGCCCTTTCGTACGTGTTGATGCCGACGGTCGTCATCGCAGCGCTGATCGGCGTCTTCCTGACGGGAGGCCAGGACAAGCTCTCGCGTGACGATTGGAAACGCCTCGCGGTGCTCATAATCCTGTTCGCTTTCTCAACGATCTTCTGGATGGGATTTGAGCAGGCGGCGACGAGCTTCAACCTGTTTGCGAATCAGTTGACGGACAACAGGATCTTCGGTTGGGAATTCCCGGCAAGCTGGCTTCAGTCGGTGAACGCGATCCTGATCGTTATTTTCGCACCGATCGTCGGCGCGGTGTGGATGGTGCTCGGCAAACGTCAGCCTTCGGACGCCGTGAAGTTCTCACTCGGCCTCTTTTTTGCGGGTGTCGGTTTCATAGTCGTCGCATATGCGGCGAGCCTGACGGCGGGCGGGAAGGTGAGCCCGCTGTGGCTCGTGCTCGTTTATTTCTTCCACACGATCGGTGAACTTTGCCTGAGCCCGGTCGGCCTCGCCTCGATGACAAAGCTCGCACCGGCGAGGATGATCTCGCTGATGCTCGGCGTGTGGTTCCTATCGATCTCGCTCGGCAACTACATCGCCGGCCGCATCGCGGGCGAGTTCGTTGCGAACGCTGAGGTGCTCAACCGGATATTCACGATCGTTGCGGTCATTCTGATCGCGGCGGCTCTCGTGCTCTTTGCGTTGTCGCCGCTCATCAAGAGGCTCTACACCGCGCCGGAGGAGATGGTTCCGGTCGAACCGGCCTGATAGGCGGGCGATCGCAAAAATCCAATTCCCGTTCCGTCAAGATGGGAGCGGGACCAATTTACTGCCGGTCCGAACGACATCGCGCTCCAACGCGTTGTGAAAAAAGGGCTTTCGGGATTAAACTAGTTCAAATCCAATGTCCGAGACAGCGACCAAAAATGATCTTGTTACCTTTGCGGGGCCGATCTTCGACCTTGTCCTAAGACTGAAGGCCGGCATCGTCACGCCATCGAATGAGCTGCGTCCGCAGGCGGTCGGCATGCTCGAGGATTTCGAAAAGCGTGCTGAACGCTATCGTTTCAATCACAAGATCGTAACGGTCTCCAAGTTCGCACTCGCGTCCTTCATTGACGAAGCGATTCTCACGAATAATTTTCCGCTTCGCTCGGAATGGGAACGTGTCCCGATACAGCTTGAGTATTTCGGCGAACAACTCGCGGGTAACAAATTCTTCGACAAGCTTGAGTCGATGCTTAAGCAGATCGACATCACGCAGGACGCCGTCGAGATCTATTACTACTGTATGCTGCTCGGCTTTAAGGGCAGATATGGCGTTTACGAGCAGGAAAAGCTCCTCGCGATCATGCAGACGACCGCGAACGCTCTCACAAAGGCTGGCAAGATCCGTCCCGTTGAGCTTTCGCCGCATTGGCTCGCGACCGATCAGCCTGAACCGCCAAAGAAGCGCAAGGTCCCAACGTGGGCAAAGATCGGTGCATTTGCTTTCGTCGCAGTAATGCTGATCAGCTATTTGGTGATGTTCGTGATCGCTTCTAAGGTTATGCAGGATGTGATCGACCACCTGCAGTTCGGCAGTTAACTTTACCTTTCGGCACGCACTATGAGTTCTTGGCACACAAGCCAGCTAACGTACGCCCTCGGCCTCGGCGGAATGATGTCGTTCTACGGCATCGTCGCGGTGATCGTCTATTTTATGCCCGCCAGCACGGCGAGCTATAACGACAAGATCGTCATCATTGCCCTTGTCCTGTTGACGTTGCCTTTTGCCCTGATATTGATGTTCGTCAAATCTCGGCGGGACAAGAAGCGTGCAAAAGCTGAGGCCGCTGCCGCTGAAGCTGCCGAGCAAGGTGCTGCCTCACCTGCAGCACAGCCTGTGCAGCAGGCAGCGGTAGGAACTTACCCTGAGATCGACGCAGCATTCCAGGAGCTTGCAACATTCCTAAAGAGTTCGAACCTAGGTAAAGATGGCAAGGATGCTCTTTACTCGCTGCCGTGGTATCTGATCGCAGGTCCGCTCAGATCCGGGAAGAGTTCGCTCTTTATCAGTGCCGGACTCGACGTTAAGACCCTTCCCAGTCAGCGTGAATCCGAGCAAAAGACGATCCGCCCGACACCGAACATTGACCTTCGCGTTACGAGCGAAGGGGTCTTTATCGACACATCAGGCCGATTCCAGGCCGAAGGCGCTCCCGCAGACGAATGGAGTGCTCTCCTTGAGACGATCAAGAAGATCAGGCCTGCAAGACCCATCGACGGCTTTATCCTGGTTGTCAATGGCGACAAGATCATCAAACGCGAAGAGACCGAGTCAGAGGAAACGGCGAAGGTACTCCGCGCGCGGCTTGACGATGCGATCCAGCGCATAAAGCTCCGCTTCCCGGTCTATCTCGTCTTTACGCACTCTGACGCTATCGAAGGTTTTCAGGATTCTTTCTCGGTTTCAAAGAACGAGGGCCGCGAACTCGTTTGGGGGGCGACCATTCCCTTTGCGAATTCCGAGAATGCCCAGTCTCAGTTCGATACGGAATTTGAGACATTGCGCGATTCGGCGATGAAGCGTCGGATCCTGCGGCTGTCCGCTCCGTTCACGCCGGTTCGCCAGCTGAAGATATTCAACTTTCCCCTTCACTTCGGCGCAGCCAGGCGGAGGATCGGGGCGTTCGTTACGGCGCTTTTCCGTCCGAATCCATTCAGCGAAAACCCGCTTCTTCGTGGATTCTACTTCACATCGACGCTCGCAAGGCGCGGCCAGAACACACCAGCGACAGTCGCCGCGACGTATTTTACGCCGCGTCTTTTCCGTGATGTTTTTCTGCGTGATGCCGGTGTTGTTCGTGCCTTTCAAGCTCAGAAGCAGAGCGGCCCGATCCTCGCCTGGCTTGCTCTTCTCGGCATCATCGGGCTTTCCGCACTCCTTGTGATCCTCTCCGGAGTTTCGCTCTACAACAACGAGCAGATGCTCTCGGAGGCTCAGGCGCGGGGCGAAAAGGTCATCGCAATTACGCGCACCGACGCCTACAAGAATGCTGCAAAGGCTGACGAGACGGCGATCCGCAACGAGCTTAACGCGACCGAGGAACTCCGCGATCTGCTCGTAAAGATGGATGATTACGAGCGAAACGGCGCACCGTGGTATATGCGGATGGGGCTCTACAGCGGCAATCGCGTTTACCGGCGTCATTTGCTTCCGACCTATATGGCGGTGATCGAAAACCGCTTCAAGGCACCGGCCATTAAACGCCTTCAGGATGACCTGAGGAAGTTTACGGATTCGGCAAATGTTGCAAATCCTGCAAAGCTTACAGACGAAGAAGAGAAGGTTCTAGGAAAGAACTATGACCTTCTTAAGGCGTACCTGATGCTCACCGGCCAGTATAAGGATAAGGCCGATCCGTCATTTATCGCCGCAACCCTGAAGCCGTATTGGACAGCAGGCGACAAGATCCCTGTGGATATGAAGCCCGTCGCGTTTGACCAGCTCGCATTCTGGGCAAAGCAGGTCGATCGCGATGATGACGACTATCGTTTCCCGCGCATACAGGCGGACGAAAAACTCGTTGCTGACGCACGCAAAAAGCTGCAGGCATTCCCGGCAGTTTATCGATACTACAAACGCCAAGTCACCGAGATCTCGAAGACCATCGACGACAATATCGGCCCGTTCTCAACCGAAGGCATTTTGTCCCGTGCAGGCGGCGACCCACGCTTTATCGAAGGTACCTTTCAGGTGCCGGGAGCTTACACCCGCGGCGGCCTCAAGCTGATGAAGACTGCGATCTCACAGGCAAATGACAAGCTTGCGGAAGGTGATTGGGTAATGGGCGATCCCGGACGCAGCTCGATCGCTCAGACGACGGATTCCAAGCTGATCGAAGATCGCTATTATCGGGATTACGTCGATAACTGGCGTGCGTTCATCAAGGGAGCCAACGTAAAGCCGTACAAGGACAAAGACTCTGCCGCCGCGGCCCTTCAATCCTTCTCGCTGGAGAATTCGCCAATGAAGCTGCTTCTGAAAGAGGTGGCCTATAACACGAATCTTTCTGCAAGGTCCGAGAACGAAAGCTGGTGGGAATGGATAAAGAGCTTCTTTACGTCGGACACAGCAGATGGTGACGGCAACACGCCGCCGGAAAAAGCTTTCAGGCCGCTCTTTGCCTTTGTCGGTAAGAAGACCGATAAGGACAAAGCACCGGTTGACGCTTATGGTGCAGAGATCCGGGCAGTTTATCAGAAGCTTGGGCGCTATTCACCCGATCAGTTGAAGACGATCGCCTCCGACCTTGCGAACGGCAAAGACAGCGAGCTTGCGCTCGGCCGCAGCGAAGGCAACATCGACGGAATGATCGGCAGTTTCTCGGAAACAGCCGCGTCGCAGGAAGTTGCCGAACTTCTGAAAGAACCGCTTGGTAATTTGCGTGCGATGCTCGGTGGCGACGCTCAGGCCCAGTTGAAGAAACTGTGGGCAGAACAGATCTTGCCAGCCGCGAAGGAGATCGAGAAAGGGTATCCTTTCGAGGACGGCGCGGGAGAATCTGACCTGACGAAGCTCTCAGCATTCTTGAATCCGGTGGACGGCAAACTGTCGCTCTTCTACAATGAGAAGCTCAAGAAATACTTTGAGGAATCCAACGGACAGTTGAAACTCAAGACCGATTCGGAGGTCAAATTCACACCCGAATTCGTCGCATATCTCAACAACGCGTTCGCTCTTCGCCAGGCATTGTACGGCACGAGCCAGACGCCGAAATTCGAATATGAGTTCAGCTTCAAGCCGAGCAAGACCGCGATCGTGGAGATCACGATCGACGGGCAAAAGATAACGAGCGACGGCACAGCCTCGATCAAGGGAACGTTCCCGGCAGCAGCCGGCGCAGAGACTGGTGTGGTCCTCGATTCGGGCAGCAGCGGCACTACGCCTTCCGCACCTGCGGGCAATGCGAACACCGCCGCGACGCCGTCGAGCAACTCGGGAACTCAACGTTATCCGGGACAATGGGGACTCTTCCGCTTTGTTGATGCCGGCAAACCGTCGAAACAGCCTACGGGCGAATACTCGCTCAGCTATTCGGTCGGCGGACATCCCGTTTCGGCACAGATAAAGCCGAGCGGCGGCGATCTCTTTGATAAGAATATATTCAGACAGGTGAAGGCACCGGATAATCTGATCCAATAGGAAACTAAATAGCGATGGAAACCGCAAAAACTCTTCTTGCCGAAGGCAACCTCGACGGCGCAACTCAGGCCGTACTCGACCATGTAAAGTCCGCACCGACCGATATCTCTGCGCGGATATTCCTTTTCGAGCTTGCCCTTTTCAGCGGCAACTGGGAGCGGGCTGCAAAACAGCTCGACGTCATCGGCCATCAGGACGCAGGAGCGTTGATCGGCTCGATGATCTTTCGGCAGAATCTCGCAGCCGAGAAAGATCGCTCAAGCTTTTTTGACGATGGGCTGAAGCCCGGGATCCTCGCTCCGCCGCCCAGTTATATCGAAGACCTCTTGAACGCAAATAACCGCATCCGCGAAGGCTCGATCTTTGAGGCACGCAGCATTCTAGACACGATCGAGGAAGAGCGTCCGGCTTTTGGCTGCAAGGTCAATGGCGAAGAGGTCGAGGACTTTCGTGACTACAATGACCCGACGATGTGCGTCTTCGAGGTTTTCTTTAAGGAGTCGTATTCGTGGCTGCCTTTCGAGAACGTGGTCTCGATCGAGTTTTTCGAACCGAAAGGCCTTCGCGATATCTTTTGGCGGCAGGCTAAGGTCGAGCTGAATACCGGAACGGCAGGCGAAATGTTCTTCCCAACGCTTTACGCCGGTTCCTGGAAGAGTGACGACGATCAGATCAAGCTCGGACGTAAAACAGATTGGCGCGACCTCGGCGAAGATCTATTCGCCGGCGAAGGCCAGAAGCTCTATTGGATGGACGGCAAAGAACGGTCGATAATGGACCTTCGGACGATCGAATTCTCGCAGGACGAGAGCGAATAGAGACGGCGGCCTCGCCGCCGCTTATATCGCACGCCGACCGGACACGACGCATCGTATGCGTGTGCTCTAGATCGGCGTTTTTCGTTTACGCGTCTTGCATCGACAGCCATTTTCCGTCAGAATTCGCCGAGATAACAATTTCTCTGCAACCTTCGTAAAAAACAGAAAAAGAAAACGCAGGCACTTTGCCTGCGATCCGCAAACAATAGAGACGCGACTATGGCTACAAACCTATTCCGAAAGAAATCTATCGCTCAGATACAGGCCGACGCGGCCGCGGGCTTTTCCGACGAAGGGATCGTTCCCGGACAACCCGGCGAAGAGACCGTTGTTTCCCTCCGGCGCAGCCTCGGCACATTCGATCTGACGATGCTCGGTATCGCTGCTATCATCGGAGCCGGGATATTCGCGATGGTCGGCCAGGCATCGTTCAAGGGCGGGCCGGGCGTCGTCTTCCTGTTCATCTTTGCGGCGATCGCGTGCGGTTTTGCTGCCCTGTGTTATGCGGAATTCGCATCGAAGATACCGATCGCGGGTTCGGCATACACCTACGCGTATGCAAGCTTTGGCGAATTGCTCGCGTGGATCATCGGTTGGGATCTCCTCGTCGAATACGCTATCGGCAACATTGCTGTCGCGATCTCCTGGAGCGACTACTTCACTTCCCTTCTTGCTGCGAACGGCATCCACGTGCCCGTGAGCTACACGATGGATTTCCTAACGGCAAAACGTGGATTCGCGGCGGTCAACGAGGCGGTTGCCGGTGGTGCGACGCTCGAGGCTCTGGAAGCCGGATGTAAGGCAGCAGATGCGGCCGTTTCCTGCGCGCAGGTTGAAGCACATCAAGCGTGGGCAAACGCCACGCACATCGCGGGCATCCCGATCATTGCGGATATTCCGGCATTGGCGATCGTATTTATCATCACAGTGCTTGTCTATATTGGCATCCGGGAATCGAAGATCGCGTCGAACATTATGGTCGCCATCAAGCTTGCGATCATCCTTCTCGTGATAATCCTCGGTGCGTTCTACGTAAAGACCGAGAACTGGAGCCCGTTCCTCCCGAACGGATTTGGCGGAATGATGGGCGGCGTTGCCGCGGTCTTCTTTGCGTACATCGGCTTTGACGCTCTCTCTACCACGGCCGAGGAATGTAAGGATCCGTATAAGACGCTACCACGCGGGATGATCTATTCCCTCGTGATCTGCACGGTCCTTTATGTACTTCTAGCACTTGTCCTGACGGGCATGGTGAAGTACACGTCGCTGAACGTCGGCGATCCGCTCGCATTCGTATTCGGTCCCGAGGGCGTCAACATTCCCTGGATCTCAGGAATAATTGCGGTCAGTGCCGTGATCGCTCTCGCAACCGTTCTACTTGTTTTCCAGCTTGGCCAGCCCAGGCTTTGGATGGCAATGAGCCGCGACGGCCTGCTGCCGAAGATCTTCTCATCGATCCATCCAAAATTCCGAACACCGTGGTTCTCGACGATCCTGACCGGAATTTTCGTCGCTGTTCCGGCTCTGTTCATGAATTTGACGGAAGTCACCGATCTTTCGGTGATCGGGACGCTCTTTGCGTTTACGATCGTTTGCGCCGGCGTACTCCTGAAGGACAAAGAATTTGCCGGGCAAAAGCGGTTTGTGCCCTATATTAACTCCATGTTCGTCGCCCCGATCGTCTTTGTTGGTATTTGGTGGCTTGTTCTCCACTACAACGGCGAGGCCGTCAGCAACTTCTTCACGAACTTCACGCCGACAGCAGATGAGGTAAAGGCAGGTATTACGTCCGCAACGCACGTATTTTTTGAAAGGCTGCCGTACTTTGCGTTTATGGTCTTTTCGCTCGTGATGACGGTATTGTGTGTTGTCAAAAGGCTTTCGCTCATCCCGGTTCTTGGCGTAATGTGCTGCACGTATCTGATGACCGAGCTTGGCTGGACGAACTGGCTCCGCTTCGGGATCTGGCTGATTGCCGGCCTCGTTATTTACTTCTTCTACAGCTATTCGCACAGCCGTCTCAACGACCGGTCAGAAGAAAGCCCGGCCTGAGGCAAGCGCCCCAAAAAATACGGCGGGAGGGCCTCTCCTCCCGCCGTTACAATTCTTTACAATCTAAGCTAGACCATTTGAGATATTCTTCTCATCTAAGCACTTGCGCTTTAATGTTATTCCAAACTTTCGGGAGTGGTTTATGAAGAAGAATTTTGTGTTTTTGGTGCTCACCATCCTGGCATTTTCGATCAGTGCGTTTGCACAGGATTATTCGGGAACGTGGGTACTTGATAAAGAGGCGTCGAAGCTCGATGATCGGTCAAAGAACATCGAATCGATGACCGTAACGATAACTCAGTCTGAAAAGGAGATCACCTTGACGACGGATACGAAACGGGCGGCATCTCCGGACGGAGGTGGGCGAATGGGCGGCGGTCGAGGTATGGGAGGCACGGATTCGGCAACCTATACACTCGATGGCAAGGAAACCAAAGCGGAACGTGAAGGCCCGATGGGCAAGATCCCCGTAACCCTGAAGGCAAAGGTCTCTAAAGACAAGCTGAAGCTCTCACGCAATTCGGAGATCAATACGCCGATGGGTGCAATGACGATGACGATCGCCGACACGTTGACGCTCAGCGCGGATGGCAAGACACTCACATTGGAGCGTGAACAGACAACGCCACGCGGCACATCGTCGAATAAGTTCGTTCTAAAGAAACAGTAAGCTGACCGCAGACTTACTCGAAGGAAAAAGGCGGCCGGACTTCGATCCAGGCCGCCTTCTTATTCTGCGAACTGAAGCGTTTCGATGATCTCGCGCATATACTTGCGGCCCAGCTCTACTTGGTCAGGCGCAAGCGAGACAGCTCCAACAACCGCGTGGCCGCCACCACCGTATTTTTCGCAGATCTCGGCAATGTTATGCGTTCGCGGACGCGGAGCCCAAGGGTTCGAACCGACCGAGATCTTCGTGCGGAATGCGCTCTCGCTCAGGCTTACGACATAGGTAACTTCCGGGTGGAAGTAATACGGGATGAATTTATTGTAGCCTTCTATTCCCGTGCCTGTGAGGTCGAACGAGACAACGCCGCGCGTCGCCGTCGATCGCTGCTTGATCACGTCGACGGTCTCCCAATGCTGCTTCAAGATTGGTTCGAGTTTTGCCTGTATCGCATCGCTCGCAACGATGTCGTCCAGCGTCCGCGTCGTAAGCATCCGGATGATCTCTTCGACAAAGGATGGATCTTTTTCGCCCTCGATGACCTGCATCAGCTTTAACGCGGACGATCGCAGCTCGACGCACTGGGCGGGTGATTCGTACAATGCACCATCGATGATGTGTGCCCAATGGACAAGCTCGTCGAGGAAAGGATCGTGGAAGCCGAACTTCTCCTTCGCGATCCGGGCGATGAACTCTGCGCAGGATTTGCTCGTCGTGTCGAGGAATTTCTTCCCCGACGTATCCGCTAGAAAATGTGCTTCGTCTTCGGGCGTCAGGAATGCCGACTGGTGATGATCGAACCACCAGGTCAGACGCTCATCCGGGCAATACTTGAAATCCACTATCGCATTCTCATCACCGTCGAACTGTTCGCGATCAAAAGCGTTGCCGGCACGATGCATCGTGGGCGTGTACGCGACCTCCGCGTCCCGATCGACCGCCGAACGGTAGAATTTCGTAAAGATCGCGGCCGACGATACGCCGTCAAAGCAGTTGCCGTGATAGAGAATGCGAAGTTTCATATAATAAGAAAATGCCGTTAACGGCAAAACATTTTAGGCTAGAGTAGTGATCGGGTTTCGTCAAGGAGGCCAATAAACTTGCAAGTTCGAAAAGCGCGCAGCGAGGATGCCGTATCTCTCGTTCTATTCAACCAGGCGATGGCCCTCGAGACGGAAGGAAAGCATCTCGACGAGAACATTCTCAAAGCCGGCGTGCAAGCGGTTCTCGCGAATGATGATCGCGGCTTTTACGTCGTCGCGGAAGAAGCGGGCGAGGTCGCGGGCGGCCTTCTCGTTACGCGAGAGTGGAGCGATTGGCGCAACGCATGGTTCTGGTGGATCCAAAGCGTTTACGTCGTGCCGCAAGCCCGCGGCAAAGGCCTCTATCGCGAACTCTCGACGTTCGTTTGGGCAATGGCACGTGAGGCCGGCGACGTCTGCGGGATTCGACTCTATGTTGAAAAAGAAAATCACACAGCACAAGCAGTTTACCAACGCCTAGGAATGCACGAAACTGATTACTTGATGTATGAGCAATCTTCACCGGATCACCGAAAGTGAATTCGCAAAAATAGTTCAGGGCATCGTGGACGATCGCGAGGCGATCATAAAGCATAATCCGCTAGGCACTCGCGAAGAGATATTGCTCTGGATGCTATCTGCCTGCCTTTTCAGCTATTTAAGCCTCTCGGAGCTCGAAACTCCGTGCTTCTCCGGTACCGTGAACGCAGAAACCTATCGGACCGCGATCGGTTTCATTCTTCGGGATCGAAAAGATGGGGACTTCGACCACGGACGCTATCTTGATGCGTTCGCAAACTTATGAGAATTGCGACGTTCACACAGACACCGTTTCAGCAGAACACCCGAATAGTCTCGTGCGAGAAGACCAATTCCGCGATCTGTATCGACCCGGGCGAGCAGAGCGAGGCGGTCGAGAGTTATATTCGCAGCAACAACCTGAACCTTCTAGCGATCGCCCTAACGCACGGGCATCTCGACCATGTCGGCGGCACATCGGCTCTCCATTCGGCGTTTCCTGATGCAGAGATCATCATTCATCCGGATGACGAAGAACTGTATTACTCGTTGCAGAAGCAACCGCTTTTTATGGGCATTCTGCCGGAGCAGCTAGCGATGCTTGGCTTGGATTATGACGAGCCGCCGGAGATCACTCGAAGTTGGGAAGATGGCGAGGTTTTCGCGGTCGGCGAACTCCGATTCTCAGTGCGGCATTGTCCCGGCCACACACGCGGCCACGTCATCCTGGCGGAACTCGCTCAAAAAGTTGTCTTTGTCGGCGATTGTCTTTTCGAGAATTCGATCGGCCGCACCGATCTCCCCGGCGGCGACCACGAACAGCTGCTGGATTCGATTAGGCGCAATATACTTTCGCTCTATGATGATTTTGAGGTGCATTCAGGCCATGGGCGGGTTACGACCGTCGGCACCGAACGAGTCAATAATCCGTTCCTAAATGGAGCATACCAGATCGGCCGTGGCCGGTATGTGTAAAAGAATTCGACCGAGACAGTCTGCAAGAAGCTGTCTCGGACGTAATTGTTATTGCGTGCTGATCAAGCCACCGTAATGTCCTTCGAAAGGTACACATCCTGGATCGCATTCAGAAGCTCGACGCCGTCTTTCATCGGGCGTTGGAAAGCCTTTCTACCTGAGATGAGGCCGGTGCCGCCGCCGCGTTTGTTGATGACCGCCGTACGGACAGCATCGGCAAGGTCGCCGGCACCCTTCGATTCACCGCCGGAATTGATGAGCCCGCAGCGTCCCATATAGCAATTTGCGACCTGATAGCGGACAAGGTCGATCGGGTTGTCCGATGAAAGCTTTTCATAAACGAGCGGACTCGTCTTTCCATAGCTGCCATTCTTGTTAAGCGCCGGATAGCCGCCATTTCGTTCAGGCAGCTTTTGCTTGATGATGTCGGCCTGGATCGTAACGCCGATGTGGTTCGCCTGACCGGTCAGGTCGGCGGCTGTGTGCATATCGCCCTCAGGGGTCTTAAAGGCGGGGTTCCTCAGGTAGCACCAAAGGATCGTCGCCATTCCGAGTTCATGTGCGTAAGCGAAAGCCTCTGACACTTCGGTGATCTGCCGCGTAGATTCCTCGGAACCAAAATAGATCGTCGCGCCAACGGCCGCGGCTCCCATATTATGGGCTTGCTCGATCGTGCCGAACATTACCTGGTCGAATTTATTCGGATACGTAAGAAGCTCGTTGTGGTTGATCTTTACAACGAACGGGATCTTGTGTGCGTATTTGCGCGACATTAGCCCAAGCACGCCGAACGTCGAAGCGACGGCGTTGCAGCCGCCTTCGATCGCGAGTTTAACGATATTCTCGGGGTCGAAATACGCCGGATTCGGGGCAAAGCTCGCGCCTGCCGAGTGCTCAATGCCTTGATCGACCGGCAAGATCGACATATAGCCGGTGCCGCTCAAACGGCCGTGGTCGTAGATCGCTCTGAGATTTCGGAGGACGTTCGGGTTTCTGTCCGAATTCATCCAAACGCGGTCGATGAAATCGGCTCCGGGAAGATGAAGGTCATCCTTCGAGATCGTTTTAGAAACGTGGTTTAAAAGAGCATCGGCATCCGCGCCGAGCAATTGCGTGATATTTGCGCTCATTTTGATCAAAGTCTCCTACATTAGGGGGAAACGTCCCTTCTTAAACCTTTCATTCTAGCACAAGGCTTCGATTTTGCCGCGTCACCCACGGCTTTGGAAAGACGTGTTTTCAACGGGTTCCTGCAGCCTTTTTGTTGCTTTTCGCATCAAACTCGACATAGAATCGAGCGAACACAACGATCCTTTACCTCAAGAGGGCCCGATCTAATGAACAAAATGACCAATACCTCCCATGGCCTCATCATATTCGCCATTCTGTTTTTGCTCGTTTCCGCGGTCGGAGGCTTCGCACAGGAACCGTGGCGGCCGATCATGCCTGCCGAACTCCAGATGACAAAGCCGGTCGTTGAACCTGACGCCGACGCCGAGGCACTGATATGGGAAGAACGTCTCGACGATAGCCAAAACAACAAGATCACACGCTCGACCTATGTGCGGATAAAGATCTTTACCGAGCGGGGCCGTGAAAGATTCTCAAAGCTGGATGTTGCGTTCATCAAAGGGCTCGCAAAGATCAAAGATCTTACTGCCCGCGTAACCCAGCCCGACGGCAAATCAGTCGAGCTGACCGAAGATGAGATCTTCAACCGGGATGTGGCGAAGACCCAGAGACTTAAAGTTCAGGCAAAGGCTCTCGCATTTCCGAACCTGGCGCCGGGCGTGATCCTTGAATATCAGTACACGGAGGTGAATGAAGACATCTATGGTGACAATTCGACCTTCGACCTCCAACTCGATCTTCCGGTACAAACGCTTAACTTCTACTACAAACCATTCAGGAAGAGAGAACCTCAGTACACACTCCTGAATGTCGAGGGCCTAAAGTTCGAAAAGGCAGAGGACGGATTCTACCGGATGACGCGAACGAATGTTCCCGCATTCCGAGCAGAACCCTGGATGCCGCCGGATAGTGAGGCAAGGCCTCTCCTGAAGCTGAATCCCGGCTGGTACGCAAGCTTTTCGATCGATCTCACGATGAGGAGAAGCACGGTCTTCAAAAATACCGGTGGACGTTCGAAGGAGACATACTGGGCGAATTACTCTGCCTGGCAGAAATACCTTGTTGACGTTGTGAATGCGCGGAAGAAGGACTTTGCGAAACTCACGCGCGAGGTGGTAGGCGATGCTTCAACCACCGAAGAAAAGCTTAAGCGGATCTACGAATTCTGCCAGACGAAGATCAACAATACGAGCTTCGGCTATAGGCCGAGCGAAGATGAGAGCAAGAAAGCATCGGAACGCACCCGTCGCTGGCTAACAGAGGATGACTTTGCATCGGGAAAGCCTTTTGCGAGTTCCCGTGAGATCGACACCGTTTTTGCTACGATGGCTGCGGCCGCGGGCCTTGATCCGTGGTATGCACAGATCGGGAGGCGAGACGTTTCTTTCTTCACACCGGAGCTCAATGATTCGCGGCTCCTGGCCGGGCCGGTCGTTTGTGTCGTTTTCGGCGGCAGCCCGCATCTTTATATGCCCGGAAACCGGTTTCTAAAGGTCGGAGAGGTGCCCTGGTATTTTCAGGGAGCCGTTTCGATGTATACCGACGGAAAGCAATACGGCTGGTGGGAAGTCCCGATGAACACATTCGAGAAGAATCTGACGCGGCGAACAGGAAAGTTCCGCCTGACCGACGATGGAAGTCTCGAAGGCACTGTCGTTATCGAACTCACGGGCCAGCCCGCACTCTCATATCGGGTTGCTCACTATGATGAAGACGATCAAGGGCGAGCAAGTGCATTAAAGGAATCCGTTCAGAAACGTATAACGAATGCTGAGATCACGGGTATTTCGATCGAGAACATCAACGACGCGTCGAAACCGCTCATCCAGCGTTTCACGATCAAGGTCCCGCAGTACGCACAAAGAACGGGTAAACGTATTTTCTTTCAGCCCGGATTCTTCGAATACGGCACCGCCCCCGCATTTGCCACTTCGACGCGGAAATACGATATGTTCTTCCGCTATCCGTGGTCTGAGAAGGATGACATCGAGATCGCGCTGCCGGCAGGCTTCTCGATCGACAATGCCGAGGCGCCGAAGCCAGTCACTGACACCGGTCAGCTCGCTCACGATGAGGTAACATTCGACTTTGCGACATCGGCCGGAAAAATGCTCTATTCGCGGAAATTTTATTTCGGAAACAAGAATCTTGTTACATTCAAGGCTTCGAGCTATGCAGCTATGAAGACCTTGTGGGACAAATTCCATATTGCCGACACCGCTCTCGTCTCGCTAAAGGCGAAGGAGTAGTGCGGCATACAAGCGGGGCCGACGGTTTTCTGATTGCGTATTTTGCTGATATGGCTGTAGAATCGGCGATACGGGACGAAGTATCCGATTCCTCGCATATTAGCCTTTTTCGGGTAAAACGCGCCGATCGCAGATAACCGTGTCTCCTTAGATCTACTCAAACAGAGGTTTTACTCAATGCTCGACCTACGCCATTCCTCGCGCGGCATAGCCGTATCTACCGCAATTTTACTGTTTGTCTTCACCGCAGGCGTTTACGCCCAAAAAGCGGCCGAATGGCGACCTATCGCCCCTGCCGACCTACAGGCAACGAAGCCTGTGGTCGAACCGGACGCAGATGCCGAAGCCCTGATCTGGGAAACCCGCGTCGACGATAGCGATGATTCCAAACTTGTCCGAAAGAACTACGTCCGGCTAAAGATCTTTACCGAACGCGGACGGGAAAAGTTTTCGAAAGTGGACATTCCGTTCATAAAGGGGCAGTCGAAGATCAAGGATATCGCCGCACGTGTCGTCAAGCCTGACGGCACCGCCATCGTGCTGGCTGAAAAGGATATCTTCGAACGCGAGATCGTTCGCGCCAATGGTGTCAAGTTGCGTGCAAAATCGTTCGCCGTTCCGAATATCGAACCCGGCGTTATTGTCGAATATCAGTATCGTGAGACGGACGACGAGAGCAGTTTCATTGGCGGACGCTTTTACCTGCAAAAAGATGTTCCTGTGCGCGAACTTGTTTATTACTACAAGCCGTATAGCGGGAAAGAACCGGCAACGCAGATGTACAACGCAACCGGCCAAGGGTTCGTAAAGGATGAACACGGATACTATCGCCTTTCGCGAACCAATGTTCCGGCGTTCAAAGAAGAGCGATATATGCCGCCGGATGATATGGTCAAGCCATTTGTGGCCCTTCAAAACGTAAGTTATTCGTTGTTCGCGACAAATGACGGCGACATCGCGACGCTCAGGCAGGACAGCTCGAACCCGACAAAATACTGGGGAGCTATCGCGTCAAGACGCGCTCTCTCTGTTAAGGAGTGGCAAAGGGATGCTGATGACGTAAAGAAGTTCACGGAGTCTCTGATCGCCGGAGCCGCAAATCCGGAAGAGAAGCTTCGACGTATTTACGATTTCTGCCAAAAGCTGAGGAACGTTTCCTACGATACCTCGGTGACCGATGAACAGATGAAATCGATCACGAAGCAAAGATCAAAGGATCTTGTAAAGGTCGGGCCGACCGCCTCCGCCCGCGCCGGACAGATCAATTGGCTCTTTGCAACGATGGCGATCGCCGCGGGCTTTGATACTCGCATAGTCTATTCGAGCCGCCGCGACGAGGTCTTTTTTGAACTGAAGATGACCGATTCGGATCTCATCTCGTTTGCAGGTATCGCTGTCGATGTGGGGGGCAATTTCAGAGTCTTCAATCCGGGGATCAAATATGCACAGTTCGGCCAGCTTCCCTGGTATCGCGAGAATGCCCCCGCCCTCGTCATAAGCGAGAAGCAAAACGGTTGGCTGTTGCTGCCGATGTCCACGAACGATAAGAACCTGACAAAGCGTACCGCAAAACTCACGCTCGATGAGACAGGTACTCTCGAAGGCACCGCCTCCATTGAGCTTTACGGGCAGGAAGCATTGAGCTATCGGCTTTCGAACTGGGACGACGAACCTTCGAAACGTGAACAGAACTTAAAGGATGCAATTCTCGCCCGGATGAGCGGTGCGGAGATATCGAAGATCTCGATCGAGAACTTCGACGATATCGCGAAGCCTATCGTTTACCGTTATACGATCAAGGTCCCGAATTACGCACAAAAAACCGGAAAGCGTATGTTCTTCCAGCCCGGTATTTTCGAATACGGTTCGCCTGCGAAATTTGCGAGTGCAACGCGTCAATACGACGTCGCTTTCGCGTACCCGTGGTCGGAAAAGGATGAGATCGAACTCAAGTTCCCCTCGACCTATGAGATCGACAATGGTGAAGCTCCGGGCGGAGCCGATGCCGGCGAGATCTGCAAGGACGTGATCACGATCGGTACGGATAGGTCCACATCCACGATCAAGTATTCACGCGATTTTTATTTCGGCAACACCGCGAACCTGGTCTTCAACAAGTCGGCATACCCGGCCGTCAAAGAACTCTGGGATATGATCCAAAAGAGCGATTCAGCAACTCTTTCGATCAAGCAGAAATAGCGATTGGAGAAGTAGCAATGAAAGTATTCACCCACTCACGACAGATCATCGTCCTTTTTGCGTTCCTCGTCCTCAGTCTTGCCGGTTCCGTGTCCGCTGCGGATGCTCCCGATTGGGTGATGCAGGTTGCTCGAAGCAGCATCCCAACCTATGAAGTAAAGCACATCCCCGCTGTCGTTCTGCTTTCTGATTATGCAGTTTCGGTCGATTCGAGTGGAAAGATCTCGACGACCGAGCGTTATGCGATCAAGATCCTCACGAACGAAGGCCGGAAAGAGGCCATCGCACGCGGCTTTTATCTAACAACCGGCAGCAAGATCACGGACATCGATGCGTGGCTCCTACCGCCGGACGGTAAGGTGCAAAGCTTCGACAAAAAGTCGGTCCTCGATCTAGTTGCCGACCCCGATGACATTTACAATGAGGGCCGCATAAGGGTAATTGATGCGTCGGACTCAGCCGTTGTCGGCGCGGTTTTTGCTTACTCGATAACGACCGAGGAATCGCCTCTTTTTTATCAGGATCAATGGGCATTTCAGGAGCGTCTTCCCGTCCTGCGAGGGCGGTATTCTCTTCAGCTTCCGTCGGGTTGGACGGCGTCGAGTGTTACCTTCAACGCGCCCGAGATCAAACCGCAAGTGTCAGGATCGACCTACACATGGGAGATGAATAACCTTAAGCCGATCAGCTGGGAGCCAATGAGCCCGTCGGTTGCAAACCTCGCCCCGCGGATCGCCGTCAATTATGGCCCGCCGGATGCGAAAGGCCGGTCATTCCCTGACTGGAAAACAGTTTCAACATGGGCGACGCCGCTCTACCAACCGCAGGTCATCGTCGATGGGAATGTCACCGCGAAAGCTCGTGAGCTTACTGCCAACGCAAAGACCGAACTTGAGATCATTCAGGCGATCGGAACTTTTGTGCAGAATCTGCAATATATCTCGATCGATATCGGCGTCGGGTATGGCAACGGGTATAGACCGCGTCCGTCCTCGACCGTTTTGGCTCGCGGTTACGGCGACTGCAAGGATAAGGCGAACCTAATGGGCGCGATGCTAAAGGCCTTGAAGATAGATGCTTATCCTGTCGTGATCTATAGCGGAGATCCGAATTTTGTGCGCGAAGCCTGGCCATCACCAAAGCAGTTCAATCACTGCATCATCGCCGTTCGAGTGAGCGACGCAACGAAGTCGCCGGCAGTTATCACTGACCCGAAACTCGGCCGCCTGTTGATCTTCGACGCTACCGATCCTTACACGCCGGTGGGTGATCTGCCGGATTACCTGCAGAATAGCCTCGCGGTCATAATCGCCGGCGATAACGGCGGGCTCTTGCGTATGCCGCTCCTGCCTGCCGAGGATAATAAACTCGAGCGAACCCTCGCCCTGAGCCTCAGCCCGACGGGTGATCTTAAAGGCAAGATCCAAGAGGTCGCAACCGGCCAAACTTCGACGGTGCTGCGTTCGGAACTTCGCCGCGAATCTGCAAGCGAATATAAGAAAGCTCTCGAACGCTGGCTTACGCGGGCTTCGACCGCTGCACAGCTGGTCGACTACAAGGCAACCGACTCATTTGCCGACGCCGCATTCGACCTGAACATCGACTTCACCGCTCCATCCTACGGACAGCTGATGCAGAGCCGGCTTATGACCTTTAAACCTGCATTTGTCGGCCGCCGATCGGGTACAGCGTTCAGCGAAACAAAACGGTACGCACCGATCTCTCTTGAAGAAGCAACTGTGATCGAGACCGCAACGTTCGATCTGCCCGCAGGCTTTGCCGTGGACGAGACACCTGAGCCGCTTGACCTGAAAACGGAGTTCGGCATTTACCGCACGAGCTACGAGGTCAAGGGCCAGCAGCTCGTCTATAAGCGGCATTACCAAACCAAACGCATACTGATCCCGGCGGAAAAATATGCCGAGGTCCGAGCGTTTTACGGAAAGATCCGCGATGCCGAGCAGTCGCCCGTCGTCCTCATCAAGAAGTAATCCCGAGTTCTTCGGCCGGACAAGCCCAACCGCAATACCGACTCAATATCCTTGCCGCTTCGGCCGCTGGCCGAAGCGACATTTTCTTTCTGACAAGGTGTCCGGCGGCTCTGCATTCAGGTAGAACCTTTGTCTCGTTGATCCCATGCACCAAAAGGCTCCCGTATTCTCGCCGTGGTTAGAGAGAAGATCTTCTGGCGGCATAGCCGCCGGAACCTGTGGGTGATCGTGCCGGAAAGGTAGACCTTTTCCGCTCGGCAACAGAGGCGATTATTTTTGTGCATTCTGTGCATTTTGTATCAATTCGTGCATTTTGTGCATTTTCATACATTCCGTGCATTTTGGGGTTCAAATGGGCGCAGTTGTCAGATATTCTTTCTGTGGTTGGTTGATGTTTGACAATTTAATTTTTGGTTTTGGCGGGTGTTCGTGTTTGGGAAAAGCCCGAAGTGTTTGAGTTTTTTCGCGGGCGACTTGTTGTTTCAACAAAGCGCAAAGCGTCTTAGCTTAGCCACGTCGTTTACGGCGTGGAACATGCGTCGAGATCCGAGCTTGGCGGCTACGCCGCCAGGGTGCTTTGGTGAGCGTGTCGGAAAAGCGA
>JAANMW010000551.1_pt1 | contig 43998 bp, 47 predicted proteins | sample 7279671 | NCBI WGS metagenome assembly JAANMW01 (sample SAMN14094541, study PRJNA606508) | bioreactor metagenome | isolation source: A lab-scale SPAN reactor treating ammonium-rich wastewater day 247 | place: Ireland: Galway | collected 2017-09-19 | reverse complement strand
GCGTCTACATTCATCCCGGCTGTGCTGTTCCGCAGGTGTTGGTGGATGCGATGGTCGGACGGTACAGGGAATTGTTCGATGTCGAAGTCTGCCACCTGCTTGGCGTCGGCGAAGCGGCGTATGTACGCCCCGAGATGAAGGGACACTTCCGGCACAATGCCTTCTTTATCGGGAAGAATGTGCGCAAGGCGGTCTGCGAGGGCCGGGCGGATTTCACACCGATTTTCCTTTCGGAAATCCCGGCGCTGATCCAAAGCAAGAACTACAGGATCGACGTTGCTCTCATCCAAGTGTCGCCGCCCGACGAACACGGATATTGCAGTTTCGGCGTCGGTGTTGAGTGCACGAAAACGGCAACGGATGTTGCAAAAGTTGTGGTTGCCCAAATCAATACCAATATGCCGCGAACCCTCGGCGACTCCTTTATTCATATCAGCAAAATCGATTATTGCGTTGAAGTAGATACACCCCTGCGCGAGCTTCCGCAGATGGAAGGCGATGAAACACCGGAAGAATTGGAAAATTACAGAAAGATCGGCGAGAATGTTGCGAGCCTTATTGACGACGGCTCAACGTTGCAGCTCGGCATCGGGCGTATTCCCGATGCAACGGTGAAATTCCTGGCCGACAGAAAACATCTCGGCATTCATTCCGAAATGGTGTCGGATGGCATCATCCCGTTGATTGAGTCGGGCGTGATCACTAATCAACGAAAGACACTGTTGCCCGGCAAGACGGTGACGTCGTTCGTGCTCGGCTCCCAAGAGTTGTTCAACTACATCGACAACAATCCCTTCATGGAGTTTCGCCCGACACAGTTCACCAACGATCCGTTCACCGTTGCCCGCAACCGCAAAATGGTTGCCATCAATTCCGCAATCGAGGTCGATCTCACCGGCCAGGTGTGTGCCGACTCGATGGGCTACAAGTTCTTCAGCGGCTTCGGCGGACAAACGGATTTTATTCGAGGCGCTTCGCGTTCCGAAGGAGGCAAGCCGATCATAGCTCTTCCTTCGACCGCAAAGAATGACACCGTTTCCCGCATCACGCCGCATTTGAAAGAGGGAGCCGGAGTGACAACAACGCGTGGCGATGTCCACTACGTTGTCACCGAATACGGTATTGTAAATCTACACGGCAAATCAGTCCGTGAACGCATTGAGCTGTTGATCAGCATTGCGCATCCGAAATTCCGGCCGGAGTTGGAGGATTTCGCAAGAGTACATTATTTCACGTGTTAGACAAGCGCAGAACCAAGGAGAACACATGGCAAAAGGAACAGTCAAATTTGAAGTTGAAACCTGCAAGGGGTGTGAGTTGTGCATCGAAGCGTGTCCGCAGGGAAGCATCGAACTATCACCCCACCTCAACAAGCAAGGCTACCACTATGCCGTGCTTGTGAAGGATAACTGCACAGGCTGCGTCAACTGCGCGCTTGTATGTCCTGATGCGGTGATCACCGTGTATCGGGAGAAGAAGAAAGGTAAAACGCCTGTTGCAACGATCAGCAATGTAAAGCAGGATATCACGGTGACAGTCTCGTAGAGACGGGCCGAATCATTCCACCGAAAGGAGGAAACCATGGAACTCACAGCTTTCATCAAAATCATAACGCTTGTACTTGGCTTTCTCGTGTTCGTGTACGTGATTGCATGGGTGTTTCAGGGAACGACGGAGGAAGATGAACGGGGCCGCAGGCCGCTCTTTCCTTCAATGCGAAGGCGACGGAAGAAGACGCAGGCACGGTAGAAAGCCGGTATGACGGATGTTTTCTTGAGGATGATGTATCATCCTTATGTTCGAACAGCATGACGAGGCATCTTCATGCGTGACGGAGAATGTTAAGCGCAATGCCTCACAGTTTCATATAACGATGGAACCATTTGCACACATCAAGACAACGAGGAAAATAAAATGAAAAGGAAGTCAGTTTGGCTAATTGTTCTCACGTTCACTCTCCTGGTCTCCGTTGGAATCATCCTATCGGAAACGATGGGCCACATACCGATTACCCATGATCACTCAACCAGTGTTTGCTATGGATATGCACAGGGACGGGCATTTGGAAAATCGGCCGCTGATCTTGAATGTGACCCCGCCAGAACCTTTGCAGAAAAAATTGATGAAATCTACTTTCCGTTTGTGGCAGATCCAACATTGGCGAGTATTAGGGTCGGAGATATTGTCGTCTTCGGGACGGTTCGAAGCTTCCCTGCCGGACACGCGGCTTTCGTCGTTGAGGTTCCTGTTCCATTAGTAATTAATAACATCAGAGTCGATCAGGTTCCGAATCAGGATAGTTCAGAACAGAGAGGTGTCCTGTTGAGCACCGTGAGGCAGGCCCAAGGTGATCCTGTTGGGTATCATCGAGGTACTGGTGGGACAGGTGTTGCCGTGTCGTTTCGCAACAGTTTTGACGGGGGCTCGGTCTACGTAGGCAAGGACAAGTTCGGCAACTGGAGACCACGTCCATCAGGTTGGACAGGCGAGTTCTTCCAAGGAAGTCAGCTGGAGATGATGGCGATTAGTCCACAGCAGGACAACGCAGGCAACAGGCAGCGTTTTCTGACGTGGCTCAGAGGCACATTTGATCTTGGAAGCGAGAACCCTCGCACAGAGATTATCCCGGGAAGCGTAACCTACACCGCCGATTTCTCAATCGAATGGGATGTTACGTTTCAAAATAACTTCATAGGTGCAAGCGGTGGCCAGATCAAGGTGAATGGTCAGTTGCGTCCTGCCCCTCACGTTTCTCAGGTTCTTGAAAAGGTAAACCCAAGTATCACAGCCGAAGCTATCACCAACGAGATCGATCGTGTCAGCCACACATTTGCACAATGGAACGATGGCAGCACGGTTAACCCGCGGACATTTGCCGTTGGAAATCACGCCACCTACACTGCTCACTACAATGCGAGACCACTCCCAACTGCCAACATTGCTGCTGGTGGCCCAATTGGCTCTAATGTGTGTGTAACATGGCAGGTTCATCCCCATCCTCAGGTTACTATATACCAGATTTGGCGAAAGGTCAAGCACCAGAGGCAGGGCACGACGTCACCGCCCGTTTTGTTGACGACGCTTCCGAGAACTAGTACGCAGTTCATAGACTACGACTATGTTGTAACCGAAGGTTACACGCACGACTTGGTCTGGTACGACGTACGCTCGTACTACTCACCGAACTCTACCTATTCGGATGAGAACTGGACTGCTGTCTATGGCGATGGTTCTATTCTTCCCAAGATCGCATCAACCCAGTTTACACCTGTCCAGTGGCACCTCGGCAACAGCCCGAATCCGTTCAATCCATCCACTCGCATTATCTACTCGCTCCCTGAAGGTGGTTCGGTGTCGCTTGTTGTTTATGACGTTCAGGGACGTGAAGTAACTTCGCTTGTTGACGGTTATCGAGAAGCAGGATACTACAGTGCAACGTGGGATGGTAGGAACGGTTTTGGATCTGCCATAGGCAGTGGAGCGTATTTTGCCCGGTTGAATGTCACCAATAGCACGGGTAAGGCTCTATACGCGAAGACGATCAAGCTCTTACTTGCGAGGTAGCGGGGAGGTGAACATGAAAGCACTTCACATGCTGGCGGTCAGCGCCGCTATGACCTTTGTCCTGTTCAGTGGAGGCTGCAAGAAAGACCCTGTCGGACCAACACTTCCGAAAAACCCACGTGAATACACCTGGACAGTAGACACGTTAGCCTATCCGGGAAGCTTTCAAACGATAATGCGTGCGATATGGGGTTCGTCAAGCAACGACATTTACGTTGCCGGGCACAACAATACCGCATTTGGCAACATGTATCACTGGAATGGTCATGTATGGACAAACGTCAGGCTTGTTATAACCGAGGGGGGGCCACTAAGCAGAATTGGGTCGTTTGCTGCGATCTTTGGCATTAGTGGACAGGACATCTATGCCGCCGGCTATATCCCTACTAATCGTTATTCGCTGGACGGTTTCCTCATCCATTTCAATGGCACCACATGGCGAGAGATTAGCTTACCAAGCGAGTCCAGCTTGGAAACTGTTTGGGGGAGGTCACCAGACACAGTCTGGATCGGTGGGTGGGATGGCTTCCTAGCGTATTACACAGCGTCGCGTTTTGTGCGGGACACTGTGCCGTACGCCTTTGATACAACAGGTCGTGATATCGTAGTGCGACAAATTGAAGGGGACGCCAGAAGAACATTTCTTGTTCTTGGAGTTTCACCACGTGTACTCCATCGCGAGTTCTATTATTTGTACGAACGCGTGGGGTCGCAGTGGATAGTTCGTGACGGTACCTACGAATATCCTTCCATATTCATTGCACCGGGAGGAACGATGTATCGAAGCGGTTATGGGGGAATCCAACGCAAAGCGGAGACAACTTGGACAACTGTCCTATCAGTGCCTTACGTTGGTAGAAGGGGTATGGCAGCATCAAGCGAGAGCAACATATTTGCTGCAGGCATGGGGGATCCTGTGCCCACTAGTCGGCTCTACCACTACAACGGTACCGACTGGTTTGAATATACACACCTGCGAATGGAGGGTGTGGAATTTTCGGCGGTCTGGACTGATGGGAAAGAGGTTTTCGCCATTGGTCAAACAATTGGCTCTCCGATGAAAACCATAGTGCTTCATGGGAGATGAACCAGCTTCCCCTTGTAGTTTGACTTGTGACCAGCGTGCGGGGCACTGCGCTTAACACAACCGTAGCAACGGCGCTCGCTCATATCGTAAGGCAGCGCTCATGCCACGCACGGCGTGATTATAGAGAACATGGACAGCGGGGCTGCGTTGCTAGGTTGCTTCGGTGAACGTTATTTGTCAACCAGAACGTCGAACGGCAGCGAACGGTACTGCCTCTTCGGCGTATTCTTTTTGGAGAACTCTATAAACTCCATAAACTCTACAAACTATACAAACTCGAAATTCGAAAGGAACAGACGTGTCAAACGATAACATCAAGCTCATGAAAGGGAACGAAGCGTTGGCAGAGGCTGCGATCCGCGCGGGCTGCCAGGCGTACTTCGGCTATCCCATCACACCGCAATCGGAAATCCTCGAATACCTCACCGATGAAGGACGCAAGCGCGGCATGATTGTCCTGCAGGCCGAAAGCGAAGTTGCTTCGATCAACATGGTGTACGGCGCGTCGGGCGCAGGCGCACGAGTGATGACCTCGTCCTCAAGTCCCGGCATCAGTCTGATGCAGGAAGGCTTGTCGTACATCGCGTGCGGTGAGCTGCCGTGTCTCGTGGTGAACGTGAACCGCGGCGGACCCGGACTCGGAACAATTCAGCCGTCGCAAGGAGACTATTTTCAGGCAACAAAAGGGGGCGGGCATGGCGACTACCGGCTCATCGTTCTCGCGCCGGCAAGCGTGCAGGAGATGGCCGATTTCGTATTCGATGGCTTCGACCTTGCGGACAAGTATCGGAACCCGGTTATGATTCTCACCGATGGCGCTCTCGGACAGATGATGGAGAAAGTAGAATTTCGTGAGTACGATCCGAAAGATCACACTCCGGTAAAACCATGGGCAACAACCGGCAAACCGGCCGATCGTCCCCGCAACATCATCACGTCGCTGCATATCCAGCCCGAAAAGATGGAGGAAATCAATCTTCACCTGCAGGCAAAATATCGCAAGATAACGGAAAACGAAGTCCGCTATGAGTTGATGGACGCGGACGATGCCGAGTTTATCATCGTGGCCTACGGCCTCGTAGCGCGCATCGCGCATCGGGCGGTTGAGTTGGCGCGTGAGCAAGGAATCCGCGTCGGACTGTTGCGGCCGCAGACGTTGTATCCGTTCCCGTCGAAGGCTCTGACCGGTTTGGCAGAACGCATACAGGGCGTGCTCACTGTCGAGATGAATGCAGGACAAATGGTGGAAGATGTTCGCCTTGCCGTTGAAGGCCGGGTGCCGGTCGAGTTCTACGGACGGATGGGCGGCATCATCCCTTCGCCGGAGGAGATTGTCAAGGCGTTGGATAAACTGATTCGGAAAAATGTAGCACAGACGGCGGAGGCATACTGATATGTCAACTGAAATTCTTGATTTGATTGAACCCGAAATCGCAAACATGGATTGCGTGTACGAGAAACCCGACACGCTTACGGATATGCGGCTGCATTACTGTCCCGGCTGCGGACACGGCGTCGCCCATCGTGTGTTGATGGAAGTGATTGATGAACTCGGCATTGCCGAACAAACAATCGGCGTTGCGCCGGTGGGCTGCTCGGTTTTTGCCTATCACTACATGAACATCGATATGCAGGAAGCCGCGCACGGACGAGCATCGGCGGTGGCGACGGGCATCAAGCGCATTCATCCCGATAAATACGTCTTCTCTTATCAGGGCGACGGCGATCTTGCTGCCATCGGCACTGCGGAGACAATTCATACCGTCAACCGTGGTGAGAACATCCTCGTTGTCTTCATCAACAACGCAATCTACGGCATGACAGGGGGACAAATGGCCCCGACGACACTTCTCAATATGAAAACCACAACGTCGCCCGCCGGACGTACGGTCGAAACTGCCGGCTTCCCGATGAAGATTACCGAGATGGTCGCGACGCTTCCCGGCGCGTATTACGTGAGCAGAAATTCCGTTCACACGCCGAACGCCGTTCGCTATTTGAAGAAGGCGATAACCAAAGCGTTCCAATATCAAAAAGAAAAGAAAGGAACCTGCTTCATTGAGGTCGTCTCCAACTGCCCGAGCGGCTGGAAGATGACGCCGTTACAGGCAAACAAGTGGATGGAAGAAAATATGTTTCCGATCTATCCGCCGGGAGAAATCAAAGTCCCGAAGTAGAGACGTTCGATTGAACGTCTCGACGGAGACTCAAACGGAGGAAGGAGAAATTTCTATCATGCTACACAAACACTACTCGCATATCATCATCGTTGTTATGCTTGCGGCTTCGTTCGGCGCAGTACGTGTTTCTGCACAGACGGAGGAGGCTAACGCAGACAACTCACTGAAGGAAGGGGCATGGGCGTTACAATTCCAGATTTCCGGTAATTTCACACTGAGCCCATTTGAGGGATTAGCTCTGTCGGGGAAAAGGCATCTTTCGGCCACCGACGCGATTCGTCTGGGGATTACGATCGGATTGAACAATAGTGAATCGGACAGGATAGACAAGACCATTGAGAATGATACAGTCTCTCTCTTTTCTGAAGGAACGACTGCTCAATCAGTCAACGGACAGAGCATCGACATTCATGCGCATTATCTTTTCTATACAAATCCACAAGAAGAGGTTAACCTCTTTCTGGGATCAGGGCTCTCAGTTCAATATTCGCGGGGGTATCAAGAGGCTTCAGGAATCGAACCTCGTCCACCGGGGCTTTCAAGTCGAGCTTATCACCAGTCGGTTGAGAACAAAAAAATAGGTTTTGGGATCGTAGGACTTACGGGAGTGGAATGGTTTGCAACGAAGAGACTTTCTCTCCATGCGGAACACAGCATCGCTATTTCCTATGAAAAATCCACATACTCGGAGACAAGAAAAACGTTGATTGGTCCTCCTATTGAATACAGCGGGAGAAGTGTGAACGAATGGACTGGCAAGGGATGGAGGGTGAGTTCACAAGGAGTGAAGTTCGGATTGAGTGTTTATATCTAAAAATGACAACAGGAAAAAGATGACACACGAACTACTTATCGCAGGCTTCGGCGGACAGGGCGTCCTTTCGATGGGGATGACCCTTGGCTACGCCGCAATGATTGAAAAGAAAGAAATCAGTTGGATGCCGTCGTATGGCCCCGAGATGCGGGGCGGCACGGCAAACTGCATCGTGATCGTATCGGACAAGCGCATCAGCTCGCCCATCATCACAACATTTGATACCGTCATAGCGCTGAACCAACCATCGCTCGACAAGTTCGAGAAGGCGGTAAAGCCGGGCGGCCTGCTGATCTACGAATCCACAAACATCATCAATCCGCCCACCCGCACGGATATTGACGTGCAGCCGATTGCGGCAAGCGAAGAAGCATCGAACATGAAGAACTTGAAAATCATGAACATGATCGTGCTCGGCGCTTTCCTTGCCCGAAAGGATGTTGTTGCATTGAATTCCGTGATGGGCGGCTTGAAGAAAGTGTTGCCCGACCGTTACCATCACTTGCTGCCGCTGAACGAGCAGGCACTGCGGCGCGGGCAGGAGTTGGTAGCTCATGTTGAGCAGATGTAATTGCGAATCTCGAATTGTGAATTGCGGAAAGAGGAATTCGCAATTGGCAATTCGTAATCCGAAATCAACAAAAGAGGATTACCCATGAACACAACCTGCGTTCACTCGTGCAAGGGCCTTTGCAACGCGCTGGAAGTCACCGAGCATCGTGAGAAAGAGGCGATCAAGGAGTACAAGCGCTTTGCCGAACATTGCGACTACCCGGATGTTCGTGTCCTGCTTGAGGATTTGATCAAAGACAGAGAACACTCTATCCGGCTTCTTCAGGAAAAGCGATTAATGCTCGCAGCGAAGTTCGAAGCCATTGACCGCATTACAGACAGCTTCACCTAACAACGGAGGCGGGCATGACGCATCAGCGACATGACGACATAGATTGGAAGGAAGCGACGTTGGAGGAGATCTTCGAATTTGCCATAGCGGATGAAGAGTACGCACGCGACTATTACAGGAACGCAGCCGAACTCGCAGGCAATCCGCACACGAGAGATGTGTTGTTGAAGCTTTCTGAAATGGAGCAGGGTCATGCAGACGTATTGCGGAAGGAATTGGAGGAACTCCGCATCGAACGGCAGGAAGAAGCCGGTATGGCGGACTGATATTGTTTGACCGGAACTCGACCATGAACTCGCAGGGTGTTAAGTTCCATCTGACAAGCGCAACCGGAGCAGACTCCGACGGTATGCGTGCAGTACATTGGAGCAATCAACTCTTTCACAGGAGGCTGATATGAAGTTAGAATTGAAACAGATTTTCAAGCTGTTCCTGATCACATTCGCCGGAACGGCCGCAAGCGTTGCGGTAGGATTGATTTTCTACGGCGGGAAAGTCATGCAACCGACTTCCGTGGCATTCGCATTCTTTTCGTTTGGACTAAGCGGCTCGTTTATTTTTGCGTTCTATCACGTGCGTAACCTTTCGGAAACAGTTACAGCAGCAATTGTGGTCAGCGCAATCCAGTTTGTCATTGGGTCGGCATGGTTTCCGTGGGCGAACGCGTTGATCTGGTCGTTCGGCGTCAATATGCCCGTTGTGGCGTTGGCGTTCACATTTGAACGGAAGCTTGCGCATTTCCGGCAGGCGAAGTTCACCGTTGTGGCAATTGTGTACAGCATCATGTTTGTGCTGCTCACGCTGATTGTCGCGTTGTTCACCGGAGTGGAAATGCTTCCCGCAACGTTGTTTCGCGACAACTGGATTGACGGCCTGCTGATCGGTCTGGGAATCGGGCTTGGCGTTGAAGGTGCCGAGTCGCTCATTCATTCGTGGCAGGAACACAAAGCAGAAAAGGCCGCAAGGTCATAGAATCAAGCAGGTATTCTGTTCTTTTTGTCCGATTTACTTATCGCCGGGGTGGCGTGAGTTCAGCTCATTGTCCGTCTTGGCGATTGTCATACTATCAAACAAGCAGAGTCTGAACAACATTGAATTGAGAGGATTGTTACATGAGTAAATACAAAATTGCGTGGCTTCCCGGTGACGGTATCGGGCAGGATGTTATGGATGCAACGAAAATCGTGTTGGATGCGGTCAAGCTCGATGCGGACTACATTCACGGCGACATCGGATGGGAATTCTGGTGCAAGGAGGGGGACGCGTTTCCTCAACGTACCGTTGATCTGCTTAAGAGCGTTGATGCTGCCATGTTCGGTGCGATCACGTCCAAGCCGGTGAAGGCGGCGGAAGAGGAACTCGTCCCGGAACTGAAGGGCAAGGGACTGACATACCGTTCTCCGATCGTTCGCATGCGGCAGCTGTTCGATTTGTACACTTGCTTGCGTCCCTGCAAAGCGTATGGCGGCAATCCTCTCAACTTCAAAGAGGGAATTGATATTGTTGTGTTCCGCGAGAATACCGAAGATCTCTATGCAGGCGTTGAGTTCAATCCGGTGCCGCAGGAACTGGCCGACGTTCTCGCAAAAATCTCAAAACCATTTACGCCGTTCAAAGACCTGCCCTTAACCCACTATGCAATCTCCTGCAAGGTGAACACACACAAAGGTTCGGAGCGGATCGTTCGAGCGGCGTTTGAATTTGCACGAAAACACAAACGAAAAAAGGTCACCGTTGTTCACAAGGCGAACGTCGTGCGTGCAACGGACGGACTCTTCTTCGAGGCGGCAAAGAAGGTGGCGAAGGACTTCCCCGAAATCCTGATGGATGATGCCAACGTCGATGCTATCTGCATGTGGCTGCTGAAAAACCCTTACAGTTACGATGTACTCGTCGCGCCGAACCTGTACGGCGATATCATCTCCGATCTTGCTGCTCAAATGGTTGGCGGTTTGGGGTTCGGGTGTTCGGGCAATATCGGCCGGAATCTTGCGGTATTCGAACCCTCGCACGGCTCGGCGCCGAAATATGCGGGGCAGTACAAAGTGAATCCGATTGCCACAATTCTTGCGGCTAAGATGATGCTCGATTGGTTAGGCGAGACGGAAAAGGCTGATCGTATCGAGAAGGCAACCGCATCGGTGATCAAGGAAGGGAAAGTCCGCACGTACGACATGGGCGGCACAAGCTCGACACTCGAGATGGCGAAAGCCATTGCGCAACATTTGCCGGACTGAGAAATCTCACCGCAGAGGCGCTGAGGGCAGAGTTGAATGAAAACATCTCTGCGTCTCAGCGGTGAACAATCACAAGAGTTCATCATGCACAACATCATCATACACGAAGTAGGAATGCGTGACGGCCTGCAGATGGAGAAGCAGGTTGTTCCGCTGGAGAAAAAGATCGAATGGATCGAGCGTCTCATCGAATCAGGCGTTGACATCATTCAGGTTGGCTCGTTTGTTCGTGCCGACAAAGTCCCGCAGATGGCGGATACGGATAAGCTGTTCAATCACCTCCTCCAACAGAAGCCTGCTAAAACGATACTCTCGGTCCTTGTGTTGAATGAGAAAGGATTGGAAAGGGCGCTTGAATGCGGCGTTGAGATGATCTGCATGGGAGTTTCGGCAAGCGAGACGCATAGCAGGAAAAACACCGGAATGTCTGTTGCCGACGCTACACGCCGCATCATTGAAATGGCGAAGTTGGCGGAGGCTTCGGAGAAGAGAGTGCAGGTTTCCGTACAATCCGCATTCGGTTGCGGTTACGAGGGACATGTGCCGCAAGAACGGGTGATGAGAATCGTTGAACAATATCTCGAAGCAGGACTGCGCAACATCAGTCTTGCCGACACCGCCGGACACGCTACGCCCGAACAGGTGGAGAAGATGTTCGGGGCGATTCTGGAATTCGGCGAGAACATCGAAGCTGCCTGCCATTTTCACAATACGTACGGACTTGCCCTTGCAAACTGCTACGCAGCAATGAAAGTCGGCGTAACATCGTTTGAATCGTCGGTGGCGGGACTCGGCGGCTGTCCGTTTACCAAAATTGCAGGCGGGAATACCTGCACGGAGGATCTTGTGCACATGGTGCAGAGGATGGGGTTGCGGGAGGAGATTGATCTCCATATGCTCATTGCTACGGCCAACGACACAAGCCAGTTCTTCGGCAGGGAACTGCCGGGGATGCTCTATCGGGTCGGGGCACTGGAGGTAGTCTGAGTTTCTTGCTACCATATGCACACACAGGTCGCGGGAAACACAGGAGGGCGATACAATGAAAGGCAGATTTGTACAGATCGTTCTTGCTGCTGCGTTGTTGGTCTCCTGCAACAAGAACGAAGTCGTGATTGAGGGAGGCGAGGGTTTCAACATGCCTTCGGTTGCAAGCACGCTGAATGCGTTCAGCTATAGCGTCAATGCGCAACGACTCGGCGGCTCTCAGACAATTCCGCTGACATTTAACAAGAATCGTCTCTACATCTCCGCCGCTGTTTCGCATCTCACGCAAGGGCATGCAATCTTCGCATTGCGAGATCAAGCGAACGGCTTGATTCATGCGGACACGTTTAGACTTGCGGGCATGTATCAGGTGCTCATGGTGGTAGGCCTGCCAGCGTCAATCACTGTGTCCTTTCAGAACTTCAGCGGCAACATCCAGTACGCGCTTGCCGCGGATTCTCTCGTTTCCACATTTTCAGTAAACGAATTTCCGAACACCCGCGGTACGTTCTGGCTTTATCTTCGTCACGACAGCGTTGCAAATCGTACCGATTCTGTGAGAGTACACGTTCACGATCAGGTAATCCTGCCCGGCGGCATCCGGGCAACGGTTTGGCAGCGCGTTGCCTATCCGGGCCCAACAATTGACACGCTGTATGTAATGCAATCCGAGGATACAATCCGGATTCTCCGTGAACCAGAATGGGTCCGGGTCAACACGATGTATGCCTTTCCTTTTGTACAGGGTAGGGGATGGAGAGGCGAGTACGGATTTGACTCAAGTACCGTAATGCGTGTGGGAACCGTTTCGACTTCAGGCGGGACTTTTGCCAGCGGATTCCTTCTCGTCCGTGATTTTGCGGAGCTCAACGAATACGGACATTCTGAAACGTGGTTGGTTCCGAACGTAGGAATCGTCAAACTCTACCGGAGAGAACATCTCTTCAGTTACATGACAAGGGAAACTTGGGAGTTACTACAGTTTCATATAACAGCATCAAGGGAATGAATATCACACAAAAACTTCTTTCAGGCATCCGCGTCCTCGACCTCACCAACGTCCTCTCCGGGCCGTTTGCGACGCTGCATCTGTCGTTGCTCGGCGCCGAAGTCATCAAGATCGAAAATCCGAAGGAAGGCGATCTTGCGCGCAAACTGGGCAATGTTCCCGAATTGAATGAGAAGTTGATGGGGACGAGTTTCCTTGCACAGAATGCAAACAAGAAATCTCTTACTCTCAATCTCAAAGAGAAAGAGGGCAAAGAGATTTTTCTGAAACTTGTGAAGACGGCGGATGTTGTTGTTGAGAATTTCCGTCCCGATGTGATGGATCGCCTCGGTGTCGGATACGACGTGCTGAAGAAGGAGAATCCCCGCATCATCTACTGCGGCATTTCCGGCTTTGGCAAAACGGGCCCCGATGCGATGAAGCCGGCATACGATCAGATCATTCAAGGCTTGAGCGGCGAGATGGCCATTAACGGCGACGAACGGCTGAATCCGTTGCGCGCAGGCTTTCCTGTTTGCGATACAGTCGGCGGACTGAATGCTGCGTTTGGAATCATGGCTGCGCTGTTCTATCGTGAGCGAACAGGCGAGGGACAGTTCATTGACGTAGCGCTTCTCGATTCAATTATGCCGCTGATGGGATGGGTTGCGGCCAACTGGCTCATCGGCAAGCAGCCGCCTGTGTTGATGGGAAACGACAACTTCACGGCCGCGCCGTCGGGTGTGTTTGTCACGCAAGATGGCTACATCAACATCGCTGCAAACAAACAGGAACAGTGGGAAGCCGTTGCAGAAGAACTCGGCGTGCCGGAGTTGAAAACCGATCCTCGATTCCAGAAGCGTGATGTTCGCAAGAAGAACAGAAAAGAGCTGACGCCACTGCTTGAAGCGAAGCTGAAAGAGCGTCCGACGAAGCATTGGGTTGAAGTGCTGAACAAACGCGGCGTGCCATCGGGAGAAATCCTGAGTTTGCAGGATGCGCTTGAGCAGCCGCAAATCAAGCATCGCGAGACGATTGCGACAATCCCCGCCGAAGGCATCGGCGAATTGAAGTTGTTCAATTTGACGGCGAAGTTTGAGAAAACGCCGGGCAGAGTCGAATGTCCGCCGCCGACACTGGGGCAACACACAGAGGAAGTGCTTACGTCTATCGGCTATTCAGAAAAGCAGATTTCGGAACTGAAAGAACGAGGCGTAGTGTAGCAAGGTAATCTATTGATGTTTGTTCGAGCGTCGTTCACGACGCTTCGTTTGACCGGCGTCGTCCTTCAGGACGATACGAGATAACAAGGGAAAAAGGAGAACACGCAATGGGAATGACTGTAGTAGAAAAAATCCTGGCAAAGGCAACGGGCCAATCATCGCTGAAAGCCGGAGAGGTTGTCGAGCCGAAAGTTGATCTGGCGATGTCGCACGAAAATGCCGCGCTGGTCATCAACCAATTCTTGGAAATCTACAAAGGAACTGATCTCCAACCGAAAGTCTGGGACCACGACAAGGTTGCCATCATTTTCGATCATCGTGTTCCCGCTGAATCTCCCAAAACGGCAACGAACCAGAAAAAGATACGTGACTTTGTTACATCTTACGCCATCCGCAAGTTCCACGATATCCGGGGCGATGTCGGCGGCATTTGTCATCAAATACTTCCGGAAAACGGCTACGTTCGTCCGGGCTATGTTGTTGTCGGAACGGATTCCCACACAACAAGTCACGGCGCGCTTGGGGCCTTTGCCTTCGGCATCGGTGCGACGGAAATGGCAAGTGTGTGGGCGCTCGGCACGGTGCTGAATGTTGAAGTGCCTGCAACGATACGCGTAAACGTCACAGGGCATTTTCCCGAATTCGTCGGTCCGAAGGATCTTATTCTCCACTTGATCGGTAAGATCGGTGCAGAAGGGGCGAACTACAAAGTGATTGAGTTTGGCGGAGAGACGGTCGACGCGATGCCGACATCCGGGCGGCTGGTGTTGTGCAACATGTCTGTTGAAGCGGGGGCAACTTCGGGGATTGTACCGGGTGACGATGAAACACTGCGTTACTTGCGCCACGAAGCAGGTGTAACAAACAATCTCGATCTCGTACAACCGGATGCCGATGCGCGCTATGAGAAAATCATCAACATTGATGTGTCGGATTTGAAACCGCAGATTGCATGCCCGCATACGGTTGACAATGTGAAGCCCATCGATAAAATCAATCACGTGAAAGTGAATCAGATCGTGATCGGTTCGTGCACCAATGGCCGCCTCGACGATCTCGAAGTTGCAGCCAAGATCCTTCACGGCAAGAAGGTCGCAAAAAATGTTCGCATGCTTGTCTTCCCTGCCTCTGCAAAAATCTATCGTCAAGCGCTCGGCAAAGGCTACATTGCAGAGTTCATGAATGCAGGGGCTGTTGTGATGAATCCGGGCTGCGGACCATGTCTCGGCGTGCATGAAGGCGCATTGGGTGACAATGAGATCGCACTTTCTACAACAAACAGAAATTTCAAGGGTAGAATGGGGAATCCGACAGGTGAGGTGTATCTCTGTTCGCCGGCGGTTGCGGCAGCATCGGCGATTACAGGAACAATCACTGATCCGCGGTCCGTTTGAAGGTGAAATCCGAAGCACGAATACCGAAATCCGAAACAAATACAAATGGCGAAAAATGGGACCAGGGATTTGATATTTTGAACTTCGATATTGTTTAGGGTGTAGAAATTAGTATGTCGCATTTGATACAGGGATTTTCCAAAGGAGAACACATTATGCCACATGTTGTGTTGAAACTTGGCGCTGATATTTCTACTGACGTCATCTATCCGGGCCGCCACATGGCGACCGTGTTACCTACTGAGACGCCGCAGTTTGCTTTTTCGGACATGACGGAGTTCAATGCAAAGTTGAAAGCAAAACAGATTCCGCCGGGCAGTGTGATTGTTGCGGACAAAAACTTCGGCTGCGGCTCGTCACGTGAGCAAGCCGTCTCGACGTTGAAAGGTCACGAGCTTATCATTGTGGCGAAGAGTTTTGCCCGTATCTTCCTGCAGAACTCGGTGAATCTCGGTCTTCGCTTGGTTGAAGTCCCCGACATCGAAGCGAACGAGGGCGATGAGTTGAACATCGGGCACGACTTCGTTTTGAACAAAACGACGGGAAAGACATTCAAGATCACGCCTCTGCCCAAATCCCGTCAGGCGATCATTGATGCGGGAGGATTGATTGCGTACACGAGAATACGGCTCGTCGAGCAGCCAACCTGATCGCATTTCCCAAAGCTGGGAAAAAGGTGACAGATCTTCTCACATTTTGCAGGGAGCATCTCCTTCCGACCAAGAATCGCTGAGTTTCAGCCGGAAATGGCTATATTGAAAGCAGTTCCTTGGCATCGGGTTTGCAAAAACCTGTGCGTAACCAATGAAGGAGTTCTGTTCGATGCAAGCCCTGTTCTCTCAAGTTGATCTCGGATTACTCAAGAAGTACGACACCCCCGGTCCGCGCTATACCAGTTACCCTACCGCGCCGTTGTTCAGCACGGCATTTACCGCAGAAGATTACAAACAGGAAATACTCGACACCAACGCTGCCGATGCGACATCTGATCTCTCGTTGTATTTCCATTTTCCCTTTTGCGATACGCTTTGTTACTTCTGCGGCTGCACGATGATGGTGACGCGGGATCGGAACCGCATTGCCGAGTATCTTCGCTATCTCAAAAAAGAAATCGATATGATTGCGCCGCTGCTTGGCCGCAACAGGAAAGTGACGCAAATCCATTGGGGCGGCGGCACTCCGACACATCTATCGCCGGAAGAACTTCTTGACATCGGGGAGTATATCAAGTCGAAATTCAACGTAGATCCCGAAGTAGAGATGAGTGTTGAGATTGATCCGCGGGAGCTGACACAAAAGCATCTTGGTACGTTGCGCCATGTCGGCTTCAACCGGATGAGTATGGGGATTCAGGATTTTGATGAGCGGGTGCAGAAGGCCGTCAACCGGATACAGCCCGAAGAACTCTCGTTGCAGGTTCTGAAATGGGCTGAAGCGTTGGATTTCCACTCGATTAATCTAGACTTGATCTACGGACTTCCGTTTCAAACGGTCGAATCGTTTGAGAAGACGGTGAGGAAGGTTCTGCACTTCTCGCCTGAACGGATTGCCGTGTTCAATTATGCTCATGTTCCGTGGATGAAGAAACATCAGCAGCTCATTCATCCTGAAGATTTACCGACGCCGGAGCAGAAGCTGGATATTCTCAAAATGACTATCGAGTTGCTTGCGTCGCACGGCTACGAGTATATCGGGATGGATCATTTCGCTAAACCGACGGACGAGCTGGCAATCTCGCAGAAGGAGAAGACTCTCTACAGAAACTTCCAAGGCTACTCGACGAAATCAGGAGCCGACCTGTACGGTTTCGGCATGTCGTCGATCAGTCATTTTCAGAACGTCTACGCGCAAAACGAAAAGAACCTGCAGGATTACTATAAAGCCATCGACGCCGGCCGGCTCGCTACACACGTCGGTTACAGGATGACGGAGGATGACCACATCCGCAAGTACGTCATCATGCGGCTGATGTGTGACCTTGAATTGGATCTCGCAACGGTAAACGAACGGTTTGGCATTGACTTCAAACGGTATTTCGAATCATCATTGCATCAACTGCAGCGGTTCGTCGACGATGGTCTTGTCGAAATTTCTCCTGACAAAATCTCCATCATCGGAGCGGGACGGCTGTTGCTGCGGAACATCGCCATGTGCTTCGATGCGTACATTGACACAATAGGCAAGACGAAGCCTGTTTTCTCGCGTACCGTGTGACTATTCACCGGTAACGATCCGGAAATATTTTTCCGAAATGTGACGCGGGCCTTGTTTTCTGAAGTCCCGCGCTATATATTTGTATCAGCAACACATCTCACCCTCTGCTTTTTCACAGTTCAACAACAACATTTCTTAACAATGTCATGCGATTCATTCGCGTGCATATGTCTTCACGCAAGACGGTGATCTACCATCCGTCATTCGGAGATATCTGGAAGCGGCTCCGCTGTGTTTTCGGCGTCCATTCTTACGAGACTGTTCTCGAATACCCGAGTGCCGGAGCGAAGGAAGAAATGTGCGTTCATTGCCTCAAAGAACGCTATACCGTCAATCTTCAAGCCGCCGCTTCGTACAAAGCTTCCCACGCCGCATAGTTTTCTTGCTTTCCTGACGTATTTCTCCTATTCTTAACAAGAACTTTCCCAACAATTTCCCTTTTGAGGTTATGAGAACATTGATTGTTCTTCTTTTTGTATTGCTCGCAGCAATGCCGGCTTATACACAGGATACGTTTTCCATTGTTGCTGTTGATACGGCAACGGGAGAGATCGGAAGCGCCGGGGCGTCGTGTGTCGGGGCGATTAATGGAGTCGGCGCATTTATTTTGAGCGACGTACTGGAGGGGATCGGCGCAATCCACACGCAAGCATCCTACCTTGAAACAAACCAGTTAGCGGCCCGTCAGCGCATGTTGGCAGGCGATTCACCGCAGCAGATCGTCAACTACATGGTGGCGAACGACGCGCAGGGAAATCCTACCATCCGACAATACGGAGTTGTTGACCTTCGCAGGCGAGGGGAAAGCGCTGCATATACCGGCGTGAATTGCACGAACTACAAAAATCACGCAACGGGACCCGGTTATGCTGTTCAGGGGAATATCCTCTCCGGCCAGGTCATCATCGATACGATGAGGAACACGTTTCTGCGTACGCCGGGCTCTCTTGCAGACCGGTTGATGGCAACGCTGGAAGCGGCGAAAATTATCGGGGCTGATACACGATGCGCAGTCCGTAACACGTCGTCACAGTCGGGATTCATCAAAGTTGTCCGCATTGGCGACGGTAGCGTTCCGTATTTGCAGAAGGTCGTTCCGACCACGTCCATCGGCGTCGATCCCATCAATCTGCTTCGTACTCAATTCAACCAGTGGAAAGATTCGTTGCGGATGAAGGTTGATCCTTTTCTCTCTCAACTTACCATTAGCCCTGAGACATTGATTGCCAACGGCACATCAACGGCATCAATAACAATCATTCCTAAAAATAACTCCGATACGTTGCTGTCCGGCGGAAAGATAATTCTTCTCCGCCAAACAGGAATCGGCGCGTTGAGTGCGGTGACCGACCTTGGTAATGGAACGTACTCTGCAATAATTACAGCACCGTTGACTGTCGGCACTGACACGATTTCTGCCCGCGTTGTCTCCGGTACAGATTCCGTGGACATCTTCTGGAAACGTGTGGTTCACTATTTGAGTCCGACGTCAGTTGCGAATGAAAACCATCTGGTACCCGGCGAGATTATCTTGCTGCAGAACTATCCCAATCCCTTCAATCCGACAACAATCATTGAATACGGCCTGCCTCGCGATATGAACGTGAGGCTGATAATATATGATGTTCTCGGCCGGACGATTCAGAACATTGTGAACGGACACCAGCAGTCTGGTTTTCACCGCGTTGCAGTTGACATGACGGGGATTTCCGCCGGAATCTATGTCTATCGCCTCGAAGCGGAAGGTGTTTCCCGCAGCCGGAAGCTCGTCGTGCTGCAATAGCTATTGACATAAATGAGAATTGTGCCTACTATTTTCAGCACGCATACGCCTTCTTCCCACTGAACTCAACAACTATTAGCAGGAGCAGTAATGTCGCGCATCGTGAAATGCGGTCTCATTCAATGTTCCATCGCAACCTCTAACGACCAGCCGCTTGATGTTATCAAGAAGACGATGATTGACAAGCATATTCCGTTCATTGAAGATGCTGGCAAGAAGGGTGTGCAGATTCTTTGCCTGCAGGAAATATTCTACGGTCCCTATTTCTGCGCCGAGCAGAAAACAAAATGGTACAACTCCACCGAACACATTCCCGACGGCCCGACCGTAAAGCTGATGCAGGAATTTGCAAAGAAGTATCAGATGGTGATGATCGTCCCGATTTATGAAGAAGAGATGGCGGGCGTGTACTACAATACCGCCGCTGTGATTGATGCTGACGGTTCGTATCTCGGCAAGTATCGCAAGACGCATATTCCGCAGGTAGACCCGGGATTCTGGGAGAAATTCTATTTCCGGCCCGGCAATCTTGGCTACCCCGTATTCAACACGCGCTACGCAAAAGTTGGTGTTTACATTTGTTATGACAGGCATTTCCCCGAAGGGGCACGATGTCTCGGATTGAACGGCGCGGAGATAGTCTTCAACCCGTCGGCGACGGTTGCTGGACTTTCGGAGTACTTATGGGAACTCGAGCAGCCTGCGCATGCAGTTGCGAATGGCTATTTCGTTGGCGCAATCAATCGTGTAGGCGTCGAAGCACCGTGGAACATCGGCGAGTTTTACGGCAAGAGTTATTTTTGCACTCCTCGCGGCAAGATTATTGCGCAGGCAAGCCGGGACAAGTCCGAGCTTGTTGTTGCCGATTTGGATCTGGATATGATAAAGGAAGTGCGCGAAACGTGGCAGTTCTTCCGCGACCGGCGGCCTGATGCGTACAAGCCTCTCGTGGAAGGATAACGGAGCAACGGGTTGTCACAATTTGTGATTACCCCACGAGCATATTCCTGACCAGACCATCATGGCAAACATAGTTCCGACGGAAATCATTGAGCAACGCATCTTTCTCATTCGGGGTGAGAAAGTGATGGTTGACCGTGACCTTGCTGAATTGTATCAGGTACAAACCAAGGTTCTCAATCAGAGCGTGAAGCGAAACCTTGATCGTTTTCCCCCCAACTTCATGTTTCAATTGTCCGAGAAAGAGCGGGATGAACTGGTCACAAATTGTGACCGGTTCGAGCGGTTGAAGCATTCAACTTCGTTGCCGTTTGTGTTTACAGAACAGGGCGACAGCGTTTTGCGCAGCAAGCGCGCCATTCAGGTCAACATTCAGATCATGAATACATTTGTGCAGTTGCGCCGTATGCTGGCGGACAACAAAGCGCTTGCCCAGCGGCTCGACGAACTTGAGCGAAAGTATGACGCCCAGTTCAAAGTCGTTTTTGATGCGTTACGAAAGCTCATTTCGCCGCCGGATCCGCCGAAACGACGCATCGGCTTTGGTGTTCGCGAAGGGAAAGCCCCGTACATAGTCATCAAAAGGAAATCATGAGCACGAATCTCACATCGCAAAAAATCACCGAACTCACCGCCCGCTACACGTACGGCACATGGCGCTTTCAGAAAGGGTGGAAGCCGCTGCATGTTGCAGACGCAGAAGGTTGCTACTTCACGGATGGCAGCGGAAAGAAGTATCTCGACTTCTCTTCACAACTCATGTGTTCGAACCTCGGACACAAGAATCCCGCCGTGATCAAAGCGATTGAAGAACAAGCGCGTCATCTTCCGTTTATTGCTCCGGGCTTTGCCACGGATGTGCGGGCCGAGTTGAGCAAGATGCTGCTGGAGGTGTTGCCGGAAGGACTGGAGAAGTTCTTCTTCACGACATCAGGAACAGAAGCGAACGAGGCGGCGTTCAAGATTGCACGGATGTACACGGGAAAGACCAAAATCATTGCGCGCTATCGAAGCTATCACGGTTCAACAATGGGATCGATTGCGGCAACGAGTGACCCGCGCCGTTGGGCAATGGAGCCCGCGGGCAAAATTCCCGGCGTCATTTTTGCGCCCGAAGTGAATTGCTACAAATGTCCAATGATGCACACCTATCCCGGTTGCGGCATTGCGTGCGTCGAGTACATTGAACACATGATAGAGAATGAAAGCGATGTTGCCGCAGTACTCGTAGAGCCGGTAGTCGGAACCAACGGCGTTCTCATTCCCCCCAAAGAGTATCTCCCGCGTCTTCGCCAGATTTGCGACAAGTACAACGTGATGCTGATTGCCGATGAAGTAATGAGCGGATGGGGACGAACGGGCGAATGGTTTGCTGTGGATCATTGGGGAGTGAAGCCCGACATTCTTACAACGGCAAAAGGAATTACCGCCGCCTACGTTCCGCTCGGACTCTGTGCAACCACGAAGAAGATTGCCGACTACTTCGACGATCATTACTTCTCTCATGGACATACATACGAAGCGCATCCGATCACGCTAGCGCCCGCAATTGCCGCCATCAACGAGATGAAGCGGCTGAATACCAATCAGCGGGCAAGGGAACTTGGCATGTATCTCGGCGAGAAGTTGCATGCCTTGAAACCGAAGCACCCCTCAATCGGTGAGGTCCGCGGCATGGGGCTCTTCTGGGCAGTCGAACTCGTGAAGAATCAAGAGTCGAAAGAGCCGTTCAACACGAAATCAGACAAAGTCTCAGGCAAGCCGCTGGTCGTCGACAAGGTCGCCGCAGAAATGATGAAGAACGGTGTGTTCGTTCAGGCGTGGATCAGTCATTTTGTTGTCGCGCCGCCGTTGATTGTGTCGAAGGATGAAATTGATGAAGGGGTGAAAGCTCTGGACGAGGCGTTGAGAATCGCGGATGCGGAGGTACAATGAAAAACCTCGCTCCAAAACTGACGCACGAGCAATACGAAGCCAATTTTGCCGAACTTCATCCGCCGTTCACGCCTAACTCCGCCGTTGCAGAAGCCAACAGATGCCTCTATTGCTATGACTCGCCCTGTATGAAAGCGTGTCCCACGCACATTGACATCTCAACCTTTATTAAAAAGATTGCAACGGGAAATATCAAAGGTTCAGCGAAGACGATTCTCAAATCGAACTGGGTCGCGCTTACGTGCGCAAAGGCGTGTCCGGTGGATGTGCTGTGTGAAGGTGCATGCGTGTACAACGAGCGCGGCGAAGAGCCGATTCAGATAGGCAGGCTGCAACGCTATGCAATTGATTGGTACTTTGAGCACGGGATGCCGCCGTTGTTTGCACCGGCACCGAAGAACGGCAAAAGTGTCGGCGTGATTGGTGCGGGGGCTGCGGGACTTTCATGCGCAGCCGAGGCGGCGTTGCTCGGCTTCGATGTGACAATCTATGATGCCAACGAGAAACCGGGCGGGCTCAACACATGGGGCATCGCTCCCTACAAGATGATGCAGGAAGATGCCTTCAAGGAAGTGAGGCTCGTGCAGAGTTTCGGCGTGAAGATTCAATCGGGCGTGTGCGCGGGGAAGGATATTGCACTTGGCGATCTCGAAAAGAAACATGACGCGATCTTTCTCGGTGTCGGCCTCGGTTCGGCATCACGGCTTAACATTCCAGGCGAGAATCTGCCGGGCGTTGTGGATGCGCTTGATTTCATCGGGAAGGTTACGACGCGCAATTGGCATTCAGTTGATGTCGGCAAACGCGTTGCTGTTATCGGAGCGGGGAATACGGCAATTGATGCAGTGACGGAAGCGCGACGCCTCGGCGCCGAACAGGTGATGATCATTTACCGGCGAAGCCGTGAAGAAATGCCCGCGTACGACTTCGAGTACGAACTTGCCAAAAGCGAAGGCGTGCAGTTTCAGTTCCTTACCGCTCCGAGTCGCATTATCGGCAATGCGCATGTGGAGGCACTCGAGTGCATTCAGATGCAACTCGGCGAGCCTGATGAAGAAGGGCGGCGGCGACCGATTCCTGTACCGCATTCCGAATTCCGGATTCCTGTTGATATGATCATCAAGTCTGTCGGACAAAACATTGAACAGACATTTCTCGCTCAGATTCCGAATCTCAAAATTGAAGGAGGAAAAGTCTGGGTTAATCCCTACACGTTGCAAACATCCAACCCGAAGTACTTTGCCGGCGGCGATTGCATCAACGGCGGAAAGGAAGTAGTGAACGCCGCGGCGGATGGGAAGAGGGCGGCGCATGGAATTCACGAGTTCTGTTTTGGCAAATAGCGGAGATCCTATGGCTGATTTATCGATCAATTGCGGTGGCATCAAGTCGCCGAATCCCTTCTGGCTCGCGTCGGCACCTCCGACGAACTCCGGTTACCAAGTCTGTAAAGCCTTCGAAGTAGGGTGGGGCGGTGCCGTCTGGAAAACCATCGGCGAGCCGGTGATGAATGTCTGCAACCGCTATGGCGCGGTTGACTACAACGGACAGAAAATTCTCGGCCTCAACAACATCGAGCTTATCAGCGACAGGCCGATTGAAACAAACCTGCGTGAGATTGCCGAAACGAAAAAGCTCTGGCCCGATCGTGCCGTGGTTGTTTCGTTGATGGTGGAATCGAAAAGGGAAACGTGGCACGATATCGTGAAGCGAACGATTGATACAGGGGCGGACGGCATCGAACTGAACTACGGTTGTCCGCACGGCATGAGCGAGCGGGGGATGGGCTCCGCCGTCGGACAAGTGCCGGAGTATTGCCAGATGATCACCGAATGGGTAATGGAAGCTTCGACAATTCCGGTGCTCGTCAAACTCACCCCCAACGTGACGGATGTACGTTTTCCCGGCAGAGCAGCGAAGCGAGCAGGCGCCAACGGCATCTCCCTCATTAATACTATCAACACCATCATGGGCGTCGATCTTGATACATTCGAGTTGCAGCCCTCCGTTGGAGGAAAAGGAGGTCACGGCGGATATGCCGGACCCGCGGTCAAGCCGATCGCCCTCAACATGGTCTCGCAAATTGCACTCGATCCTGAAATCGACCTTCCTATCTCCGGCATCGGCGGTATTTCGAAGTGGCGCGATGCACTTGAGTTTATCCTGCTGGGAGCTTCAAGCGTTCAGGTATGTACCGCGGCAATGCACTATGGCTTCCGCATCGTAGAAGACATGATTGAGGGGATGGAGAATTGGATGGAGGAGAAAGGCTACACATCGCTTGACCAAGTTCGCGGCAAAGCATTGCAGCGCATTGACGATTTCGGCAATCTGAATCTATTGTTCAAAGCTGTTGCACGGATTGACGAATCGAAGTGTATTCAATGCAATCTCTGTTATATTGCATGTGAAGACACTGCTCATCAGTGCATTGATCTTGTTGACAAGGTCGTAGGATCGAACGGCTCGACGGAAATCAGGAAACAGCCGAAAGTCCGCGAAAGCGATTGCGTCGGATGCAGGCTCTGCTACATCGTGTGCCCGGTAGAGAAGTGCATTTCCATGGTTCGTTTCGACGATGGCACACAATCGAAAACATGGAACGAGTTGGTGAAAGAACTGCCGCAACCAATGACCTGGGAGGATTTGCGGGCGTTTCAGAAAAAACACGGAATTGAAATTCATTAGCCGCAGCCTCCGCGGCATCACATCCCCCAATCATTTTTTTGTTGAAAGGAGTTGTTCAATGAGCGAGCGAGATCAATTCATACAGACGTGGGAACGCGAGTTCCAGACAACACTGAAAGTGTTGAAGGCGTATCCTGCTGACAAGCTCGATTTGAAGCCTGCGGAAAAGTCTAAGTCTGCGCGTGATTTGTTGTTTGTGTTCGCCGCGGAACAACATTTCTTCTCTCAAATTCTCGATGGCGCGCTCGACTTCACCTCGTCTGCTCCCAAGCCACCCGCCACTCTCGATGAGATTGTCAGTGCAACGGAGAAAGGCAATGCTGCTCTCGTGGCAAAAATCAAAGCAATGCCCGATGCAAGCTTCGACGAAAAGGTCGTATTCCCAGTGGCGCCAAAAACAATGCAGCCGGTTCGGAAGATGGATCTTTCCTGGATGATGTTGATGGATTCGATTCATCATCGCGGGCAGCTTTCTGTTTACATCAGACTCGCCGGAGGCAAAGTGCCGTCCATCTACGGCCCGACGGCGGATGAGCCGTGGATGTAGGATGTAAAGCTCACTACAAGGAGAAACAGATGTCAATCCTCATCAAAAACGGCCGCATCATTACTGCTGAGCAAGACTATTCGGCCGATATTTATTGCGAAGATGAACATATCACGCGTATCGGCAAACAACTGGATGCTCCGCCGAACGCCACAGTCGTAGATGCTACGGGAAAGTATGTGTTTCCCGGCTTCATTGATCCGCACGTCCACATCTATCTCCCCTTCATGGGCACGTTCGCCAAAGACACACATGAATCGGCGAGCAAAGCGGCGCTCGTCGGTGGCACGACGACGTTCATCGAAATGATTTGCCAGTCGTGTTCAGAGCAGCCGCTCGCAGACGGATTCGAATTGTGGCGGGGCAAAGCTGAAGGCAACAGTGCATGTGATTTTACATTCCATCAGGCCGTGACTCGTCTCGACAAAGAGACGGAAGGCCAGCTGACGGAAATCGTCCGGAGCGGCATTACCAGTTTCAAAGTATTTCTTGCGTACAAAGGCGCGTTCGGCATTTCTGACGAGGAGTTGTATCATACGATGCGTTTGGCGAAGAAGCTTGGGGTGATCGTTACAGCGCATTGCGAGAATGCAGACGCGGTACTCGCGTTACAGCAGAAGCTTCTTGCCGAAGGAAAGACGGGCCCTGAATGGCATTATTGGAGTCGTCCCCCCCGCGTCGAAGCAGAAGGTGTGCATCACCTCCTGACGTTTGCAGAAATACATGGCACGCACTGTTACCTCGTCCACACGAGCTGCGAGGAAGCGTTGCAGGAAGCATTGCTTGCGATGCAACGCGGTGTCAATGTGCGGGTCGAGACGCTGATTCAGTATTTGCTGCTGGATAAGAGTCACGCCGAACTTCCGAATTTTGAAGGGTCAAAGTATGTCATGTCGCCGCCGTTGCGCGACAAGCGGAATCAAGAGATTTTCTGGAACGCGTTGCGGCAAGGGTTCGTCTCGACGGTGGCTACCGATCACGCACCGTTTGATTTCAAGGGACAGAAAGAAATGGGACGCGGCGATTTTACGAAAATCCCCAACGGCATCCCGTCACTCGAAGATCGCATCAACCTGTTGTACACTCACGGCGTCTGCGAAGGCCGTCTCGATTTGAATACGTTCGTTGATTGCGCCAGCACGCAAGCGGCGAAGTTGTTCGGTTTGTATCCGCGCAAAGGTACGATCGCTATTGGCAGCGATGCCGATCTGGTCGTGTACGATCCGACGTATCGCGGAACGATTTCAGCCCGTACACATCACCTCAATCTTGACTATAGCGCCTTTGAAGGTTGGGAGATCAAAGGAAGGCCGCATGTCGTGACCGTGCGCGGCGAAGTTGCGGCACGTGACGGAAAGTTTGTCGGTACGGTCGGGCGCGGCAAGTTGCTCAAACGGGACACTCATGCCAGCAGATAGAATGACATTCTATTTTTGCCAGCCCACGACTTAAGTCGTGGGATCAAAAAGCACACCTTGACGTTTGCAAGTCGTTTCAACGACTTCCTCTAAAGCGGCTACACCGAGTAAGTAAGATCATAATATCATCAACCGCTCCTGATTATGACATCGCTTATGAATTCCGAACTGGTCGAAGTCGACCTCTCCTCCGTCAAACACAGTCCCCTCATCAACGACGACATCGCCCCGACAAAACTCTCCCAACGCACGTGGAGTACGTACAACATTGCTGCATTGTGGATCGGCATGAGCGTCTGCATTCCCACCTACATGCTTGCCAGTGGATTGATTGCGAGCGGCATGAATTGGTGGCAAGCCTTGATGACCGTGACGCTCGGGAATGTGATCGTCCTGATTCCGATGATCCTCAATGCACACGCCGGAACGAAATATGGCATTCCTTTTCCGGTGCTCGCCCGTGCGTCGTTCGGTACGCTCGGCTCGAATGTGCCGGCACTGCTGCGCGCTGTCGTTGCATGCGGCTGGTTCGGCATTCAAACGTGGATCGGCGGACAGGCATTTAACTCGATGATTATTCTTCTCTTGCCGCAGTGGGCAATCTTCGAGTGGGGGCCGGCAATCGGATTTCTCATTTTCTGGTCGATGAATGTGTACTTCATCGTGAAGGGAACGGAATCCATCAAATGGCTGGAGTCGTATGCCGCGCCGTTTCTGATTGCAATGGGATTGGGCTTGCTTGCATGGGCATATTTTGCTATTGGCAGCTTCGGGCCGATGTTCTCACAGCCGAGCCAGTTCGAGACTGTCGGCGAGTTCTGGAAGGTGTTTGTTCCATCGCTGACCGGAATGGTGGGATTCTGGGCGACATTGTCTCTGAACATTCCCGACTTTACGCGCTACGCTCGAAGTCAGCGTGATCAGATGATAGGACAGGCGATCGGACTTCCGCCAACGATGGCGTTATTCTCATTTATTGGAGTTGCTGTAACATCTGCAACGGTTGTGATTTTCGGAGAGGCGATTTGGGATCCGGTTGTTCTTCTTTCGAAGTTCGAGAGTCCCGTTGTTATTTTGCTCGCACTCTTCTCACTTTCTGTCGCCACACTCACAACGAACATTGCAGCGAACGTCGTCTCGCCGGCAAACGACTTTGCCAATCTTTTCCCGAAAAAAATCAGCTTCAAAACCGGCGGCTTGATTACAGCCGTTCTCGGCATTGTGATGATGCCATGGAAATTGCTTGCCGACTACGGCACGTACATTTTCGGGTGGCTTGTCGGCTATTCGAGTTTCCTCGGTCCGATTGCGGGCGTGTTGATTGCAGATTACTTTATTGTGCGAAAGCAGAGACTCAACGTCGCTGATTTGTATGTGCGGGGAGGCGAATACGAGTTTACCGGCGGGTTCAACATGAAAGCAGTGTACGCGCTTCTTGCCGGCGTTGTTCTTGCCCTCATCGGCTTGGTTGTGCCGGAGGTGCGCTTCTTGTATGATTACGCGTGGTTTGTCGGGTTTGCTGTTGCGTTTGGTATGTACGTGCTTTTGATGAAGCGCCGAACGCCTTAGCGATCATTTGCTTCCGGTGGCCGGAACCCGATGGGTCGCCGCTTCGGCGGCTCGGGAGGTTCCATCAGTTGGCGTATTGCCTGAATGATTGAGGTGATGGTTTCGTCGTGCGTTGCAATTTTGCGTTCAAGCTCTTCCAACTTATGGGCAATTTGTGTGTGAGAGGAGAGAACCTCGCGTAATTGCACAAAGGCTCGCACAATAAGGATGCTCACCTCTGTTGCTATCGGGCTGTTGAGGACGCTGGCAAGTTGCAGAGCCCCATGTTCAGTAAGGACGTATGGCGGTCTTCGCAAGCCCATTTTTGCCGACGGTTTGGTGGTCGCAAAATGCGACCTCCAATTCTCCAACTCCGCTTTGTTCAGGCGGAACATAAAATCCCCCGGAAACCGCTCCTTATTGCGCTTCACTTGTTCGTTAAGGCGTTTCGTACTCACGCCATAAAGACGGGCAAGGTCCGAGTCGAACATTACGCGCTTCCCGCGAATCAGCATAATTGAACTTTGGACACGCTCAAGCGGGACAATGGAAGATGATTTCAATTGCGAAGTCTTCATTCAGGATCGTGTTCTTGATTTTCCGTGTTTCACCGTCAACGTAGTAGGTCGCAACTTGCGACCTCCATTTTTCAGCTCATCCAATTCACCTTCGATTCCGGATTCCACTTTATTGTCGTCTTTTTCGGTTTGGTGAGGAACTCAATGGAGCTTTTTCCAGTAATATCTCCCGCGCCAAACTTTGAGTCATTCCATCCTCCAAACGAAAACGGCTCACGCGGAACAGGCACGCCGATATTCACGCCGATCATTCCCGCGCTTGCATGCTCGATCACGTGGCGCGCAGCGCCGCCGCTTTGCGTAAAGACGCTTGCCGCGTTGCCGTACGGATTGGCATTTTCGATCTTCAACGCATCATCGACTGTATCTGCGCGCATGATGGCGAGGACGGGGCCGAACACTTCTTCCCGCGCAATACGCATTTCCGGTTTGACAAAATCGATGACCGTCGGTCCGACGTAAAAGCCCTCTTCCTTTCCCTCAACAACACAATTGCGCCCGTCGACAAGCACCTTTGCTCCCTGTTTCTCCGCCTCGGTGATGTATCCCTCGATACGTTCCTTTGCCTTCTTCGAAATGACGGCGCCGAGATTCTTACCGGGTATGATCTTGCGGGACTCGTCACATAACTTTTTGATGATATGATCGACGTTGCCGACCGCGACCATTGCCGACGCGGCCATGCAGCGTTGTCCCGCGCAGCCGCTCATGCTTGCGGCAACGTTCGATGCCGTCATGTCCTCGTGTGCATCGGGGAGAACGATAAGATGGTTCTTCGCTCCGCCGAGACACAACGCCCGTTTGAGATTTGCTGTTGAGCGTTGGTAGACAAGCTTTGCAACTTTGGTCGAGCCGACGAACGTCACAGCATCAATGCCGGGATGATCGCAAATCGCCTCGACAGCTTCCTGTCCGCCGTGAACGATGTTGAAAACGCCGTCAGGAAGCCCCGCCTCCTTCAATAATTCCGCGATGCGAATGGAACTCAACGGCACAAGTTCCGACGGCTTCAGAATCATCGTGTTGCCGAGAACAAGCGCGTTCGGTATTGTCCAGTTCGGCACCATGTTCGGGAAGTTGAACGGCGTAATTGAGGCGACAACTCCGACAGGGTAACGGTCGATTCTGCATTCGACGCCCTTGCTTACTTCAAGAACTTCGCCGCTCAGGAGTTGCGGCATCGAGCAGGCGAACTCGGTGACTTCAATTGCTTTCTCCACTTCGGCAATCGATTCGCCGATCGTCTTGCCGTTTTCTTCATGCACCAGCGCCGCAAGTTCCTGCATGTGTTTTTCCATTAATGCTTTATATCGGAAGAAGACCTGCACGCGTTCCTTAACGGGTGTGTTCGACCACACCGGAAACGTCTTCCGTGCCGAGGCAACCGCATCGTCAACATCTTGCGGTACGGAAAGTGGAACCTTTGCAATTGTCTGTCCCACTGAAGGGTTCATGACAGGTTGGAGATTCGTGCTGCGGGAATCAATCCATCTTCCGTTCACGTAGTTCATCAGTACGCGAATGCCGTTGGAGGGTTTTGTTGCGGATACAATTGAAGGTACTTCAGCCACGAGGGACATGACTCTGCCTCCTTGCTTGATGAGAGAATGGATTACTCGAATTCGAAAACAATGTCGGTGGGAAATGAGAGCCCGGTGAGCAACGCTGAGCGGACAAGATCGGTAGTAGTAAATCGTATCCCTTGAACATAACGAACTTCCTCAAGGACAACGACTTCTATTGATCGGTCAAACGGATTGACAATCCAGTATTCCGTCACTCCGTATTTCTCATACAGCGTCTTTTTTGTTGTGCGGTCTGTTTTCTCGGTTCCTTCAGAGAGGATTGCAACAATGAAATCGGGTGCCGCAATGCTGTTCTTCTTCGTGATAATGTGGTCGCGGGTCCTGGAGATAAGCATCAAGTCCGGCTGCGCAACATCCGTCATGGAGAAGACTACATCCGTTGGGGCGAGAAGGAGTTTCCCCCATTTGTTCTCATGAATGAAAGGGGTGAAGATGTTGGTGAGTTGCCAGAGAATAAGTTGATGTTCGGGAATCGGCGAGGGTGACATGTGCAGGTCTCCGTCAATGATCTCGTACCTCTTCCCGTCGTTGGGAAGAGTCAGGTAGTCGTCGTATGTAAAGATGATGCCTTGTGCTTGCATGGTGCTCCTTGTGCCGAACTGCAAGCATAATCTCACTGAATCGCGCAAGAAAGTCAAGGCCTTCTTGACTAAGCAAGTCTCCTGTTGGATGTTGATTCAGTTTATCACAATCACGAGAATGAAATCTCTTTCTCCAGCAATCACCACCATTGGCGAGGTGTTGGTTGATCTTGTGGCTACTGCGGCGGGACCGTTAGCCGGTGTGCTGGGATTTGTCAAAGCTCTCGGCGTTGAAGGGGCAAACGGAAGAGGGAGAGCGGGATTTTGAGTTTTGGGAGGAGACGTCCGCCGGCGAATGGATTTGTTCGGGGTTTCACAACAACGCCTGTCGATACGACCGGTTGCGGCATGCTTTCTTCGCGGCGCTTCTACATCGGCTTGCGCACACCAACATCCCGGTTGGTGATTTATCCGCGGAAGAGTTAACTTCAATATGTCGGTTTGCGAATGCCGTGGGCGCGTTGACCTCGCTCAAACGGGGCGGGGCTGCGGCGATTCCCTTTCCAGCCGATGTCGTAAGATTGTTGAAGAGGAAGAATCGGGATAACTGATTGTAGATTGCGGTTATGTTAGTATTCTCCCCTGCAATCTCGAATCGACAGTCCGTAATCCGTAATCCGTAAATTACCAACCAACGAACACTCTTGACCATTTCTCAGCCAATCAACTTCGAACCCCGGCTCCGGTTTCTCGAGGACAAGCCTCTCGCTATTGTTGATGTCGAGACAACGGGCGGGAATGCTATGTATGGCCGGATCATCGACGTGGCGGTCATTCGTATCGAGAAGGGGAGAGTTGTCAAGGAATTTCAATCGCTTGTCAATCCCGACCGGTTCGTGCCGCATGAAATTGAGTTGCTTACCGGTATCTCCTCGGAAAGTCTGTCACATGCTCCGATGTTTTATTCGATTGCACGGGAATTGTTCAAGATGCTCGATGGCGTAATCTTCGTCGCACACAACGCCCGGTTCGATTACGGGTTTATTAAGAACGAGTTCAGACGGCTTGGACGGGAATTCAGCGCGAAATGTTTGTGCACGGTGAAGCTCTCACGCAAACTTTTCCCGATGCATCGCAACCACAATCTTGACAGCGTCATGACGCGTCACGGGATTGAATGCCCGGCACGCCATCGCGCTATGGGAGATGCCCGTGTCGTGATGGATTTTCTCTGCAAAGTGCAGGACGAAGTAACGCCCGAACTGTTGACACGTGCCGTCAATGCAATTCTGAAAACAAGCAGTCTCCCACCACAACTTGACAAAGAGACAATTGACGCAGTGCCCGAAACGCCCGGCGTGTATTTGTTCTACGGGAAGAACGGCGAATTGCTCTATGTCGGGAAAAGCGTCTCTCTCCGCGATCGCGTGATGTCGCATTTCTCCGGCGATCATCGTTCTGCAAAAGAGATGGAGGTGGCACATCAGGTGGCACGCATCGAGACGAGGCAGACGACGGGTGAACTTGGCGCGTTGCTGCTTGAATCGCAGCTCATCAAAGAACTCCGCCCGATGTACAACGTTGCCTCGCGCCGCCATCGCGATCTCGTTCTCGCTCGACGTGTCACGACATCGAACGGGTATTCGAGCATTGTTCTTGAAAAGACTCATGAAATAGAAATTGACCTCGAAGCGCCGGTCATGGGCATCTTCAAGAACATGCCGCAGGCGAAAGAGTATCTTGCGCACATCACAAGGGAATTCCGTCTCTGTCAGAGACTTCTCGGCATTCATCAAACCAACTCCTATTGCTTTGCATATCACTTGCATCAATGCGATGGCGCTTGCATGGGTGAAGAACCGGCCGAAGCCTACAACGCCCGCGTGGAAGAAGCGTTTGCCGAAAGACGCGTGAAGGCGTGGCCGTTCAACGGAGGCATTGTTATCGAAGAGCGGAATCCTGTGACGAACGAAGGCGAGGCATTTCTGATTGACAACTGGTGTTTGCTGTCGTGTTTCAGGTTTACCGAATTCGGTCAGACGGAATTGTTCAAGAGCGTGAGCAGGTTCGATTTTGACGCATACAAGATTCTTGCGCGCTACATCCTTAATCCGCACAACCTCCGGAACATCAAGCACGTGAACATAAACGAGCTGTATAGAGCTTCGGACGATTTTACGAGATTAGATTAGAGGGAAGGTTGGAGAACAGAAACGAGGAACTGAAGATCATCTATCCCCATCAATGGACGTACGTTGTGATCGGATTGAACGAGCACGACGTACGAACTGCTATCGGGGAAGTGTTGCATGAGCGGGCCTATGAGATTGTGTTTTCCAAATCAAGCGCGCAGGGGAAGTATGTATCGCTTCGAGTGACCATGATCGTGAGCGACGAAGATGATCGCGGGCGGATCTATCAATCGTTGAACGATCACCCCTCTACCAAAATCGTTATTTGATATTCCCGGAACGCACACACTATTTAGTTCAGGAGGTACCTTGTGATACTACCTATCGGCGATGACAATTCCGACCGCCGGATACTTCCGGTCGTCAATATTGCTTTCATTGTTGTGAACATTGTTGTCTTTGTTTTCCTGCAGGGATTGGGTGGGAACGAAGAATTTACAATGGCCTATGCCGCAGTTCCGGCTGAAATCATTTCCGGGCAAGATATTACAACACAGAACAGTGCCGTTCAGGATCCAAGTACGGGTGAAACGTTCAGGGTTTTGGGCCTGCAACAGACGCCTATACCCGTTTACCTCACGTTGCTGACGTCCATGTTCATGCACGGCGGATTCATGCATATAGCAGGCAACATGCTGTACCTCTGGATTTTCGGCGACAATATCGAGGATCGTCTCGGGCATGCACGATATTTCCTGTTCTACATTGTTGTCGGTGTGCTTGCGGCTCTTGCGCACGTTTTCTCTACGGTTGCTTTCGGTGGCAATCCCTATATTCCGATGGTTGGAGCATCAGGGGCTATATCGGGCGTGTTGGGCGGATATCTCCTTTTATTTCCGCGTAAGCGAGTGCGCGTTCTCATGTTCAACATGCTGACGGAGGTTCCGGCTATTGCAGCGATCGGCCTTTGGTTTGTGCTTCAGCTTCTCAGCGGGGCGGGCTCTATCGGGTCGGAGGGGGGCGGCGTTGCGTATGCGGCACATATCGGCGGTTTCATCGCGGGATTGATTCTCGTAAAAATGTTTGCAGCAAGCCGCCGCGAGCCGGATGTATTTGTGGGAAGAATCAGATAAGCGTGAACGATTTGTGATGTTTGTTTGTTAGATTGTGGCGGAAGGAGGATGTATGCATACATTGTTGATTGCGTTGATGCTTCTCGGAGGAGGAGGTCAGAAAGGAAAGGAGTCACGTCAGTTGGAAAAGGCAACGTTGGGCGCCGGATGTTTCTGGTGTGTTGAGGCAGTGTTTCAAAGAATCGACGGGGTAGCGTCCGTTCTGCCCGGATATTCGGGCGGGCAGAAGGAAAACCCGACGTACAAGGAAGTCACAACCGGCAAAACCGGCCACGCTGAAGTTGCGCAGATTACGTTCGATCCTGCCAAAGTGGGTTACGAAAGAATTCTCGATATCTTCTGGCAGGCTCACGATCCTACAACACTGAACCGGCAGGGCGCCGATGTCGGCACGCAGTACCGTTCTGTCATCTTCTATCACGATGAAAAACAGAAGGCGGCGGCGGAGAAATCAAAGAAGGAAGCGCAGAAGGATTTCAACGATCCCATTGTGACGGAGATCCAGCCGCTGACAAAATTCTACGAGGCGGAAGATTATCACAAGAACTACTACAACGACAACAAGTTCCAGCCGTATTGCCAGTTTGTGATCAAGCCCAAGCTCAAGAAACTGAAGCTGTCGGATTGAAGTTCATCTCTCGAGTTCAGGAAAGCTCCCTATCCGGGAGCTTTTCCATTTCAACGAAAGTTCTCCGCTTCACCGGATCGTCGTCTTCAACAGATTCTGCTCGAACCGCTTATAGATGACGTACCGTTCGCCGATCCGGATCGGTTTGGTAAAATCATGCACGCGCAGTTTGCGTACCTCGTCCCTCACTTTTCGGGGGAACTGTGCAATGTTTACCGGCACCGGCTCAACGGGTTTCCCCGTTCCCTCCGCGTTCCGTGCAAGAGTTTCGAACGGAGTTCCTTGTTCCAAGAGGGCATACAACGAATCAGCTTCCCGTTCACTCTGCACAGTCAGTCCGGCAAGCGCCATCACAATCTGTTCTTCAGCCTGAACTACAATAGCATTGCGAACCCAGATGCCGTCGGGCGGGCACTCTCCTGCAAGATGATTGAATCGCCAATGCCTCATCGAATCAATGGCGACGGCGTCCCATTGCGGATCACCGCTCGAGCCAAGCATTCTCACTTCCGCAATCGTTCCATCCTCAAGTACACGGAACAGCACACTCAGCGTGATCTTATCCTTGCGTGTAAACGATGAGAAAGACGGAAGGGAAGATATACGTACAAGTTCAGGGTGCGGCATTTCAGGAGGGCGTGTGTGTGTGCATCCCCACAACATCCCCGCACACACAAGTACTGCATATTCGAGGCGTTTCATAATAAGCCTCCATTCACATGTCACTCTAAATATACCATACTTCCTTGAGGTCTGTCAACAAAGAACATTCAACAGCATATCTCTTCAGCGGCAGTATTCTTTCCCCCCCCATTTCCATGTAGGAATCTTTTTGCCGCCGGATACGTATGAATACGAGACTTTGCTGTTTTCGTTTCGATTGTGTTGAGTTGCGATATTTCCAGCGAGTGTTTTTATTTTTTCCCATTCACTAATTTGAGGATTGAGTTTATGAAGAGAGTACTTCTTTCAGTCAGTTTGTTTTTGTTGTTCGGGATAGCGGCGCGGCCCGGGGCGTACGCACAAAATGCGCTCGGTGGGCTGAATTTTCTCGTCGGCGTTCCGATGGGCGATTTCAAATCGAATGTTGACAAAAACGGCTACGGAATCTCGGCGAGCATTGGCTTTGCGCCCGTCAGCTCGATTTTCATGGTGGGCGTCGAAGCTGGATTTATGCGATACGGTACCGAACGCCGGCGGGAACCGTTCAGCACAACTATTCCGGATGTGATGGTTGATGTGGAAACGTCGAATAATTTCGCACTCTTTCACGGCGTGTTCAGACTTCAACCGAATCAGGGAAGCATCCGTCCGTACCTCGAAGGCCTTGCCGGCATCAACTATCTGTACACGCAAACCGAAATCCAGAATCGCGGACGGGGCGGCGAAGAAGTCGCCAGCTCCAACAACAAGGATGATATAGCGTTCAGCTACGGCGGCGGCGGAGGCTTGATGATCCAGCTGTATTCGTCAGAGGTTGAAGGTTCGGGACTTAACGAAGTGCTGCTCGATATTCGCGGGCGCTACATCAAGGGAGGCGAGGCCGAGTACTTGAAGCAGGGTTCCATCCGGCGTGAAAACGGCCAGGTCAAGTACGATGTTCTGAAATCCAATACTGATATCATGACGATTCAGGTAGGGGTTGCGCTCCGGTTCTAGCATTTGATAGCCACAGAGACACAAAGACACAGAGTTTTATTCAGAGAACTACGGCAAAGGACGTGATTACAGAGGAGTGGTTACCTCTCTCGCCCCAAAAATCTCTGTATCTCCGTGCCTCTGTGGCGAGCCATTCTAGGTTTTTACCAGCGGCTTGTTTTTCCATCCGATATTTCCGTTTTTGTTTTCCATCTCTGTTGCACAAGATAATAAGCATCCGCCTGACATGCGCAAGCACATTTCCTCCATTCCCTTCTTACTGTGTGTACTCTTCCCTCCAAGGTGTTCCTGGAGAATCTGCACTACGCGTGTGACAGAGGGAGTGAGGGTTGAGTGATGAATGATGCCGCTGACATCAAAGTTCGCGAAACCATTGACGGACTCTATCGAACCGAATCGCGCCGCATTCTCTCAACGCTGATTCGCCTTCTCGGCGATTTTGATCTTGCCGAGGAGGCAATGCATGATGCCTTCGCCGCTGCAATGGAGAAATGGGCCGAAGAAGGCATACCCGCGAACCCATGGGCGTGGCTTGTTTCCGCAGGGCGTTTCAAAGGAATTGACGTCATGCGGCGGCAGTCGCGGAAAGACGAATCGAGCGCGGATACGATTGAACAGCTCGAAGCCGAAAGCAACGATCCCGCAGAGATTGCCGATCGCGCCGTCAAAGACGACGAGTTGCGATTGATCTTCACATGCTGCCATCCCGCCCTTGCGCCGGATGCCCGCATTGCATTGACGCTTCGCGAAGTGTGCGGACTTACCACGGAAGAGATTGCCCGGGCGTTTCTTACAACTCCATCAACTCTTGCACAACGCATTGTCCGCGCAAAGGCGAAAATCCGTGATGCGGGTATTCCGTACAAAGTTCCTTCACAGGAAGATCTCCCCGAACGTCTCGAAGCCGTTCTGCATGTTATCTACCTTGTGTTCAATGAAGGCTATTCGGCATCATCGGGCGACTCGCTGACGCGGGCTGATTTGTCGGGCGAGGCGATCAGGCTTGGCAGGCTGCTGCTGGAGTTACTGCCTGCGAATCCGCAAGCGGCCGCGTTCGAGCCGGAAGTGACAGGGCTTGTCGCATTGATGCTGTTGCAGGAGTCGCGAAGAGCCGCCCGTTCGTCTGCCGAAGGCGATCTTGTTTTGCTGGAGGATCAGAATCGTTCCCTCTGGAATCAGGAGACGATTCGGGAGGGAACGCAGCTTGTGCGTCGAGCCCTTGCCTCGCAGAGGTTCGGAACGTACACACTGCAGGCGGCAATTGCCGCCGTTCATGCGGAGGCGCCCACCGCCGCAGCAACGGATTGGGCACAGATTGTTGCATTGTACGATGTGTTGCTGCAAATGGCCCCTTCGCCCGTTGTCGAGTTGAACCGCGCCGTTGCCGTGGCGCTGAGCAGCAGTCCCGAAGCCGGGTTGCAGATTATTGACGGCATCCTTGCCCGCGGCGATCTATCCGACTACCATCTTGCACACTCCGCCCGCGCAGATTTGTGCCGAAGATTGGGCAGACACGCTGAGGCGAGGGAGTCATATAAGCGTGCGCTTGCGCTCACACGTCTCGAGCCGGAGCGGAGGTTCTTGGAGAGAAGGCTGAATGAAGTGGTGTAGAAGATGTCGGAAATTCTCTGTATCCGGCTGAAAATCGTCCATCAGGTGGATGAAAATCGTCCACTTAATGGTTGATTATCATCCACCGAATTGCTATTATCTTGTCATGATTCACCGCCTCGTCACTCCCAAAATCCTTGCTGCGCTTCAAGACACTCCGGTTGTTACGTTGGTCGGCGCACGGCAGACAGGAAAGAGCACGCTGACAAAATGGTTGGCTTCAGAGAAGTATTCCGCCCGCTATCTCACACTTGACGATGCAGCCGTACTTGCAGCGGCCACCTCAAATCCGCACGGGTTTGTAGATGCCTTGGAAGGCCCTGTCATTCTCGATGAAGTACAGCGCGCACCTGATCTTTTTCTTGCAATCAAATCGTCGGTGGACAGAAACCGCAAGCCGGGCAGGTTTCTCCTGACAGGATCGGCAAACGTCCTGCTGCTTCCCCGCATCGCTGATTCGCTGGCTGGCAGGATGGAGATTCTCACGCTTTGGCCTTTTTCGCAGAGGGAGTTGGAGGGAAAAGACGGGTCAGTCATTGACATGCTCTTTGCAAACCGGCTTGAACTTCGGAGCCCCGCCGACAAAACCGGAAAGGTAAAACTGGTTGAGAGAATTATTGCCGGTGGATTTCCTGAAGCTGTACAACGAACAGAGCATGGACGTCGAGCATCGTGGTTCGGCTCGTTTGTTACGACAATACTTCAGCGTGACATTCGTGAGTTGGCCAACATCGAAGGCTTGACGACATTGCCCCGCCTTCTCAATTTGCTTGCCACCCGCATCGGTTCGTTGCTGAACTTCGCAGAGCTTTCGAACACAGCTTCGATTCCCCAGACCACGCTGAAGCGCTACATGACATTGCTTGAAACAACATACCTGACACGACTTCTTCCGGCTTGGTCGTCCCATTTTGGGAAACGTCTGGTCAAGACTCCCAAGCTCTATCTTGCGGACACAGGCCTTGGCGCATACCTGCTGGGAATGAATAGCTCGCAACTGCAAGCCAATCCGACAGTGTTCGGACATCTCCTTGAGGCGTTCGTTCTTGCAGAACTTGTAAAACAATCCGGCTGGTCTGACACTGGTTGTCGACTGTATCATTTCCGTACCCACAACGGCCAGGAAGTGGACTTCGTGCTGGAACAGGATGATGGTGCTGTTGTCGGCGTAGAAGTGAAATCATCGGCAAGTGTGGATAGCGGGACATTTTCCGGACTCAAAATTCTCTCAGAAGCTTGCGGGGCCAAATTCAAGCGGGGTATCGTGCTCTACACCGGACGTGAAGTCGTTGGATTTGAAAAGAACATGCATGCAGTTCCCGTGGAAACACTTTGGGGCTGAGCATTGTTAGTCGCTTATCTATTTGGTCCGAGCCTTCCTGTCATATGCGCAAAACCATTCTCATATACGGCGTTGCTCTTCAGGTTCTTCCAGCCCTGTTCAAGTTTATCGAAGTTCTTCCTGCCTAACTTTGAAAGAGACGCAAATGAAAGCCACAACATTGAAAGAAAAAGCCGCAGACTGCCTGCGGCTTGTTGCCTCGGGAAACATCAGCGACGCGTACACATACGTCGGGCCCGGGTTTCTTCATCACAATCCCTACTTTCGCGGCGATGCTGCGTCGTTGCGAACCGCAATGGAGGAGAATGCCGCGGAACACCCCGACAAAATCCTGGACATCAAGCTGACGCTGCAGGAGGGCGAGTACGTTGCCGTCTTCTCGCATATCAGGCAAAATCGTGAAGACAGGGGAGCGGCAGTTGTTCACATCTTCCGGTTCAAGGATGGCCTCATCGCCGAGATGTGGGATATAGGCCAGGCTGTTCCCGAGCAATCTCCAAACGAAAACGGGATGTTTTGAGGCGGACATTGTATAGGGAATTCTGTAACCAGATTTACTGTCTTCCCCCTGTCGATTTCAGCCTTCGCCAATCGACTACAAGGTGGAAGGTCGAATCAATAACAAGACACACGGGAGTAGACATGCGGTTCATGATTATAGTCAAAGCAAACAAGGACTCCGAAAAGGGAGTTATGCCCGAGCCGGAACGGATGGGCGAAATGGCCACTTATCACGAGCAATTGGCAAAAGCCGGTGTGCTGGTCGATGCCTCAGGACTTCAGGCAAGCTCGAAGGGCTGGCGCATCAGGTACTCGGGCGGCAACCGCATCGTCACCGACGGCCCGTTCGCTGAGACGAAGGAACTGATTGCCGGCTACACCATCATCAAAGTCAGATCCAGGGACGAGGCGTTGGATTGGGCTAAACGCTTCCCCAACCCCGCCGGGTCGGGTAAAGAATGTGAGATTGAAGTGAGGCAGATGTTCGAACTGGAAGATTTCGAGCCGAATCCGGCGATTGAACGCTTTCGTGAGATTGGTGTGGGTACACAGGAGTAAACTCATTTGAATTTTCGCTTTGAATAGCTAAGGGCTCTGCGATGAAATACATGCTGCTGGTCTATTACAACGAAAAGGAAATGAGCGACGCCGAGCGGGATCGATGCTATGTTGATTCCGCCCGGCTCTCGCGTGACCTTGCAGCCGAAGGCAAGTTCGTTGATGCGAGTCCGCTGCAATTGATTGACACGGCAACAAGTGTCCGGGTACGCAACGGCAAAAAGCTTGTAACCGATGGCCCGTTTGCGGAAACGCACGAACAACTCGGCGGCTATTATCTCGTAGATGCCAACGACTTGGACGAGGCAATCGGGATTGCAACGCGAATTCCTGTGGCAACTCTCGGCACTATCGAAATTCGCCCTGTTTTGGAGATTCCGGGCTTGCCCACTGGAGGGACGTAGTTTGTCCCGCAGGTGGGCTTGCCCCACCGTAGTTAGTGACGCCACTGTTTTTCATTCAGGAGTATTCCCCCTGAAGGTCGATTCCGCCCTCCGCAAATCGGCTAACTGATGCAAGCGGTTTTCAATTCTGTAGGAGAATACATGAAATACCTCTGTCTCGCATACGAAGAGGAAAGCATTCTCAACTCCCTCACCAAAAGTGAGTGGGAGGTATTGAGAAAGGAAACGCTCGACTACGTGAACGATCTGAAGAACAACGGCCGTCTTATCGCCGCCGAACCGCTGCAAAGTGTGAAGCTTGCCTCGACGGTTCGAGTCCGTGGCGGCAAGGTCTCGATTACCGACGGCCCCTTCGCCGAAACGAAAGAGACCCTCGGGGGATTTTTTCTGATTAATGCGAGGGATTTGAATGAGGCGATCCAGGTTGCATCGAAATGGCCCTCGGCCCGGTTGGGGAGTATCGAGGTGAGGCCAATCGAAGAGAGGTTGCCCGAAGAACGGCGGTACAGTTGAGTAAGCGGGTGTCGAATCCCAGCCTTATCAATCGACCATTTAATGAACTGAACAAGAAATTTCACACTTCAACATAAGACGGTAAAGGAGATACGCTAATGCGCTTCATGATGATGATGATTCCGAGAATTTATCAACCCGGTATTCCGGATTCGGAGAAGCCTGGACCGGGATTTGCCCCTCCTGCAGATGCCGTTGAACGCATGATGAAGTATAATGAGGCACTGGCAAAAGCCGGAGTGTTGCTTGCTCTCGATGGACTTCACCCGGTAGCCAACGGTTTCCGCGTTTCGTTTGCCGACGGAAAGCCGAAGGTAACCGACGGCCCCTTCATTGAAACAAAGGAAGTGGTCGGCGGCTACTGGCTTATTGACGTGAAATCGAAAGAAGAGGCAATCGAATGGGCGAAGCAGATTCCTGCCGACCGCGGCGACGTCATCGAAGTCCGGCAGATTTTTGAGATGGAGGATTTCCCGGAAGATGTGCAGCAAGCGGCCAACAATCCAACAGTCGAAGCTCAGCTCGAAAAACAGAAGGAGAAGAAATTATGAAATTCATTTACCTCGGCTACATCGACCAGCATGGCTGGGAAGCAACTTCGCGATCGGAACAACACAGCATGATGGATGAATGTTTTGCCTACGACGATATCCTTAGGAGTAAGGGCCATTTTGCCGGCGGAGAAGAGCTTGACAATGCCGGCAAAGCCAAAACGCTGCGGTTCCGGAATGGCAAGGTCTCTGTTACGGACGGCCCGTTCGCCGAGACGAAAGAACAGTTGGGCGGTATCCTGATTCTCGAAGCGAGAGACATGAATCACGCCGTCGAACTTATGTCGAAGCATCCGGGCGTGAAGGCGGGTCCGTTCGAGATTCGGCCTGCTGTTGATCTGTCCGAAATGGTGGCCGGGAGCGAGCGCCGCCGATCAACGTCGAAGTAACGTAACCAATGGAAACAGTGAGCGCATGTTGTCGTAGATTCCACTTACAGAATCCAGGAGTATGAAAAACATGAATGGCAAAAAATTGTCGCCGCCACAACGTCAAGTTCTGCTTGGAACATTGAAGACCCGTTTTGAGAAAAATATGAGCCGCCACAAGGGCATTGATTGGGCCAAGGTACAGGCGAGACTGGAGACCTGCAACAACCTGTGGTCGCTCAATGAAATGGAAAGGACCGGGGGTGAACCGGATGTTATTGGTCACGATAAAAAGACGGGCGAATACATCTTCTACGATTGCTCGGCGGAGAGTCCTGAAGGCCGCAGAAGTCTGTGTTACGACGGTGAGGCTCTGGAATCGAGGAAAGAGCATAAGCCAAAAGGCAGCGCGCTGGATATGGCAGCGGCCATGGGAATTGAGCTTCTGACGGAAGAACAATACAGGGAGTTGCAGAAACTTGGACAGTTCGACACGAAAACATCGAGCTGGGTAAAAACACCATCTGATATTAGAAAACTTGGGGGCGCTCTCTTTTGCGATCGTCGCTACGGTCATGTCTTTGTGTATCACAACGGTGCTGAATCCTACTATGCCGCGAGAGGGTTTCGAGGCTTGTTGAGAATCTAAGTGAGTGTGCCGGAATGTGAAACAACGTTGAACGAGTGTTCGAGAGGAAGAAATTGCGTATTCATAGATCAATCATAAGGAGTTCCAGCCATGCCTTCACTCAACCCCTATCTCAATTTTGCCGGAAACACCGAAGAGGCTTTCAATTTCTACAAGTCGGTATTCGGCGGTGAGTTTCAATCCCTGCAGCGTTTCAGAGATGTGCCGCCTGAGGGAGGTAACATCCCTGAAAATGAAAAAGACAAAATCATGCATATAGCGCTACCGATCGGCAAGGGCAATATGTTGATGGCCACAGATGCACTGGAGTGCATGGGACAGAAATTGACTGTCGGCGACAATTTCTATATCACTATACAGCCAGACAGCAGGGAGGAAGCGGATAAGCTTTTCAACGGACTCTCGGCCGGAGGCAAAGTCGAAATGCCGATGCAGGATATGTTCTGGGGAGCTTACTATGGCTCGTTACGGGACAAGTTCGGCATCCAGTGGATGATTAATTACGATACCAACCAGAAGAAGTAGGAGGATATAATGGACACGCTGAATTTCTCAATCACCATCAACGCCCCGAAAGAAAAAGTCTGGAACACATTGCTCGGCGATGAATCGTACAGGGCGTGGACGGAGGTATTCTCGCCCGGTTCCCACTACGTCGGTAACTGGGACAAGGGAAGCAAAATTCTCTTTCTTGCTCCCGTCCAAAACGGCGGCATGTCCGGCATGGTCAGCAGAATCAAAGAAAACCGTCTCCACGAATTCATCTCCATCGAACATCTTGGAATGGTTGAGA